>OBEQ010332727.1_pt1 | contig 46253 bp, 54 predicted proteins | sample 1670901 | NCBI WGS metagenome assembly OBEQ01 (sample SAMEA104232315, study PRJEB22302) | groundwater metagenome | biome: forest; feature: aquifer; material: groundwater | place: USA | collected 2011-08-07 | depth 5.4 m
ATCCAGGTGTTGGCGTTCTTGCTCCTCCTCAGGAAGTCGAAGAGACGGAGCCTTCCGCCACAACCGGGTGCGGAAAAGGATCGTCTCCAAGAGCCGAGCCTGCTCGTCGTTCCCGCGTCGCTGGTCGGCAATTGGATGGCGGAGGCCGCGCGCTTCGCGCCCAGCCTCGAGCTCATCGTGGCGCACCCGTCGGTGATGAGCACGACCGAGCTCGCGCGAGTGCCTGAGGAACGCCTTCGCTCGACCGACATAGTCCTCACGACATACGGGACTCTGCAACGCGTGGCGTGGATCGGCGAACGCACCTGGAACGTCGTGGTGCTCGATGAGGCGCAGGCGATCAAGAACCCGTCCGCGCGCCAGACGCGAGCGGTCAAGCAGCTCAAGGCCCAGGCGCGAATTGTTTTGACCGGCACGCCCGTTGAAAACCGCCTCACCGATCTCTGGTCGATTTTCGACTTCCTCTGCCCCGGCCTGCTCGGGTCGGTCAAGGCGTTCGGCGATTTCATCAAGCGCTTGGAAGAGCGAGAACAGGACCAATACGCGCCGCTGCGCAAGCTCGTCGGCCCTTATATCCTGCGACGGCTCAAGACCGACAAATCCATCATCGCCGATCTGCCGGACAAGACTGAGATGCAAGCGTTTTGCCGCCTGACCAAGAAGCAGGCGGTCTTGTATGAGCAGTCGGTGCGAAAGCTCGCCGAAGCGTTGGAGGGGGCGGACGGAATTGAAAGGCGCGGGGTGATCCTTTCCTTTATATTGCGATTCAAGCAGATCTGCAATCATCCGGCCCAGTGGCTCTCCGGGGGCAACTACGCGCCTGAGGAGAGCGGTAAGTTCCTTCGCTTGCAGGGTCTCTGCGAGGAGATCGCCGCCCGGCAGGAAAAGGCGCTCATCTTCACGCAGTTCCGCGAGATGACCGAGCCGCTGGCGGGCTTCCTCAAAACCGTATTCGAACGCCCCGGTCTCGCGCTGCATGGCGGTGTGGAGGTGAAGAAGCGCAAGCGACTGGTGGATGATTTCCAGCGGGAGGACGGCCCGCCGTTTTTCGTGCTCTCGCTGAAGGCCGGCGGCACGGGCTTGAACCTCACCGCCGCCTCGCACGTCATCCATTTCGACCGCTGGTGGAACCCGGCCGTGGAGAATCAGGCGACCGATCGCGCCTTCCGCATTGGGCAGAGGAAGAACGTCATGGTGCATAAGTTCGTTTGCCAGGGGACGATCGAAGAAAAGATAGACGCGCTCATCCGAGACAAGACCGCGCTGGCGGGAGAAATTTTGGAAGGCGGCACCGCGAAGCTGATCACCGAGTTGGGGGACAAAGAGTTGTTGGACTTGGTAAAATTGGACGTGGCCGCGATAGAGGAGGACTGACCTATGGCGTGGGGATGGGGATATAGGCCGTACGTGCCTGTGGCACGTCGGCGGGCGCAGGCGATCTCGGCGATGGAGAAGATGCGCAAGAAGGGCGCGAAGATCGAGCCCGTGCGGATCGAAGGCCGCAAGATCGCGCATACATTCTGGGGCCAGGCGTGGTGCCAGCATCTGGAAAAATTCAGCGACTACTCGAACAGATTGCCGCGAGGCCGCACCTACGTGCGCAACGGATCGGTCTGTCACCTCGACGTTCAGAAAGGCAAGATCGAGGCCAAGGTCAGCGGATCTCATTTGTACAACGTAAACATCACGATCAAGGCCCTGCCGAAGGACAAGTGGAGCGGCGTGAGAGCGAGTTGCGCCGGCCAGGTCGGCTCGATGCTGGAGCTCTTGCAGGGCAGGATATCGAACCAAGTCATGTCGGTCGTGACCGACCGGGACAAGGGATTGTTCCCGCTTCCAAAGGAGATCGGTCTGGACTGTTCCTGCCCCGACTGGGCCGACATGTGCAAGCATGTGGCGGCCGTCCTCTACGGCACGGGCGCGCGGCTTGATCAGAAGCCCGAGCTTCTTTTTCTTCTTCGCGGTGTCGATCACCAGGATCTCGTCAGCGCGGAGTCGGCGAAGGCTGTCGTCGCCAAGGCCCTGGCCAAGAAAAATCGCATGCTGGACAAGAGTAGCCTCTCGGAAGTATTCGGCATCGACCTCGCCGTAGCAAAACCCGCCAAGAGCGTCGCTTCTTCGCGAAGATCGACAGGCAAGCCGGTTAAAAAACATCCTAAACGAAAACACTAATGACCAAGCTCCGCAGGAGTGAAAAAGGAGCGGGATGTGGCAAGAACGTTGAGAAGAACTCCGCTTTTGAGAATATTTTGGTTTTAGCGCGAGAGATACGTGAGCTCCAGCATCAAGCGAAAAAACTGGGATTATTCGCGAACGACCGGGAGCTGTTGTGCTGCTATCGATGCGGCTTGGAGGAAGATGTGACGTTCGGGGGAATGCGGACGACGACCAAGCCTTCGGATCGCTTCACGGACACGGGGCTGCGTTTCGAGTTGGACAGCAAGGCCCGCCATGCGCGTTGTCCCGGGTGCGGAACTCGCTTCAAGTGGGAGGATGAGAATTCGCCGGTGCCCAACGCGAACCGGTTGTCAGGCCCCGCCGTGCAAGCATTCCTGCGCATCGCCGGCCGATGGGGACTCTCCGAAAAACAGAAGAAGAGTCTGTTGGGCGGCTTGGATCAATCCGAGTACGCCCAATGGGCAAGCGGCCGTGGTGGTCCGTTGCCGCCGGGCATTTTGAAGCGGATATTCCATATCCAGACCATATTTTCATCGCTCCATACTTTGCTGCCGAATGCGAAGGCGGCCAACGCCTGGGTCAAGAAGCCGAACGCCGCGCCTCTTTTTAGGGGTCGGCCTGCTTTGGAGCGGATGCTTTCCGGGGACCTCGCGGACATCTTGGCGGTCCGGCTATACCTAGAGGCTCAAAGGGCATGACCCATATCGGAAGAAACGTAGGTTGCCACTGCGGAAGCGGAAAGAAATACAAGCGCTGCTGTATCGACACGGCGGTCGCAGAGAGGTTTCCCGAGCCGACTCATCCTGTTATCTTGGTCAGCGCGGTGAGCGACTACGGCACGCCCAAAGCCGACGAAGACTTTTTCAGGAACAATCCTTTACCGGAGGATGGATTCTCTGCCCACAGGCTTTTGTACAGCTGCCTGCTCAGTCCCGAGGTCGAGACGCTTGCCGGTGATCTCGCCAGATCGTTGATCTTTCGCGGGAAAGACGAGAAAAATAAAATCGCACGAACAAACGATGCCGCGGGTCTTATTGCGATTCTGAAGCAGAACCCGGACCCTCTCAACCACCGGTTTCTCATGAACAAGCTTCTTGATGTGCGGGAAGTCGCGGTGCCCATGTTGATTGATGAGTTGCTCCAGGTGCAGAATGACTGCTTCGTGGAACAGGCCATCAGGATCATCTATGAATCCAAGATCGACTGCTCTTCGATTTTGCTCAAACTCATCGCTTCTTCGGCGATAGACGCATACGCTCTGTCCTTAATATGCATGGTCTGCGGGATGACCGGTTCCCCAGAAGCCCTAAAGCCTCTGTGGGATCGCTTTCACTTCTTCAAAGAAAAATATCCGGAAGAAAATTTCTATCTAGGTCCCTGGATTGGACTTCATGATCTGACTCATCCTCTCTCTCGAAAGGAGATCGCCTGATCCATGAGGAAAATAAATACTGTTTTGAAACCCGGCAGCCGGGTGGAAAAGGAGATGCTCGACCGTCTCTCGGCCGGACTTTCCGAGGAGGAGATTCAGCGCGTGCTCGCAGGCGCCTTATCGACGCTTGGAAGCGAGGGTATCGGTAATCTCGCCGCCAAACTGGGCCCGGATACGGGTGCCGCCCTGCGCCGCGCTCTGCAATCCTCCTCCAAAAACGCTTCCCCGAATCCCGGGCCGGCCAAGGTTCGTCAGGAGTGGAAAAAGGCTTGGGCGGATTGGAACAGAGTCATCAGCGAGGCGTGCGACGAGGAAGGAGAATACGTCATCCGCGAGCATCACTGGGAGGAGCCATACTTCGACCCTCTTTCCGTGACTGGAGACCTTGAGCCCATCGCGGCTCGCATGGCCGCGTTGCTTCCGCGCGTCTTCGAGGGGGACCTTGACCCCGATTTCAGCTTCGCCGAGGAGGTCGCTGGGAGCGTCGACGAGATCTCGTCGTCGTTGCCCGAGTGGATGTCCCCATTCGAAAACGAGGGCTTCGGTCTTGGCCCCAAAGCGACCGCCTGTCTGGTTGAGTGGGAACTGCGCAGTTGCCGGCGCGAAGGCTGGAGCCTGTTTCAGCTGATCGACAAGCTGCGCGCGCTGGAAGAGTCCAATCGCGGCCTGGACTTGGACGAGAAGACCCTGGCCGCCTTTGTTCGCGGGCTCGGCAAGGACGGCAAGAAAGACGTCTTGGATGGAATCCGAGCGCACCGAGACGATGACCACTGGAAGAAGGTTCTGAATTCGGCCCATTCCGGATGGTTTCTCATCTACAAAGACCTGTGCCGCGGCCAGGACCGTTCAGGGTATTTGGAAACCTGTCGGGCCAGGATCAGCCAGGATTGGTCCTTGGCCATTCCCGTGATCAAGGAATTGACGCGCAAGAAGGCGAACGAGGAACTGTGCCAGATCTGCGCCGAAGCCGCGACGTCTTTCCTGTACATCCGTGACGGAAAGAAATGGGACCCGCGTGAGACCCTGATCGCCCCTCGGGGCGGTCCGACCAGCGAAAGACCTGACGAGCGGTTCATTTTACTGTTGACGGCCTGGAAGCAGGCGGCGGCTGCTTTAGGCCGGAAGGATACGGCTGACGCGATCCGGCTGCAGGCGTCTCTCCTTGCTGATTGGAGGAACTGGGACAGGGCGCTTGCCGCATACAGACGGGTTCCGTCCCCGGGCCTCGACCTCATGCGGGACAAACTCTTCGCTCAGTGGCGTTCCCTTGTGACGGAGAAAAGTGCCGATCGCTTTGATTTCGACCGGGACCAGTTCGGCCAGTGGAAAAAGCCGCGCGCGGATCGATCCTGGGTGCGGGCTCTCGTTGACGCGGCCTGGACCGGCGAGGCGGGCGCAGCGGGATTTCTGGAGAGCATTCGGCTCTGGATCAAGGAAATAGAGGCTGATCGCAATTCGGCGCGCTGCGGCCTCAACGAATTGGCTCGCCTCAGCTTGGACGTGGAAAGCGGGGGGTGGCTCAAGACTTTTTCTCCAACGCTCGCGCGAATTCTCGGATATGGATGGGCGGTGGACAAGGCCTTGCTGGCCTCACGACGCAAGTGGCTTTCCGGCCTCGGCGCGGCAGCCTTGGTTCCCGAGCTACAGGCTTTTTGGAAGCGCAACCTCCTTCGATTCGTTCCTGACCCGGCGTCCAACGCGGGCGCGGATTACGAACGGTGCGTCGACTGGCTTCAAGCTCTTTGGGAGATCGATCCGGTTGCTGCCAAGCGGCTTCTCGGCGAGTGGGGGGCCGTCCATTGGCGTCGGAGGAATCTCTGGCGTAGGGTTCGTGACAAGGGACTGCCCGTGCCGGATCTGCATGGGAGGAGACAATGAGCCTGTTCAAGCCCATCTCATTCGACGAATATGTCGCCAGGCATCTCAAGTCCAACAAGAACAAGAACAAGAACGAGGACGAGTTGGATCTCCGTAAACGCCTGCGCGAGGCGATCGATGCCAAGAAGTCCGGCCGCTTGTGCGATTGCGGGAATCCGATCTGGGCCGTCGGGTCCGCCGTAGCGGGATACATGTGCTTCTCCTGCATCACGGGGGAGGCCAGCCCTTCCGGCGACTTTGAGATTGACGAAGTTCTTGGAGATTCGCTCGGCGGAGACAGGAACGATCATGAACACGGACCAAGTCAAGAAACTTTCTGAGCAGGAACTTCTGGATCTTCGAGAGAGGGTCGACCAACGTCTGAAGGATTTGGCGAGCCGGCCGGCCGTGCGCCCGGGCGAGGCTATTGAGTTGGCGGCCTTGGCCGTTCAGGACAGGAGCGTGCGGTGCCGGACCATGGATGGACATCATCGGTTTACCCTGAGGCCGAGTCGCGGATTGCATCTCGCCGTGGAAGGCCACGTCCTGACGGTGCTCCCATCCAGGCAATGGACATACGGACGGACCGCGTACGTATCCGGTGAAATTAAGAATTCAAAGCTGGATGTGCATGCTCTCGGCCTCGCTCCTTTGCAACTACGTGATGAATGGGTCTGGGACCCGGCCGAGGAGTATTGGGGCGAGCCCGGCGAACATCCGGATAAATGCTTCGAGCCCATGATCCAGGCGGGCCCTCGCCCCAGCTACGAAATGGAGCAGATTCTTCCCGGCTATGACCCTGAGGACCCGGATTCAGACCCGATCGGCCAGGCGGTGGATTTGTACGAAGCCGGCGACGAGCTTGGATCGGTACGGCTTTTGCATCGTTGTTTGGGCTCAGATCTGCGCGCACTGGACGCGCATGCGCATCTCGGGATATGGACCTTTCGACGCGGCGAGAGCGACGTATGCTTCGAGAGGGCCTCTCAGCACTATGAAGTTGGCGTGGCTATCGGAGAGCTTTCCTGGGGACCGGACTTCAACGGGGTGCTGGACTGGGGCCGAATCAACAACCGGCCGTTCTTGCGGTGCCTCTCCGGGCTCGGTCTTTGCCGTTGGGCGCTGGGCGATCCTGAGCGTGCGGCGACCATATTCCGGAAAATGCTTTGGATCAATCCGCGAGACAACCAGGGAGCGCGGTTCTGCCTTTGGGACGTTGAGAGAGGAACGACGTATGCCGAGCATAAGAAGAAGGAACATATCCCATGAGGGGATCTCGCATCGAGCGGCCAAATCGAACTCGCCAACCTAACTTGCGACAAACTCGCGACACAACTTGCGACATACTCGCGCCAGGATGCGATAAGTCGTGTGCCATCAGCTCTGGTAATTTTTGGGATCTCATGGTATAATTAGAAAACTCCAGAGTAGACTACTGTGGAGTAACCTAAATATATGTGGCTGGGTCGAGAACAGGAGCTCAAGACTCTCAAGCAGATCGCCGCAAGCGATCGGGCGGAGTTCCTTTTGCTTTACGGCAGACGCAGGGTCGGGAAAAGCGAGCTGATCGACCACTTCATCAAGTCGCAATCCGGGGTGCGGCTCCTGGCTCGGGAGGAATCCGAAGCTCTCCAGCTCAAACAATTCTCGGAGGTGCTGGCGGACCATTTCCAAGATGGACTTCTTAAAACCAATCCCTTCACGAAATGGGACGCTTTTTTCTCCTACCTCGCTGATAAATCGAAAGAGCGGATCGTCATAGCTCTGGATGAATTTCCTTATCTCGTCGAAGCCAACCACTCCCTTCCGTCTTTGCTCCAGTACCATTGGGATCAGAAACTACGCAAGACCAATATTTTCCTGATCCTCTGCGGGTCGAGCATCGCGATGATGGAAAGCCTGATGGGATCGAAGTCGCCTCTTTATGGACGCAGGACAACTCAGTCGCTTCTTAAGCCTCTGCAATTTGCGGACGCGCTCCCTCAGTTTGGGCCGATGCGCCACGCCGTGGAGGCCTACGCGGTGTTCGGGGGGACGCCGGCCTACCTCGTGGAGTATGACCTGCACAAAGACCTCAGGCACAACATTCGGGAAAAGATCATGAGCCCGGAGCGCGCGCTCTATCGCGATGTGGAATTTGTTCTGCGCCAAGAGGTCCGTGAGCCGCGGTCTTATTTCTCCATACTGGAATCGATCGCCAAAGGGAACGCCAAGATAGGGCACATCATCAATGACACGGGGCTGGACAAGGGCGTGGTGGCGAAATATCTTGGCGTCTTAATCGACCTTCATCTGGTTCAGCGAGAGGTCCCCATTACGGAGAAGAGTCCGGGAAAGTCTCGCAAGGGGATTTATCGTCTTTCGGATCACTTCTTTCGGTTCTGGTTCCGATTCGTCTACCCTCATATGCAAGCAATCGAGGAGGGACATCAAGACTGGGTCATGCACGAAGTCCTCCGACCGCGCCTGGACGAGTTCGTAGGCCCGGTTTTCGAGCAGGTGGCCCGTGAAATCCTGCAAATCATGGACAAGGCAGGACAACTTCCTTTCCGGCTTATAAAGATCGGGCGCTGGTGGGATAAGGATGCCGAGATTGACCTGATCGGAATCGGCGAAAAAGACAATCTTTTCTGCGAGGTCAAATGGAGCGATAATGTCGACGCTTCAGAGCTGATCCACAAACTTCAGGAGAAAGCTGCTGGGGTCGGCCTTCCCGGCAAATCGCATTTCTGCGTGGTCGCCCGAAGCTTCAAGAAAGAATCGGCGGGAGCTCTTCATCTGGATTTGGAGAAGATAGAAAAACTGCTTTCGGAACGATGAGATAGAGAGGTTGGGAAAATGAGCTACGACATTCGACTGCTTGATCCCGTGACGAAGAAGCCGATTCAATTCGACAAGCCTCACCAGATAAGAGGCGGAACCTATGATCCGAGCGGAACAACCGAGGCGTGGCTGAATGTGACTTATAACTATTCGTCTATTTTCGAGCGATTAGGGCCAAAGGGTATCCGAAGCATCTATGGCAAGACAGGGGCCAAATCTATTCCCGCGCTAACGAAGGCCATTGGAAGCCTTGGTGACAACGTCAATAAGGACTACTGGGAGGCCACGGAGGGTAATGCGAAGCGGGCGCTCCTGGGACTTCTGGCTTTCGCCCAGATGCGACCGGATGGCGTATGGGCCGGAGACTGATGTGCGATTGAATAATGAGCTGGTCGTCTTCGATTTGGAGGCGACGTCAAATCAGGAGGACGTCGGCGCAAGGCCGGCGCTTCAGACGAACAACTTCATCATCGAGATCGGCGCGGCCTTCTTGGACCGGGATCTCAAGCTCATCGATACTTTTGAACGACTCGTCCGACCGGAGGAGCCGATTACGCCATTCATCACCGAGATCACATCCATCACGCCCGCGATGTGCGAGGGCCAGCCGCTTTGGAAGGAGATCGGGCCCGAATTTGAGGCGTGGGTCTCGCGCCACTGCCAAAACATCAAGAGAGTCCGGCTGGCCGCCTGGGGCAACTACTTCGATATACCGCTCCTTCGCCGCGCTTACGCCCACTATAACCTGCCGTTTCTTTTCTCCGGGACCTGCATCGACGTGAAGACCATGGCGATGGCTTGGATGGCCTTGAGCGGCCGGCGCACTGACAAACTTGGCGTCGAGACAGTCGCCTCCACGATGGGAATTGCGCCCGAGGGCCGCTATCACCGCGCGCTGACAGACGCGGTAACCGAGGCCAAGATCCTTCAGCGCGTCTTCGCCGACCTGGAAGGCGGCTTCTTCGCGCCCGGCCCGCCTGGAAAGCCGCGCTCGTATTTCCGGGTTGAATCCATTCCGTCGACCTGATTCCCATGAGCAAATCGGAACCACCCGCGCCCGATCTCAACATTAAATCCTGGAAATGGAAGAAGCCGGAAGAGATGACCCCGGAAGAGCGGCTGGACGCCTTGGCCGAGGTTCTCGCCGAAGGCTTCCTGGCTATCGCTGAGCAAGACCCCGAGATGAAATGGCTGAAGGACGAAGCCGGTCAAGAACCGCTGAATGAGAAGCGGAATCTGGCAGAGGGCCAAGAACCGCTGAAAAATGAGGGTATCCAGAAGATGCCGGCTGTTGAGAACAAGTTGCGACAAGCCTCTCCACAAAAAGGATCGCACATGTCCAAGACCAAAACACGACTGAGCAAGGCGCGATTCGATGCCATGGTTGAGGAGGCCACGGTCGACTGCTATAACGAATCGGAGGAAGCCGGCGGCTGGTTTACCCTGATCGAGGAAAATCTCAAACTACCTTTTGAGACCGAGCTTCTGGGCATGCGCGTGGCCATTGAACGCGTGGATATGAACCGGAACGACGAGATTGTGGCCATCTGCCATCGCGGGAAACACCGCCAAGCCGTCCCAATCCTGGACCTTCCCTTGCCCTCACCGCTGCCGGTCGGGGTCGAATGGATCGAGGCCTACCGCCGCTGGTCAAGATGATAAAACGACTGCCGGGGACGACACCCCTGATCCGGCGGAGGGGCCTCATCAAGGTTCGGACGACGACGGACCGCAAGATGGCCGTTGCCTGGGCCATCGGCCAGAGAGTCCTCGCTACGAGGGAGAGACGCGGGTGGACGCAACAGGACTTGGCCGACAGGGCTGAGATGGCCCGCGCCAACATCGCACGTCTGGAAGCCGGCAAGCATTCGCCCAAGCTCGATACGCTCAGGCGTATAGCGGTGGCGCTGGGCCTGGAGGTCTCCGATCTTTTGAAAGGGCCCAGCTACCGGCCCGGCGTCGAGGATGGCCAGTGGCTTGAGTTGGGCGCAGGTGTGAGCCTCAAATGACGCGATTTCTGGCCGACCGTAGCAAAAACCGTAGCAAACGAAGGGCGCTGTCGACGAGGATTGACTGTCCGTGGGACACGATCCGCATGGTGCCGACCCCGACGGTCGCCGGCGACTTGACCTCGCTCGACAGCCAACTGACCCACGACCACGCCATCTACCTTAAGCCCGAGCTCGTGCCCGTGGAACTCCACGGCTTCCTGACGAAGGCTCCGAAGACCGATCCCGTCGTGCTGGAGCTCTTCGCCAAGAATAACCCCATCGTTCCGGGGCCGATGAGCCCGAAGTAGCTCTCCGGCGTCCTAGTTTTCAATAAATGCCAAACAGGCGATATGGTGATGGGCCGCCCGGTGATGGGCCGGCCGGTTGCATTCGCGTAAAGTGGAGGCTATACTCTGGCCAGGCGTCCTTCTCCTGTGAAACTCCTTCGAGACTTTGAAAACCGTCGCATCCGTCTGACGCAGGAGAGGCTGGCTCATATCCTGGAGCATCCGGAAATGGTCGGGATGGCGGCCTTGATCGCCAGAGTTCTCGCGGTACCGGAGAGGGTCGTTCAATCCGTTGCTGATTCGGAGACGCACCTCTACTGTCGTTATTTTTTCGACACGCCCGTGGGAGGCAAGTATTTGTGCGTCGCGGTCAATGTTCGCGCGCATGATTCCTTCGTACTCACTGCGTATTTGACGGATGTGATCAAGAAAGGAGCTCCCATATGGCCAAAAAAGCTGTGAAAGTGAAGGTTTGGTTCGATCGGGAAGGCGATTATCTGGAGGTCCTCTTTGAGAAGAGGGCTGGTTATTTCCGGGAAACGAAAAATGATCAAGTGATGGAGAAGGTGGACGATAAGGGAAACATTCTTGGTTTTTCCGTGCTTAAGGTCAGCCATTTACAGAAGAAGCCACTGGAAATTGCACTGGCTTGATGGGGAACACCCAGTGTAGTGAGATGGTGAAGTTGCCTGTGATTGCGATTGGAGCCTTCGGTTGGGTAGCAACCAGGGTAGCAAGATGATCAATTCCTCATGTCGGGAACTGGCGATCGCATCCCTCGCTGCGACGATGCTGCTTGCGGGCTGCGCCTCGCCGGCGGCCGTGAAGCGCCCGGTGAACCCGGCCCTCAGCCGGCTGAGCCTTGCGGTGTTCGTTCCGGCGGGCACCGGAGAAGCCTCGGACGGCCAAGTCGCCGGACAGATCATTGATGCTTTCCGATCCCATTTTCAGCTCGTCTCGGTCGAAAAGCTTGAGGAGGCCGCCGCACGCGATGCCGATTTGGTGGTGACCTTGTCGGTGAACGTCAGGTACGCCACGAACATGTTCGGGACCACGCACGTCCAGGCGCGCGCGCGATTTTCGAAACCGGATGGCCGGGTGATCGAGGAACTGGCCGTCCACGGATGGCAGAAGGGGCGGCCGTTTCTGCTGACCGATGATATCCACTACAACGCGATTAAGGCTGCGCGCGACCAACTGGAAAGCGCGCTGTTGGGCTCCGCGAAGCTGACTGAGTTCGCGCGTTCCGCGCCCACGGTCTACGGAAAGGCCTCACCGATCGCGCTAAGACCCTCCCCCTCGCCGGGGTCCGAGAGGGTTCCATCGAAAGTGCCTTATGCCGCTGCTTCACTTGTCGTCTCGGATGTCGACGTGCCACCGCGCGCGGCGGCAGCCAAGCCTCATGCCTATGCTGTCGTAATCGGGATCGGCAAATATCGGCATAAGTTGCCTGCCGCTGATTTCGCCGATGCCGATGCGCGGTCGGTCGCCCGCTATCTGCGGGCTCTCGGCTACCAGGACGCCCATGTTGCGACTCTCATCAACGACGAGGCGTCGAAAGGCGACTTCGAGAAATACTTCGAACGCTGGCTTCCCAACCACGCCGAGGCCGGCTCGGAGGTCTTTGTTTATTATTCCGGTCACGGCGCGCCCAACACCAAGACCGGCGATGCCTATCTCGTCCCTTACGATGGCGACCCGACCTACACCGCAGAGACCGGCTATCCGCTCAAGAAGATGTATGAGCAGCTCGCCAGGCTCCCGGCGGCGAAGATCACCGTCGTCATGGACTCGTGCTTCTCCGGCGCGGGCGGCCGCTCTGTGATCGCTGCAGGCGCGCGGCCGCTCGTCACTGTGACGCAGGCGGAGATACCTGCCAAGCTGACCATCCTCGCGGCTTCGGCCGGCGACCAGATCTCAAACAGCTACCAGGAGAAGGGTCACGGACTCTTCACCTACTATTTCCTCAAGGGGATCGGGGAAAAGGGCTACGACATGCGCTCCGTCTTCGATTACTTGAAGCCGAAGGTCAGCGGCTACGCGCGCCGCGAGCTCAACGCCGACCAAGACCCGCAATGGCGGGAGGGGAAATGATGGAAGTTGCCTGTGATTGCGATTGGAGCCTTCGGTTCGGTAGCAACCAGGGTAGCAAGATGACCAATTCCTCGTCTGAGATGGACTGTCCGTGGGACACCATTAGGATGGTGCCGACCCCCACGGTCGCGGGCGACCAAACCTCGCTTGATTCCCAACTCACCCACGATCACGTCATTTTCCAGAAGCCCGAGCTCGTGCCCGAAGAAATCCGCGGCTTCCTCTCGAAGGCCCCGAAAACCGACCCCATCGTGCTTGAGCTCTTCGCCAAGAATAACCCCATCGTTCCGGGGCCGATGAGTCCGAAGTAGCGAGCGGCGGGACATAGGCGCCTGCGAGTATCATGAAATTCCACTGGATTATGGTGGAAATACGTGGTATACTGCGGCATGCTCGACCGTCCTTTGCTGCGTGCCCGTGTCCAGGGAGCTCTTAGGCGAAGTCGCGCCGTAGCGCTCCTCGGTCCGCGCCAGAGCGGCAAGACAACCCTCGCCAGGACCTTCCTGCGCGCGTCGCAACCGGGCTACTTCGACCTGGAGGATCCTGAGAGCTTGGCGCGGCTTGCGGAGCCGATGATGGTCCTTAAGAGGCTCCGAGGTCTTGTCGTCATTGATGAAATCCAGCGGCGGCCCGACTTGTTCCCCATCCTCCGCGTGCTGTGTGATCGCAAGCCTGCTCCAGCCAAGTTCTTGCTTTTGGGCAGCGCCTCGCCTTCCATGATCAGGCACTCCTCTGAGACTCTTGCGGGGCGCGTCGAGACGATCGAGGTCGGCGGGTTCACTCTCGCCGAAGCCGGCTTTGGGAAACATTCTCGGCACTGGCTGCGGGGGGGGTTCCCATCGTCGTTTCTTGCGCGCAGCGATGCGGACAGCTTCGCTTGGAGGAAGGCCTATATCCAAACGATCTTGGAGCGGGATGTCCCGCAATTGGGATTCTCTATCCCTGCTGCGGCGCTCGGCCGCTTTTGGAGCATGCTGGCCCATTACCATGGCCAGATATGGAATGCGGCCGAGCCTGCGCGCTCGCTTGGCATCGGTGAATCGACGGTGAGGCGTTATCTCGATCTCCTCGAGGGGCTCTTCATGGTGCGGCAACTGCGGCCTTGGCATGCCAATCTTAAGAAACGGCAGGTCAAGGCGCCGAAGGTCTACTTACGGGACACCGGCATCCTGCATCAACTTCTCGGCGTCCGTTCCCTGGTCGACCTGGAGGGGCATCCCAAATGCGGGGCTTCGTGGGAGGGGTACGCCATCGCCGCGGCCTTGGAGTGCTTGCAGCCCGATGAGTCTTACTTCTGGGCGACTCACGAAGGCGCCGAACTCGATCTCTTGGCGATACGGGGCAGGCATCGATTCGGCATCGAATGCAAGCGGACTGACGCTCCGAGGCTGACGTCGTCGATGCGTATCGCGATGCGCGATCTAGGCTTGAGCCGCCTCTGGGTCCTGTACCCTGGCGAACGGCGATACTCGCTGGCAGAGCGCATAGAAGCGGTCCCCCTTAAGGTCCTGGTTCAATCGGGTTTGCATTTTTGATAGGGTATCAACCAAGGGAGCAAGATATGATTTCCTTGACGAGACTAGACTGTCCATGGGACACTATTCGCACCCCATCGTGCCGGGGCCGATGAGCCCCAAGTAACCCCGCAAGGAGAGAACTCGACTATGGGCAAGAAGTTGTTCGTGGGCGGGCTGCCGTATGAGACGGATGACGCGCAGTTGAAAGAGTTGTTCGGTTCCTGTGGGGCCGTGGTGAGCGCCAAGGTGATCATCGACAAGGCCACCAACCGCTCGAAGGGCTTCGGCTTCGTGGAGATGACGACCGACGACGAGGCGCAGGCGGCCCTCTTGAAGTTCAACAATTTCACGATGGGCACGCGCCGCATCATGGTCAACGAGGCGCGTCCGATGGAGCCGCGCCCGGCGGGGGGCGGACGGGAGCGCCCCAGCCCCGGCGGCGCCCCTCGGCCTTCCGGCGGGGGCGGCGAGCGCAACCCCAACTTCGGCGCGGACAGCAAGGCCTTCGCCGAGCGCAAGAACCGCTACGACAACAAGAAGAAGGGCCGCGGCGGCGAGGGCTTCGACAAGAAAGGCGGCTTCGGCGGCAAGGACGGCAAGAAGGGCAAGGGCAACGACGAGGACAACGACAACGATAACGAAAGCTGGTAACACCCCGGGACTGGACGCCGAGGCCTCCTTCGTCCATGCTTAAGCCGTGAGACGTCTCCTGCTTCCGGTCCTTCTCCTCGCCGCCTGCGTCGAGGCCGAGCGCAACGACGCGCTGTCCAACTTTCCTGCGTTCCGCGCCCGGACCGCGACCGTCGCCGCGACGCGCGGCGCTCGCGGGAAGGGAGTCGACATCTCCCGCGCGCTCGTCAAGCGCCTGGAGATTCTGGGCCTGCCGGCGTCCGCACTCGAGGAGTCCGACAGCGTCCTGGCGGGTTCCGCGCTCGGCCTTGAAGCCGCGATGAACCCGCGGCTGCTCGACGAGGTCCGCCGCGCGACGGGCGCCGACGCGATCATCTTTCTGTCGCTCGACCCGACTTGGAGCTCGCTTGACGTGTCCGCGCTCGACGCGCGCACGGGCGACGCCGTGCTGCGCTCGGTCGCCCGCCCGCGCGGCGACGCCTTCGCGGACGCCGCCGAGATCGCCGACGCCGCCGCCCGCGCCCTCGCGTCCTTGGCCGCCGAGCGCCGCGCCCCTCGGGCCACCCGCCCCGACGAGCCCACCGACGACATCCCGCTGCCGTAATTGAACGGATTAACCACAAAGACACCAAGGCACCAAGAACGGAAAGAAAGTTAACGGCGTCGGTGTTAACCCTTCTTCCGTTGTTCTTTGTGTCTTGGTGTCTTTGTGGTTCACGCCGTTAATCTGTAAAATGAACTGGTGAGCGAGAATTCGTTCGGCCGGACGATCTATCCGCTGGCGCTGGCGCTCTGGACCGGCGCGTTCGGCTGGCGCGCCTGCGCGATCTCGCGCGACGGCGACGCGCTCGTGCGCGAGGCCGGGCGTCTCGAAGACGAGTCCCGCGCGCTCGACGCGGGCGCGCGCCGCTTGCGCGCGCTCGTGCGCGAGTCGGGGGAGCGCGCCGGCGACGCGCGTTTTCTTCAGGATATCCCGAACATTCTCCCCGAGGACAAGGGCTACTTGAGAACGCAGAAGGCCATCGAGGGCGAGGTCGCCCTCCTGCGCGCGAAGGTCGCCAAGCGCCTGAAGAACGCGCTGCACGTGGTCATCGACGCGAAGGCGAACAAGCTCTATATTAAAAAAGGAGCGAAGCTCCTTTGGCAGGCCGACGTCTCCGTCGGCCGAGGCGGCGTCCTCAAGGACGCCAAAAGCGGGCGCAAGTGGGAGTTCGCCACGCCGCGCGGCGAGTTCCGCGTGATCGGCAAGGCGGTCAACCCGCAGTGGCGCAAGCCCGATTGGGCCTATGTCGAGGCCGGCGAGCCCGTGCCGCCGCCCGGGGATCCCTCGCGCATGGTTTCCGGCGAGCTCGGGGCTTTCGTCTTGAACCTGGGCGACGGCTACCTGATCCACGGCACTCAACGCGAGGAACTGCTCGGCCGTCCGGCCTCGCACGGCTGCGTGCGCGTGGGCGCCGTGGATCTTGAAAAACTTTACGCCGCCGTGCCCAACGGAACGAAGGTGTTCATCTTCCAATGAGCGCGACTTTGGAAAGCCGCCTGCGCGCCCTCGACCGTCGCGTCCCGGTCCGAGTCCTCATCGCCGCGGGTGCCACGGTGCTCGGGGTCTTATGGCTGTTGGGCAACTGGGTTGCGGCGCACGCGGCGCTCGCCGCCGACGAACGCGTGGCACTCGCGGTCGCGCGGGAGGATCTCGAGCTCGACCTGGCCGAGCGCCAGGCGCTTAACGACCTCGTCACCCGTGATGTCGCGCGCGCGAAGGTGAGTGCCGCGAGCTTGTCGCGCTCGCGCAAAGCCCTTTTCGAGGGGGGGTTGGCTCTCTCCGGAGAAAAGCGCCTGCTCGAAAAGCAGCTTGAGATCATGAGCCTCTGGATCCGCTTCGATGAGGTTGCCGACAAGATTCACCTCATGCGCGGCGATCAGATCGCCGAAAGCCTCGGCCTCGCGGGCTCTAGGCCGCGAGTCGTCGGCGCGGAAGTCCGGCCTCTGCCGCGCTCGGCGACGATCATAACCAAGGAGCGCTTCGCGAGCACGGAGCGGCCGAAGTCCGAGCAGGTCGGCGGCCAGCTGCAGTGGGAACCCCCGCAGGTCGGCACCTCGGTGCGCGCGAGCGCGCTTGGGGAGTTCGTCCTGTTCACGCGCGAAGGGCTCGTGCTCCACGGCCCGCCGCTCAAGAAGGCCGAGCACGAAGCCTTCCCGCACCTTTGCCTTTCGTTGCCGCGGACTGTCGCGGCGCGGCTCTACACGCAAAGCTTCGTCGGCACGAAAATCCTTCTTGAGGGACCTCAGCCCTGAGCGCTTCGCGCCGCGAGCTGTCGCGCTTCGACCTGCTCTGCCTCGGCGTCAACGCCGTGGTCGGTTCGAGCATTTTCCTTTTCCCGGGTCGCCTGGCCGGACATCTCGGCTCGGCTTCTCCCTTGGCCTACGCGCTGACAGCCGCGCTCCTGGCCCCCGTGGCCCTGTGCTTCGCGGAAGCGGCCTCGGCGCACGACCGCGCCGGCGGCCCGGCGCTGTACGCGCAGGCGGAGTTCGGGCCGGACTGGGGATTTGCGATCGGCTGGCTGTGCTGGATCACGATGATCGTGAGCTGGGCCGCGGTGGCCAACGGCATCGCGTCCTATCTGCCGTGGGCGTCCGATCGTCCATATATCGCCAAGTTTCTGGCGTGTCTCGCCATCGGAACTTTCGGCGCCCTGAACTGGCGCGGTGTGCGGCTGGGCGCGTGGACCACCGACTTCTTCACCGTCGCCAAGCTCGTCCCGCTCGCCTTGATCGCCGTAGCCGGCCTGTACGCCTTGCCCGCCTGGCGCCCCCAAGCGCCTGCGCAGGGCTGGCGCCCGCTCGGCGCGGCCTGCTTTCTCGCCTATTTCGCCTATCAAGGTTTTGAAACCGTACCCGTGCCCGCGGGCGAAGCCCGCGACCCAAAACGCGACGTGCCCTTCGCCGTGCTCGCGTCTCTTACCGGCTCGGCGTTCCTTTATATATTGGTACAGATCGCGGCGCTGTCCTTGGTGCCGAAATTAGCCGCCTCCGAGCGGCCCTTGGCCGACGCCGCGGCCGCCTTGATGGGGCCCTTCGGCGCGGGGCTCATCACAGCCGGGGCGGTGATCTCGATGACCGGCTACGTCGCCGGGTCGGCCTTGGGCGGACCTCGTTATCTGGTGGCCCTGGCTGAAGAGGGCCACCTGCCCCGCGGCCTCGCCGCGGTCCATCCCCGCTTCGGCACGCCTTCGGCGTCGATTATCTGGTCCACCGGCGTCGCTTTGTGCGCGGCGCTCCTGCTCGACTTCAACGGTCTCGTCGATTTTTCCAACGTCGTCATCGGCGCCCAGTTCCTGTCCACCTGCGCCGTCGTCCTGCGCCGCCGCGCCCGCGGCGGACTGCGTCCCAAGGACGCCGTAATCCCGCTCGCCGGGATCGGCGCCACTTTATGGCTCGGCGCGCAGGGGGGATGGAAGCAGGTCGCGGCGTCGGCGGTCGTGCTCGCGGCCGGCTTCGTCCTGAGAAGCTTGACCAAGTCGTGATCAATGCGGTTACATAGGAGATGATCCTTCCGTGACCGACAAAAGACCCTGGGAATACATCCCGATCGACGCCGGGCTCATCGATGAGGAGCAAGCCTGGAAGGCCATCGATTGGATGACGGACATGAGCAGGCGCCGGATGCCGTTGTCCTTGCATTACCTGCCTCAAACGATCGTGGGCCTGGGATTCGCCTCCAAGCGCCGGGTCCTCGAGGCCTACTCGCGCGCTTGGGGCATCCCTTTCGAGGAGAACGTCAAGGACCGGCTTGATCCCAAGTTCCTGGGCGATCCGCCTTTCCAAAGGCTGCTCACCTTGGACGAAGCCAAGAAGAACTGCTGGCTTCCCCTGCGGTTGGCGGACGGCAGGCTGCTGCTGGCCTGCCCCGCGCCGACCGACAACGTCCTGTTCGTGGAGGACTTGAGGATGCGCTCCGGCGCGGAGATCGAGTGGGTGCTGGCCCTGGCCGGCGACATCGACGCCGTCCTCGCGTTGGCCGACCCGGGCAATCAGTCGCCAACCAAGGACATGATCGGCCCGGGCACGGACATCAATTCGATCATCAAGAAGCTGATCGCCGAAGGCAGGATCGAGGAAGCCGGGGAGGCCAAAGGAGACTCCCGCCGCCGAAAAGCGCGCAGCTATGTCGAGGTGCTCTTCGAATCCGACCCGCCCGTCATAGCGCGGGATCAACTGGTCCCCGTCGCCAAGGCGGCCCAGGAATTGGGAGTCATGCCGCACGAGGCCGCGATACGGATGAAACTGACGACCAAACAGGCCGTTCTGAAGGCTCTTTCCGAGGCTTGGGGCGATCCGTTCGTGGACTTCGACCAGGAGCCGCCCTCCCTCGACACGGTGCGCCGGCTGCGCGGGCCTCAATTCGTCTGGGAGTCGGTGCTTCTCTTCGACGAGCGCGACGGCGAGCTTTGCCTGGCGATGAAGAATCCCTCCAACCGCCTACTCATCGAGCACATCGAGAAGCTCACCGGCAAAAAAGTGCGCCCCTACCTGGCCCTGCCGGAGGACATCCTCGGCGTCATCCGAAGGCTCGCATGACGCGCGCCGCGTCGGGCCGGCTCTACGAGTGGTATCTCCTGCCCTTTCTCCTCATCCTCCTGATGGGTCTGGGCCGGGCGGTCTGGGACGCGTGCCACGGGAACTTCTCCGGGCTGACGGCCTTGGCGGGAGGGGCAGCGGTGGTCATCGTTGCGGGAACGGTCATCCTCTGGGTCGCCAGGCACGAGTCCCTGAAGAAGATTTTTTCGTTCCTGCTCGCCTTCGCATTCCTCTTCTTGGCCCTGGCCTTGGCGACCATGCTGGCCGTTTCCTCCGCCCGCGCGGCGTACGGGGCGCTGGCCGCGGAGGCTCTGGTCTCGGCCGGCGCCGCCGGGGCCTTCGTCCGCTGGTACTTCAAGCCTGTCCCGCCTGGCCTGGAGTGATTAGCCCTTGACGCGGAACTGGCTTCGGCCTATACTATAGCTTAGTCTAGTCTGACCAACTAGGAGTCATTGATGGGTACATTCAACGTCTACGCCGCGAAAACGCAGCTTTCGCATCTTATCGATGAAGCGGCTGCGGGGAAGGAAATCATCATCGCCAGGGCCGGCAAGCCTGTGGCCAAGCTCGTGTCCCTGGGCAGAAAAAAGCATCGGCTAGGTCTCCTTAAGGGGAAATTCACGGTGCCGGCTGATTTCGATGCCCCTCTGCCTAAGGGGATTTTATCGGCATTTGAGAAATAATGCGAATCCTTCTCGATACGCACATCCTGCTTTGGGCCTTGGCCGAGCCCAAGAAGCTTTCGAGGGAAACCCGCGCGCGTCTTGAAGATCCCGAGTCCGAGATTTTGTTCAGCGCCGCCAGCATCTGGGAGATCGCCATCAAGGCGCAGATCGAGAGGATTTCTTTTTCACCGCGGCCCAACGAGATCACCGAGGCTGCGATCGACAGCGGTTTTCTCGAGCTGCCCGTGCGCGCCGCGGCCGCAGCTTTGGTCGTCAAACTGCCGCTGCATCACCGCGATCCCTTCGACCGTCTTTTGATGGCGCAGGCGATGTCGGAACCGGCGATATTCTGCACCATCGACAAAGGCCTTTCCCCTTATTCGAATCTAGTCAAGTTTCTTTAAAATACGGGCGCTTTAGGGCGCCTGGCCCCTCTGAGTCCGCTTGCTTGCGCGTGTGCTTTCGACAATTAGCATTCGTCTTGCTTTGGTGCCTTGACAAGCCGCGAGTAATGCGGTCAGATAGGACGCTTTCGTAAGGAGGCCTCCCATGCGCACAATGCTCGCTCTTGCCGCCGTGTTGCTCGCCGCCGCTCCCGCACTGCGTGCGGAAGTTTACAGTATAGACTCGTCGCATTCCGAGGTGGGCTTCCGCGTCAAGCATCTCGTCGGCCGCGTCCCAGGACGCTTCACGAAGTTTTCCGGCACGGTCGACTTCACGCCGGGCAAGCCCGCGACTTGGAAGGTCGACGCGACGATCGATCCGGCCTCGATCAATACCGACAACGAGAAGCGCGACGGGCATCTGAAATCCCCGGACTTCTTCGATGTGGAAAAGTATCCGGAGATGTCCTTTAAGTCCACCAAGGTCACCGACGTCAAGGGCGACACGGCGAAACTGCACGGGGACTTGACGATGCACGGCGTGACCAAGCCCGTCGTTCTCGTTCTCGAGCTCGGCGGCACGGTCAAGGATAAGCGGGGCAACCTGAACGCGGGGTTCTCCGCCAAAGGCAAGATCAACCGCAAGGATTTCGACATCGTCTGGAACAGGACGCTCGACAGCGGCGGCCTGATGCTCGGCGAGGATATCGAAGTGAACATCGACATTGAAGCCCAGGTCAAGGCCGCCAAGTAACGCGTTCTCACTTGACAAGCCGTGGCTTCAGGGCTAGACTTAACGCGCCGTTCGCTGTGACTAAGGAGAAATCATGAAAAAGGCATTGTTTGCGATGTTGATTATGACGTCGTTTGTTCCCGCGGCCCGCGCGACCGGCGAGAATGATCCGAACATCGGCTGCGGTTGGGGCACCACGGCGTTCTCCGGCAAGACCAATAAGAAGCTGTTCGCGATTTTCGGCGCCACGACCAACGCCTCGTTCACGCAGACCTTCGGCATCAGTTCCGAGACCGCGGGCTGCACCGTCAAAGGCGCTTGGGTGCGCAACGAGAAGAAGCAGGCCGCGTACGCCGAGGTCAACTTGCAGAAGCTCTCCACCGAGATGGCGCAGGGCGGCGGCGAGTACCTCAACGCGTTCGCCTCGCTCATGGGCGCTAGCGATGAAGCTTCCAAGATTGCCTTCATCTTGCTCACCCAGGAGAAGTACGAAACCTTGTTCCCCACGGCGAACACGGACTCGGCGACGATGCTGCGCAACCTTCGGGCTGTGATGGCCGTCGATCCCAAGCTCGCGACGCTCTAAGCGAGGCGACTCATAGTCCGCGGGCGGGACGCCCATGTCCGGCGTCCCGCCCGCGCTATTTTATTATGACAGTCGCCGGGGCATTCTTCGCGCTCACGCTTATTCTTCTGCCGCGCGGCGTCTTCGCCGCGTCGCCGTCCTACGCCGAGGAACTGATCGCTCGGGCGCGCGAACGGAGCCTGTCCGAAGAGCGCAAGTGGCTGCGGCTGCTGCACTACCGGGCCGCGCGCAGCGAGGCCGACGGCGTGAGCTTTTTCCTCGCGCCCGACGGCCGGACGAACCCGGGCGCGGAGCTCGAGGCGGACCTCGCGGCTTTTTTCGCGCCCGAGCCTTCCAAGGGCCAACACCCCCAATGCCGCTTTCCCGCGCGCTACCACTGGCTCAAGGAGAAGCTAGCCTTCGACCCCGCGCGGCTGGCGCAGCGGCCTTGTCCAGACTTCGAGGCCTGGCGGGGCGCCATCGACGCCGAAGCCGTTTCGGTCGTCTATGCCAGCGCCTTTCTCAACAACCCGGCGTCGATGGCCGGGCACACCTTCCTGCGCCTGCACCATAAAGGCGGCGGCGACGCCTTGCTCGACTACACGATCAATTTCGCGGCGACCCCGGACACCGGCAATGCGTTGCTGTACACGCTGAAGGGCCTCAACGGTTCTTTTAAAGGAGAGTACTCTCTTCTGCCATTTTACATGAAGACCCGGGAGTACGGCCACCTGGAGATGCGCGATCTTTGGGACTACCCGTTGAACCTCACCTCGGGGCAGATCGACTTTCTGGTCATGCACGGCTGGGAGATGGGGAGCACCCATTTCAATTATTACTTCTTCACGAAGAATTGCTCGTATCAGCTCCTCACCTTTCTGGAGGCCGCCGTCGACGATCTGGAGGCGAGCGCGGACTTTCGCGGCTTCGTCGTCCCGGCCGACACCGTCCGCTCCTTGATCGCGCGGCCGGGCTTCGTGGAGGCGGCGCAGTACCGGCCCTCGTACGTGAGCGAGATCGTGGCCCGTCGCGAGCGCCTCTCGGACGAGGAACTCGCCGCCGCGACCGCCCTCGGCCGCGAAGTCACGATGGACCGGCTCAAAGGGCTGGAGGACTATGAGAAGACGCGCCGGGCGCTCGTCATCGAGTCGGCCCACGACTATCTCCGCTACCGCAACGGCTTCACTTACGATCAGAGCACCGCGACCTTGACGGGCGAGCACGCGCTTCTCCTCGCGCGCGGACGCCTCGGCCTGCCGTCCGTCCCCGCCGCGCCCCGGCCGCCCCGGCCGCTCGAGGCCGGCCACGACACCGCCCGCGTCGGCCTCGGCGCCGGCTTCACGAAGCGCGCCGGGTTCTCGGAGTTCGCCTTCCGAGCGGCGCTTCACGACCTCGCCGCCGCCGACGACGGGTATATCCCCGACAGCCACCTCGAGGTGGGCGCTTTGAACCTGCGCGTCGACAACAAGGATCGGGAGCTTTATGTCGAACGCCTCGATCTCGTCGGCATCGTCTCGCTGTCGCCTTGGGACCCATGGATCAAGAAGCCGTCCTGGAAGCTCTCCACGGGTGTCGAGCAGGCCAAGGAACTGGGCTGTTCGGGGGCGTCGTGCATGTATTACGGATTGAACGGCGGAGCCGGTCTCTCGGCGCTGAGCCACGTCTGGCGCCGAGAGCTGTACTACGCGCTGGCCGAGACGGATTTCGGCTTCGGGCCGGTTCTGCCGCAGGATTGGCGCGCCGGGGCGGGCGGCAGCGCGGGCGTCATCGTGGATGTAACCCCGTACTGGCGGATCCTGGGAGAAGCGACCTACATCGACTACGCGCAAAGATCCTCTCCCCGGCAAAGGCTGCGCCTGACGAACTCCCTGCGCCTGACGCGCGACACGGAACTGCGCGTGACCCTCGACCGGCGAAATCCGGACCAGGAAGCGGGCGTCATGTTCTATCTCTATTTCTGATGAAAATATTCATTCTCTTGTTAATGGCCGGGCTGTCGGGCTGTACGAATGTTTTCCTCCAGCCGGACCGGGTCCTGCGCTATCTGCCCGGAAGGACCGAGGGGCGTTGGGAGGACGTCCGCTTTAAATCGGCCGACGGCACGGATTTAATAGGCCTCTGGTTTTCCGCCCGCAAAACTCCGTCGAAGGGCGTGATCGTGCACTTCCACGGCAACGCAGAGAACATGACCAGCCATTACCTGTTCGTGTACTGGCTGGCGGGCGAGGGTTACGAGGTGTTCACCTTCGATTACCGCGGCTACGGAGGCTCGGCGGGCAAGAAGTCCCTGGTGGGCTCGATCGAGGACGGAGTCGCGGCCCTGCGTGTCGCGCGCGGGCGTGCGGGGGGCTCGCGTGAGCGCCTGATCGTCGTGGGGCAAAGCCTGGGCGGGGCGCTCGCGCTGGCGTCGCTCGAGCGCGACGGGGGGGAGGGAGTGCGGGGCGTGATCCTCGACTCGACCTTCGCGTCCTACCGTCAGGTCGCGCGGCTCAAGCTCGGCGCCTTCTGGCCGACCTGGCCGCTGAAATGGCCGTTGAGCCTGCTGATTTCGGACCGCTGGGCGCCCCGAAGGCTCATCGCCCGGCGCAAGCCGGCGCCGCTCTTGATGCTTCACGCCGTGGGAGACCCCGTCGTTCCCTACGCCCAGGGCCGCAAGCTCTTCGACCTGGCCCCGGGCCCCAAAGAGTTCTGGAAGCTCGACAGCAAGGGCCACACGGAAGCTTTTTACGCTCTCGCTTCCCAGTACCGCCCCCCGCTTCTGGCCTGGCTCGACCGCGTTCTCCCCAACTGAGTGTCAGGCCTGCAAATTCGTTGAAATCATCAACTCTGGGAATTCAACGAATTTGCAGGCCTGACACCGCTAACCGCTAAGGCTTGGCGAGGATGCGGCGGAAGGCGGCGGACTGCGCGGTGCGCGCGGAGAGATCGGGTTCGGTCTTGAGGGCGGCGTTCAGGTAGGGAAGCTGGGCTTCATCTCCGATCGCGCCCAAGGCGATCGCGGCGGCGGTGCGCACGCCGCTGTCTTTGTCGCGCAGGGCCAAAGCGGCGGCCTCGGCGGCGCGCGGCCCGCCGACATCCTGCAGCGAACGCACGGCGAGCATGCGGATCTGCCACTTGGGCTCCACGCGCAGGCATTCTTCGAGAGCGCCCACGACAAAGCCCTTCTTGGTCCGTCCCAGGGCGAGAACGGCCGCGTAGCGCACCCACCAGGAGGGATCCGTGCGCAGGACGCGCGACAGCCGCGTCGCAGCGCCCTCGGCGGGCAGCCGGCCGAGAGCCAGGGCGGCGGCGTAGCGCACGCCCGGCTCCGGGTCGCCGAGGGCCTCGCTGAGCGAGGGTGCGGCGACCGCGTCGCCGATGCGGCCCAGGGCCGTGGCCGCGGCGGCGCGAATTTCAGGCAGCTCATCGAGGTGGAGCATGACGGCCGACAGCGGAGGAACCGCGGCGACATGGCGCGGGATCGCCGCGGAATGCACCGTCGCGAGACGGTCGGCGGGATTGGACGCGCGCAGCCCCCCCATGAGCCACGCGGGGGAGGGGGGCGAGACCAGGGCGTCGCGCAAGTCGTCGTCCGGGGCGGTCAAAGCCGCGAGCGGGTCTTCCGCCTCGCCCAACAGCTTGCCGGTCGGGGGGAAATCATCGGAGCGCGCGGGAGGCGGCGCGTAACCGGGAAGGGGGTAGGAGACCGGGCTGGCGGCGGCGAACGCGGACAGCATGACGGCGGCCAAGGCCAAGATCATGGGAGAACAGTCTAACAGGTCGTCCCGGTTTTTTCCAGGGGTATTTCAGGCCGCGGCGGGCGTTTTGACCGGCGCGCAGGCCTTTGTCTTTGGCTTGCGCATGCCGATGGCGAGCTTGACGCTCGCGCCCAAGGTCTTGAGCGGCTCGCCCAAGGTGTGCGAGACCATGCGCACGCAGCCGAGCGCGCAGCCGGCCTCGCAGGGCTTGTGCACGTTGTTGGTCTGCAGGCGCTCGGGCGTGGCGGACATCAGGTCGAAGGCGACGCCGCGCTGCTGGGCGCACCACTGAATCGTGCCGGCGGCGGTGATGTAGAGGAACTTGAAGCCGCCGAGGCACTTCCAGGGGCGGGAGAAGTCTCCCGCGAGCATTTCTTTGAGATGCTCGCCGTAAAAGTTGACGCCTTCGAACACGCCGTACTTATCCAGCAGCGCCAGATATTTTTCGCCTTTGATGGCGATCTGGCCGCCTTTGCCGTGCATGATCGAGAAACCAAAGGCGAACGGCAAATCGCTCAAGGTCGCGCGGAATTCGTCGTAGTTGTGGAGGTTCTCTTCGTTGAGTACGGATTGGATTTCGACCTGGAATTTGGCCGTCTCGGCCAGGAGCTTCAGTTTCGGCAGCACCGACTTCAGCGATTTGTCGGACCAATCCGTCGGATGGAGCGTATCGACCGAGACCTGCATGAAGTCGAGGCCAGCTTCGTTCAGATCCAGGATATTTTTCTTCGTCAGCAGAAAACCATTAGTAATGATCGTCGCCAGGTTAGACCCGTTACGCTTGGATTTCACATGAGCGACCAATTCTGCGATATCCGGATGCATCATCGTCTCGCCGCCGAGAAAGTCGTAGACGAGAACACCCAGCTCGTCCAACTTATCAATTCTTGCCTTCATCGTCGCCAGCGGTATGATCGGCGCGCCCGGGGTGTACTCGTCGCAGTAGGAGCAGGTCAGGTTGCAATCATCAGTCACTACGACCTGGGCGTACATAGGTCGCGAGTCCACGACCCGTTTAGCGCCCGTGAGGATGAACTTCTTGTCGACGGCCATGGGTGATTATACCATTCGTCCGACGAGGATGATAGAATGGCGTCATGTTGAGCCCCATGGGAGCCTTGTTGGCGGGCGGCACCGCCGGCGTGCTCGCGCGCTACTTCGTCTCGCTTTCCGTGTTCGGCTGGTGCGGGGGCCGGCTGCCGTGGGGGACCATGGCCGTGAACCTGACCGGCTGCCTGCTCGTCGGATTCTTCGATGCGGCCGCGGCGAAACGCGGTTTTGGCGGCCCGCACGGCCGGATGCTGCTGATGACGGGATTTTGCGGCGCCTACACGACGTTCTCGTCCTTGATCATTGAGTTCGACGCGCTGCTGAGAACCGCGCCGCTGCGCGGCGCGGCGTATGTATTCGTCAGCGTCGCGCTCGGGCTGGCGCTGTTTCGCGGCGGCGCCGCTCTCGGCGGGAATTGATGGCCAACCGCCTCGCGTCGGAGAAAAGTCCGTATCTGCTGCAACACAAAGACAATCCCGTGGACTGGTACCCGTGGGGCCCCGAGGCCTTCGCCAAGGCTAAGGCCGAGAACAAGCCCATCCTGCTCTCGATTGGCTACTCGACCTGCCATTGGTGCCATGTCATGGAGCACGAGAGCTTCTCGGTGCCGGCCGTCGCTTCGGTGATGAACCGGAACTTCGTCTGCATCAAGCTCGACCGCGAGGAGCGCCCCGACGTCGACAAGATCTACATGACCGCGGTGCAGGCCATGAGCGGGCAGGGCGGCTGGCCGCTCAACGCGTTTTTGACGCCCGAGCTGAAGCCCTTTTACGGCGGGACCTATTTCCCGCCCGACTCGCGCTACGGCCGGCCGAGCTGGACGAACCTGCTCGAACGCCTCGCGCAGCTCTGGAAGGACCGCCGTGCGGATGTGGAAAACGACGCGCAGAGCCTCGCGCGGACCGTGGCGGCGCACGCGGCGGCGGAGGACGAGACGCGCGGTCGGCCGGACGGCTCCGCGCTGGAAACGGCGGAAAGACATTTACAAGCGTCTTTCGACGCCGAGAACGCCGGCTTCGGTTCGGCGCCGAAGTTCCCGATGCCGGCGAACCTTCGGTTTTTGTTGCGAAGATACGCGCGGACGGGGAGTCCGGACGCGAAGACCATGGCGGTGGAGACCTCGCGGGCGATGTCGCGCGGGGGGCTTTATGATCAGCTCGGGGGAGGCTATGCCCGGTACTCCACCGATCAGGCGTGGCGCATTCCGCATTTCGAGAAAATGCTTTATGACAACGCCCAGTTGCTGGAGAATCTCGCGGACGCGTGGACCGTTTCCAAGGACGCCGAGATTTTAAGAGCCCTGGAAAGGACGGTCGAGTATCTACGGCGCGATCTGAAGGCGCCGGGCGGGGGGTTTTATTCGGCGGAGGACGCCGACAGTTTCCCGTACGACGAGCCGCACGGCCATAAATCGGAAGGGGCGTTCTATCTTTGGAGAAAATCGGAGATAGACAGACTGCTCGCCGGGGATGCGAAGGCCTTCTGCGCAAGATACGGCGTGGTTGAGGAGAGCAATGCGTTAGCGGACCCTCACGGCGAGTTTGTGGGGAAGTGCGTGCTGTATGACAAGGATCCGGGGGCGATGCCGGAGAAGGCGGCGGAGAGGGCGCGGGCGAAATTGCTCCGGGAAAGAAAAAAACGGCCGAGGCCTTCGCTCGACGACAAGATATTGACGTCTTGGAACGGCCTGGCGATCGCGGGGCTGGCGCGCGCCTTCGGCGCGACCGGCAACGAAGCATGTCTGGAACTCGCCGTAGGCGCCGCGGACTGCGTCCGCCGCGAATTATCGTCGCCCGACGGGAAGACCTTGTGGCGACGATGGCGCGACGGGGAACGGGCCATACCGGGGATGGCGGACGACTATTCATTTATGGCGTACGGGATGCTGGCGCTGTATGAGGCCTCTTTCAATCCGTCCTGCCTCGAGTGGGCGACGGAACTGGCGATGGAAACCATTCGCCGCTTCGCGGCGGACGGCGGTGCCCTATATCAAACGGCAAAAGAAGACGGAAGGGAACTCTTTACGAGATCCATTGAAAATCACGACGGCGTGGAGCCGGCGCCGAGTTCGGTCTTGGTCGATGTTTGCCTTCGGCTGTACGAACTGACCGGCAACGATGCTTATCGCCGCTTCGCGGACGATACATTTGAGCGGTTCGGTCCAAGCTTATCTGCGCGGCCGTTGGCGATGCCCTTTCTTTTGGCCGCTTGGGACCGGGCGATCGGCAAACAAGCGACATTGCTGATCGCCGACGCGGACCTCCCGGGAGGTAAGGAGCTCGTGGAGGTCGCACGCGAGAGGTTGCGGCCGGGACTCGTTTTCGCCGCCTATCGACGCGCCGATAAGGCGGCGTTTGCGAAACTTATTCCGATCACCGGTGATATCGCAGATGCGCCCCGGGCGCGCGCCTACGTGTGCGTGGGCCGTGCGTGCGGGCTGCCGACTGAGAGTCCCGCTGAGTTGCGGTTGCGCCTGGATCAATCATGAGCGAGGAGCGCACCGAAGAAGAAAAAGCGCGCTCCAAACGCGTTCACGCCTTCGTGATGATCGTGCTTGGCGCCATCATGTGCGTCTGCGCCCTGGCCGCCGGACTCATCGCGCTGAGCCCCGGCATTTTCCCGTCGTGGATGACGGGCGGCTGGGGCAAGCGTGAAACGCCCGTTTATCGCGTGCCGGCTAAAACGCTCGTGCCGTTCGTCGACTTCGGCCCCGGGGCGTTGGCCCGGGCCGGAAAGCAGCATCAAATCGTGCTCCTTCACCTGGCCCCGTCCTGGTCGCGCGAAGCGCGGCTCATGGAAGAGACGGTCTACGCGGACGCCGAGGCCGCGAAATGGATCGCAGCCAACGCGGTGGCGACCCGCGCCGACGCCGAGGAGCGCCCCGACCTCGCTTACCAGTACGGCGTGGGCGCCTGGCCCACGACCGCTTTGCTCCATCACGACGGGCGCGCGCTCGCCGGGGCGGCGAGGCTGACGCCGAGGCTTTTCCTGCCGTGGGCCGACTTGATCGCGCGGACCTTGCAGTCGGACCCGGCCAAGGCCGACGGCTTCGCGGCCGACGCGCACCGGCGACTCGTTGCCGTTCGTCGTCGCCCAGAATCCGCGCTGGGGTTGGATGATCCGGTCTGGGGCGGTGTTTATCATGACTCGAGAGAGTTCGCGAAGACGCTCGCCGATCAGACTTCGGTCGTGCTGTCCACCGACGCCGTTCGCGCGAAGACCGTCTTGGATTTCGTCGAGCGCTTTATGGCTTTGCCCGGCGGCGGCTATGCCTCCTCGGTGAGCGGCGAGATTTTGCTCCCCGACGGCCGCATCGAAGAAGGCGCGTTCTATTTCGCCAAAGACGACGCCGGCCGCCGCGCCGCGGGTCTTCCGTTCGTCGATCGTCGTCTGTTCTCCGGCCCCAACGCCGACATGGCGCGCGCGATCCTTCTGTCCAGGATGGCCTCGCTCACGCAAAAATCCCATGCGCGGCGCACGCTCGACTTCGTCTGGACGCGCTTCGTGCGCGACGGGCGCGTCCTGCGCACGGCGGGGGGTTTGAGCGCCTGGCCCGCCGATCAGTGGTCCGTGATCGAGGCCGAACTCGCGGCCGGGCGCCCCGACCGCGCGCGCAAGGTGTTCGCGCGCCTGGATATCCCCTCGCTGCGCGCGATGGGACCGAACGCCTATGTCGACGCTTTGCGTCAACGGCTGTCCCGTGAAAGAAGAAAGATTCAAAAATAGACTGCAGCGCGGCATCGAACTGTTCAACGCGGGCCGCTATCCCGAGGCCGCGGTTTTTCTCCGGCAGTGCGTCAAGCTGGGCGGTGGACAGGCGGCCGGCCTCTACCTGGATCACATCCGTCATTTTCTGGCGCGGGGCCCGCTGGATACCGCCGCGTCCGATGTCGCTCTGATCAAGCAGGGCAGATATCCGGAGGCATGGCTCGCGACGGAGCAAGCCTTTCGGCAGGACCCCTCGGCGGCGTTTCGGCGCTTGCGCAACCTGTGGCTCAACTCGGCCTTTAAGGATCTCGAGAATGCGCCGCCCTCCCCGTGGACGCATTTTTTCCGGTCGTCTCAGGCCTGGTCGTTCCTGGACAACGACAAGGCGCTGGCGGAACTGCGCCGGGCTTCGGCGGGGTCGAAGGAAAGAGCCTGGATGCGGTACTTCATCGCCGAGATCCTCCTGCGGCGGGAGCGCCGCTATCTCCTGGCCGATCGGGAGATTTCCGGAGTGATCGCCTCATGCCCCTGGCTGTGGGAAGCGCGCTGCCTGGGGGCGGAGATCGGCCTCACGCTGGGCAAGCGCGGCCGGTTGGCGGCTTTGGATCAAGTCGATGTGACGGGCGACGGCCGGGCGCCGTTCTTGGCGTGGCGCGGCGTGCTGAAGCTGTGGTCTGGGGCTTATCAAGAGTCCTTGGAGGACTTGACGCAAGCGGAGGCGCTGGGCAGCCACGACTCTTTGTGTTGGGGTGGCGCCGCTTTGGCTATGTTGGGCCGATTGGAAGAGGCTCTGAGCAAGCTGTCGACGCTTCTGCGCCGAGACCCGGCCGACCAAGAGGCGCTGGTCTTTCGGGCGGAAGTGCTGCGGCGGCTGGGGCGGACTCGCGAGAGCTTGACGGATTTGGACGGCCTGTTGGAGCGGGTACCCGACCACCCGTGGGCATTGGTCAACCGTGCGCTGTGCGCTTTGGCGCTCGAAGACGAGGCTTCGGCGCGGCGGGACTATCTTCGGCTGGTCTATGGCCCGAAGCACGGCGTATCGGCTGTGAAGCGTTCGACGATGAAGAGCGTGCTGGGCAAAACCTTGGCCCAAGCCGGCGGATGCCGACGCTCGGACACCCATGTGAACCTCGGCTGGATGCGCGCGGCCGGCTTGAGGGTGCCTTCGCGGCCGGAGCAAGCGCTCGGGCCTTGGTTCAAGGCGCTGGGCGCGGCGAAGACCTAGAAGTCGTCTTGAGACGGCTTGGCGCCGGGCGCTTTCTTGGGCGCGAGAGTATAGAGGTACTCGACGACGGCGTCGATCTCCTTCGCGCTCAACTGCTGGCCCCATTTCGGCATCTGGAGCATGGGCGCGGCTTTCTTTAAGTCGTTCGGGATCGGGGTCGCGCCGCCCTTTATCTTCTCGTGCAGTTCGGCCTTGCTGTAGCCCTCGGTGACCAGAGTCAACGAGTTGATCAAGCCGCCGGCCACGTTGTTGTTCGGGTAGCCGCCGTAGCCGTCCTTGGCGTGGCAGGAGACGCAGCCGACCGAGTTGAAGATGATCCGGCCGCGCTCGGAAGCGGGCAGGGCCGCGGCCGCGGCGGTTTCCCACGGCTTCACTGTCCAAGCCTGGCTTTTCTGCGCGGACAGATAGGCGACGAGGTCGGCGCGCGTCGAGTCCTTCAGGTTGAAGTTCGGCATGACCGTCTTGGGATTCCAGGCGTGGGGATCCTTGAGCCACTGATCGATCCAGGCCGTTGATTTCCGAAAACCGAGGTTGGTCAGGTCCGGGCCCCAGGCATGACCCTTGTCGCCGATTTGGTGGCACTTCACGCAGCCGAGGCCGTTGAAGTCGCGTTGGCCGCGGGCGACTGGATCCGAGGTTTCCAATTGCGGCGAACAGGCGGCCAAAGTTAAGGCGAGAGCGGGGATGATCCAGCGATTCATGTCAGACGCCTCCGACGAGAAGTAGGACGAAGATGAGCGGAAGAAAAACGAGCGAGGCCAAAAAAAGCCTGCGGTTGTCGAGGACGGACATCGTCCAGCTCGCGCGCAGGCCGAGAAGTAAAAATGATCCCGACACCGCGAAGGCGCCGATTGCGTATCCAGGCCGGGCCAGGCCGACCAAAGCCGGGGCGATCGTGGCGGGAAGAAGCGTAAATGAGTGGATCGCGATTTGGATGGCGGTGGTTCCGCCGCTGGGGTGCACCACGGGCATGACCTTAAAGCCCGCGCGCGCGTAGTCCTCGCGGTAGATCCAGAACAGCGCCAGAAAATGCGGGATCTGCCAGAGAAACTGAATCGCGAAAAGGGTGAAGGCGCGCGCGTCGAGCGGCCCGCCCGCGGCCACCCAGCCGATTAAGGGAGAGGTGGCGCCGGCGGCCGCGCCGATCCAGGTGGTTTGCGGGGTGACCTTTTTGAGCGGGGTGTAGACAAGCACATAGAGAACGATGGTGGCGAAAGTCAGGCCGCCCGCGACGGCGCCGCCCGCGGCCCAGACGAGCGCCGTCCCCACGGCGGCAAGGGCCAGCCCGTAGATGAGCGCGGCCTTCGGCGCGACCCGTCCGGTCGGCAGCGGACGGTTCTTCGTGCGGGTCATGATCCCGTCTTCGACGATCTCCAGGCGCTGATTGAGCGCGCCGCAGGCGGCGGCGGAGAGTGAGGCGCCGAGCACGACAAAGAACAATGACGCGGTCGCGGTCCCGCCGGCGAGGGCCCAGCCAAGCCAGGTCGTCAGCGCGACCATTAAGGCGATGCGGGGCTTGGCGAGTTGGATGTAGGCGGCCATCATAAGGCCTCCGCGGTGCGGCGCGACTTAAGTGCCAGCAGGAGGAAGGCGGCCAAGGTGAGCGCGCCGCCCGCGAGATGCGCGGTGCGCCAGGCGGCGGCCTCGGCAAAGCCTAAAGTCAAAGTCGAGTCCACGCGCATAAGCAAGGCGAAAAGGCCCAAGCCGAGTTGAAGGGGGACGGCGGCCGCCAGAAATAGAGCGGACAGGCGCAGGGCGGCCGCGCGCGAGCGCCAGGCCGTGAACACGGCGAGCGCCCATAAAATCACGACGGAAGAGGCCCAAAGTATGTGCCAGCTCAGGCCCGTGCCGGTGTGGCGCACGAGTGCGCCGAGCGCCAGTTGGAGATAGGCGGCGCAAAAGCCGAGGGCGGAAAAACGGAACACTCGGGAGTAGCCCGGTCCGAAGACGGTCTTCGGCGCGGAGAGGACGGCACAGGCGTAGAGAAGGCAAAAAACAGCTTGGCCGAGGCAGGCATGGGATATCGAGATCGCGGGGGGGAGCTTAAGAAGCACGGTAAGCCCGCCGAGCAGGGCCTGGATCATGATTGCGCCCGCGGCGAGCCAGGCCGCGGTGCGGGCGGCGGCCGGGACGCAGCGGCGGCGGGACATGACGGCGAGGACCACGGTCATCGCCGCGACGCCTCCCGCGAACAGGCGGTGGCCGTGCTCGAAGAATATGCCGCCGATCATCGGCGGATTCATGCCGCCGAAGGAGAGCGGCCAGTCCGGCACGGCCAAGCCCGAGCCGGTCGAGGTGACCATGCCGCCCGCGAACAGGAGAAAGAAGGCGGCGACGGCCGCGACCGTGCTCCAACCGGTGAAAAAAGGATCGCCTCGGGCCGCGGCGGGGCGCAGGTTGACACGGGCATGCCGCGCGGCCAAGGCATTCATCCGCGCGCCTCGGCGGCGAGGCGGCTCTTCTCGACTTTATAGAGAAGCCAGGCGATGCCGGAGACCATGCCCATCGTGACCGTCAGCAAAAGGACTATGCCCCACCAAATTCCGTCGAGCAGGCCCGAGTTGCCCGGCGCCTTGCCGAAGCACACCGCGCACGCCGCGGCGCAGCCGGGCAGAAGCGGGAGCGCGGCGGCGAGCTTCAGGAGTCTCACGCGGGAAGCCTGACGGAGCGGATGTGCCAGATGAGATAGCCGATGGTCGCGGCGGCGCCGGCGGCGCCGGCGTATACCAGCCAGGGCGTCACTAAAGCCGCGGCGTTGCCCCCCGAGGCCCAGTAGGCGGTGAAGGCGCACAGGGCCAGGCACAGGACGATGAATACGCGATGAAAGAGGCGCAGGGACATGTCAGTGGGCCTTGCCGGACGCTTCATGCCCGCCGGGGTGCTGGGATGCGACATCGGCCGGGCTCGTCATCTTATGCGAGATCAGCACGAAGTCGATCATCGGCAGGACCAAGATCAGGGCGCCGGCGGCCGCGATATAGAGAGCATTGTGGATCAGCTTGCTCTCGCCCCACAGATGCATGAACAGCGCGCCGACGAGGCTCGCCTTAATGAGAGCGACGAGCAGGCCTAAAGTGATCGCTTGCGGACGGGGGAGATGGAACTTGGAGATGACCACGGTGATCAAGGTCAAGACCATCAGGGCTGCGAAGACCTTGACATAGAGGCCGACGTTGGGGCGGTGCTCGTCGTGCGCGTCATTGTTCTTGGACATGATCGTCTCCTAGAGCAGATACAACGCCGGAAACAGGAAGATCCAGACGATGTCGACGAAGTGCCAGTACAGCCCGGCGCCCTCGACGCGGCCGAGGAACAGCGGATTTTCCCAGTGCTCGTCGACGGAGCTCATGTACAGCAGGCCGGAGTTGACCACGATGCCGCCGAGGATGTGAATGCCGTGCAGGCCGGTCATCGTGAAGTAGATCGCGTAGAAGACGCTCGTGTGCGGCCCGATGCCGAGCGCGAACTCGTGCCCGTACTCGAAGGCCTTGACGATGAGAAAGCCGAAGGAGAGCGCCAAAGTCGCCGCCATCCATTTCTGGAAGCCGGACTTATCCTTGTCGTAGGTCCGCGCGTACGCCATCACGATCGTGACCGAGGACGCGATCAGGATCACCGTATTGAGCGTCGCCAGCGGAACGTTGAGCACGTCCCAGCCCCAGGGCCACGAGGTCGAGCCCATGCGCAGCACGATGTAGCTCGTAAACAAAGTCGCGAACAGCATGATCTCGGAGGCGAGGAACAGCCACACGCCGAGCTTCGCGTTGGTCACGCCGCTGTGCGTGTCGGCGTTGCCCATGATCGCGGCGGGGTTATAGGTTTGGCTCATAAGTTAGGCCTTGTCCGTCTGCATCCAGAAGTCGGTCGTGCGGCCGGGGACGGAGTACTCGTACGGCCCGCGGTACACCTTGGGCGTTTGCGCGAAGTTGCCGTGCGGAGGCGGCGACGGGCACGCCCACTCGAGCGTCGTCGCCTGCCACGGGTTCTCCGGCGTCTTCTTGCCGTTGAACATGCTGTTGAAGAAGTTGTAGATGAACGGAAGCTGGAAAAGAAACAGCAGGTAGGCGGAGTAGGTGCTCACCACGTTCCAGCCCTGGACCGGCAGGTTGTGGAGCTGGGTCGTCGGGTCGTAGAGGCGGCGCGAAGCGCCGGCCATGCCCATGAACAGCATCGGCAGGAAGATGCCGATCATGGTGGTCGCCGTGCCCCAGAAGTGGATGCGGCCCAAGGTCTCGTCCATCTTGCGCCCGAACCATTTCGGGAACCAGTGATAGACCCCGCCGAGTAAAGCGATGATCGAGCCCGTGACCACGACGAAGTGGAAGTGGCCGATTACGTAATACGTGTCGTGCAGGTAGATGTCCGTGACGGTCAGGCCCAGGGGCAGGCCGGTGAGCCCGCCGATCCCAAACAACGGAAGAAAGGCAAGGGCGAAGAGCATCGGCACGTTATATCGTATCGATCCGCCTTTTAAAGAAAAGATCAGGCAGGTCAGGATCGCGACCGAGGGCACCGAGATGATCATCGTGGTGACCAGGAAGAAGTTGCCCAGCGCCGGGCTCATCCCTGAAATGAACATGTGGTGGGCCCAAACCATGAAGCTCATCACGCCGATGGCGATCATGGAGAACACGAGCGTCTTGTAGCCGTGCAGGGGCTTGCGCGTGTTGTTGGCGATGATCTCGGCGACGATGCCCATGGGCGGCAGGACGAGCACATAAACCTCGGGGTGGGCCAGGAACCAGAACAGATGCTGCCACAGCAGCGGCTGGCCGCCGCCCGAGCCCTTGTACGCCTGGCCGAGAATGACAAGGCCGCTGGGCATGTAGAAGCTTGTGTGGAAGACGCGGTCCATCAACTGTAGAACAGCAGCGGCCTCGAGCGGGGGGAAAGCGAGCAGCAATAATACCGCGGTCACGAACTGGGCCCAGCAGAACACCGGCATGCGCCACAGGCTCATCCCGGGGGCGCGCATGTTGATCGTCGTGACTAAGAAGTTGATGGCACCCAGCAAGGACGATGTGATGATCACGACCATCGACAAGAGCCACACCGTCTGTCCCGGGTTGATGATCGACAGGGGCGGGTAGGAGGTCCAGCCGGACTGGGCGGCGCCTCCGGGCATCAGAAACGACGACAGCATCAGCGCGCCGCCCGGTAGGAACAGCCAGTACGACATCATGTTCAGGCGCGGGAACGCCATGTCGGGCGCGCCGATCTGCAGGGGCAGGACGTAGTTGCCGTAGGCGCCGACCGCGAGGGGGACGATCCCCAAAAACACCATGATCGTGCCGTGCATGGCGCCGAGCGCGTTATAAAACTCCCCGCTCATGACTCCGTTGGGCGCCAGGTCGGCCGGGAACAAGTTCCCGAAGAAGGGAATCGGCGTTCCCGGGAACGCGAGCTGCCAGCGCATCAGCATCATCAGCCCGAAACCGACGAGCAGAAAGCAAAACGCGGTGATCATGTACTGTAATCCGATCACCTTGTGGTCGACGGAGAAAACATATTTTCGCCAGAACGGGAGCTCGTGGTGTCCGTGTTCGTCGTGGCTCATCTAGAAGTCCTCCGCGGGGTTGCTGGGCTGAGCCGACGCGGGCATCGTCGCGAGGCGGCTCTTGTACCAGGCGTCGTACTCCGCCTGGGTCTGCACGTACACGTCGCCGCGCATCAGGCTGTGGGCGAAGCCGCACAATTGCGCGCAGGTGATCTCGTATTTGCCGGTCTTCGTCGGGGTGATCCACACCGGGATCTTGAGGCCCGGCATCGCGTCCTGCTTGATGCGGAACTCGGCGACGGAAAAGCTGTGAATCACGTCCTTCGACAGGAGATCGATGACGACGGTCTTGTCCACGGGCAGGCGCATCTCGTTGCCCATGACCACGTCGTCGGCGGATGCGGGGTCGCTCCGGTCGAGGCCGATGGGGTTGGAGAAGTGCACGAATTCCGTCTTGCGCGGTCCGAGCTTGCCGTCGGGGCCCGCGTAGTGGACGCTCCAGCCGAACTGCTCCGCGACGATCTCCACGCGGACCGGGTCCTTCACCTCGGGCACGCTCATCTTGATCTTGCTCCAGACCGGGATCGCGTAGAACACGACCAGCGCGATCTCGAACGCCAGGATGACAGCATCGGGAATCAGGGACTTTAGTTCGCCCTTGAGGCCCGCCGCCTTCCCATCATGATCCTCGCGTCGGGCCGCGACGCCGGGGCGGGCGCGGTATTTCACCAGGAGATAGACAAAAAACGCTCCCCAGAGGACGAACATGCCGAGCATCGCCGCGTGGACGATCCATATGCCGAAGTCGATGCTGTCGGCATAGCTCGAAGCGGCGACCGGCAGAGACCAGCCGTATTTTCCCATGCGTTCCTCTCCGTGTCAGGTCAGCGGCGTGGGATTCTATCATAGGACGCTGCGAATTCGCATTGTCCGGCCGCAAAAAAATCAAGATTTCGTCAAAACGACGAATCTGATATTTCGGCCTTTCCGGGGCGCAAGGTCATCAGGTAGTCGGCCAAGGCGTCGAGCTCTTGGGCGTCGAGCATCGCGCCCCAGGCGGGCATCGCGATCATCGGCGCGGGACCTTTCGGGTCCGCCCTCTGAGGTTGGGGGACTCCTTTCTTTATTTTCGCGATCAACTCCACCTTGTTGTAGCCGTCCTTGACCTTGTTCAACGCAGGGATCAGGCCGCCCTTGACGTTGTTGTTGGGATAGCCGCCCGCGCCTCCGGTCCCGTGGCAGCCGACGCAGCCGGCGCGATTATAAATAACGCGCCCTCGGACGACGCCGTCTTTTATAAGGGAAGTCGAGTCCCAGGGACGCCCGCCCTTGGGCCAGTCCTGGCCCTTGAGCTCCTTCAAATAGTCCACGATCGTTTTGCGCGCCTCCTCGGAGATGCGCTTATTGGGCATGAGGGTGTCCTTCTTCCAAGCCTGGGGATCCTTTATGAACAGATCGAGCCATTCGGCGTTATGGCGAAAGCCGACCAAGGTAAGATCGTTGCCGACGGCCGATCCGTTCTCACCGATCTTGTGGCAGGACGCGCAGCCGGCCATGGCGAAGTAGACCTTGCCGGCGCCGGCGCCGGGGCCGGTGGGGGGAACCTGGTTGCAGGCGGCGGCGAGGAGCAAGGCGAGGATGACGAACGGGCGCTTGCGCATGCGCTCATTCTAGCGTTGTCGGCGCGGCGGGGCAAGGCTTCTCAGCGCGCGATGATTTTTCCGAGCTCCGGACTGTGAGTGAACGGGGAGATAGGTATTTTACAGCCGCATCGACGCAGTTCGGTAATACGTTACTGCCGTTCTGCGGTAGTACGGTAATGACATGGTACCGTAGTAACGCATATACGGAGTACGGCAATACGGAAGTTTATCGAGCCACGGCGGGACCACAACTCAGTTAATACGGTACTACGTAACTTTAAGCTAAAACCTGCAGTCGCCGGCCAATGGTAAATAATTTGACGCATATATCTTGCAAATTGGGGGCAAACAGTGTATACTGGAAACAAGAAGACACGACCATGAAAAACGCCGAGAAAATGAAAACCGCCATGACTGTGGGCCGGGTTTACCGGCGCCAAGAATTGGAGCATTTCGCAAGCACGCTCGACCGCGACTTGAAGACCTTGGTCAAAAGCGGGGCGGTGGAACGGCTCGCGGGGGGGCTCTACTATCGTCCGAAGCGGAATGCCTTCGGCGCCGTTCCGCCTTCCGAGCAAGAACTCGTTCGCGCCTTCTTGAAGACGGATGATTTTCTCGTGACCTCGCACACCTACTTCAACCAGCTCGGCCTGGGGCTCACTCAGCTCTACAACGACTGCGTGGTTTACAACCATGCGCGCAAAGGGGATTTCAATCTGGGAGGCAGACGCTTTCTGTTTCGCTGCCCGCGTTCGTATCCGCGGGAGTTGAGCAAGGAGTTTCTCCTCGTCGATCTCCTGAACAACTTAAAGGAGCTTCCGGAAAACACGTCGAATGTGGTCGAGAATTTAAAGAAGCGGCTCAGCGAGTTCGATGCCGGCAAGGTCGAAGAAAATTTGGCGCTCTACGGGAGGGCGAGAGCGAGAGAAGCCCTGCACCTGGCCCATGCCTAAATTTTTTCACGAACTCGACGACGCGAAGGGGTTATTTGCAGCGCTGGCCAAAGAAAAGAATATTTCCGCGGCGATCGCGGAAAAAGACTATTGGGTCATGCATTGCCTGTGGGGGCTGATCCAGGGCGGATTTCAGTTCGAGATGAAGGGGGGGACTTCCCTCTCGCGCGGCTGGGGCGTCATCGATCGTTTTTCCGAGGACATCGACATTCGATTCGAGCCGCCCAAAACCCTCAATGTCCGAGATGAGAAAAAGCCGGGAAACGTAAAGGCCCGTTTCGATTTCTTCGACGGGCTGGCCGCGCGGATAAAAATCCCCGGAATCGAGGTGGAGCGAAACCGCGCGCACGATCATCGCAAGGCCATGAACGGCGGGATCGGCCTTAAGTACCCGTCCCATTTTTCGCCCGACCCCGCGCTGAAGTCGGAAGTCCTTCTTGAGGTCGGATTTCATCAAACCGCGCCCAACGAGCCGCGGGATTTTACGAGCTGGGCGCTCGAGAAGGCGTTGACGGTGGGCTTGGACGTCGTCGACAACAGCGCCAAGAGCGTGAAGTGTTTCAATCCGGAATATACGTTCGTCGACAAGCTCCAGACGATCTGCAGGTTCTACCGCCAGTACCGAGACGGGAAGGAAGGGGAGAAGCCGCTGCCGCGAATATTCCTGCGCCACTACTACGATTTCTACATGCTGTTGGGCGTCGAGAGGGTCGCGCGGTTCATCGCCAGCAAAGAGTATCAGGCCTATAAGACGGTGAAGCTAAAAGGGGGGGACGCAAAAGAGTTCGCGTCCCGAGATGCCTTCACCCTTCCAGACCCGGCGACCTACGCTTTGTTTGAATCCGAGTTCAAAACGATGGGAAGACTGCTTCTTGCGCCCGGCCCGACGTTTGAAGCCGTCGCCGCGAGACTCAGAGAATTCGCCCCAAAGCTCTAAATTTTTCGCCCGTGCCCCAATTTGTTAAACTCGCCCCCGATGTCCAAGCCAAAGCCGGATTATTTCCCCCTCGCGACAGGAACTCCATAAAGAAAGCGCGCGTCGGCATAAGCGCTTGGTTCGGCGGCTCACCCAGAATAGAACTCCCCATAGAGTATGGCGGTACGGCCTCCCTTTTCCAGCCAAATGAGGGTTTCGGTATGGTTAGCCCCCGGCAATGGCGTGTAGGACACGGGGCAATATTCGAAATCCTTCCGCCGGCCAACGAAGCTGTCGCGGATCGACAGAACTGCGCCGACATATTCGTCCCACTTCTTCGTGGATTGTTCTTCGCGCATTTCAAGATCGTACTGTTCCACCGCTTCGGTGCAGTATCTCTTCCTTAGGTCGTCCACGAACCGGGTGTCGACGCCTTCGAATCTTGCTACCAGGATATGGTTCGCCCACATGAAGGTCTTGTTGAAATGGCGAAATCTTACTAGGCGCACCTCTTCGGTCGAAGTCTGAGGAAAGATATCCAAGGCACTCCTGAAGATATCTTGGGTCCTTGCCTGCTTGTACGCAGTTTCACTCGTCGACTGTAAGTAGCTCCATCCCCTCCAGATCAGCCAAAGGGAAAGGCAGACGGCACCGTATCGGAGCAACTTGACGATTCCTGGTCGGGTTCCAGTGCCTGTTTCGTTCATATGATATCATATGATACTCGAGCAGCCTGCCGTCGATATCCAGCCGAAGAGCGTCCGCGATGGAAAAATGATAAAATGGAGCGGTACCGGAGGAAGCACTTATGGGCGGCTTAGGAACCACTGAAATCATCGTCATCGCGGTCGTCGCGCTGATCCTGTTCGGACCCAGCAAGATCCCCGAGTTTGCCAAGCAGTGCGGCCGCGCCGTGAACATGTTCAAGAAGGGCCTGAAGGACGGTCTCGAAGACGAGACCCCCAAGTCCTGAGCAAGCCCGTCACCGTCTTCGCCGCGGGCTGCTTCAACCGCGTCCACGACGCCCACCGCCGACTGCTGCAAGCCGCCAAGGTCCTGGGCGACAAGCTCGTTGTCGTGCTCTCCAACGACGCCCACAACCACAAGCCCAACGCCGCCCCCGCCGCGCAAAGGAAGAAGTGGGTCGAGGCCCTGGGCGTGGCCGACAAAGTGGTGATCGGCGACGCGGACGGCTTCGCGGACACCGTGCGCAGGGAGAAACCCGACATATTGGTGCTCGGCTACGACCAGAAGCTGCCCGACCCCGAGACCGAAGCGACGGTCAAGGAGATGGGCATCGAGGTGATCGTCATGCCCTGGTTTCCCGGCAAAGAAGACCAGTCGTCGTCCTGCGGGTGAGATTCGCGTGAAGCGCGACAAGATTTATTATTTTCTCGCGGTCAATTATTTCGCCCAAGGCATGGGCGGCCTCGCCTACGAGCCGGTGTCGTATTACCTGAAGGACGCTCTCGGGCTCGGCCCCACGCAGGCGGCGATGTTCGTCGCCGGGATGACGATGCCGTTGACGATCAAGCCGTTGTTCGGCCTGCTCACGGATTTTCTGCCCTGGGCCGGCAAAAGGCGGGCGCCCCACCTGGCGGCCGTTTCTTTGTTGACTTCGCTCGGCTGGCTCCTGCTGGCGGGGCTCCGGTCCCCGAATTACACGGCGGCATTGGCGCTGTTGATCATGGTGAACGTCGGCTTCGTGCTGTCCGACGTGGTGTGCGACGCCGTGATGGTGGAGCGGGGCAAGGAACGAGGGAAGACGGGGATGTATCAGGCGGTTTCGATCGGGACCTTGTACGCGACCTTGATCGTCACGGGATTTGGAGGAGGCTGGCTCGCCCAGCACGCTCCGTATCGTTGGATTTTTATATTGACCGCCGGCTTTCCGCTGTTGACCGCATTGTCGGCCCGGTGGGTGGACGAAAGCGGCGTCGGGGACATAACGGAGACGGCCGCGCGCGGCTGGAAAGGGCTGTCGGGGATGCTGCGCGATCCCAAAGCCTGGGCCGTGGCGCTCGGGATATTTTTGTGGAGCTTCTGCCCGTTTCTCGGCACGGCCCAGTTTTATTATCAGAGCGACGCGCTGAGACTTTCCCCGCTGTTCATCGGCGGCTTGTCCACGGCGGGGGGGCTTGCCGGCATGGCGGGCGCGGCCGTGTTCGCTCGGTTGACCGGCGCGGGGACCGACAAGGTCGCGCGTGCTTCGATCTGGCTCGGCGCGCCTCTTTCGCTTTTATATTTATTCTACCGGGGTCCGCTCTCGGTCGTGCTGTTGACCGTATTATTCAGCCTGAGCGGAGTCGTGTTTCGCCTCTCCTGGATGGACCTGGCGGCCAAGTCCTGTCCTGACGGCGCGGAGGCCACGGTGTTCGCGGCCTACATGGCGGTGTTTAACATCGCGGCCTCGACCTCGAACACGATGGGCGGCGCTCTGTACGAGCGCCTGACGGCGTCGCATGGCGCGTACATGGCGATGGTTCTGCTCTCGCTCGTCGGAACGGCGGGAACCGTCTTCGCGTGGCCTTTGCTTCGCTTCGCGCTACGGCACGACGCGGCGCGCGCCTAGGTAGCGCTGGCCGAACCAGCGGTTGTCGAGGTCGGCGATCATCACGCCCTTGGACGAGGAAGCGTGGATGAATTTTTTATTTTTCGCGTCCGTGACCATCGCCACATGCGAGACGCCCGCACCCATGGTGTTGAAGAAGATGAGGTCGCCATCGCGCAAAGTTTCGGTCTTGCTGCCGGTTTTCCACTGGTCGCGGCTGACGCGCGGAATCTTGACGCGGTTCTCGCCGTAGGAGTTCTGCGTGAGCGCGGAGCAGTCGATGCCCTCGTGCGTCATGCCGCCCCAAACGTAAGGAGTGCCGATGTAGGAGCGCGCGGCCTTGTCGAGGCCGGGCCAGAGCTCTTTGATCTCCGGCGAGGAGGCGGCGGTGTCGGCGAGCTGCGGCGTTTCTTCGAGACGAGGCTTGGGCGCGGACGCGGGCCGCTGCTGCGGTTTTTGCGTGGTCACGCGCGGCATGGACGGAATGCCGAGGCCGAGCTTGCCGAGCGCGTCGGTCCTCTTGCGCAGAACCTCCTTGGCGGCTGGGGATTGCGAGACCGCTTCCTCGACGATCGCCTGCACCGCGGGGGGCGCGTAGATGGGCGCGGGGGGGAGGATTTTGGTGAAGACGCCCTTGTAGTCGGGGATGACGGGCTTGGACTTGGTGCGGCGGGCTTTGAGGAAGGCGGACTTCGCTTCGGCGCTGATGCGTCCGGGAGCTTTCTTGCCGTCGAGTAAATTCCCAAAAAGATAACTGGCATAGTCTTTTGGATCAAAACCATTTTTCATGCCGTCAACGAGCGACCACTTTAATGTATTGAAGTCCGAGTCGGGGAGATTTTTCTCCATGGAGACGCGCACGAGGTCGGCGGCGACGTCGCCGGGAACCTTGCCGTCGGTGAGCTGCTTGTAGCCGTTGGCCCAGGTGGACAAGGTGCCGGCGGAAATTTTTTTGCGGTAGCCGTACAGCGCGACGCCCTCGACGACCTCGGGGTCGGAGCCCCGCGACATGGCCTGATAGGCGGCGAAGGCGACCTCGGCCGTGCGTTCGAGCGGGGCCTGGTCGAAGGAGCCCTCGGTGAGGATGTGCAGGACGACCGGAATCGCCTTGGCGCGCTGGGGGTTGACGACTTGAAGACCGTAGTCCGCGAAGCGTGTTTTGATCGCGGACATGAGCGCCGCGCGTTCGGCGGGCTCATAACCTTTGTCGGACTCGAGGGCCGCGGCGAGCGTTTCGAGGACGTTCTTGCGCGGCTGGGCTGCGGCGGGCGTCGCGAGCAGGAGCGCCAGGAGAAGCGGAAGGAGCTTCACTTTTTAGCTCGGCGATGGATTTCAGCATGCATCTCGTCGCCCAGCTCTTCCATCTTGGCTATCTCGGCCTCGATGACGCTGTCGCAGGAGTAGGGTTTGCTTTCGGTGATCATCATGGGCTTGACCCTCGGCGCAGCGTCCGTTGCGGCGACCGGCGCGGCCGCGACTGGCATCGGAGCGGGCACGGCGTCGGGGATCTTGGCCAGCATCGCGGCGGGAGCCGCGATGGCGCCCGCGCGGCCGTAGGCGAGCTTTTCGCCCGAGGCCGACATCCAGCGCCGCGCGACGTCGGAGCGCACGGCGAAATTGATCGAGGTGATCGCGAGGCCGTCGGCCGCCTTGCGCGACATCGACGTATTGATGCCGATGAGCCGTCCGGAGGCGTCGAGGAGCGGGCCGCCGGAGTTGCCGCGGTTGATGCTCGTGTCGGTCTGGAAGGCGTCCTTGCCCTTCACGCCGCCGAGGTCGGCCAGAAAAGTCGAGACGACGCCGGTGGTGAGAGTCCAGAGGCCGCCCTGCTCGGGGTGGCCGCTCGCGGCGACGCGGTCGCCGACGGAGACGAGGTCGGGGTGGCCGAGGCTGATGACGGGAGTGCCCTGCGGAAGCCGATCGACCTCGATGAGCGCCAAGTCCAGGGCGCGGTCGAAGGCGATGACCTTGCCTTCGACGGGCTCGGCCAAGTCGCGCTTCGTGTCGCCGGTAAGTTTCGCGGGCTTAAAGTAGACGCTGACGTGTTCCCAGGGTTTGCGCGTCGAGTCCTGAATGACCACATGGGCGTTGGTGAGGATGCGCCGGTGCGCGGCGTCGATGACGGAGCCGGTGCCGAGCTCGCCGGTGCCTTCGGAGGAGGCGCAGACGATGACCACGACGGCTTTCGAGGTTTTTTGATAGATCGCCTTTGGGACGAAGGCGACCTCGGCCTCGGCGGGCGGCGCTGGCGCGTCGTCCGCCGGCAGGGCGGCGGCGGTCGTTTTCGCTTCCGGGGCGCGGCCTTTAAAATCGGCCGCGGCGAGCGCGGCGTAGATGTAGCCGGCGAGCAGATGAGCTTTGGCCTCCGCCTCCGGCGGAAGTTTCTTTTCCAACCAGGAATCGGAGACGCCCTTCAACGTCTCATCGAGTTTGGACGCGTCCACGCCCGGGGTCCAGCCCGTGGCCGCGGCGCGCGCGGGGGTGCTTGACGGCGCCAGCAGACGCGCGTGGCTTCCCCAGCCCGCCTTGACGAGTTCTTTGTCATCGATGCGCGCGGCGGGCCCGCTGAGCAAGGCGACGACGGCGGAGGGAAGGGCCGGCGTGCGCGGCTCCTTAGCCCAGGCCTCGAGTGCTTTGGCGGCCTCGTCGCGCGCCTGCGGAGCGCCGATGATCGAGAGCGCCTGGACGTATTGGGAAGCGGCGAGTGCTTCGTAGATCGGGCGCAGGGCCGCCTCATCGCCTCCGGCGGCGTCGGGTCTATTAAGCGCCGCGCGAAGCGCGGCGGCGCGGTCGAGCAGGCGACCGTCGAGGTCTTCGCCCTGGTCGGTGGGGATGCCCGAGCGTATGGCGGCGACCGCACCCCGGCGCGGCGACTTTTGCACGGCGGGCGTGTTCAGGTAGGCGGAGACGCGCTTGAAGAGCGCTGAGGGTTTCGAGGTTGCGGCCCCGGCCGGCGACGTCCCGACGCAGACCAACGTTGCGAGCAGTAGAATGTGGCGCATGACCCGATTATGTCCCGTCAACGACGACTTGTCAAGGTGGTCAGCCTCCCAGTGGTCAGCCTCCCAGTTCATGGGGTTTTGGGATAGGGGCTTGGGAACATTTTGGGGTGGTCGATCGGATGAATAGTAATGGAAAAACCCCAAAGACACCAAGACACAAAGAAATCGGGCCGTGAAGACACGTTGAGTCGGAACTGTACACGTGTACAGTCGCGTCCCGATCTCAAAAAAGATGAAA
>OBEQ010794768.1_pt1 | contig 46244 bp, 41 predicted proteins | sample 1670901 | NCBI WGS metagenome assembly OBEQ01 (sample SAMEA104232315, study PRJEB22302) | groundwater metagenome | biome: forest; feature: aquifer; material: groundwater | place: USA | collected 2011-08-07 | depth 5.4 m
GCAATTATTGTTTGTGGTCTTGCTGGTGTTGATGCTTGCAGTGCTGGTTCGAAGCCATTGGTTAAGACAGCAATCTTCATCTTTAAAGGAAAAATATTTTCACCATTGGAATCATTTGATAGCAGCCTACAGCATCGGCTCCATTGCCGCATTTTGGTTAATCAATCGAGTAATTATGATTTAACGATCTGCGGCAAAACGCACAATAACCCGTTGGCCAATCAGTAGATCCATGGCCTCTGCCGACAACACACATTCAACGATACGGTTGTCTTGTCGCTCCGCAGGATCATCACTCGGCGTGCGCTGCCCTACTACTTTGCCGATACGCAAAACATGGCTCTGCCAGCGTCGCGTTGGATTTGCCTCGAGTACTATCTCCGCGCGCTGACCCGGCTTGACCACATCGATAAATCGCTCTTCCAACTCGGCACGAATAATTCTCGGCGCGTCAGGCGCGAACAGAAAAAGTGGCGTTACGTTCAGCGTGCTTACACCATTGCCTGGCCGTGCTTGGCGTTGGATCACTTGGCCATCCAAGGGTGCTCGCACGAGTCGCTCTTCGATTTCGCGTTCAGCCAGTGCAACGCGCTTCATAAACACATCGGCACCAGCGCGCAGTGATTCCACTTCGGCTTGCGCCATGGCTAATTCATCCATCGCCCGATTAATTTCTTGGCGCGAAATTTTGTCGTCCTTGGCTAAGGATTGCAGTCTTTGGACTTCACGCTCGGCGGCAGAATGTCGGATACGAGCGGGTTCTATTTGCCGTTCTGCTTGTAACATCTCACTGCGCGAAAGCTCAAGATTAAGTTGCGAGAGCGTGACTTCCAGTGTTGCCATGACCTGGCCAGCCTTAACTCGCTCGCCTTCTTCCACTAATACCTTGTCGATAACACCATCCCGACGAGCGGCCAGACGCACAACGCCACCTTCAATATCGATACGCCCTTTGGCGCTTGCGACAAACTCTCCTTCCACCGCCGGTGCCACTTCTGGGTTAGCAGAGGTATTTTTTTCTGTCGCATAAGCTGCTTTGACGTAAGCAACAAACTGCATACTGAGAGCCATACTAAAAGTCACAAAGAATAGCGCAAAAAGCCGCGGCATAGATTTAGCAGTCCTCATTATTTGGCTCCTGAAAATAATTTTACAGTGTGTTGCGGCCTTTCATCTTTGCAAACAATGCCGTCTTCCAGTTCAATGACGCGATCGGCATGTGAAAGCAGGCGTGGATCATGTGTTACACCCAAGACCGTTGCGCCGTGTTCGCCGGCGATCTGCTTGAGCAAGTCAATGACAATTTGGCCATTCATGCTGTCGAGTGCTGACGTAGGCTCGTCGGCGAAGATCAATTGAGGATTCTTGACTAACGCTCGGGCGATCGCGACCCTTTGTTTTTCGCCACCCGAAAGCTCAGCGGGACGTAAATGGCTGCTTGCGCCAAGCCCGACTTCTTCGAGCGCCTTCAGTGCGCGCAGTTCGGCTGCAGCACCGCGGACGCCCAGGTATTGCAAGGGCAAGATTACGTTTTCGCAAGCGGTCAGCGAGCCAAAAAGGTTGCACCCTTGAAATACAAAACCGCAATGTTGGAGGCGGAATTTATCGAGTGCATCATCGGATAGGTCCCACAGATTAACGCCAAGTGCAGAGACGTTGCCGGTGTCCGGTCGCAAAAGGCCTGACATTATCGATAACATAGTGCTTTTGCCAGAACCTGAAGGCCCGACCACTAAAGTGAGTTCGCTTGGATAAATTTCTAAAGCGCTATCTCTGATAACCTGCTGAGTAATTTTCCCCGCAGTGAATGACTTGGAAATTCCCTGACTAATAAGCGTTGGATGAGTTTTCATGGGCTTGTTCTTTTCATGTTAGCCGTATCCATGGGTGTAACCTATCGTAATAGCGAAGCTGGTTCTGCGCTAAGCAGTGGTCGCAGTGACAATAAACCTGAAAGCAAGGCGATTAAAAGAATCAACACACTGACACCACTCAGCATCCACCAGGGAAACGACATGGGAATTTTAAAAGTATCTCCGAGCCACGCACAGACGAGCGTCAGTAACGCTGTGATGATCAAACCAATTGAGCCTATCCACAAGGATTGTTCAATTACAACGGCTCGAAGCGAACGTTGCGACACGCCTAATGCGCGGAGCGCAGCAAACTCCTTAATGGAAGCCAGAATAGTTCCTGAGAGAGTTTGACTGGTAATGACAATACCTACGATCAGCGCGAGCAATGACGCAAAACCAGAGCCGACACCCGCACCGGATTCAAGCAGCCAAAACGCTTGGGACTGAGCCGATAATGTGTCTGAGAGCCACACGCTATAACGACGAATCGCAGTTTTCTCCTCGAGCTCTTCTGCAACTGTTTTGGCATTTGCACCGGATTTAAGGCTCACCAAATAAAACATGACTACCTCGTTGGTTTGAGGCGCAAGCGTTCTGGCCGTTGCATATGAAACGATAAGGTTAACACCGCCAACCGCCCTGATACCATCTGCTACGCCAACTATGCGCGCCCGTTTACCGTTGATTTCGACAATGTCACCTATTTCAGCGCCCAGTTTTGCCTGATCAGCAGCGTCGATAAAAACGGCATTTGGCTCATCCAGCAACGCTCTTTGTTGCGGGGAAAGCAATCGGGCAAAGGCCAAACCTTCCGGAGCAGAGTCAATCGCGTTTATAATTACCGATAAAGGTATACCGTCGCTGCGACGCAAGTCACCAAAGGCTGATACATACCTTTCTATGCGCTGTACAGCGGGATGTGTCCATGCGATCGCGTCACTCATGCTGACGATAGGGCGACCCATATCTACACTGGGTGTATTCGGAAAACCTATCCACAAATCTGCTTTCGACTGATCGACAATAGCCGAAACTGTGCCGAACAAACCCAGCAAAAGAGAAAGCTGAACTAGCACTAAGAGTCCGGAAAAAGTAATGGCTAATATGGCTGCGAGATAACGACGCCACTCGTAAATCAGACTCGATCTTGCCAGAGATACCATAACCTACCCTACTCCGACATCTGCAAAATATAACATTGAAACAGATCAGATAAAGCCTTTGCTGTAGCAGTCATATTGAGGGTTGGATTGAGTTGGCTATCGAACATTAAGCCAGAAAACATTCCCATGATGATGTTGGCCGCACCGATTGCATTGAGTTCTGCTCTAACCCATCCACCGCGTTGGCCTTCGCGCAAAACCGTCGCGAGCATAGCCCTGAGTTCATCATCTTGTTCGATCATTCGATCGTGATATTTTGGATTGCGGTAGAGTTCAAGCCAACTGTCGGCGCCTAAATCAAACACCGATGGCGCCAACAGATCCGCTAACTCTTTGGCATTGATTTGTGCGATCCACTTAATCCCATCTTTTGAGCCTAATGCTCGAATGTGATTGCGGAACTCTTCAATTTCAACGTCAACGATGGCGGCAATAATCTCTTCTTTACTAGCGAAATACCTGAAAACAGTTCCGGCACTGAGTTCGGCATTGGCGCAGATCTCCTCCGTCCTTGCTGCATGGAAACCTTTAGTTTTGAATACGTTGGCAGCCGCTTGCAAAATTTGCAGACGGCGTTCTTCATGCAGCTTTTCGTCTTTTATGCGGGCCATAGAATTAATTAACGGAGTAGTTAGTCGCGTAATGATGGTATAATGCTCGGCTTATGTCAAGCTGACCCAGTAGGACTTACATTTGATGTAATTACATATTTGTAGTAACATGTATATATGGTTCAAAATTTTGTTTGGGACGACGACAAGGCGCGAGTGAATTTTCAGAAACATCGGGTTAGCTTCGAAACCGCCGCCCGCGTCTTTGCCGATCCCCATGCCCTAACGACACAAGACCGTATCGAAGACGGCGAATATCGTTGGCAAACGCTGACGGTATCATAGTGCTATTAGTGGCCCACACGCTGGTGGAGCATTCCGATAACACAGAAGTAATCCGTATCATCTCGGCACGACGCGCTGACCCGAAGGAAAGAAAATATTATGAACAAAAACGTTAAATTTAAACTTGATCTCACCAACCAGCCGCCGCTGACACGCAAGCAAAAAGCAGAGCTTAAGGCACTCCAGTCCCTGTCTGATGACAATATTGACTACAGTGATATCCCACCTTTGAGCGATGAATTCTGGAAAAACGCCGCCCCTAATCCATTTTACAAACCTATCAAGGCATCCACCACCGTGCGCCTCGATGCCGATGTACTGGCCTGGCTAAAGTCGAAAGGGAAAGGTTATCAAACACGGATCAATACTATCCTGCGTGATGAAATGCTCAAGGAGCGGAAATAATTTGTCAGACTTCGCGCCTCGATGCCATCACGGAGCGAAAAAAATCTCCCTGCTGCCTAATTAATACTTCATTTTGCATGTAATGCCCATAATTGCGCGAGCCGGGCATATTTTGAAGCCGCAGGAATTGCTTTGAATTCAGCGTCCGCCTTTGCAGCTTTACCCAGCTGTAGATAGGCAATGCCCAAGTGCAGGTGCGCCTCATCGGCAGCTTTTAAACTACCCTTTTTTATCCCGCGTTCTATGGCGTCGACTGCCTTCGCTACTTCGCCGTAAGTTAGGTACGCTTCACCCAGTTTTGCTTCATCATCGCCCGTGGGTTTTGCGCGGAGTTCGGTGTCTAACGCTGCCAGGGTTTTCTTATCGTCGGTCGATTGTGTTTTTGCCATAGTGAGTAAGCGCGCAGCGCGGTCTTTGTCTTTACTGTCTATAACGCTTTCACTGAGTCCTTTCTCCAACGCCGATTGTGCGTCACCCGGTAAGCCTAACGAAATGGCAAGCTCCGCAAATTCGACAACTTCATCGGCTTCGAGAATCCCCGTGGCGGATTTCAAGCGATATACTTCTAAACTGGAACGGTCGGTGGTCACCATTTTTGACTGTTCATAGGCAAATATATTTTCCCAATACTCCTTTGAAGGATATAGCGTCAATAATTGTTCCAACGTTTTAACCACATCCCCTGTCTTATTCTGCTTATACTGGCTACTCATCAATAATTGCAACCAATTTTCAGTAACAGGTTTGCCGAGTTTAGTCGCGATGTTAATGAGCTGCTGCATCGCAACCGCGGCATGAGCAAAATCATTTTGGACATAATACGCTTGAGCCACCGATTGGGCCTGATCAACATCGGGACCCACTTCTTTTAAGTAGCGATTACCATATTTGATAACCTGAGGATAATTTTTCGCTTGATAATAAATTTGTGTTAATGCCCCCAAACGCTGTGGCAGCTCTGCTGGGGGTAGCAGCCCACTGTTGATGGTGTAATCGTAAGCCTTAGCAGCAGCGGCATAATTTTTTAGATTTATCTGCACATAGGCCAAAAACTCTTGGATTTTATACTCTTCAAAAGGAGTTTTATTCGTTATCGCTTGCGCTTCATTAACTTTGGTTAGTGCTTGCTGGAATTTTTTTTGGCTCGCGAGTTTTTGTGCTTCTTGCAATGGTTTACCTACTTTTGCGCTGACAGATTGTTTCGCTGCTTTGTCTGAGGCAGTTGCTAAGCTGCTCGAGAACGTCAGACTCAATCCTACTAGTATTCCATTTCCCGTGACAACACCACCCAACAGTGGCAGCACACAGGTTAACATTTTGGCAATTACTAAAAACTTCCGCATATTACCCTCTTTATAAAATTCTGTGGTTCTAATCGCGGCTAAAGCCGCTCCTACAGATTAATATATTTCTTGTAGGAGCAGCTTTAGCCGCGAATGGCGCTCTTAATCGAGAAATTGCTCATTACCGACGACACCAATACTGTTAACTCCCACGCGTTGTGCTGTAGCCAGTATTTTTGCAATGACATCATACTTCGCCAATTTATTGGGTCGCAGGTGTAATTCAGGTTGTGGTGTTTTATGTGCCGCCTGAGTGAGTAACCCCACCAGGGTTTCGCCATCGGAAACAATATTTCCATTCCACATCACCGTGCCATCGAAATCGACATCGACCCGCACTACCTCGGGGGGAACAGCAGGCGGCGCACTATTCGCTTGCGGCATGTCGAGTTTGACGGCGTGAGTTTGAATCGGAATAGTGATAATCAGCATAATGATCAACACCAACATCACGTCAATTAATGGCGTAGTGTTCATCTCTACCATAACTTCATCGTCAGATGATTTGCCTACATTCATACCCATAAAAGTGGCGCCTTTGCTTTCTTTAGCATTATGATTATTTTGCTGGTTCGGTAATAAATCCAACTTTTCGAATGGCAGCTCGCTGACAATCCAACACCACGCGGCCAATATGTTCATAGCGAGCACTGAGATCACCCCGGATATGCACTTCGGGTTGTGGTTTTTGGACGGATACAGTTTTTAACTTTTCCAACAATACCGTGTGATCCGGTACATGTTGATCATTCCAAAAGATGTCTCCATCCTCGGTCACGGCGATAACAATATTTTCAGGCTTGGTTTGGGTAACGACATTATTCGCTTTGGGCAGCTCGACCGGTATGGTTTTAATCACCACGGGTACAGTGATTAAGAAAATAATCAAGATTACCAACATAACATCCACCAAGGGGGTGGTATTAATGGTGGAGTTTAAATCGTCGTCATCGCCGGACATTAGTTGCATAGACATAGAATTTAACGCCCTAAATTGTATTTCACGCCATTAACAGTATTAAACGCCTTGTGTCGACAATCTTACGCCCATTAACAGCGTTGAATTAATATCATTGGAAAAAGCGCGCAAATCTTCCATCACCACTTTGTTGCGACGCACTAACCAGTTGTAACCCAAGACTGCTGGCACAGCTACTGCCAAACCTATCGCTGTCATAATTAAGGCTTCACCGACAGGTCCTGCGACCTTATCGATACTTGCTTGACCGGCGATGCCGATGGAGATGAGTGCGTGATAGATTCCCCAAACCGTACCGAACAGACCAACGAAAGGTGCGGTTGAACCTACCGTTGCAAGAAATGCCAAACCACTTTGTAAATCAGCATTGATAGACTCTGCGGCCCGCTGAATTGACAGTGTCAGCCAATCCTGCAGCGCCATTTTTTCTCCAGTACGTGAGTCATACTGATTACGTGCATTTATTCCAACCTCTGCGATATTGCGAAAGACATTGGCTGGCGGCAATTGAGCGGCGCCTTCTTGGATATTTTTTGCCGACCACAGTTTACTTGCTGCATTGCCGTGGGACATGAACCTTTGCTGTTCCCACAATTTAGTAATGAGCGTATACCAGGTCACTAACGACATAATCATCATGATGATTAACGTGCCCCTGGCAATGTAATCCCCCTGCCCCCACAGCGCTTCAAATCCGTAGGGATTTTTCACTTCCGTCATTTGGGCAGCGGTGCTAGCCGCAGTAGCAGCTTGATCAATGGCGTCGATGGTTTGTGTGTCGGTAGCGTCGTCTGCCGATATTGTATCGATAGGCTGCATTGCTTCCGGTTGCATCGCTGGTGCCGTTCCATCTGGGGCGGCCTCACTCATAGAGGGTTCCGCCTGCACAGGAGTGGATTCAGCCAGTGCTGGTGATACCAAGAGTTGTGCAGTGAGCAGACATACACAACCAAACACAGAAGGAGACAAATTTTTTATCATGCTTATCGTTTTCATTACACGTATCCCAATGTTACTGAATTTCTTAATCCCATATCTAATTCGCTTTGCTGGGCCTGATTCGCTCTTCTGGAAAAGCACCAGCACGCTTTTATTACTCCAACTTGAACCGCACATTGATCGATATCCAAGAGGCAAATGCTGTGCTGTTTTTTGTTGCCGGTAGGAAGCGCCATGCTCGCAAAGCGTGTTTCACTGCGGCGCTATCTAAGCGTGGAAAGCCGCTGCTTTTCTCAACTTTTGCGTCGCCGACACTACCATCTTCTAAAATATAAAGCGATAACTGGACAACCCCTTGCTCATTCATGCGGCGCGAACTCGCAGGATAAGGCGGAATTTTATTTTTGTTACGCGGATCTGCTTTCGCTTGCACCACGACAGCTTCTGGAACGGGTGGCGGCGACGGTGCCGGCGCTTTAGATTGAACCACGGCAATCGCGGTTTTTTGCTCGGGTATCGGTTCCGGCTCTGGTGCGATGTCCATTTCAGGTGGTGGAATATACGCCGGCGGTTGCTCTAATTTAGGTGGTGGCGGTGGCGGTTCTTTTTCTTCCACCACAGGCAATTCTTCGATTATCTTGGTTTGAATTGGGCCGGTAATTATTTCTACCACGGATCGACCCAGCCCTACCGCTAGGCCATAAATCAGTGCAACATGAAAAAGTACGACGAATAAAAATCCGGTAATTTTTTGTGAAGCCGATTTTTTTGAATGATACGCCATATTACTCGATACTGTCTCTGCTAGGTCATTGTCTGCTAGGTCATTGCACTGGAGGAATAATCGACACTATTCTTCTCTCATGTTCTCTGGTATTTGTTGTCTTGAGGGAATATCCCCTTCAGAGACAATCCTTCACTCCACTCACTGCCAACGTATTACTGCCAACTCGCTGCTTAAAAAGCTGCAAAACAATATATCGCCCTCACTATGGGAAGGCGCACACGTTATACAAAATTTGGCCGCGAGAAGCAATGTCTGTACGTCCATGGGCGCAAAATTCTCGCCGTTAAAAGCTTCAAGTGACTATACCGTCGATTAACAAGGTGAAAAATTTCTGCGCCTGAATCCGCTGTTGTCGCGCTTTTATAATCGATGGATACGCGGCGAATTTATTGTAGATTTCGAAGATCATTATTATGCCGAATCTTGATGCCAAGAGTGACACATGTTAGTTGATTTTTGAACTACAAATTTACGCCCAATTCAAATGCAATTATGCAAAATCACCCAGTTAGATCGAAAACCAGAATGGGTCGTGAGAGCTAAATTACTGAGTCAATCCGAGCTCAGCAATCGATTGGAAAGCCAGTAGCTGGCGATTAGATGTTCAGATCATCAGACGATTTTACTGTTGCAAGATTGAGTATAGTTGTGATTTTTCAATCATTGAAAAGCGCAAGTTGTAACTCTCTCAATAATTCGGCTAGTTTGATTCTATCGATCGGTTTGGAAAGAAAACCGATTGTCTTCGGCTAAGAGTATGTTGAGTTGTGTTGCTGAGGTAATAAATTGCATATTCACTGCAGAGCTTTTTACGAGATATTTTTCGAGAGACAGATAGAGATTTTGTCGTTGCAGAGGCTTAAAAAGAATTTCAGCGAAGCCTACCTTATGAAACTCTTCAAGCTCGTGTTGACTCGCCGTTGCAGAGAGCGCCAATACAGGTAGTTGAGGCTTGGATTTTAAAATACACTCGCACAATTCAAGACCATCAACTGTCGGCAGACGCACGTCTGCAATAACCAGATCAAACGTTCTAGCATAAAAAAGATCGAGTGCTGATTTACCATTTGCTGCAATCTCCACAGTGCAGCCAGTTTTTCGGATCATCTCGGCAACCAGCTCAAGGTTTAACGCATTATCTTCAGCATAGAGAATACGCCCCTGTAATATGGGAATGATAATTTCTTTGTATTGTTGTTCACGATGTTGTTCGCGAGTGCCAGGTTCTTCTTTCAGCCAGGGTACTAGCTTGAGATCACCGCAATTGATGGCGACACGAAAAGTACTGCCCTTGCCAAACTCGCTTTCAATATCTATGCCTCCGCCCAAGGCCTCTGCAATCAACTTTGATAAATATAATCCCAGGCCGGTGCCGCCAAAATGGCGTGAGGTTGATACTTCGGCTTGTTTAAATGCACTGAAAAGATTTTTTATCTGTTCTGGTTTCAGGCCGATACCCGTATCCACCACCTGACAGCACATTTTTTTATTTTTCTTATCAAAAAATACACCTAAGGTTACGCTGCAGATAAATACTGGTGGGAACGCGTTTAATGACTGCGACCACAATCACGGCTGTGGTTATGGGTAAAATGAGCGAAGCGAATATCTGCGTGAGGCTAAATGCGAAAGTGAAGTTGTGGGTCAATAAACTCCATATTCCCAGCACAAAGGTCACGCCCAAGATGAATTTAAATACGTAGCGAAGTTGATGCCAATATTTATCAAGTTCTGTAGAACGTATGACAAACGCAAGAAAAGATAGCCCCACTACTATGCCGGAAATTAATCCGATGCGGCGCGTAATTTCTGGATCTGCTGGCCATACCCAACGTGCGATACTGCCATCAATAAAACCGCATGCTAGAATGGCCGATGCCAAAAACAGCACATAGATGCCATACATAGGCTCGCGGATACTGACATACACTGCGGCCAGCAGAGCAATCATGGCTGCGTAAAATGCCACTAACATAAAGCTTAGCTTGAGGGCAGTTTTGTCAAAATAGGTTTTAGAAACCAGACATACTTGCCTGATAGAACGGATTCATAAGTAAAACTATGTTGTCAAAAAAAACCGTTTCCTGCTTCCTCAAACCGCATTGATACAATTCAGTTACCTTCCTGTTACAAATCAGCAACCACTTAGTCATTTTCCTGGATTAGTATTGCCCATAAAGAATTAAAGCGAACAAATCGGGACATCTTGCAAAACCAGTCCTTAACACCCGAACTAATCAGATGATGAAGAGCATGCACAGCATTGAGCTGGAGGCGTAAGCGCCCTGTTTGAAGAAATTTGTTATGAACCATTTTTGTTAAGAGGTAATGATATGAAGGATGTGCTGCCAGATTGGTTAAAGGTTTTCGAATCAACTCTACTGGAAATCTTAGAAAAGACCAAATGTCGTCTTGCCAGCAACTTTCCTGACGTAAAAATTTCCCTATATGGTGATTATTGGGTGCAGGCTAATGGTAGCGACGGCTATATTATCGCGCTCAGTTGTCACTGGCCGGCGCACCTTCAGAAAGAAATAGATCTAGTCGATTTCTCGGCGTACTTCACCGATATTAGAACTCAGCCAAAATTCACTTCGGATGTGTGTTGGGCGCATCCCAGTGGATATATCGAAGCTGAGTTTAAAGGTGAAAATATTCTTTTTGATGATGCCACTGCGGCAGAGTTTTTTAGACACTTGCCGAAACTCATTGCTGCATTGGAAGTAGCTATTACAAGAGGTGACCCGGTTAGTACAAGAGCTGAATTGGTCATAGGTCTGCAACCAGAAAATATTACTTAGTTGGATAAGTGTCCGCGCTTTCTCAATGAATTAGACCGTCAAATTTGCTAGTGGGGTTCATACTGTTCTATTGATTGTTCAAGGGTCTGCTTCGTGAAATCGATAAGCTGTGCAACATCAATGAGGCCCTGACGAAGTTTCTCTTGATCGTTCTGCATCGAAAAGTCGTTGATTTCTGCCAATACTGGTAACATGTTTTCAATTCCAAACATGTCACACAACCCTTTGAATGAATGAATTGATTCGTGAATTTCCTCCATGTCTTGATTCTCGAAGGCATTGCTGAGAGAGAGATAGTTCTTGTCTAATGATTTATGAATCAATCCTATCAATATGACCACCTTCTCCTTACCAACCTGCTCCGCATGTTCAGCAAGTTTCTCTGCCAAGGTATTTGCCTTATTAGATACTGAAGTCTGGGGAGCCTGAATCTTTGCTCCACTGACCGTAGATAACTTGATTGCCTTTAACTTGGCCAACAAGGTTTCCTTAGCAAATGGCTTTCTAACTATTGTTTCAAATCCAAATGGTTTTAATTGATTTTCATTCATATCATCATTGGCCGTAATAGCCAGTAGAGGAAAAGTTGCGCCGGATTTACGCAATTTCTCCGCCACTGCAGTGCCTTTAATATTAAGCAAATTCATATCTAGGATGCCTAAGTCGTATTGATTGATATTGCAGTACTGCGCAATATCAGCAAACAGATGTTCAGCATCGGTAAAAGCGGTGACCTGGTACCCGGCACTCGTTAACATATCCACTATCATTTGTTGGGTGGCATCGCCATCTTCTAGTAAAAGTATCCGTCCATTGGTTTGGACTTCAGGAGGCAATGATAGTTTATTTCTCGCGATGAATTGTTCGTTGGATTGATTCAATACTACAGTACGCTGCGGTAAAGTGATCGTGAAAACAGTTCCTTCATCCAACTTTGTGTCGAACCGAATAGAGCCACGATGCGCATCAATAATTTTTTTTACGATGGCCATGCCAAGACCCGTACCATTGGCTTTACCGTATGTCACAAAGGGTTCAAACAAGGTTGCCCGAATATGTTCTGGAATGCCCGGACCATTATCCTTCGCTATTATAAGAATATCCTGATTCTGCAACTGAATAGAGAGGTGAAATGCCGCATCTGGAGTCCCTTTGCTGAGCATCGCATCATGGGCATTGATAGCCAAGTTCAAAATGACGCGACGAATATGCTCATCATCCAACTCTAAACAGCCATGATAGAGAACCCGTGCGTTAAAAGTCATATTATGATTAGCAAATATTGGCAATAGAGTTTTGGCGACATCATCAATAAAATCTTCACTGTCCACAACTTTAATCACTAACATCAATTCGCCACGGCTAAATTCCAGCACTTCGTGAGCCATAGTGGACATCCGGCCCGCTTCGCGATGAATGATACGCAGATACTCCTTGCGTTTTTCCGCAGGAAGCTTGTCTTCTGTGGCCATATCGGCGTAGCCCATGATAGCTCCAATAGGATTTTTAAGATCATGTACAATGGAAGCTGCCATAGTGCCAATACCCGAGAGCCTAGAGTTCTCCTCTGAGGTGATATTCTCAAGCATTAGCGCGAGAGAATTGGCGAGACCTTCAATCACTTCCATTGAGATTTCACTCAATCGTTCATTAAGGTAATTCTCAATGATTACTATGCCTAATCTTTGCGTATTGGACTGAATAACAATAGAAAGTTTTCCGTTATTCAATGTGGTTTTGGTGAGTTCTGCCAGAACCAAAGCTGTTGAACTCTCAACGATCTCGGGAAAAGGCAGAGAAACTTCCTGCCCGTTAGTCATCAATCGATAAGCGATAAAAGATTCTCTGCTTTTATTCGTTAGATAAAGAAAAGCCGATTTAGGTAAAATACACTTGTCGAGGAGTATCATATACCGCAGTGCCGTAGCAGCTGTTGCAAATCTCCCCTTGGCCTTTGACATTTCTTTGGTCGCATTAAGAATATGTTCAATTTGTTGATTTTTGTCGGTCACTTGTGAAAGGGCCGCCATCTTATCGTTGCGCATGATATTTAGTCTGTCCGCCAAAGCAATGGAAAATAACATGGCTTCGATGACTGAACCTATCTGCATACCGAATTGCACAAAACCAGAGAATTCTACGATACCTATGCGATTGAGAATGGATGAAACAAAACTAGTAAGTAAAACTAGCCAACCCGCCAAGTAGAGTATTGCAGTTCTATGCCCTTGAATTGCGAGAAAGCTGGCACAAAAGAATTGCATAATAATTATTATCAAACCATAAACAAGCCACTGTGCTCCAACAACATGATGCAGCAGGATGCTTGTGACAAATTCATCTGCAATGATTGTTAGTGGTCCTAGAATGAAGAAGCTTAAACCACTAAATTTAAACAAGGAAGCCATACGTTTAAGATTTTCGTTGAGATTAAGTACGTGAAGGGTAAAGAAATGACTAAATCCCAACGTACAAAATACAAAGATACGCGTGCAACTGCCACGGAACCAAATATTGTCTGGCCATAGGTAATATTGGGCAATGCCCTGATAGCCTGCCTGGTAAAGTCCAAAAAAAACGAAGTATAAAAAATAAAAAAGATAACTTTTATCTTTAACGAAAAGATAAATAAAAATGTTATAAATGGACATTGCCAAAATAAAACCGAAATAAATTCCGTCCAATATTTTTGCATGATTATTGTGTTCATTATAAGTGCTTTCCCTCCACAGATAACAGGGAAGATTTAAACTGCCATTGGTTTTTACTTTAAGATAAATTGTTACTGCAGAGTCTGACGCTATCGGTAAAGGGAAAACCGGATAATAATTCTGCGTGGGCCATTTTTGATAGGGAATTTTATCGCCCGCAGAAAACCGACGACTTAACTTACCATCCGCAACTACATATACTTCTATCCAGTCTAAATAGGGATTAGGTATTTCCAAAATAAAATCGATGCTTAACAACGACTGGTTCTGAATATTGGTAGCAAACCAGACTTCTTCCCCAGAGGTGATACCCAGTGATATGGTTGATTTTGTATTTTGAGCCCAGCCAAGATTGTCTCGACTTGCCAGAATATCGTTAATGGTTGTGTTGTTGGAGAATGACCTATTGATTGCAAAAAAAGGCTCTAATCGAATACTCCCTTGCGCATCGCTCATAGATACGCTGTTGTCATTATGAGAGTCGGCAGCATTACAGGAACTTGCTGTTGATTGTAAAAATATCACGAAAAAAATAGCGTAGAAAAAGATATTTCTTTTTACTTCACTGCTTCGTTTCTGTGAAATTGATGCCATAATTAAGCAGATTTTTAGTTTTCTGTACAACTATCGCTAAATGCAATTGACGCCATTCACAAAGTTTAGGATAGAATACAGGTTTCGCTAATGCTGGTGGCGCTCATATTTTCATCGGAAATAAATCTACGGTCAATCAACTCTAATACGCAGGCAATGTTAATGGGCAAAAAGGCAAGCACAATCTTGGTTGTTGAAGATGACGAGGCTATGCGCTTTACACTGACAAGCTATTTGGAAAAAGCTGGGTATACCATTTACCAGGCAGAGAGTGTTGAAGCCGCAGAATTGATATTGAATAACATCAAAATTGATTTAGTGCTAACCGATATTCATCTACCTGGTGATGACGGCCTGGTTTTAACACGTCGGTTACGCGCGAAAAGCCGAATGGGTATTATACTTGTCAGTGAATTATCGGAAGAAGTTGAACGCATAATTGGCCTAGAAATGGGTGCCGACGCATATATTGTCAAGCCGCTCAATATGCGTGAAGTTTTAGCATATGTCAAAAACCTACTCACGCGGGTGCACTGGTGTACTGAGGCCAGCACTGCAAGCGCCGACGAAAGCAACATGGTTTACAGTTTCGGCAACTGGCAGTTTAATACCAACGATCGAGAAATTCTCTCGCTGTTAAACCAAGAATCCAAACGATTAACCCGTGACGAATTTTATCTACTGACGACCTTTTTAAAAAATCCTAACAAAATATTTAGTCGCGATGAGATTATCGACAGCATTCATAACGTCGATTGGGTTGCGGGTGATAGAACCGTGGATATTCTCATCGCGCGGCTGAGAAAAAAAATTGACGACAATAACGCCGACTTGATTGTGACCGTATATGGCCAAGGATATGTTTTTAAATCTGACGTGCGCAGTGAAATTAAATAAGCACGGTCGATCGGGCAAGCTTGATCTAAAAGTGCTGCTGACCTTACCTGATGAAATATGCTCTAGTTGCGATCAATCGAAAAACAGAGCAATCTGCCTTAACTAATGCACTAAATCGCTGCAATAATAATCACGCCGCTACTCTACATAACTTAGCGAAATAATCAGCCGCTTGGCTTATTGCACTCATCTCCAGCTCTCTGGTAAGCACAACCGCTGGTTTCGGGCTAAGCTTATAAATAGGAATATCTTCCTCTAATACTGTGTAATTGAACCTATTTTTTGGAGACACCATTGCTCTGTCACAGCTACAAACCCCCGTCTTTTATTGGGCGCACTCTATTTACTTGGTGGGTAGCTTTAATAAGCACGGCTTATAGCATGAACCTTTGTGCAGACAACTTAATTTTACAAGTCACTGCTGACGGTAAACCCCTGAGTAACGCGATGATCAAAGCCATGCCGCTGATGGGCGAGCGAGAAAAATATCAATTAATTGCCAATAGCGAAAAAAATTCCGTAGAAATTGAAGTGGTCAACAATGAGTACGTGCCGCAAATTATGGGGATCACGCAAGGCTCAACCATATTCTTCACCAATCGAGATGAAATCAGTCATCATCTCTACTCATTCTCAAAAGCTAAGCCATTCGATTTACTTCTGATGAAACAAGACCTGCCGGAGCCATTTGTATTTGATACTGCTGGCGTGGTGGTGCTGGGCTGCAATATTCATGAGAAGTCGCTTGGTTATATTTACGTTTCCGACACCCCTTATTATGTTAAAACAGACCAGGCTGGAAAGGCTCTATTGACCAATATGCCGTCCGGCCCATACGATGTATCAGTTTGGCACCCTGCCACCTTAGCACCAAAAAAATCATTTGAGCGCGTAGTACTTGAAGGCGGCGATGTCACACTGGATTTTACGCTCGAATTAAAGCCGCAAAGGGTATGGCAACCATTTACCGTTGATACGAATACAACTGCAGCCACAAGCCAGTTAAGAACAAGCGATACGAACAACTTGGTGAGAACTGTCGATGAATAGAATAAAACATTATCTGTCACCCAAATCGATCAATATGCGGTTGATGACTGCCTTATGCTTGGCGATGTCGCTGATCTCTTTTGGGATTATTAAGACCATCTATGATTCCAATCGTCAGAGCGCATTGGAAGGCGTTAAAAAACAATTAGACTTCTCTGCGCAAACATTAACTCTGGAATTGGAAGCCAATTATACAAAACTATTGCAAGCAGCGAAGGTACTCAATGTCGATATGGCTTTAAAAAAGGCGATCGCTAGTGATAATCACTCGACCATTCTCGCCAATCTAGAAAACCATCGGCAGCGATTTGACGCCGATGTCATGATGCTGACCACCGGGGAAGGTATACTTATTGCTGACACATTACATCCTGAAATTAAAAAAGCCGAGTTTCACTATCTATCTTTAACATTGGCGGCGGATAAAAGCCAACAAGGTTATGTTACCGCTATCGCGATGATTGATAACACTCCTTATCAATTGCTGGTTTCACCTATTTTAACGCCTCTACCTGATGGCTGGTTTGTGCTGGGTCATAAAATCGACCGTAATTTTCTGATTTCCATCAAAGAAAAAACCGCGTCCGATATTACTCTGTTAATCACCACTCGGGCGGGAACACAACAAATGTATGGCACCACTCACAACATTGAATTCGCCAATCACTTAATCGAATCCGACGTCATAACTTCATCGTTTAAGCAGCTCACCATTGATGGCAAAGAATATGTGGCTCACCCATTGAGAATAGAGCTCACTGTAGAAAACATTGTGCGATTTGTATTTTTAAATTCCTACACAGAAGCACTTGTGCCCTATCAGATAATGCAGCAGTCTATATCTAAAATTCTGGCCATGGGAATTCTCTTTCTCATAGTAGTTGGCAACATAATAATAAATTTTATGACGAAGCCAATAAGCAATATGCTGCAGTTTGCCCAGCACATGGACAACGGTGACTACGAATACACACTCGAGGCCGAAGAAGGCAACGATTTAGGACGCATCGCTGGTACGCTGAATCATATGGCACAGGGCTTAATTGAAAGAAATCAAATTAGAGATGTGCTCGATAAAGTAGTATCACCTGTGGTAGCGGACCACCTCATCGCTAGCAAAATGGCACTGGGAGGCGAAGAAAAGACTGTCACGGTGATGTTCACTAAAATTCAAGACTTTACTGTACTTTGTCGCAAACACACGCCCGCGATGTTAATTGAGATCCTCAATCGTTATCTCACAGCGATGAGCACGATTATTGAGAGTAATGGCGGTGTCGTAGACAAATATATGGGCGATGCGATTATGGCTCTGTTTGGCGCTCCTAATACGCGCCAAGGCGATGCAGAGTTTGCCATCATGTCGGCTTTATCTATGCAGCGTTCACTGCAGCATCTGAACGAAAAATTTCGTGCGCAGGGTTGGCCAGAGTTGGTTATGGGTATCGGGATCAATACTGCAACCGTGGTTTCGGGCAATATGGGATCGCAGAAGCGGGTTAACTTTACCGTGGTTGGCGATGGTGTTAACAATGCTTTCCGTGCCGAAGTGTTAGCAAGACAGTATAAGCTGCCAATCATTGTGACCGAAGCAACTCAAAAACAAACATCACATATTACCTATCAAGAAGTTGATCGAATTAAGCTGCCCGAGCATGATCAGCCCATGATTCTCTACACCCCGATTGGATTGGAAAACAGCATAACTCCAGCACAACAACAAATCCAGACTCAATACCGCGGCGCACTCTATGCCTACCGTGAACAAGACTGGGATGAAGCAGAAATCATCTTCAATCGATTGAAGAAATTAACTAACGAGCCATTCTACGATCTCTATCTGAAACGTGTGCAGAAATATAAGCAATCTCCACCTACAGGAAATTGGCAGGGCGTTACAAATTTATAAATGCAGTATTGCTTGTTTTTTACATTTTGTTTCTTACGCATCCGTCAGCATTTTCGCAAGATCTTTGAGTAGCTGTGCCATTACATCGCTGACTTCTCCTCTCGACACAGCCTTTTTGATAGCCGAAAACGTTGCCAATATTTACTGTTCCGCCTCATCGAGACTAATGTCAAGCTGTGCCGAAACCTCCTGGATAAACTGTGCAGGAGACATTTTCTTCAGCTGATCTTTTGGAACTCCAATAATACTTTTAAGACTCTTAGGCAACTGTGCCGCTAGATCATGGGCCTCTTCATCGGTGAGGCGTTGATTTAATGTTTTTAGTACAGTCTCGCAGACCCAGTTTGCTGCATCGATATCATCAAGGCCAGAACGTTTTTGAATATGGTGAATAAATGCTGCTCGGTTCATAATTGAATCTCTCACTCTTTCGCGTGGTACATAGCCTTTTGAGATATTTTTTCTGCAATGGTTCCTTAATAGAGGTTACCCCCCCACTGATTTTGCCCCCAATTTTTTGTAGAACCTTTCCTTTTAATTATTTTTCCAGGCCGGGTCGTCATTATGCGTCCACTTCACCATTGCGCTGTTGAGCGAATCCGCTAATCTTTCAAGCCTACTTTCGAGATAAGCACTTGGCAGGCGGAAGGTTGTATCCAACTCGATATGCATAAACCGACCTTCATCCTCGTTACCTTTTGAGCATTGACTACCGCCGTTCAACTGATGTGCTTGAACATTCGTGTTGTGACAGCCTGTAGGTCGGCGAAATAAGAGCTGATCGTCAGGGCCTTTGGGGAAATCTGCACAAAAGGAAAATTTACTGTATTGCACGCCGTCGGGATAAAAATCCGAATTCGGGTTGGGTGGCAATGGATCTTCCTGGAAGTATTCCGCAATGCTGAGTCCAAACAGCCTGGCGCCAGACTTGTTCTGTGTGGTGAAGTTGGAGTTAAAGCCATTCACTACTAACATATGCATCTCTTCGTGCTTGACCATCCCATGAACCTGCACAAAAAACGCCGCTGGATAAAGACTACTTAAAATCGCATGTCCTTTATGAAATACTGTTGACACCGAATGGGCTGCATCTGAAATTTTATGTGGCGCTTGGCAGCTGGCGTTTTCATCGCTCGCATTTCTGTGCACAGAGTTAAGAATTAATACGCGTGCTTTGGTTTGAGCCATTAGCGCAACGGAAGCTCTTAACGTGCCATCATATCCCTCGTGCGGGGATTCCAGAATCAGCGGATCTACCGGATTATCATAAGTTGTGATATCGCCGGGCACCTTGACCGCGCCAACTCGCCAAAAGAAAGGCAAGCCCTGGTTGCTAACGGGGCCGTAGAAAAAAACGATATTTGTATCGTCTACGCGGCAGGCCTTCATTTTTAGACCGACCCTGTTAATTTCTATAGAGACAAGATCATTTTCATCAAGAGCATGAAAAAGGCCACTGATATTTTTCACGATCTTAGTTGATGGTTCTCTGTATACAGCCACCTTAGCTCCAACCACCGGATTCGCCAGCCCAACCAGGTTATCGGTAATCTGCCCATCTATCTTACAGCGAGTGGAACTGTAATGATTTAATACGTCTTCCGGTGTGTTGGCGAATGATGTGTTCGCCATGATGGTAGAGAATGCAAAAGCAAATGAAAAACAACGAGAAAATTTCATCGTTTTTATTCCTTCTATTATAATTATTAGTTGGACGTTGAGCTTTTCTACCATGAATTGTACGTGGGGTTAGAGGGGTCACATAGATCTAGAGAGGCCAACTAAGGGAGGCTTTCACGGCCACTGGCGATTTGAATATTCAGTTAATTTATAAATTCCTCTGGCCCGAATTGCCCCCCTTTTGTGTCCCCTCCTGCCCTTCTGACACCATTCAAAGGTATTTATAATCAATCCATTGAAAGAAACAATCCATTAAAAAAACAATCCGTTTATGTTCAATTGCGAAGTTAGTTTACTCACCATCTTAAGAGGTCCCGAATGTATAAGAAACTATGCAAACATTTAATTGTGCTCACCGCCACTACTGCAGCATCCATTGCGAATGCCAATCTTCTCGTAAACGGCGATTTTGAAAATCCTCATCTCGCTCCAGGTGCCTGGAGTGTTTTCAGCTCTATCAGTGGTTGGACTACTTCATCAGGTCCGGGTATTGAAATTGAAAACAACACCATTGTAACTGCACAAAGTGGCCAGCAATACGTCGAACTTGATTCACACGCGAATAGTTCAATGGCACAAACTATTACAGGCTTGAGTGTTGGTAACAACTATGACCTATCTTTTTGGTATCGGGCTAGAACGAATAACTTGCAAAATGACAACGGCATCAACATGTACTGGGGTGATACTTCGCCCGGTGACTTGAATCTTGCAATCGCCAATGTCACGGCAAATCAAGGTGGCTGGACCGAATACTTAAGAACGTTAACCGCAACTGACTCCACCATGTATTTGGGTTTCGCAGCAGTGGGACTGAATAATTCTTTGGGTGGTTTTATTGATAATGTTCAGCTTACAGCGGCCAGACCCGTGCCTGAACCAGTATCACTCGGATTATTTAGTTTAGGATTTCTCGGCCTTATGGCTGCGCGGCGTAAAGCGTAATCGTTATAGCTTGAGTTTGCTCCGATCTCCGCCTTTTTGGCGGAGATCGAAGTGCTCTTCCTGGTTAGTCAACAGAACTTTAAAAATTCTTCTTAAAAAGCCTGCGCGTCACAAAAAGTCGACCCTAACCGCTGAGCGAACTCCCTAGTTATGCCGCTTTGCGGAAGGTTAAATTAACTCGGCATTCGCCCAGCAAAGAATGAAAGCCCTCTTTTAGCGGCAACACGCCATGATAACGGAGCCTCGCCGACCCGCCCCATACCACCACATCACCGTGGGTCAACTGCACACGCAGAGCTTTGTCTTTGCGCCGTAATCCGCCAAATAAAAACATCGCGGGAAGGCCTAGCGAAACAGAGACGATAGGTTGATTATAGTCGCGTTCGTTTTTGTCCTGATGTAACGAGAGTCGCGCACCAACCTCATAACGATTGATGAGACAGGCGTCCGGCTCGAATCCCTCAAAGCCAGCGCTACTCGCTGCGTCTCGTGCCAAGTGTAAAAAGGCATCTGGCAAGCTGGGCCACAGCTGTCCGCTCTCAGGATCTACCGCGTCATAACGATAACCTGTACTTTCCGATACCCAGCCATAAGAGCCGCAATTCGTCATTGCTACGGACATGCGGAACCCGCCTGGGGTGACCATATGACGAAAAGGTGCTTGAGTAGCAATGTCATGCAGCGCCGTGAAAATGGCCCTTTCACGCGGTACCGCAAAGTTGCGCAGCACGACCGCACCGAGACTCAGTTCCTCATGCCAAATTTGGTTTTGCTCGGTATCTCCAAACAGATCCATAGTCATTGGTTGGTTCTCACGTTTTTATGTTGCGTCGTGAAAAATAATGCCAGCTGTATGGCGATGGCCAGAGCGGAGGCGACTCACGCCGTGCCGCATATTGACTCGATACATGCCGCGCGTGCCCTGTACCGGCCGATGATGGACGGCAAACACAACCGCTCCACCTTGCTTGAGCTGAATCACTTCCGGACGTGACTGCATGCGCGGACGTTGTTCTGTCAGCACGAACTCGCCGCCGGTGAAGTCCCGCCCTGGTTCAGATAACAAGATGGCGACTTGCAGTGGGAAAACCTGCTCACCGTAAAGATCTTGATGCAGACAGTTGTAATCATCCGTCGCGTATTGCAGCAAAAGCGGCGTCGGCCGCAGCTGGCCTGCCGCATGGCAACGCGCTAGGTAATCGGCGTGTTTCGCTGGATACTGCACGTCAATACCCATCGCAGTGTTCCATTGGTTGGCTAGTGGTACTAGCTGCGGATAGATGTAGGTTCGCAGACCGGCAATAATGTCGGGTAGCGGATAGCTGAAATACTTGTACTCACCGCGCCCAAAGCCGTGACGGGCCATGACGATTGTACTGCGGAAAATGCTGTCGATTGAGTAGAGTCCGGCCAGCGCCTCACATTCATTTTGAGTGATAAGGTTTTCAATTGTGGCACTGCCGCGTGCATTCAGGTCGTTTGTCACCTGTTCCCAATCTATTGCGCTCACTCGGTTTGCAATGTCTTTGAGTGGGGTAATCTTCAATGCTTTATTGGCCGTTGACATTAATTATTTCCGAAACCCTTAATACGCAAAAACTCAATTTATGAAATAGCCTCGATTGAAACCGGCAGACGATCATAGGGCACAGGCAGAGACGTATAGTCCATCGGTATCTGGTAGTCCTTATCAACCGACCAACGATAGTTGAGAAGGATTTGATGCATTATGGCCTTAACCTGAAGGTCTGCAAAATGCAATCCTATGCATTTGTGCACTCCACCACCAAAGGGTAACCATGCGTAGGAGTGGACTTTATCTTCTCGCCGTTGATCCGAAAATCTTTCCGGATCAAACTGGTCTGGGTTTGGCCAGTATTCTTTCATCATATGGGTAAAATGAATCGAGATGTTGATCATTGACCCCTTCGGAATATGAAAACCCTTATACTCACAATCTTTAGTCGTCACTCTGGGTAACATGGGAACTGGAGTGCACAACCGCAATGACTCTTTCATTACTAGAGTAAGCCCATGCAATTTTTCAAGATCTTCATAATTGAGAGCTGGTTTGTTTAACGCGACACTTTCCTGCCTGACGCGCTCTTGCCATTGAGGATTTTTGGCAAGCTGATAGAACATACTGGTTAATGTAATCGTTGTTGTATCGTGGGCCGCCATCATAAGAAAGATCATATGATTGATAACATCTTCATCGGAAAATTTCTGCCCGTCTTCATTTTCTGCATTGCAGAGAACGCTGAACATATCATGGGATTGGCTACGGCGTTGTGCAGCGATTTTTCCCTGGAAAAATTTCACCAATACTTTGCGCCCCTGCAAACCTTTGTGCCAATTTAAGAAAGGTACCGGATAACGAACAATGGCCGTGCCACCCCTAACGCAATCAAAGAAAGCCTTATTTAAGCGATTTGCTTCGGCACCCAGCTCACACCCCATAAAAATATCGGTAGCCAAATCGAGCGTTAATTGTTTTAGAGCGGGGAAAACCAAAAAATTAGGCTCGGCGCTGCTATCCATTTTAATGGCAGACCAGGCATTAATCGCCCGATCAATGCCTGGATTCATCCGCGCAAGGTAGGCTTCTAGCACAGGCTTTTTGAACGCCTCTTGCATAATGCGGCGGTGATGTTGATGCTCTTTAAAATCCAGCAACATGATACCGCGCGTAAAGAATTTACCGATAAAAAAGTCCCAGCCTTGGGCATTCGAAAAGACCGAATCACGGTTAAGCAAAACAAATTCATTGGCATCGGGGCCGAGCAATTGGAATAATTTAATGCCGAATACTTTGGACCAGAAAATCACGCCAAACTTTTCATAACGCCATTGCAGAAATTTGAGCGGGTCTTTAAACGCCTGCAGCGTCCAGCCCAGAATCGGCCAGCCGGAATCACCAGGTATGGGTAAGGCCGCATTCGGATCGGTTACTGTTTCGGCTGAGGGTGTCATTTTTGTTGCTCCTTGTAAGTTAACCTGAAGCGATTCTAGTAACTGTTCAAATTTAAAACATTTCATGGGCAGCCAAAAAACAAATCGGTGGAGAATGCCCCATTATAGGAAATTTAAACGTCTCTTTGAAACCATAGAACTTTTATAAACCAAAAGAACCTTTATAAACCATCGGAGCACTTATCAATAGGTGCATTGACGCCACCCGTGTGTGAATTCACGTCACATGAGTAGTTGCTGGCGACTTATTCGGTGTCAATTTAGTTGAACCAAGCAGGATAAAACTATCACGACACGTCGGGAAAAAGCATTATCGATGTATTGAAAGCTCAATATTTTGGCTTGTGGGTTATTAGAAAAAAGCGATCACAAAGGGGCAAATTGTAGACATAACTGCCACTTCAGTTGTATCTTTTTTTCAGTATGAGTGTGATATATTGCAGTCTAAACTGAAAATAATTTTCCACTTGAGTTGTTACGCGTCTTCCCAGAGGACGTTGAGTTTCTAAAATGAAATATGAATTAATTAAATCCGTAGAAGAGTTACGAAATATCTATGACACACCAAGTACATTGGCGTTGAAAAAACAGTTGAGTGAACTCGACAAATATAGCATTGAATTTCTTCAGTTGTCGCCATTCGCAATCATCTCAACCGCAAACGAAGTTGGTCTATTGGATTGCTCTCCTCGCGGGGATTACCCAGGCTTTATAAAGTGTTTGGATAATAAAACTATAGCAATACCTGATCGACCGGGGAATAACCGTCTTGATAATTTAGCCAATCTTGTGGTGAATCCCAATATTGGAATATTGGTTCTTATACCTGGATTCAAAGATTGTTTGCGTATCAACGGCGAAGCAGGCATTACTACAGATGCTCAGCTCCTTGCTACGTTTGAATATAATGCAAAGTTGCCAAAATCCGTCATTTTAGTATCAATAAAAGAGATCTATTTTCATTGCACCAAAGCCATAACCAGATCAAAACTTTGGGAGGAAAGCGCAAGGATAGACCGCAGCATCATGCCCTCATTAGGGCGAATATTGATGGGACAATTAGACCAAAACAAAACAGAAGCAGAAATAAGCGAAATAGAAAAGATCATCGAGGATAGAGTAAAAACAACACTTTATTGAAAATAAGATAGGTAATTCAAAGTTGATACCCAGTTTTTTCCAAGCGAACACTCTTGTTTGTTTTTAGGATGACGTTGGCGGCGCAGCGTATTTTTCATAGACTTCTGCCGCTGTTAATTCCTCTGTCTCATTGGCGAAGCAATAATATTCCGGTTTTTGATCGATAAACATTTGCAGATCGAATTTAACATTTTCGCATTCATCAAACAGGCCGATCGAAATGTAGTAGAGATTATTGCGCTTAATTCGGTAAAACAGGTGATTTCCACAGCGCTGGCAAAATCCTCGTTCAGCCCAAGCAGAAGAATCATAAATTTTAATGTGCTCTTGTCCGGTAAACGTAACATCAACACATTCAACCGCCAGCCAAGGTCCGCCACCCCATTTTATGCACATTGTACAATGGCAAGCACATAAACTTTTACTCATATCAGTAGCAGATATCGACACTGCGCCACAAAGACATGTTCCGTGAGCTATCGTTTGATTTTCCATACGGCTATTCTTCTTTTTTAATTGTAGAGTAACTTTGGCGGAGAAGCGTATTTAGTATAGATATCTGCAGCTGTTAACTCCTCTGTCTCATTGGCGAAGCAATAATACACCGGTTTTTGATCGATAAAAAATTGCTTATCAAGTTTAACTTCTTCGCATTCATCAAACAGTCCTATTGAGATGTAATAGCGACCATTACGTTTGAGTTTGTAAAACAAGTGATTTCCGCAGCGCAGGCAAAATCCGCGTTCAGCCCAAGCAGAAGATTCATAGATTTTAATGTGCTCTATTCCGGTAAATGCAACATCAACACACTTAACCGCCTGCCATGGGCCACCACCCCATTTTGTGCACATAGTGCAATGGCAAGCGTATAAACTTTTACTCATATCAATAGCAGATATCGTCACTGTGCCACAAAGACATGTTCCGCGAGCGATCCTTTGATTTTCCATACTACCCTTCCAAAATTACAGCTTCGTCAATTTAAATCCACTGTGGTTTAGTAGAACTATTATTAGAACTGCTATCAGAACTGCTATCAGAACTGCCCTCCAAACTGCTATTGATCAACTGGTCAATCGCTGCAGAAAATCGCGCATGGTTAATGGGTTTCGATAAATGACCGGTGCATCCAGCGTTGATGCAAGATTGAATGGCCAGACTCGATTCATCGGCAGTTAGCGCATAAATCGGTTTGTTGAAACCTTTTTCCCGCAGATATTTTACCGTTGTTAGCCCGTCCATAATGGGCATCATCATATCCATAAAAATAACATCAATCGTGTTATTCATTGCTTTTCCGAGAGCCTCCACACCGTCCTCTGCTGTGTAGACAACAAACCCTGATTGCCTCAACAGTTTCGTAAAGAGTTTTAAGTTGACGGGGTTGTCGTCGGCCAGCAGCGCCACGAGCGAGTGGGTTCTTTCATGGTTTTTTTCGTTGCTGATTTCAATTGGGCTTACTAGGGCACTCTCCGCTGTAAATAGATCATCTGCTGAATTGGTGTAATCTTTTGTGCTGAAAGCCGTCAACCATTCATTGGCAGAAATATTTCCGCCTCTCACTGTCAAGGTAAAAGTACTGCCCTCTTGATAGTTACTCTGTACCGTAATATTGCCTCCCAGTTTCTCGGCCATCTGTTTCGACAGATAAAGTCCAAGTCCTGTACCACCAAAATGCCTGCTGGTACTTTTATCTGCTTGGGTATAGGGCGAAAATAGTTTTTCCAACTGTGCGGGGCTCATGCCAATTCCCGTGTCTTGCACAGCGAAGTGAATAAGTTGTTGTGCCTCATCAAAATCAACTTTAATCTGAACTCGACCGGTGTGAGTGAATTTGATCGCGTTGGCGCAGAGGTTAATTAAAATCTGTTTGAGCCGTGTTGGATCACTCATGATTGTTTTTGGAATTTGATGCAGATAGTCAATTTCAAATGCAAGATTTTTGTTATTGCATAAAATGACACAATGGTCGTTCACCTCGCGCAAGATGCTTTGTACGTCGACCTCGAGAATTTCTACATCAATTTTGTGCGCTTCTATCTTTGCAATATCAAGAATGTCATTCACTAACTGCAACATGTGATTGCCACTTTGTTCGATAATGGTCAGCGATTCTATGCGGTCTTGTTCACTGGCATTTTTTTGTAAAGCGTTTGTGGCATAACCTAATATTGCTGTGAGCGGGGTGCGGAATTCATGGCTCATACTGGCAAAAAATTGGCTTTTAGCACGGTTTTCTGCCTCAGCAACAAGTTTGTCTTCAAAGGCAAAACGTGTTCTTGACGCTAATGCCAAGGACAATATAATCACTTCACCAGAGTAGCCCATATGGAGCGACCAAAAGGTATAGGTATTAACAGGCGCTATTCCTTGACACAACAGCATAAACACCGTGCCGCCGACCATGGTACACATTTCTGCAAGTAACAGGAATGCAGCGCCCTTGACGCCTCTATAAATACCCATCACGATTGAACTGAATGAAACGCCGAGAATAAACGTCACGTATCCTTGGGTAAGGACCGCAGCCACGTCGAAATGGTTGGTTGTCATATTATGCAAGACCACTAAACCGCCTACCAAATAACTGAATTGGAAACACTTGCGTAGTTTCGGAACCGACTTTAATTCTTCCAATGCTTCGTACACAAAGAGCAGGTAGACAATGGCGCTGACATTGCCCACGATGTTTAACATGCGATATCCAAACAACCCGTGGTCAGGCCAGAGCCATTTAACTGCGGAGCCATCCATGCTTGCCGTAATTAAAGCGGCTACCAAAATAAACAAGCAATAAAATCCGTAGAGTTTCTCACGCAATATTATTGCCAAGAATGCATTGTAAAGTAACAAGGCAAGCATAACGCTATAGAAGGCGACCACTGTCGTCATCCAGGTGGCGCAGGTTTCCTTGAATAGTTCTGTCGACATGATGGAGAAAGGTAATATAGCGGGTACGCCGCTATCTTGAGTATCGGTTCGACCAATGATGGTGTAGGTCCCCGCAGATGTTGGCAAGCGGAAAGCATATTGGGATACCAAGATGTCGCGATTAAAATAATTTTGTGCTGAGCCGACAATGAATTTTTTACTGCCGCTTGCCTGTGGCATCCATAGCTCGAGTTTTACGATAACACTTGGGTGACTGAGAATATAGAGAATTGGACGAGTCAAAGCTGTCGCGTCATTGAGCGTAAATGTCATCTTGAACCAGTAACAACTTTTCGGATTCTCGCCAACAAAGTGGATGTTCTTATTAATTTGCCAGCCTATGCCCGCAGCATTTTCTAAAACATCTTCATAGGTCAGCTGCCTTGTAGAATCTTCCACATATTCCACAAAGGGATTGATATCGAAGGATTGTGAAAGTTGATTGATGGTCGCGCGTGGGCTTTCTGCTATGGAGAACGCAGAGAGAAAAACAAAAGATACGAATAAAACAGCTTGGTATAAATAGAACATGAATACTGCATACAACCTGGTTTAAACAAGATTCCGCAGTAGGTTGCAGCGGCGGCATCTCGTTTTACTACATCTCGACCTGATCGATTAAATTATAGTTTCAATTGAGTATTCGTGTTTTGAATAGCTGATTTTTAGTGATAAATTTTATGCATGTTTTGCTATACGGTTGTAAGCAATAAGATAATTTAGTATAAATCCACATATCAAATACAGGATTTCCGTAAGCAATTGGCAGTTTAAAATGTAGATAACCTGGCAATTTAAAACCGTGGGTAAATAAATGCCTCATTTCATTCCCTGCAACCGTTAATCAGCTAGGATTTAAAAGCCAGAAATATGCACACCTTATGGATAAATGACGTAGCAGCTCTTAATTTTTACTGCAAATCCAAATTACCCGCATCCGCTCAATTCGTTTTTCTTACCAATAAAACGAGAATTAAATCTATACTAAGGAACGTGCACAAAATAACTTCCGGTTTTTGCTTCCGATCCATCCCGCCTGACTTCGTTGCAAAAACTCGACGTAGGCCCACTATGCCTTCGTTTTTGCGCCTAGCCAGGCGGGTGTCTCGAAACCAAAAACCGGAAGTTATTTCGTGCACGTCCCTTATCTGAATGAATTTTTATATGGTGGGATGAATACGAAATCGAACAAATGCATTTTTTTTTCCTGTTTGCTATGGTTAATGGCGGTATGCACTTATGCTGCTGATTATACTGACTTGCCAACAAATCAGACGCACCCGGTAGCTGTCATTGATAATCTAGACCAGCCACTTGATCTAGCACCTTACATCGAATACTTCGAAGACCCGGATCGCACAATCAGTTTTGAAGATATTCAATTAGGCAGAGTTGAAGAAAGATGGCTGCGTAACACTGCTCCAATGTTTATTGGCAAAAATTATAAAAGCCGTTATTGGTTTCGAATTACCCTGCGCTGTTCGAAGGAGCTCTCTTTATTAATGCCGGTACTGTATGTAGCTAATCAACCATCTCTCAATTTGGAACTCGATATATGGTTACCCGAGAATAATGGCGATTATCGACAGCTAAGCACCGGGAGCTTGCGGCCCTATCACCAGCGAGATATAGACAGCTTTCGTTATGGGTTTCAGTTATCGCCCACTGAAACACCTTTTGCGATCATAGGCTGGGTGGATAACCGGAATTCTCCATTCTCAGCTCTACTCCCCCTGAAGCTTTTATCTAAAGAACAATTCACCGAAGAACAATTCCAAGTGCAAGGTTTTATGATTGCCTTTTATGCTGTAATGGCTGCACTGCTGTTGTATAACGCGTGTTTATTTATCTCGCTGAGACAACCACTCTATGGCTACTACCTGTTGTTTTTGATTGCAGCAATTTATTTATGCGCCGTGATTGATGGCGTAACCTTACGTTGGCTGTGGCCGACTCAGCCGCTACTCAATTATCGTTTTATCAGTATCAGTGGCATAGTCCTGGCACTTTTTTATTTATTTTTTGTCTGGGAGGCACTGGATCACTTAGCGTTCTCGCAGCGCGGCCGCAAAGGCTTTCGGGTAATATTTTGGCTGGGTGTGTTGTCGCTATTGTACAACAGCTTGACGCCCAATTTAGCCCACGCCAATATCGTTAATCAACTTTATGTCAGCGCAATCATGCCGCTTATCCTCATCACACTTATTCTCGCTATCCGCAAGCGCATACCCACTGCAGGTTATCTGTTAGTGGCCGAAACCTTTACCATATTAGGCGGCAGCGGTTTTATACTCATGATACAAGGCATATTGCCACCCCATGCCGCAGTGCTTTGGTCCATGCATGAGGGATTCCTTGCCGAGGCACTACTACTCTCGCTGGCATTAGCGGCGCGTACTAGCCTTATGCAACAATCTTCAATTGAAAATCTGCAAAAGTACGAACAACTTTATGAAAACTCCATTGAGGGTTTGTTTAGGTACAATTTCCAGAGCGCAAGCTTGGCCTGTAACGATGCGCTAGCAAAACTTTTTGGGTTTAATAGCAAAGATGAACTGATGAGTAACAATTCTGGCCTGGTTAATTCAAGAGCCAGTGAATTATGGTCTAAACCCGAATTAATAGGCCCGCTGTTTGAAAATGGCTATTTGAGTGATTATGAAACCCAAATTCTCAGTGGCGCCACTGGGCAAGAGATCTGGGTTTTAATCAACATGAAATTAATCGTTAATGAATACAAAAAGCCGATTGCCATAGAGGGTTCTATTTCCAACATTACCGAAAGAAAATTACGCCAAGAAAAGGAGAAAAAGTATCAAACGATTTACGAACAATCGATACAGGGTTTGTCCATTTACTACCTCAAGGATAAAACATTTTCCTGTAATACTGCTTGGGCTAATTTTTTTGGTTTTAGAACATCGGATGAGTTCATACAATACCATCATGATCATGCTGGCGACGATATCTTTTTATATGGTGCAAACTTCAGTAATAGAGAACTCTTCCAACGACTATTGGTGGAGGAATCGGTCAATAATACTGAGATTCAGTTAGACAACAAAACTGACATCCAAAAATGGGGACTCTTGAGTTTTACGCTACAACGAGATTTAAATGGTGAACCCAGTTCCATCGATTGCGTGTTAGTGGACATCACCGATAAAAAACTGAAAGAATTGGCACAGCGACAAGCATTAGAAAATTTGACCCGTTCCGACGAATTAAAAAATGAATTTCTTGCCACGATGAGCCACGAATTGCGCACGCCGCTCAATGGCATCTCAGGTTATTTGGAACTGCTCAAATCCACAGAAATAAATGCCGATTCGCTGACGTTGGTAAATTCGTTAGAACATTGCTCTGCTGACATGTTGAGGTTGATCGAGCGCATTTTGGATTTCACGCAATTATCAGCAGGTAATTTCAGCATCAGTACTGAGTTATTCGATTTCGAGCAATTTATCGAGGAAATTGCTGCGGTGTATCGAGAGCGTTGTCATGTAAAATCACTGAACTTTAAGTTTACCAAAGGCGATGACCTACCTGCGCGAATTTGGGGTGATCGCAAAAAGCTCTTTGTCATCATTAACGATCTGTTGGATAACGCAGTCAAATACACCCGATTCGGTCAGGTGGACCTCATCGTAAAAGCACCTCCACCCAAATCAGAATCAATAGATTCCAATAGTGACATAGCGCCAATCCTCTTCAGCATCCGCGATACAGGTATTGGTATCGCCATCGTAGATCGCCCCAAAATATTTAAAGCATTTAGTCAAATTTATGGAGCGTTTAATCGGAAATATGGTGGGCTCGGATTGGGTTTAGCGATGTGCCATGAATACATCAAACTAATGAATGGCACACTTGCTTTGTTATCCGAACCCGGCGTAGGAAGTCAGTTTGATTTTATCGTCGATTTAAAAACAGAATCTCAACTTGTAGCAGTGAACACCACAGCTCAACCGTCCCAGCAAGGCACATTCACTCCTGCAACTATTTTAGTGGTTGATGATAACCCAACAAATCAATTGGTGCTGAAAGGCATGCTAAAAAATATCGGCCATAATCCCATAGTGGCAGACAATGGGATGAGTGCGTTGCAAATACTCCAGAACAACCAATTTGATTTGATTTTAATGGATTGCCAAATGCCGGAAATGGATGGCTTTGAGGCAACGCAGCGAATTCGCAATGGTTATGTCAAACAAAAAGACATTCCCATCATCGCCGTCACCGCCAATGTTATGGAGGGCGATCAACAGCGCTGTTTGGATGCGGGTATGAATGATTATATGAAGAAGCCGGTGAGAAAAGAGCTTTTGATGGCGATGATCAGTCAGTGGTATAAGCACTGAGGCGAATTTATTTAAGTAATTTACTGGCGATATAGCGAACGCTAACACCCGCCACCATTACTCCAATGGTGTTGCCACCCTCTTTTATCGGTATGGAAATTTGTATGGTGGTCATTGCTGTACTTTCATCAAAGGCAGTTGGACCGAAATAATTTTCTCCACTTTTGAAAGGGATAATCCACTTCTCCTCATCTCCCTGCCAATAATCAGAAGTTGGCGGATAGATAGCAACATTGGCGCCACGTTTATCGGTCAAAAATATTTCTAAAATACTGCTAGAATCTTCAACTTCGCCTTTAAAAAGTTGCCCTGCCTCGCTTTCGATTAGCTGCTCTTTGAAAGGTGTTAATTGCTTCGATGCTTTCCATTCCGCATCTCGTGTTTCGATGAGTTCCTGAGAGAGTTCGATGCCATTTTGGGCCACGACAGCCTTCACCACTACGGGATTCCGTGATATCTGTTGAAGGTATTTAATTTGCTCGGCAAGCGCTTTATGTATCGGGGTATCATCAACGGCATAAGCACCCACTCCGAAAAGTAACAAAAATGTAGCAGTTATTCGACGTATCATTTTCATCTATTTCCAAGCAGGGTGTCTGCTTTAGTAATAGTGCTGGTTGGTGGGAAAGTCAAACGCAATGTTGTTCCTGCATTACAGTAACGCTATTGCTTGCTCAATCTGCGTTATCACTGAATCCCAGTCACCAAAATCTGCTTGCCGAAACAGTGTCGCTGTGGGATACCAAGGGCTATCGTTTCTATCAGCAGTAAACCAGCGCCAGTCTGCGTTGTGGGCGAGCATAATCCAAACTGGTTTACCTAAGGCTCCAGCGAGATGGGCTATGGATGTACATACGGTGATAACGAGATCCAATTGTTGAATGATTGCAGCGGTTTCAGAGAATGTGGTGAGTTGTTCGGAGAGATCGACAATGTGTGCTTGGTATTCCGTTGCCACTCGACAATCTTTTTGCAATGAAAAAAAGGTTATCGATGATAGAGCCAATAAGGGCGCTAGTTTTTCAAATGGAATGGATCGCCTAGTGTCACGCAAATTTTTGTTATGGCCTTGCCAAACAAGGCCAATTTTTTTACCGACTTTTTTATCCGTGTAACTACACAACTTATTTTTCCATCGCTCTGATAATTTTGGATCTAAACGCAGATAGGGAACTGTATTGGGAATCTCTTCAAAGGTGGTTTGAAGAATACCTGGAATAGACAGTAGCGGAACATAACAGTCGTGCACTGGTAGGTCGCTATAGTCGCTAAAAATACCATCGATACCTTTCACATATTTCAATAGATCTCTAATCTGCTCCGTAACCGCAAGATAAATTTTCTTTGGCTGATAGCGTGATAAATACTGTATATAGCGCACAAATTGAATGGTATCGCCGAAGCCTTGGTCGGCTTGAATCACCAGCGACTGATCCGCGAGATGTTCGCCTTGCCAGAGCCGAGTGGTGTTGTACGATTCTTTATAACGCGCGATAGCATAGTCGACGTTACGCCAGTTGTATTCTTGCCAACCTTCTTTGAAATTACCAAGCGTCAATAGGCTATAGGCCAGACCGTAGTGCGCTTCGACAAAGGTGGGATTCGCTGCGATCACCAAGTGATAATAGGTTACGCTCTCGGCATAACGCCCGAGATTATTTAAAATATCGGCGTAATGATAATTGAGTAACGAGTGCTGCGGATTAATGGTGAGTGCTTTCTTCAGCACGGTCTCCGCAGTGGTAAACTGCAGATTTTGTTTGAGTAAAACGGCGTAGTTGTTATAGGCGTTAGGATTTTCTGGGGCAATTTCAATAACTTTTAAATAGCAGGCAGCGGCTTCAGAAAAATTATTCAGCTCGCTATAGGCTAAACCTAAATTGAGCAGCAGGGATGAATGATTTGGGGCACGTTCAAGTCCCTGCTTAAAGATTTCGATAGCTTCAACGCTAAAGTCTCGATTAAGAAAAATATCACCGAGATTGCAAAAAATGGCGGTGGTAAAATTGGCGAGTTCCAATGTTTGATCTTTGACTTCGATGGCAGCCGCAACATTGCCATTAGCCAGTAATACATCGCATAAATCGCCCCAAATCTCTAACCGACTTGAATCTTCATGCAGTGCGGCTGAGTAGGATATCACGGCTTCATCATACCGTTTTACCGTTGCACAGGTTTTGCCGAGCAAACAAAGGGCATCAACATGCTGGTCGTCAATCGTCAACAACTCGGTGAGTCGTTCAATAGCGGCAATGTAGTTATGGCTTTGCGATTCGATCAGTGCAAGTTGAAAAAGACTGTTAACGCGATCTGTGGGCGATTGCAGTTGCTGCATATAAAAGTCTCTGGCGCTGTCAAGTGAATCAAAAGCCTCTGCTGTCATGGCGATGTCTTAAGTAAACAGTAGGGTGCGTTACAACGCACCATCATCACGGTTATACACTGCAACAATGCGCAAGTTGCAGGCTTATGATGGTGCGTTGCAACGCACCCTACGATTTTCTCGACACTCTCAATTGTTCCTAAGCTAATGACCTTGGGTGTCATGGGTGTCCTTGCTTTTCAAAATGAGTTAATCAAAAAAGGCTTACACAAAACGTGTTTTGATAATGAGGATAGTCGCTAATAGTGAGGAAATCAAAATGCAGTCCCATAAGCAGAAACAAACCGCATTATTCAACCCATTATCAATAATTTTTCGAATTGCTTGGCAGAATGAGGTTCTGCGAATAAATAGCCTTGAGCATAATCGCAGCCAGCCGTAACGAGCCAATCTCTTTGTTCACCGGTTTCCACGCCCTCTGCAATCACTTTCAATCCGAGCTTATGCGCCATGATAATAATGATCTCAGCAATGGTATGACTGATGACATCGGTGGTCTTGCTTTGCACGAATGACTGATCAATCTTCAAATAATTAACGGCGAATTTTTTCAGATACGTCATGGAAGAGTAGCCTGTGCCGAAATCATCAATAGCCAACTGCAAACCGGCGTTTTGAATGTCGGCAAGCTTTTCAGTAATGCCTGCCGATGCCGAAAGCAGCGCGGCTTTGTTCATGTTTTGCGTTACAGGAATAATTGTTACAGCAAACTCTTCCCACGCCTGCAGGATGGGTTCCAAGTTTGCACAGATAAATTTTGATAATTGCATGAGTTCCTGCGCCTTGCTCACTATCGATAGATTACACCTGCGGCTTATATTTCAATTTGACAATTGATAAACAGACTATATTTGAGAATTAGACCAATAGATTTAGACCATCAAATGATGGTATAGGTCCTGTTTGGCGGGGATAAAATCGGCGAATGGTTATAATTTCCGGCCTTAGGTAATCCAAGAGTAAAGCGCCCTACCCAATGTTGAACTAGCAACGTGTTGTTGACTTATTGTTTAGTGGATATTACTTTCTGCATGTGGTCGCACATTGATACCTCCCCTCTCAATTTTCACTAGGTTACTGAGTGCATTATCTTCAGGATATATCTGGTTGATTCAAATGTTTCAATCGTCATTCTTAACAGTATCGGCTTGCTCATTTTAGTGAATGCGCAAAGCACTTTTTTCTGTGCGTCAAGAGGTGTGGGTAAATGTCATTCCCGCTGAATGGATTACTAAAGAAATAATATTATATAGACAGTTTCTTGAGTCGTCATCTCTCTTGGCAAAGGCGCAAATATTTCCGCTTTATGACCGACAAATTAAAGAATGATCTTTATAATTTTATTGCGCATTGATTTCCTGAACCGATAAATAAATGTTTTTACACTCTGAATCCTACCCGCAGATCAAACAAAATCAGTGAAGCCGGATATTTTCGCTAAATTGCCGCGAAAAACTGAAAAAATGTTTCGCGAACATAAAGGATTAAGTATAGGATTGGATGTCAAACCGTAAGATTGACATCCTAATATTGTTGCAGGCCCAACAAACCTAAATGTAGTGTCGAAGAACCAAAGGTCATTCACAAAGATTCATCTGATCTACAACTCAAACACCTCTGCGACCTTTTCGTATTCTTTAGGGACTTGCTACTTGCAGTGGCGAATTCAACGAATAATCAGAAGGCGACAATCTCATGCGTAAATCACTCATTGTCAATTTGACGGCTGCTTTGCTGTTATTGCTTGTCTACGTTGCGACAGGGCGAGCCGGCCTTTCACTGGCTTTTATGAATAGCAGCGCAACGGCGGTATGGGCACCGACAGGCATCGCGCTGGCCGCCACGCTGATCTGTGGCTATCGTGTTTGGCCGGTTATTTTTCTGGGTGCGTTGCTGGTCAATCTCACCAACACTGGCTCTCTCCCCGCATCACTGATGATTGCCGTCGGCAACACACTCGAAGCATTGCTGGGCGCTTATCTGGTCAACCGCTATGCCCGAGGGAGCCATGTGTTCGATCAGGCTGCAGATATCGTAAAATTTACGGTTCTGGCGGCCATGCTCAGTACAACAGTTAGCGCCACAGTCGGCGTCACCAGCCTGGTACTCAACGAGCTTGCCAACCGGGCCGACTACGGGTCGATCTGGTTAACCTGGTGGCTGGGCAATGCGACGGGCGCACTCATTATTACGCCTGTGCTGGTTCTCTGGACCAGGAATCCCCAGATCTGCTGGAGCACCAGACAGGCGGTGGAAGCTCTTCTGTTGTTGCTGTGTTTTATGCTGGCAGGTTTTTGGGTTTTCGGTGGCTGGTCACAGCTAAGTGTTCAGAACTATCCATTGGGATTTGTCATGCTACCTTTCATCGTATGGTTCGCGCTCCGCTTCGGTCAGCGCGGAGTGGCGACGGCTATCCTGATTCTGGTTTGCATAGCGCTCAAAGGAGTATTGCATGGGTTCGGGCCTTTTATCGGCGTTGATCAAGATGGAACCTTGTTATTACTCCAAATCTTTATGGGCATGCTGGTCTTGACCGGATTGATTCTGGCCGCCGTAGTGGCTGAGCGAAAGCGGGTAGAAGAAAGACTGCGCGAGAATAGTGAGGAGCGCTACCGTATCGTCGCGGAATCGGCAAGCGAAGTTATTGTCGGCATCAATAATCAGGCTGTCATCAGTTATATCAACCCGGCCGCCGAAAAAGTATTCGGCTATCGGACAGACGAAATGATCGGTCAGCCACTGACTACGCTGATGCCTGAACGACTGCGGAGTAAGTGTTTATACGGGCTCCAACACTATCTTGCCACGAGGGAGAAACATCTGTGCTGGGATGGTATTGAAATACCTGGTCTGCATAAGGATGGGCACGAGCTTTCCCTGGAGTTGTCGTTAGGGGAATGTCATCAGGATAGTTCGCACCGCTTCATCGGAATTATTCACGATATTACCGAACGCAAGCGGGCAAATGAACAGATTCGCCATCTGGCGCAGCACGATGCCTTGACCGGGCTGCCCAACCGGTTGTTGTGTCACGACCGCATCGCTCAGGCGATTGCCCATGCACGCCGCCACTGCAAAAAAGTGGCCGTGCTGTTCCTCGATCTGGACGGCTTTAAGTACATCAACGACTCACTGGGTCATCAGGTGGGTGATCAACTGCTGCAAATAGTCGCCACGCGCTTACAGGCATGTTTGCGCGAAGAAGACTTTGTCGCACGGCTGGGGGGAGATGAATTCATCATCAGTCTGCCGGCCATTAATGATGGGAGCGATGCGATGATAATTGCCGACAAGGTGTTGGCCTCGCTGCGTGAGCCGTTTCACATTGACAGGCATGAGTTGTATGTAACTGGGAGCATCGGCATCAGCTTCTTTCCTGCCGATGGCGAAGACAGCAAGAGTTTAATGCGGGCCGCTGATACCGCTATGTACCACGCCAAAGACGAGGGGCGTAATCATTACCAGTTTTTTACGCCGCACCTGAATGCCATCGCGCAGCGGCGACTGACTCTTGCCAACCGATTGCATCAGGCATTAGGACGGCACGAACTGTTGCTGTACTACCAGCCGCAAGTCGATTTGCAGAGTGGCAAGATCGTGGCCGCCGAAGCCCTGGTCCGCTGGCAATCGCCGGAGCTGGGGTTAGTCTCCCCATGCGAGTTCATCAAGATCGCCAAAAACACGGGGTTGATGGTATCGATTGATGAATGGGTGCTGCGTCAGGCCTGTCAGCAATTGCAACGCTGGCACCAAGCGGGTTACCCCAATCTCTACATCACGATAAACATGTCATCGCAAGAGATATGCAGCAGTACCGCTATTTCACTTATGCAGCGCATTCTTTGCGAAACTCATTTACCTCCGTCCGCCGTGGAAATTGATATTGCCGAAGGGCTCGGGATGATACACAACCCGAGATACGCAGACCTGCTGGAGCAACTCGCCAGGTTGGGAATTCGCCTGGCGGTGGATGACTTCGGCTCCGGCTATACCAGTCTGGCTGCGCTGCAACGCTATCCGATTCATGCGATCAAAATCGATCAATCAATCGTTCACGGCTTTGCCGCTGACCCCGACGATTCTGCGATTATCAAAGCCATCATCGCCGTCGCGCAGTCTCTGCACCTGAAGATCACCGCCAAAGGGGTGGAAACCCAGGCTCAAGCGTCTTTTCTGAAAACGCAAGGATGTACTGTGGCCCAAGGGTTCTACTTCAAGGAGCCGTTAACAGCCCAGGCTTTCAGTAAACTGCTGGGTGTAGCGGCATGAATCTCCAAAGGATGGGGAATCGGCGAGTTATTTTTGCGATAGCCTCTTTAGCCACGAATCGAACTCATATTGTTTGGTGCTTTTAGTTGACTAATTAATTGCAGAAACGCATCAACCAATGCAACAAATTCATCGAAGTTCATTTCATCAAGGTCCGCTACTATATCGGTGATGGTATGTTTTCTAATGCCAGATATGCAGGATAAGATTCTATTACAGGTTGTGCCTTCAGTATTTTTTACCAATTTGGCAATTTCGACTGAATTCATCTGACCAAGTGCTCGCTCTAATGTTTGATCATCAACACATTCTAATTCTTGGATTTCATCAATGTCTTCGCTCATAACTTCCCTCAAGAAACTCCTGTCCTGAGAGGCAAGGATAGCTACCACCTCAGATTTTCTTAAAATAAATGCCGATTCCGGTAATTCACCTTGGGAGAGCTTATGCATAAGAGCACTCTCTTGATCACCAGCAGTGAGTTGCATCAGGTCATCAAGCACAAGATATTCACATTGAGGGCGCGGCTGCTCGCCGGTTTTTGCTTGAATAAATCTGGAAATTTCTTTTGCCTTCTGAACTATGTCATTGGTTAAAAGCAATATCTCCCAGTTAGTGAGATTTTTTAGGATTTCAATAAAACCTAGGCTTTTCATATTGGAAAGGATCATGTCCACTTCGGCAACCGCATAGCCGGTGGTACGGCGCAACAGTTCTGCGATTTTAGCATAATCTAGATAAGCGGCTTGATCTTTCCAAGGTGAAGAAAGGTTGTCGTGCAGTTGTAAGATTTTGGCACAGGCAATGAGTGGATCAGTGGCTGTTGCATTATCCGCACTACCCTGCTTTTCTACCAGGAGCGAAGATCTTGAATGCTCTTCGTTCACAACCATCTCATCTGGATAAAAGCCTGATTTGTTACCAATTTGGTAGGCGGCGTTGAACGTAGGCATTTCATTCTCCTCGAATGATTTTTTTAATTAATTCTCTACTGCAATCTCTTGTGAATCTGATTCACTATGCAGAGTGGTATGCCTAGATACATTACAAGACCCATGCCGATAATTAGCCCAATATTCAATAAGAAGGAAATTTGTGAGACTAGTCGCAAATGCAGTGTTGTTGCGGTCAGAAATGTGAAGTGTTTAGCGTTCTTAGGGCATTAAACGACGCACATTTATTTATGATGAAATTGGCAAAAAACGATTAGCGCCAATTTGGGTATGCCTCCCAGTGACAGCAGCTGACAAATATTGTCATCACTGAGTCAGTAGAAACGATACCAGTTGCCAGCGTCATCGTGCCATTCATAAGCAAATCGCAGAGCAATCCTGTTCTCAGTAAACGCCCATAATTCTTTAATCAATCGATAATCGAGTTCGCGCGCCCATTTGCGTTGTAAAAACTCAATAATCTTTTCGCGTCCACGGGGAAACTCTGCGCGATTACGCCATTGACTGTCAGGTGTATAAACCAGCGCGACTCGCTGTGGATCACGGCTGTTCCAGCCATCTTCTGCCAGTCGAATTTTTTGCATTGCAGTTTCACGGGTGAAAGGTGGCAGCGGTGGACGGCTCTCAATTTGTGCGCTCATGGTATTTTCTCACGCACCTGCCAACCAGGGGAAATCTTTCCGGGTAAGCTGGCCAGCGTTTTCGCCGGCAGCTTTTGGCCGCACCACGCTCATCAACCATGGATGTCAGTGCCATGTTCCTTGATCGTATGGTCAACTTAATGGAAGAAGGTATTGATGTGGGTATACGTATTGGTGAATTACCGGATTCCAATCTGAAAGCGCTGCGTGTTGGTTATACTCGCCGTGTGTTGTGCGCTTCACCCACCTATTTGCAACAACACGGCACACCCAGCACACCAGCGGATTTACTGAATCACACGATTATTTCGGCCAGTAGTATCAGTCCATCGGTGGATTGGAAATTCAATCAAGACAACACTCTTACATCGGTGCGCATCAAACCAAGACTGACAGTAACATCCAACGAGGCTGCTATTGATGTTGCTTGCACCGGTTTTGGAATTACCCGCTTAATGTCGTACCAGCTTGCTCCACAACTCATTGCGGAGAATTTGCAGATTGTACTCAGTGACTACGAACTTCCGGCGCTGCCTATTCATGTTATTCATCGCGAAGGTCGACACAAATCAGCTCGAGTGCGGACCTTTATCGACCTCATTGTAGAACGCCTGCGCCAACATCCAGGGCTGATTCACTAACAGGAGGTGTTTACTTTTGCGTGGCCCACGTCTCCCTTATAAACGTGCATAGATGCCAAATGCGAGAGTATCCGCGTCTACATTATCCATTTTCTCGCGCTCGAGTAACGTAAATATCGCGATGTTCTCCGTCACAAAGTGTTCTATATTTATGCCGTATGTTCTTGTGTTATCGGATGCATCGCTGTTAGTGGCACCCAGACTAAAGCCAATACCTAACTGCCGTGTGGGGTACAGGGTGGTATCAAACTCAATGCCCTTCTCAATTTCAGCATTTGCAATATTTTTGCGATTCAGTTCTAGGTCAAAACTGAGGTGTGAACCATTATTTAATTGGACGATATTTTTATATTCTGCTGTGACCTCGGTAATTTCGTAGCTATTATTATACTGGTAATAACCGGAATCCTGTGGCGAAGACAAATAATGTTTTTCTTCGTACTCCCCATCCCCTCGGTCAAACTGCAACTGTAAACTCGACGTATTCGACAAATAAGCACCCACAACAACATAGGCAGAGTCTCTGTCCTCGGAAACGTCAATTATCCCAGAACTTGTCTCCATATTATCTATGCCTCTCTTTTCACTCGTTTTGCCGATTCCCAGAATGATATGATTAGCCTCAGTAACGACGTAAAGAGAAAAATCCCGAGTATCAGCTTCATAGTCATCAAAATCATTCGTGGTATTGAGAGCCGAGAAAGAAAGATATCCCGCTTTGGCAAAATAACCCGCTTCCGCCAACGGCGCTTGGTGGCTTTCAATGGGCTTCAAATAAAAACTGCCACCTATTAAACGACTGTTGGCGTCAATGTTATCGTAATCTGCTTCGATGCCCGCTGCGCCAACTTCAAACTGGTATGCACCTGCCATCGCAACGGGTGACATTATACTAGCGATAATTACGGATAAAATATGCTTTTTCACGTTAGTTTTCATTTCAGGTTCCTGTACTGCTGTTTTTCAATGTGAAGCTCAATGACGGGTGTTTCTCTCGTGATTATCATCGCTCGCCTGTTTGTAGCTTTGTCATGCTATAACCTTGGAGGTATATCTGCTTGGAATCCAATTATTTCACTTGAGTGATTATCGGATGTTTCTTCTTAGATTGGAACTAGCCGAAAGTAATAGATTGGTATAAAACTTTGGGATGCAATCAATCTTCACGCCGCATAACCAATACTGTTTTTTGGTTACTACCTGCGTTAATTTCTCGATATACATCTAGCCCTTCGTAGAATGATCGTTCATGAATATTTTCTGGCGCCGGAACCTCACCCTGATCAAACGCGTCGCGCAATTGATTAAGAATATCAGCGCATTGTGCGGTGCTATAGAGGAGAGAATTAACGCCGACAATACTGCCACCACGGCGATAAAGATTCAGCACTGGCAACTGCACCATGCCATCGATTGGCGCGGCAATTACTGCGAGTCGACCGAAGTTTGCCAACGCGGCTATGGATGGAGGTAGCCAAACTCCTGTGGTATCAAAAATGACGTCTGCACCTTGGGGAAAGTGATACTGAACTGCCTTGGCTAAATCGAATTCAGCATTAATTTCAGAACTAATTTCAGAACTAAATTCAGAACTAAATTCAGAACTAAATTCAGAGTTGAGGTGTATAACCTTCGCAGTTTTAGTTTGTAATGTTGCGAGTTGTTCTGGATTGCGTACTGCCGCAATCACCTCGGCTCCGCGCCAGCGCGCCAGTACTATGGCCGCAGACCCAACGGCACCAGCTGCACCAATGACAACAACTCGTGTGCCTTTCCCAACCTGTGTTCGATCTAATGCATCCCAAGCGGTGATATAGGGCACTCCGCAGCTGGCGGCCTGCGCAAACGATAATGTTTGTGGTTTGCGCGAGAGACCTCTGCTGGGCAGCAAAAGATATTCTGCATGACTGCCGTCATCAGTGAAGCCTAAGCTTTTGCCTGACCCCCAGACTGCTTGCCCTACCCACTCTTGCGGCCCTTCAACCACCACTCCAGAAAAATCTCGCCCTGGAATGCGCGGCACTGTCGTGTAAGGAAACCGGCCCAATACATTTTTAATATCGCTAGGATTAACACCTGCTGCATGAACTTCCACTAATACTTCATCCGCATGGATTTGAGGAACGGGAACATTTGCTAGTTTTAGTGCATCGAGACTTCCGGTCTCAGAGAATTGCAGGGCTTGCATGGTGGATTTTATTCCGCTATTTTTTGTTGGAGTGTGCATAATATTTCCTTTTCCCGATATTTTAAACTGTTAATGTTTTCTAGCTAACAATTCAGGTTTGAGCAAATCGACCTGTGTGATAATCTGCAACGAGTCGCAGTATGGCAGCCTAATTTTGGCTTTAATTTATTGGATGTCGTTAATTTATTGGATGTAGTTAATTTATTGGATGTAGTTAATTTATTGGATAGTAGCGAATGACTCACATTGGTTTTGGTGCGCGTAATTTTTCAATCGCTGTCTACATTGGTAATCGACCGCCTATTGAGCCTTATCACTCATTGTCTTCATTGCACGCATTAGAGAATGGTGAGGTAAAACAGCTTGCAGACTTAACAGGTAATCATTGGCGAAAGATATTTAACGTGTATGCCAAACTCCTGTATACGCTGGATTGTGCCGGAACAAATTCCTGGCAGGAGTATCGAGATCAGATATTGCTGACCGCAGTATCACGCGAAGCATTGCTTTTTTCCAGACCACTGTTTGAGAGGAATAAAATCCATATCATCACCGGTCGACAATATGCAAATTCGCTTGATCTCAAATTACCGCTGATCGAGATTGACGATGATTTTCAGCTAGCTGAAGCAAAGAACTGTATTGTTTGTCCGTACTTTGATTATCGTCAGTTATCCAATGCTAAAATAGAAACTCTTGCAGATTTGATTCGAAAGATTTAAGGGAAAAATCATCCTAACCTTCTCCCAAAGGGAGAGGGAATTGTAGCATGACGCCGCTTTTCGCCTCACTACGTCGTCTTGGCGCGACGCGCTTTTATGTATTCAATTACCAGCGGCATCAACGATAGTAAGATAATGGTCAAAGCCACCCATTCGATGTACTGATCCAAACCAGGGATAAGCCTGCCAAGAAAATATCCCGTCAAAATCATACCGAATACCCAAAGGAACGCACCGACAATGTTGAATATGACGAACTGTCGATAAGACATCTGCGCGGCACCTGCCACTATCGGTGCAAAGGTTCGTACAATTGGGACAAAGCGGGCAATGATTATCGTCTTGCCACCGTATTTTTCGTAAAACGCGTGAGCTCTTTGGAGATGCTCAGGACGAAAGAACATGGATTTTGGTCGGGTAAATATCCGTGGTCCCAACTTCGCGCCTGTGAGAAATCCTACAGCATCGCCGACTACGGCCGCGATGAATAAGGTGGAGAGCAGGATTAATACGTTAAGATCTCCATTTGCCGCATACAGTCCTGCTACTACCAGCAGAGAATCTCCGGGCAGAAAAAAGCCTACCAGTAATCCTGTTTCAGCGAATACCACCAAGATAAGAACAAAATAGCCTGCGGCAACAATTGTTCGAGGGTCAAGGTATTGGTGAAGCAGATGAAATGCATCAATAAATATTTCCATAAAAAAGGCTCGATGGCTTATAGAAGAGGCATGAATACTACAGAATTAAATACCTCAGGTGAAGGGGTTCTGTTTTGTTGCAGTTTGGAGCTTTATAGCTGGCGAGTAGGCGGCAATTGCTATAAACATCGCATTTCACAAAAGTGTAAAATTGGAACAGTATTTTCAGGAAGATTAAGGTTTATCTATGTCCAGTTGCGAACCAAAAGAATACGCATCGCACTCATCGGCGGAATAAAATACAGTCAATATTGCGCATGAGCTTGTCAGGGACATAGACACCCACCACAATCTTCGGTAGCCTTCGGTCGCGTTGTTTCTTCGATCTGTAGCACCCGTAACGCTAATTGATTCATTAGGAGATCTGAATGGAATTGTTGTTCTCATACGAAGCGTGGATAGCATTTTTTACGCTCACGATTCTGGAGATTGTTTTAGGTGTCGATAATATTATCTTCATTTCAATTTTAGTTTCCCAATTGCCTGCGGAGCGACGGCAGAGAGCCAGAATATTCGGCCTTGGCCTGGCCATGCTCACTCGAATCTGCCTGCTGTTAACTCTGGCTTGGATGATGCGTCTCACAGAACCACTTTTTACCATTGCATCGAATGAGGTCTCAGGTCGCGACATTATTCTATTTGGCGGAGGTTTATTCTTAATTGCTAAATCGGTTATAGAGATTCACAAAGCGGTGGAAGGTGACGATGATCATCCACAAATAACCAAGCGGACCGTCAGTTTTATTTCCGTGCTCATTCAGATCGCGGTTATTGATATTGTCTTTTCCCTTGATTCTGTTATTACGGCGGTTGGTATGGTGAATGAGGTTCCCATTATGATCGCGGCCATAGTCTGCGCAGTTGGGCTAATGATGTTTGCCGCCCGTCCTATCGGTGAATTTGTTGATGATCATCCAACGGTAAAAATGTTGGCGCTAGCATTTCTGATTCTCGTCGGCGTCGCGCTCATTGGTGAGCCCTTAGACCTGCATATTCCGAAGGGTTACATTTATTTTGCGATGGCATTCTCGGTCTTAGTGGAGATGTTGAATCTCAAATTGCGAGATAAGACACCGCCAGTGGAGAAAGAATAGCTCTTCTTTTACATCAGAATGACAAATTCAGCACCGCCCCATTGACTGCGGTGGATTGTTAACGAGCCATGGTAGCCATAAACTATTTCGGCAACCATGGCGAGGCCAATCCCCTGCCCTGGGTTTAATGAATCGGCGCGCACACCGCGTTGTACAATGGCGTCGTGTTTGTCGTCAGCCACGCCTGGCCCGTCATCGGCGATGCTGATGAGCAGTTGTCGCGGATAATGGGCTGATTGCTGCAATTTAATGGCGACCTTATTTTTACAGAGCTTAAACGCGTTATCAGCAA
>OBEQ012762658.1_pt1 | contig 46232 bp, 38 predicted proteins | sample 1670901 | NCBI WGS metagenome assembly OBEQ01 (sample SAMEA104232315, study PRJEB22302) | groundwater metagenome | biome: forest; feature: aquifer; material: groundwater | place: USA | collected 2011-08-07 | depth 5.4 m
GCCGTCGCAACAGCGGGCCACGACCAGATCCTGGTGCCCGTCATTGTTGAAATCCCCGGCGTCCATACCGCGACTGTATCCGCCGCCCGGCAGGCTCGCGGTACTCACCCGGAATCCGCCCTGGCCGTCCGAAATGAAGATCCCCGTAACGTCGGAGTTTCCTCCGGCCACGAAATCGGTTATTCCATCCTCGTTGAAATCCGCCGAGGCCATGTCCATGAGATAACCGCCGGAACCCGTGAATGAGCCCACCGGCTCCGGCGCTCCAAAGCCGCCGCCCGCAAGTCCCGGAAGTTTGAAAAAGAAAATGTCGTTCCCGGACACCCTGCCCGTGATGATATCCGGATAAGGATCGCGATCGAATTGATCGAGGACGATCCCGCGCGTGGTCCCATTCCCCAAGGCATGCACCTGCGTCCAATTCGTGAAGTAACCTGCGGGATCGAAGGTCGCGCTGTATACGCGCCCGTCGTCGCTGACCGCGGCCATGCGCGCCTGGGCCTGGACTTCCGATGCTGCGGAAAGCGTGATGATGGAAACGAAGAAAGCCCGACATGCAAAAGAGAACCTCTTCATGGAACGTCCTTCATTTTATGCGCGAAATGTCGGCGGCAAGAATGCCGACAAAATCTATTTCATTCCGGCCGATAAAAAAGGGAGCAAAACAAAAATGGATGCGCAATCCGATATCATCACTGGATCATGGCTTGCATGAATAAAAGTCAGAAAGTGGAAAACCTATCATTCCCAAGCAGATGGGAGGCTATGCGTAGAGACATCGAAGAGGAGCCGCCGACGCACCGAAGAGCCTCCGACGTTTGGTGCATACCTAGAACTCCCAACCGATTATTCCAACGGACTTGGATTCCCCGGTGGTTTCATTCAGTCCCAGGAATTCTGAAAGGATTACATGCGCATGGGGGACGGGATAGAATCGGAGAGACGGTCCCACCGAGAATTCCAGGGTGTGATCACGGCTTTCCCCACCGGGCGCTTTCAGTTCGCTGACGTCAGCGGCAGCCAACTCTATGCCCAAACTGAGCTTCTCATCCCGTACTACAAAACTCAGGGCGTTGTTGAATTCCAGGTTCCGCTCCCGCGTACCGCCGGTTTTCTCCTCCCAAACCAGGTTGGAAGCCCAGCGCGTCCGTGCGGTGAGTTCACCGCAAAGCAGCAATTTGCCTTCAAAAGCATCGTCGCCTTCTGCTGCCTGTTCCCATTCTGCATAAGCGGTAGGGTTCCCCCATAAGACACCCCAATCGGCAAAGGCGTAACGCATTTCGAACTTGGTCGCATCCATGACGTTCTTCCCATCGGATCCGTCTTTGACATAGACCTGGTACAAATCGAACTGTAGATGATGGCCAAGCCCCATTTCCGCTTCATACACCTGTTTAACTTCGTTCTTGGGTTCCGGATCCGAATCGGCAGCTTTCCGCGAGGGCGTCGCAAGAAAAAGCCAGTATTCGAACTCGAACTGGCCCTCAGGAATGACATAGGTGCGGACTTCACTGAAAAGGCGACGGGCCGACCACAAAGGCTGTGAATAACTTCCAATACGCCGGTTTTCCCTGAGTTGTCCGGCATTTCCATGGACCGTACGGGTCGGCAACTCCCATGAATGGGAGGTAAGGGATTGGATGGAATCTTTAGGTCCCTCAGCCGAGGGGATGGCAAGTGCAGTATCATCACCCAAAACAATTTTAGCGAAAACGGCGAATAACGACAGTGTTACGGAAACACGCACATTTCCTCCGGGGGAAAGATCGGGACATGGAAATCATCTGAAGTTATCAAGGACGCTTGGGCCCGCAATTCCGTCCGGAAATGTGAACGCGCGAAAGGCCCAACCGCGGGGGAAAGACCGGCCTCCCGGCGGCGAATCAGGTCCGGAAGTTTTTCCGCTTTGCGCCCATCACGGCCAGCATCCCTATCCCCAAAAGGAAGCAGGCAGTTGAACCGGGTTCGGGAACCGTCCCGATGGGACCGGGACCCGGATCAGGCGGAGGTACCCTGGTGATGTTGAACCGGCTTGCGAAGTACAAATTGTCCCCGGCCAAGCAGTCATCGTTGTCCCATTGATGGAGCACCGTCCCCCATCCGGATCCAATGGAGGACTCCGACAGGAGGACTTCCATCTGCAATTGATCCCCAACCCCGAGATTCCCGAAGTGAAGGCCGAGGCCCATGGCCACGTCTTCCACCTTATCCGTTTGCCCGCCGAAAACGGTGTTGTCGTAGGAGCCGATCAGATAATGATCGTATATGTCTCCGATGTAATCGCTACCGAAACCGGGCTCGTCGATTTCCCATGAGTCCGCCCCGCCCCCCTGGACCAGGGCTTCTCCCCGCTCATTGAACCAGGTATTCACATCCTGATTGATATCGGCATCCAGATACAACATGGCCGCGGCATCCACCAAAGCGGAAGTGGCGGTGAACGAATAGGATAACCGGAGCTGATCCACCCCTGAAGTTTGTGCCGAAAGGAAAGAAAGTCCAGTTGATCCCTGCATGCGATATTCAAAAATACGTCCGGAGGATCCGAAGGATCCCGTCGCGGACGTCGGCTCCGCTCCGTCACCCGAAAGTATCGGGGTGGCAAAACCGAATTGATGACAAATGGCCAAGATAATCGCCAGTGTGAAGAAAGTACTTGCCTTCATAGTGTCACCTTTGCTCGCGGTTCAGCAAAAAATATAAATACCTTTTTATGAATTACCCGTCGTCACTATTGTTATTGATTTCGCCCGGAGTTTGTAAAGATTCCTGACACATAACCGCATCCGGAATCCTTGCTTCCTCAGCGAAAAGAAAAGCAACGGTTTCCCGGTTTCAACGGGCATCGATAGCGCCGATAGCGCGGCCGCTTCAGCCGAACGCTTCCGGCCCCTGATCCTCCAGGTAACCCGGAAGTTTCCTCGCCTCCGCGATCAGGTTCTCCGAAACCCGGAACTCCTGCAGATCCAGAGTGCTCGCGATGCGCACCACGCGGGCGCGGGCCTGGCCGTCGGAATTGTCGCGGAAGACGTGATCGAGCGCGGCGCGCAGGGCCTCGGCCGCGTCCCCGAGCACCAGGGGCACACGCCCCCGTTCCAGGAAGCCGCTGGCCAGCACGTTCTTGGCCGTCAGGCGGAAGTCCACCTTGTCCGCCAGGCGTTGGGTGGCGAAGTCCGCCAGGCCCATTCCCAGGGCGTTCCCGTGGGTGGCGTCGGTGAGATCGCAGACCACGATAGCCTTGACCTTAGGCGATGACGGTTCCGGTTTGCCCGGGATGCGCAGGCGGCCGATGACATTGGTGTCCATGCCCGTGCCGCTGATGTCCTTGCCCATGTGATCGATTACCAGCACGTCGATATCATTGAAGGGAAGGCCCGGCGCCAGGCTTTTCGAAAGCAGCAGCAACTCGCGCTCGCCCTCCTCGGCTTCCCCTGCGGAGAGGCCCCGCAGCGCCACGGGGCGATGGGTGCCGTCCTCGACCACGCCGAAGCCGGCCAGGAAAGGGAGCTTGGCCAGCAGCACGCGCGCCACTTCCGGCATATCGTCCCTGAGGCCGTCCGGTCCGCGGCTGTGCAGCAAAGTGGCGGCCCGCTCCTTGCCCATGCCGATAGCGAGCATCTTGTGGATGCCGCTTTCCAGGGGGCCGTGGAAACTGGTATGCATCTTGACGCGGTTGATCAGCAGGATGCCGTCCGCCTTGGCCGCGATGGCGTCGAAGTGGGCGGGCAGGCCGCCCGCGGTATGGCCCACCACCACTGTGTCCATGGTGGCTTCCAGCGGGCAACCCATGGTAGCCGGGGTGATACCCAGGGATTCCAGCACCTCCAGTTGTCCGGCCGGAACGGCTCCCCCGTGACTCCCCATGGCGGGAACGATGAAGGGCTCTCCGCCCGCGCCCTTCACCCGGTCGACCAGGCGCTTGACCATGGCCGGAAGGTCCGTGATACCCCGGCTGCCCACGCCGATGGCGATGCGTTTCCCGGAAACGTCCAGGGCCAGACGGTCCCATTCCGCGTCCAGAACGTCGTCGGCCTGGATGGGCGGCAAGCCTTGCAGGCTTCGTTTCACCCGGTAGAATTGCGGCAGTCCGGTGATGTCCATGGGACCTTTGGATGGCGTATCTTGCCGGCGACTTCAGCCGGCGGAAGTGCCGGCGGAAATGCTTTTGCCAAATATATCATTTGCGCGGGCCGCGTTTCATCCACGCTTAATCCAAGCTTCATCCACGCTTAACCCGCGCATCACGAGGGTCCATGCGCATTCCGTGTGCGCAGGCCGCGCAACTCCTTGCGCACCTTTACGAAAACACCGGAAATGGACGTCTAATTCCCGGCCGATACCCGTCAAAATCGGTAGGGTGTCTTCCCATTTAGGACCCCGCAGTGACGCGGCAGGTTCTGGTATGCCTATTGCTAAATTACCTCGGGAAAAGGAAACCCCATGCCCAAACGACCTCTCTCCTACATAGCCCACTTCTCGCTCACTTTCATCAGCCTCCTTCCAACTCTCGCCGTCCTTTCCTTCCTCGCGCTTTCGCTGCTGGCCGTCCCCGCCCGCGCCGAAGGCCCGCTCGACCCGTCCCGATTCGCCCTGGGCCTCAACTACACCGGCCTCTCCTACCATCCCGGCGGCGGCGAAAACGAAGAGCATTACCTCCGCTCCCTGGACGATAAGGACTACTGGGTGGTACTCATCGGCCTCCAGGCCAATGCGGATTACAAAGTGAACAAGTGGCTGTATCTCCGCGCCGCCACTTCCGTCTACAAGGATTGCGCCGACCTTTTCGCAGGGTATTATCACCTGGGCTTCCGCGCCAACTGGGACGTCACCGACCGTTTCTCCATGCGCATCGGCGTCGGACCCACCTACCTGTGGCGGCAGAACTGGAACGGCAAGGTCAAGGGCTATACCAAGGACAGCTTTTTCGGTCCGGCCACGGGCGGGGATTTCCAGGGCAAGGGAATCTGGTACGGCGGCGACGCGGAATTCGAATGGAAAGCCTGGGACAAGGTTTCTTTGGTTTATGCGGTCATTCCCGGTTACCCCGAAGTCATCCAGAACAGCATCGGTATGCGTTTGACTTTCCCCTGACAATCCGCTATAGTCATCGGACTCTTGCATCCGGCATGCGGTTTTCCCGCAAGGGACACATCAACGTGGAGGCGGCATGTCCATTGACCCGGGATTCATCAAACGGCGTTTCGAACGCATCGAAACGACCCTGACCGCGCGCGTGGCCGCGTCGGGCGTCGGATATGACGGCCGAATCCTCAATGTGAGCACGGGAGGTTGCCTGATCGAAGGGCCCATCCAAGCGCGGGTGGGCCAGATCTTCGCGGTCGGCTACCCCAAGCAATCCACCTGGGAAGTCTTCCGCTGCAAAATCATGTGGGCTACGCCCCGGGGAGAGGAGTTCCAGTTCGGAAACACCTTCCTCACCGCGGATGAAACGGAAAAGCGCCGGCTGATGCTGAGCCTGATTGAGGCTGCGGGCGTCGAGTTGCCATGAGTTAGGCTCATCGCTTCGGAGTTTGCGGGGCAAACTCCACGCTCCTCGCTTTCAAAAATCCACCGGCGCGTCGCTAGTCGAGGAACTCTTTCACCATGTCCCAGTTCCGGGTCATCTCCACCTTTTCCGTGGCCGTGACGTCCGAGGGCACCGCGGGCGCGTCCAGCAAGGCGCAGTCGCCGGTAGTGCAGGCGCCTTTGGTGAATTGGGCGGACTTGGGTTCCGCCGCGCCGCTTTTGTCCCACACCTGCACGACGCCGCTCAGCTGATCCTTATCGTAGTTGGTCACCATCCAGGGATGCCCGTCCTTGTAGGATAGGCGCCAGGTGCCCTGCTTCTTGCCGTCGACATAGCTTTTCTGCCATTTTACGGATCCGTTTTCGTAGTAGGCCTGGGCCGAGCCGTCCCGCTTGCCGAATTTCCAGATCACGCTTTCGCTGACGGCGCCGCTCCAGAAGAATTTCTTGTGCACGCCATGTTCCAGGCTGTCCCCGTTGGTCCGGCGGATGAAGGTCCAATCCTCACGGACGCTTTTGCCGTTGGGATAGGTGACCGTGCGACGCTCCAATTTGATGTCTTCCCCGCAGCCGGAAAACGCGAAGATGATCACGAATGCAGCGAAAGCCGCGGTCGCGAGAGTGACGGCACGGAATGCGATTGCGATTGGACCCGGCATCTGAACTCCTTTTTAAGGACAAGGATTACGACTGGATGAATACGCCTACGATCAGGGGTTCACGGCCCTGTCGATCATTTCTTTGAAAATCCGATGCTGCAATTCGTAATCGGCATCGGAGGCCGGCGGATCCCTGAATTGGAGCCGGGTCATTACGTGCAGATGCGAGTTTTCCATTTCCACCTCGATATGGCTTCCATCGGCCTTGCGCATGCCTTTGTAAATCAGCAACGCGCCGACAGGATCCGCGCTTCCGTCCTTTTTCGATTTGTAGACCCTGGCTTTGGTGCCCTTGGGAAGGGTTATCCCGTCTTCCAATTCGTTTTTCACCCGATTGATGAGGGAGTAGAGCTCCTTCAAGGTTTCCTGGGGGCGGTTGACGTACCAATGGGCGTTTTCGCTGTCCGACCCGGGATTGGGGCTGTTGCCCAGGATAGGGCCCACGAGATTCGCCAAGGCCAGGAGTTTCGCCGAGGGGACGACGATGGGATCGATCATGAAAACCCATTTCGGCGCCGGGTCCCGGAAATCCCCCCCATTGATATAGGCCATCAGGAGCGCGCAACCGGTGGAGGAGCATGCGAAGCTGATGTTCTTGTACCCCTTGGCCTTCAAGGAATCGTATTCCTCCAGGATGGGTTTGCCCCATTCAGCCCAAGTGCTGGATTGGAACTCGTCGATGTCGCGTCCGTGGCCTCCCAACAGAACCTTGGAAACGTTGACGGTCTTGACGGTGTCTTCGGTATGCGCGCGGAACTCCTCCCATTCGAAAGTGCTCGCGGTATAACCATGGATGGCGATAATGACGGGTTTGGCCAGGGTGGCGCTGTCCGGGGCATCCGTTCGGCGGGAAACCAGGCAGGTCTTGTTGCCGGGCAGGCCGCAGGTATCGTTGACGAAGGCGCCGTCCATCCACGTATCGATGCATTTCTGGTCGCAGGTGACCTGGTTGATCTGGCAGGCGGAAGCGAGGATGAGGACGGAACTGATCAAGACCAGGCCAAGGTGAAAGCGGGACCGCTGGTTCATAGCATCATCCAGATTCCCACGCCGAACACACCTGGGTACACCATGGAGGATTCGGGCGTGATGAAGTTGAAGCCGAAATGGTAATAGAGCCCGTACTCGCCCTGGGCCAGGTTCAGGGCGAAGCCGACCTGGGCGGCGGCTATCCAACTGTCGTTGTCCAGGTCCTTGAAAATCTCGCTTTCGATGTCGTAGCGGGTGTAACCGAGATCCATCTGGACCGTCGGATCGAAAAAGCTGGATCGGCGGAAGTGCCAGACCGGGCTGAAAAGGAAATAATCCTGGCGGAGGATGTTTTCCCGGAAAACCTGTTCCAGGCGGCTGGTGAGGTAGCTGGCCTTCAACTGCAAACGATGGTTGGCCAGGGAATAATTGGAATACCCGATTTCCGGCCCTTCAAACCAGTCATTGCCCGGTTCAAAGTCGTAGAATCCCTGCGCGCGCAGACCGATGCTCCAAAGGCCTTCCGTGGCCCGGGAAACCCCGGTCAGACCGAGGACGGCCAAGCCGATCCAGCCCCATTTTCCCATCAGTCCTTTTCCCAGGATGCCCTCGCTTTATTACTTTTGGCTCGGAAACGACGATTCGAAAGTTAGCAATCATCTATGACCTTGAAAATGGAAGAGCGGCTCTGGATCACCGCCAAATATGTCGCCCGGGAATCGGACATGGAGTATTCCGTGCCCTGCGCCACCGTGATCCGGGATTTCGTCCGGGCGGGCGCGCGCAACATGGTGCGTGAAAACCGCACCTCGGAACATGATTTCGAGGAGGCGGACCTGAACCTGTCCCGTATGGTGAAGAAAATGGTGGAGGAGAACCGGACCTACCCGAATACCCGCTCGACGCTTTCCGGTCCCGTGCTCATCCGCGAAGCCGCCTTCGTCAAGGCCAAGGAAATCTGCCCTCTCTGGCCTTTTTGCTGATCCCGCGGGTCTGCTGACCCGGTTGATCTGCTGACTCGGCGGCTTAATTCCCGCCCACCCCCTCCGACAACACGTAGATTCAGCGGGACGGCCCGTTTGAGCGCAGCCGATCCACCGCTATAAATCCATCGTTACCAAGTATGTGCGCCCGCTCACAAACCGGCGCACCGTTTTCGCACCCGTGGCATTTAGCGGTTACCCCCGTCCCGGGCATTGTCGTCTAAGACCCAACCAAACGCGGCGACCTCGTTTTCCCGGACATGCTTCCGGAAAACGCGGGCCGGAGAAAGCGCACGGACATGGAACTGGTACGATTCGGAAATGACGGATACCCAGCTTTTATTTCTTCCAGAACAGTGAGCGAAATCACGCCCACCATCTCCGGAAAAAGTGATCTTGTTTTCACGACGCCGGTGAGCATGGACACTGCGATGAAGCAGGCCGCCGGCACGGAAGGAAAAGAGCATATGAAACCCAGCACGGCCGTATCGGCGCTGAAAAGAATCCTGGACATCGCGGTGGGCCTGATCGGCACGGCCGCCTTCGTCATCGCCTATCCCATCCTGGCCCTGCTCATCAAGCTCGAGTCCCAGGGCCCTGCCCTCTATCGCCAATCCCGCGTGGGCCTGGACAAGCGTTCGAGCCTGGGTAACCTGGCGGATACCCGCCGCGGGACCGACGTGGGCGGACGGCCGTTCACCATCTGCAAGTTCCGCACCATGCGCAACGATGCGGAGAAGAACGGGCCCCAGCTCTGCGGCAAGGGCGGCGACCCCCGCGTGACCCGCCTCGGCCGGATCCTTCGTTCGACCCATCTGGATGAGTTGCCCCAGTTCTGGAACGTGCTCAAGGGCGAGATGAGCTTCATCGGCCCGCGCCCCGAGCGTCCGCATTTCACGGTGCGCTACTTCCAGGAAATCCCCATGTACCGGGAACGCACCCGTTACGTCAAGCCCGGCATCACCGGCCTTTCGCAAATCGTGCTCGGCTACGACGACTCCCTGGAGAGCGTGGCCCGCAAGACCCATTTCGACCTGGCCTACCGCGCCTCCATGTCCAATCTCGCCGCCTGGCTCAAGATGGAATTCTGGGTCATGTTCAACACCTTCCGCTATCTGGCGCAGCGGGGCCCGCTCACCGAATCCGCCGCCTTGCCCGCCCTCGGCCGGCTCAACCTCGAGAACCTCGGCCGCCCCCGCATGGCCATGGTCCGCCATCGCGGCGAAATGAAGCCCACCTTGGTCCTCGCCAAGTCGCTGCGGACTCCGACCGCCCGCGACGAGGTGCGGGACGTTTCCCCGGCCGAGTCCGCGTCCCAGGCCAAGGCCGCCTCCCCAGTCGCCAACTTCTTCACCGTGGACGTGGAATGCTGGTTCCATGCCCACAACCTGCATGTGCCCCGCTCGGCCTGGGAAGGCTCCAAGACCCGCGTGGTCGAAAACGTCCGCCGCATCCTGAATCTGCTGGCCGCCCATGATTCCAAAGCCACCTTCTTCGTGCTCGGCTGGGTCGCGGCCCGCTATCCCGAAGTGGTCCGCATGATCGACGTGGCCGGCCACGAGATCGGCACGCATGGGTATTACCACGAGAAGGTCACGGACATGACCCAGTACCAGTTCGAAAAGGACCTGGACATGTCCCTCGACACCCTGTCCCGGTACACCAGCCAGAAAATCATCGGCCACCGCGCCTCCAACTTCAGCATCGTCGAGTCCACCATGTGGGCGCTGGACATCATGGCCCGCTACGGCATCGAGTACGACTCCAGCATCTTCCCGGTGAAACGCAAGCGCTACGGCATCCCCTCCTATCCCAACCGCCTGCCCCACGTCATAGACCTGGGCGGCGGTTCGTCCATCCGCGAGGTCCCGCTCTCCGTGGCCGACGTGGGCGGCAGGACCCTGCCCATCTCCGGAGGCGGCTACCTGCGCCTTTATCCCCATGCCGTCACCGACCTTTATATCGGCCGCCAGAACGCGCAGGGACGGCCCGCCATGCTGTACCTGCACCCCTGGGAAGTGGACACGGAACAGAAGCGCGTGAGCGCGGGGCTGCTGGAATCCTTCCAGCACTACGTGAACCTGGACACCACCGAATGGAAGCTGGATCGCCTGTTGCGGAAACACCGCTTCGACTCCATCCGGAGCAATCTGGAAAGCGGGCCCGTGCAGGCCATGCTGGCGCGGAACCCGGTGAGCGCGCGTTTCGCCCGTCCCATGGCCACGACCATGGAATCCAAGAACCCGGCGTCGGCGCGTCCCCACGCCATTTCACCCGAGGGCCTGCTCGCGGCTTGAGAGCATGGTGATCAACCTGGAAAGGATTTGAAACGCAGCGCGGCTCCCCCTGGACGCTGCGCTTTTTATTTTCCCCGGATTCCATTTCCAACCTCTATGCCTTCTTCGGGGCGCTCCAACTTCCATGGGGCTCTCCGCCTTCCGCGGTTATATTGATCCGGACCATGGGCATACCGCTCGAATTCATCGCCTTCGGAATCGTCCTGCTGGCCGTGGCCATCTTCCACAACCACCCGCTGACGATCGCCCTGACGGGCCTGGGCGCGGTTCTCCTGATCAAGTTCTCCGGGCCGGGGTTCCACCTGCTTCCCCACCTCCGGAGCGAAGCCCCCCTGCTGGCCAACCTTTTCGGCCTGCTGGTGGGATTCGCCGTCCTGGCCCGGCATTTCCAGGACTCGCGCCTGACGTTGTGGTTCCCCAGGATCCTTCCCGACGATTGGAAGGGGCCGCTGGGACTGCTCTTCGGCGTGTTCCTGCTTTCCGCATTCCTGGACAATATCGCCGCGGCGCTGGTTGGGGGTACCATCGCCGCTACCCTGTTCAAGGGACGGTTGCACGTGGGATACCTCGCCGCCATCGTGGCGGCGAGCAATGCCGGCGGGGCCGGCAGCGTACTGGGGGATACGACCACTACCATGATGTGGATCGCGGGGGTTCCCGCCCATCAGGTGCTGCACGCCTACATCGGGGCGGGAGCGGCCTTGCTGGGCCTGGGCGTGCCGGCTTCCATTTTGCAGCATCGCCACCAGCCCATCCAGGCGGATCCCCCCGCCGGGCTTAAAGTCGACCGGCTGCGCGTGGCCGCGACAGCCACCACCTTGGCCGGCGCGGTGGCCGCCAACCTGTTATGGAATTTTCCCGCCGCGGGAGTATGGGCCTCCTTGATCCTATGGGCGCCGGCCCTGAAACCGCCCGGGAAGGAAACGGCGCAAGCCCTGCGGGGCGCGGCCTTCCTGTCCTCGCTGGTGCTCATGGCCTCGCTGATGCCGGTGGAGAGATTGCCCGCGGCATCCTGGCCCGTGGCTTTGGGCCTGGGATTCGTCTCCGCCTTTTTCGACAACATCCCGCTCACCAAGCTGGCGCTCGATCAGGGCGGTTATGATTGGGGGCTGTTGGCCTATGCCGTGGGCTTCGGAGGATCAATGCTCTGGTTCGGATCATCGGCGGGAGTGGCGCTCGCGGGCGGGTTTCCGGAAATGCGATCCGTGGGAAAATGGCTGAAGGAGGGTTGGTACGTGATACCGGCCTATGTGGCCGGGTTCTTCCTGATGCTGGCGATCACGGGCTGGCATCCCCGTCCGCTTCCTTGAAAGCTGCGGACGGGGACCTGCGCGCTTGGGGAATGGTCGGCACGCGCCTTCGGAATGATCGACTGATGGATCAGCCTGGCTCCGCGATCGACGCGTCTTCCTTGTAGTTCTCGATTTGCGCGGCGATGGCTTCGGCATCCTCTTCGGAAAGGACTTTGCGGGCCTTGGGGAAAAGCTCGCCTTCCTCCTCTTTCATGTGATGCTCCACGTTTTCGCGCAGCACTTTGAGCTTGGCGGCCCATTCCTGCGTGTCCATCGCGTCCTCCTCGAGTTCGGCCAAAAGGGTTTTCACCACTTTGTGTTCCTCGTAGGCTTCCAAGGCGAGGTCCTGGGTCGTCACGTTATCCTCGAGACGCGGGTAGAAAAACTTCTCCTCCGCCTCCGCATGCAAGGTCAATTCCATTTTGAGATTGGTGAACAGATGTTCGCGGGTCTTGACGGCCCGTTCCGTGGTGTCTTCCAGTTCGTGGAAAATGGCCTTGACCTTCTGGTGGTCTTCCTTGAGCAGCTTGTAAACGTTCATGGTGAGTCCTCCTTGTTCCCTCGAATAAACATTCCCCAATCCGGGAGGTAAAGAAAATCGGGAAATGTCGGACGCGGAAAAACGGAGGCATCGGCCGCTCATGCGCAGCGGCCGGAATAGGCCGAATCAGGCCGGATCGGGCCCGCGGACCTTGTAGTTGATGTGCACCAGGAGGTTGCCGCAATGCGGGCAGGCCTTGTCGCCGCGACCCACAGACTTGCCGCAGCGCGGACAGGCGGGCCCGGAGGCGGGCCGGGACCCGATCCCGTTGGAACCGTTCGGAAGGGCGCGCGCGGGCATCAGCAACACCAACGCGAGGCCGATGGGGCCGAAGAACAGGCCGAGCAAAAAGCCCCAACCGGGACGGCCTTTCATGCGGCCGAACAGGATGCCGATGATGGCGGTGAAGAACAAGAGCCAGAAGGGCTCGCGCATCAGGAACATTTTTTCGTCTCGGTTTCCGGTCTCAGCCTTGGGATACCGGGTTTTCCAGGACGCCGATGCCGGCGATGTCGATGCGCACGTGGTCGCCGGGCTTGAGCCAGACGGGAGGCGTGCGCGCGAAGCCGACGCCGGAGGGCGTGCCGGTCAAGATGACCGCGCCCGGACGCAGGGTCATGGTCGAGCTCAGGGATTCGATGAGGGCGGGCACGTCGAAGATCATGTCCGAGGTGCCCTGGTCCTGCATGAGGGTTCCGTTCACGTAGGTTTTGATCCATAGCGCGGCGGGATCGGGCACTTCGTCGGCGGTGACGATCCAGGGGCCCAGGGGGCAGAAGCCGTCGAAGCTTTTGCCCCGGGCGAACTGGCCTCCGCCCAGATTCTTCTCGCGTTGCCAATCCCGCGCGGTCACGTCGTTGGCGCAAGTATACCCGAACACGTATTCGAGCGCGTGTTTGCGGGACACGTCTTTCGCGGTCCGTCCTATGATCACGGCCAGCTCGCCTTCGAAGTCCACCTGGGTGCTGAGCCTGGGGACGGGGATGGGATCCCCGGGATGGGCGAGGCAGCTGCCCGCCTTGATGAACAGCAGGGGCACGGGCGGGCTTTCCGTCTTGCCTTCCTTTGCGTGCTCCCGGTAGTTGAGGCCTATGCCCAGGATGTCCACGGGCAATATGGGGGCGAGCAGGCGATCGACGGCCAACCGCTCTTCGGCGAAGGCCAATTCCAGGGGGAAAAAGGGTTCATCGGGATGGGCGTTCAGGAGCCGCGAGGCGGTCCCGTCCAGGTTGAGCCGGCCGCGCAGAGTTTGGCCGCCGGAGCGGAAGCGTATCAGTTTCATGACTCTAAATTAGTAGTAAATGACCCCATTAACACTTGTCGATCGTGCTGACGGATGCCGGAAACCTTTATTACCTTGGAAGGGCCTTCGCATTCCCACTGGGGGGGAAAGGGTCCAATGTCCAAGTTCAGTTTGAGCCTCGATGCAAAAAGGCTCCGTTGGAGCCTTTCGGGCTCTCTCATTTTAATTCTATCCGCAGCCATCCGGCCCATCTCCGCCGCGTCCATCGACGACGTGGAGCCGTCCGCCAACGTGAACGGAACCATGGGATTGGGGCAGGTCGTTTCCGCCGAGGCCATGGGCCAGGGCCGATTCACGGCCACCGCGCGCGGCAATCTCTATCAGCAGGCCAAGGCGTTTCCGGGCGCCCCCCTGAAAGACGCGCAGATCACCACCGGCACGCTCGGGCTGGGTTTCGGGGTGAATCCCTTCCTGGATGCGTTCGGCAGCGTGGCCATGTACAACCTGAGCGGATCCGCTCCGGACAACGGCGCCGGGCTCGGCACCGTCGCAATCGGTTTCCAGGGCAGCATCCCTTTCTCCGACAAGATCCCCGGCCGCGTGGGTTTCCAGGTTGCCGTGCTGGGCGGAACCTCCAAGAACCAGATCAACAATAACGACGCCGACGGCTATAATTATTTCGAGACGCGCAAAGGGACCGACTTCTCCTTGAAGCTCACCCAGTCCATCGTCTTCAAGCAGCTGCTCGCCTTCCGCCTCCATTTCAACGAAGGCCTGGTGACGTCCCTGCAAGTGGACAAGGACGCCTTGCTCGACCAGGCCGCGGGGGTCGAGTTCGCGCCCGCCCCGTCCTTCGTGCTCGGCACGGAATTCCATTCCCGCACCTCGGTCAAGAACAACAGCGACGCCGATCCCATGTGGTTCACCCCCTCCTTGGAATTCCGCAGTTCGGCCAACCACATCAACGCGCAGTTCGGCGCCGAGATGGCGCTGACGCAGGAGCGCAAGGACACGACTACGCGCGCCCTGGAGCCCTGGCGCCTGTTCGCCGCCATCACCTGGTCCTATAATCCCAATCCCGGCCGCCGCAGGGACGAGGACCGCGCCCGCGCCGATTCCCTGTCCCGCGCCGCCCTGGAAGCGCAGGCCCGCAGGGCCCAGGCCATGGCCGACAGCCTGGCGCGCAAGGCCCTGGAAGATTCCATCATGCGCGCGAACGAATCCGACGCCGCCCGCCGCCGCGCGGATTCCCTCGCCGCCAAGGCGCGCCAGGATTCCATCGCCCTGGCCGAAGCGCGCAAGAGCCTGGAAGCCGAGCGCAGCCACCGCACGGACTGGGAGAAGGAATTCCTCCGCACCGGCGTGCTCAACCTCGAGGCCCTGTACTTCGAAACCGGCCGCGCGGAAATCTCCATCAACTCCAAGCCCTATCTGAACCTGGTCGGCAAGATGCTGAGCAAGTACGGTAAGCTGCAGATGGAAATAGCCGGGCACACCGACAACGTGGGCGGTCCCTCGGCCAACCAGAAACTGAGCCAGGATCGCGCGGACGCCGTGCGCCTCTATCTCTCCGCGGCGTACTCGGAATTGTCCGGGCACCTCTCCGCCAAGGGCTACGGCAGCTCGGTTCCCAAGACCAGCAACAAGACCGCGGAAGGCCGCCAGATCAACCGCCGGGTGGAAATCTCGGTGTTGAACAAGGATGCCTTGAAGGAATACGAGTAGGATTTCGTAGAAGCCTGCCAAAAGCCACCCAAACCAGTGTCAAAGAAGAGCCCGTCCAAAGACGGGCTCTTTCGTTTTTGGACCAAATTGACCGCTTCGCTTGCACTTTGAAGAAGAATGCATTATTATGAATAATGCATGCAAAGGAGCCTCTATGCCGTCCCTTCAAGTCCGTGAACTTCCCGAGGCCATCTACCGTAAACTCGTGAGCGAAGCGGAAAAGGAACATCGCAGCCTTGCCCAACAGGCTGTCGCCGTCCTGGCGAGAGGGTTGGGGGTTGTAGAAGACGCGCGCGAAAGGCGGCGACGCTTGCTGGATCAAATGCGCAAATCCCCCATCAAGATTGATGGGAAAAAGGTTTTGAATCCCGTAGAATTGATCCGCGAGGATCGAAACAGATGAGGCTTGTCCTGGATACCAGCGCCGCCATCGGCCTTGTGATGCGTTCGCCCGGATGGGAGCGCATTGAAAAAGCGGTTGCTGAGGCGGAGTGGATCGAAGCGCCGGACTTATTGATTGCGGAAGCCTCGAATGCCTGTTGGAAATACCACAAGCACGGAGGCTTAAGCGTGGAAAAATGCGAACGGGTCTTAGAGGACGCGATTGCCATACCGGACGAATTCGTACCGGCTTCCGATCTTCATAGGGAAGCATTCGCAATGGCGGTTGCCGGACAACGTCCGGCTTACGATATGTTTTTCCTGGTTCTTGCGCGAAGAAACAACGCTACGCTGGCTTCCCTGGATAAGAGCCTGCTGGCTTTCGCAGCTAAGCATGATGTGAAAGTCCTGAGTTAAGACCGAAACATTCCCCCTTCCTTAATGCGAAGAGCGTGGAGTTCGCGCAGCGAACAGCCCATAAAGGGCTGTGAGCCACCCGGTCGATAGCTACAAATGCTAACTCCTTAGCGACGAGCCTCTCTACTTAGCGTCGTGGTCCCGGCGGGCAATCCGCCGACTGCGTGAGCGTGCAGGGATCCACCCCTCCCCAAGGTTCGGAAAGATCCCTTCCCCCGTTCAAAGGGGCGGACCCGTTGTATTCGCACATGAGATGGGTGGGGTAGCCCGCGCCCGGGGAACCTCCCGTGGCCTTCACCAGGGAATAGTAGGGGCCGTCTTCAAAGGGCTGGATGGGATTCTGGCCCTTGAGACGCGTCCAATCGTCGCAATCCACGTCGAAGGGATTGAGGCCGCCGGCGCGGCGGAACTGGGCGATCACGGTGATATAACCGCCATTGGGCGGGATCATGGCGTCTTCCTGGAAGGCGTTGAAATGCTGCTGACGCGCGACATGCAACTCGTTGGTGAACAGGGATTCCCGGCAGGCCGGGAAATTGGGCGGAGCCTCGAAGTGATAGGCAGTGGCGTACCCGCCGGTGATGGAGCCGTTGGCGTTGAAGATGTGGGCGTAGTCGGCGTTGACGAATTCCACCGGGGCCGAAGGGAGCGCGTTGAAGAACAGGCGGATGGTGACCTGGTTGAGGCGCGCGGGCGTCGTCCCCCAATTGGTGATCTTGAATTGCGGGCGAAAGTACGGGCTCGCGCAGGAGTTGGTCCGGTCCACGTCGTTCACCTGGAGGTTGAGGCGGGGCAGGGTTTGCGCCTGGGCCGCCGCCGTGAACAGCATGAGCGCGGCGGGAAGGGCCGGCCGCAGGGTATGGATGAAATGCTTGAGAAGATTCATGGTTGAATTCCTTCCTGAAATCCCGAAGGGGAAATGGAAATGACGTCCTTGTGTCCTACCGGAGCATGGCGGGCGCGGAACGGGTCCGCGCCGGAAAGGAGAAACCATGCCGGCGGGAGGAAATTAATTCGCCATACCTCGGCCGCGCGCCATTCTTCCCAAATGAGCTTCCCAGTTTGCGGTTACGCGCCCGATAAGGATCGCGGGGTATTCCGGATGTTACCGGAAGGTTTCAGATGACGGACGGATGGGGAAAGGGCCTAAGCGACCGTGGGAAGATCGATCGGAAAGAAGCAGGCCGCGCGCGATTGGCCGGCGGCCAACAGGGTCGGGGATTCTTTGCGGCAGCGATCCTGGACGCGGGCGCAGCGGCCCGCGAAGGCGCACCCCGGAGGCAGGTTGACGGGCGAAGGGATTTCCCCGCCGAGCAGTTTGGGGCGGCGCTGCTTGTTCAGGGTGGGGATGGACTCGAGCAGGGCCGCAGTGTAGGGATGGCGCGGGTGGGCGAACAGATCCCGGGCGCGCGCCTCCTCGACGATCTTGCCCAGATACATCACCAGTACGCGATCGCTGATGGCCTTGACGAGGGAAAGATCGTGGGAGATGAACAGCAGGGACAATCCCAATTCGTCCTTGAGCTGCATCAGCAATTGGATGATCTGCGCCTGCACGGAAACGTCCAGGGCCGCCACCACCTCGTCGCAGACGATCAGCTTGGGCCGCAGGCCGATGGCGCGCGCGATACCGATGCGCTGGCGCTGCCCGCCGGAAAAGGCGTGGGGGAAGCGGTTCATATAGTCCGGAGACAGCCCCACCTTGGTGAGCAGGCCCGCCACGGCGTCCCGTAGATCCCGCGCGGGGCAAAGACCGTGCACGCGCATGGGCTCCGCGATCATTTCGAAAACGGTGTGGCGCGGATTGAGGGAGGTGTAGGGATCCTGGAAGATGATCTGGAAATCCTTCCGGTAGCGATTCCAGGCCGAAGGCGAGCGGATATCGATGGGGCTTCCCGACAGGGAGATGGATCCTTCCGTGGGCGGCGTCAGGCCCAGCAGGGAAAATCCCAGCGTGCTTTTGCCGCAGCCGGATTCGCCCACCACGGAAAGGACCTCCCCTTCGTGCATGGAAAAGCTCACGTCGTTGACCGCCTTGACATGGCCCGTGGTCGTGCGGAATATCCCACCTACGACCGGGAACCATGTCTTGAGGCCCTTCACCTCCAGCAACGCGCCGGTCCCAGGCGCGGCCCCGGAGGCCCCGCCCGGCTCGGCGGCAGGCTCGGCGGCAGGCTCGGCGGCGGCGGTCGCGCTCATCGCGGAACTCCCATGCGGCCGGAACCGCTTTCGGCGGGATCTCCGGTCAGGCCCGCGCGCGATCCCCCGGGTCCATAGAGGAAGCAGGCCACCTCGTGGCCTTCGCCCGCGGAGAACAGATCCGGCTTGGCGCCGCAGGCAGCGAAAGCGTGGCCGCAGCGATCGCGGAAGCGGCAACCCGGCAGATATTCCGAAGGCCGCGGGACCTGTCCCGGGATGGGATGCAGGGAAGGCGCTCCGTCCTGGTCCAGGCGCGGCAGGGCCGCCAGCAGGCCTTGGGAATAGGGATGCAAAGTGCGCGCGAGGAAATCGCCGACCTTGCTTTCCTCGACCAAGCGGCCCGCGTACATCACGCCCACGCGATCGGCGTACTGCGCGACCAGGTTGAGGTTGTGGGTGACCATCAGGACCGCGGTGCGGAACTCCGTCCTCAGGCTTTCGAGCAGTTCCATGATCTGCGCCTGCACCGTCACGTCCAGGGCCGTGGTCGGCTCGTCCGCGATGAGCAGGGCGGGATTGAGGGACAGGGCCATGGCGATCATCACGCGCTGGAGCATGCCTCCGGAGAGCTGATGGGGATAGGCGGACAGGACGCGATCCGGATCGGCGATGCCCACGCGATCGAGGAGGTAACGGATGCGTTTCCCCGGGTCGCCTTCATGTTCGTGGTATTGGAACGGCTCCAGCAATTGGCGGCGGATGGGCCAGAGGGGATTCAGTGCCGCGCCGGGCTCCTGGAAAATCATACCTATCTCGGCCCCGCGCAAGCGTCGTAATTCCTCGGGCGCCATTTTGAGGATGTCCCGGCCGCGGAAGAGGACGCGACCCGACAGCACGCGGCCACCGGGTACGGGCAGGAGCTTGAGCAGGAAAAGGCAAGTGACGGATTTGCCGCAGCCGGATTCCCCCACCAGACCATAGGTTTCGCCGGGATGGATGCGGAAGCTGACCTTGTCGGTAATCGCCGTTACGCCTTCGTCACCGGCGAATCCGATGGAGAGATCCTCCACCTCGAGAAGCGGTTTCAATGCGCCATCCATTTGTGAAATGTACATAACGCATAGGCTGGATTTCCTAAAATTCCTATACAAAGGTCAAATGCATTTTCCGCGCTTCCATTCCGCCGACCCGTTATAATAGGCCAACGCCTAAATCGTTGTTTGACGGTATATTATGCAAGCATGCGAAGGGTGGGCAAACCAAGCATGCATTTCGTGGGGGTCTGATGACTGACTTTAAATCCCGGCTGTTTGCCGTTTCCGCGTTTTGCGCGGCGGCCGCCCTGAATGCCCGCGGCGCCCAGATTTGCAATCTGGTCTTCGCCAAATGCCCGAGCAACTTCACCACCGCGACCATCGACGTACCGCAAAGCGTGATCTGGCTGGACCCGGTGGTCCCGGTCTGTTCCGAGAACGTGCAGGTGGTTACCGGCACCAATTCGCCGCCCCCGTCCATCGTCTTCATCATCGACAACTCCGGCAGCATGAGCAGCGGCAACGTCGACAACTCCAACAGCGGCAATGATCCGGACGAGGCGCGCTTCCGCGTGGTCAAGACCCTGCTCGACACCATCGCCGCCGCGTCTCCGGCCGCCGAAGTGGGCATGGTCATTTTCACGCGCCGCCTGCAATTCGATCATCGCGACAATGCGTTTTTCCAGAAGGCCTTTCCCGCGGACACGTCGCAACACGATTCCTTCGTCCCGCTCACTGCGCTTAACAAGGATTTCGGCGGCGGCATCAAGGGCGTGGACACCCTTAAAGCCCTGCTCGCCTACACCGGCAACGGCAACCTGACCTACGCCACCAAACTGCCGGCTTCGCGCACCAACACCTCCTACCCGCCGGACAACATCCGCGACGGCACGGACATCACCCTGGGATTCGATGCCGCCAAGGAAGCCATGAAATCGGCCAAGGCCGCCAAGGGCGATCAGTACTTCATCTACCTTTCGGATGGTGAACCATCCGGCGTCGACGCCTCCCGGGCTGGTACCATCAACGATTTCGAGAAGGGCACGAACGCGCCCACCACCTTCACGATTTTCTTCAAGTCCGGCACGGCCAATCCCACGGCTCCCGGCACCATCCAGAACATGACCGATGCCATCAAGAACAACAGGTACTCGACAAGCAATCCCAAGAGTGCCGCCTTCGCCATCAACCTGCCCGGAAGCCAACTGCTCAACCTGGTGCGGAGCAACATCCTGAACCCCATCTTCGCCAACACGCCGGGCAAACCCCTGACGGCGGTGATGGACGTAGGCGGGACCAAGTACAACAGCGCTTCCGTGGACGCCAAGAATTTCACCTTCCCCAAGCGCGTTCCCCTGGAACCGAACCAGACTTCGCTCAAGCTCACCTACACCTACCAATTCACGGATTCCGGCAAGACCAAAACCCAGGAAGTCCCCTATACCATCAACATCAACCGCACCACCGGTAACGGCGCTCTTATCGACGGCCTGGCTTCATCATGCCAGGATCAGGGCGGCATCACCCTGTTCAACAAAGGCAATCCGATATCAATCGTCACGGCCGATCACAACGATCTGGACGTGCATCTGACCCTAGCCAACGGCGAATCTTGCAACGGCTGCAAGGTGGAAGTGAAGCCGAGCAAGAGCAACGACAAGGAGAACATCACCCTGACGCCCGCTTCCGGCTTCCAGGTGGGGAACTTCGGACGCGAGACCAACGCCACCGCGATCGCTGGGGACGGAAAGCTCCAGCATCTGCCGAGCGACAGCATCGTGGTCATTTATATCAATCCGGACAACCCCCTGGACATCGTCCGCAAGGCCTTCCCCTACACGGACGTTTCCACGGTGCTGACCTTGTTGCGCCACAACGACTACGCCCGCGCCGGGGACCTGGTCCCGCCCGAGCCGGGGCAGCAATTCGTGCTGGTAAGCCCCGTCTCCGTCAACCCTACGCCGGACGGCAGCGCCAAGAACTGGGCCATGGTGTCCGGCCTGGCCACGCCCCAGGATTCCCTCCGCTACGTGGGCAACATCATCCAGGCCTCCCGGGCCTTCAAGGTGGAGATCCAGATCTATTCCAATCTGGGCCAGTTCGTGAACAAAATCGGGTTCACCATTCCCCAGGCCGAGTTCCAGAAGCTGGCCAAGTCCGCGACGGGCAACACGCGGCAGCTCAAGGTGCTGTGGAACAACCGCACTTCGGAAGGTAACCTGGCGGGTACGGGAGCCTACATCCTGAAGACCACCGTGACCCTGCTGCGCATCCCCGGCATCGCCGAGGACGAGGCCACCAGCTCGGACTACCGCCTGGTGGGCGTGCTCCGCGACCAGTAAGACCAGGGGGCGATGCGTCGTTTCCCGTTCTCGTCCCCCTGGCTGCTTGGGCTCCCGGCTGCGAAGCAGCCCTGATCCCGTCACCTGCATTTCCTCCATTGATCCTCGGAAAAATCCGCGCTTTCAAACCACCTTTCCCGCGCCGACACCGCCCCCATCACCCGAACAGGTATCACGCATACGCTCCCGGCCGGCAGGAATGCCTTACCACGGATGATAGTCCCTTACGATGCGGCCGGACGGGCGCTGGAAAAGCTCTTGCCTGGCCCCGCGCGTAAACAATCCGGTAAACAGGGAGAGCGGGTCCCCGGGCATCCCCGTTTTTTTAGGAATATGGGCCTTTCCACAGACTCCTAAAAACCCATTTTCTAAATTCCCCTGCGATTTCCGGCGCCTCCCGGTATATTCAAAACGTTGTTCGAGGGGAAGTCAAAGTGATACGGCGTACGTGGGTATTCGCCGCCGTCATGGGCACCGTCTTCAGCCTGGGCAGGGCTGGGCGGGTCTGCGACCTGGCGTTCTCGGAATGTCCTAGCAAGTTCTCAAACGGGATCGTCAAGGTTCCCAATGAGATGATCTGGCTGGACTCCAAGATCCCGATCTGCAACGAGTTCGTGCAGATCACCAGCGGCACCGCCAAGCCGCCCTCCATCGTCTTCATTATCGACAACTCCGGCAGCATGGACGAGAACGATCCCGATAATGCGCGCTTCTCCGTCGTGTCCTCCCTGCTCGACAACATTTTCACCTTCGCCCCCGCCGCGGAAGTGAGCCTGGTGATCTTCACGCGCCGCCTCGCCTTCGATCACCGCGAGAACCCCTTCTTCAAGCCCGCCTTTCCGTTGGATACGGCGCAGCACGATTCCTTCGTGCCGCTGACCGCGTTGAACAAGGTGTTCGGCAACGGCCGTACGGGCCTCGACACCCTCAAGTCCCTGCTCACCCACGACGACAAGGGCAACCTCATCTACGTGACCAAGCTCCCGGCCTCGCGCAACAACTCCGGCATGGGACGCTCCAACACCCGCGACGGCACGGACATCTCCCTGGGCTTCCAGGCCGCCAAGGTGGCCATGAAGGATTCCAAATCCGACAAGGCCAGCCAGTATTTCGTGTTCCTTTCCGACGGCACGCCTTCGACCCCGGACAACGGCCGCGAAGGCATGATCAACGAATTCATCACCGGCACCGCGGTTCCCTCCACCTTCACGGTCTTCTTCGACACCCAGAACAGCACGCCCGTGGCGCCCAGCACCATCGTGCAGATGACCGGCAACATCAAGGCCAATACCTACTCCGCCAGCAATCCCAAGAGCGCCTACTGGGCCATCAACGTCCCCGGCAGCCAGTTGCAGAGCCTGCTGCAGACCCAGGTGATCGGCAACGTCCTGTCCCTGCCGGCCAAGCCCAAGAGCGCTGCGGTGGCGATGGGCGACACCACTTTCACCACCACGGGCCTGGACGCCAAGAACTTCCTCTTCACCAAGCACCTGGCCATGCTCGCGGACACCACGCGCCTGCAGCTCAGCTATACCTATACCTACGTCGACACTTCCGGCGGCAAGACCGACACCAAGGAAAAGACGGTGCCCTACGCCTTGACCTTGGTGCGGGCCGGCAACATCCCCCTGGCCTCGGGCATGTCCCAGTCCTGCCGGGAACAGGCGGACATCTCCCTATACCATGACGGCCAGCCCATCACCATGGTCACGGCGGACGACGCCACCCTCCAGGCCCGGCTCACCCTGCCGGACGGCTCCCTCTGCAAGGACTGCAAGCTTGAGGTGACCCCTTCCTCGCCCCGCATCAAGGACCATGAGGAGCTGTTGCCGGTGCCAGGTAGCGGCTACGTGACGGGGGATTTCCAGCGCGAGGTCAGCACCACGCCGACGGTAGGGGACGGCCGCCTGCAGCATCTCCCCGGGGACAGCATCGTGATCCTGTACGTGAGCCCGGAGAATCCGCTGGACCGCGTGCGCAAGGCCTTCCCCTACACGGACGTACTCACGGTGCTCACCGTGGATCGCCAGAACGATTTCGCGCGCGCCAAATACGCGGCGCCCTCGCCCTTCGTGCCGCAATTCATGCTGGTGGCCCCGGCGACGGTAAAGGCCCTGCCAGCCGACCAGTTCGATCATTGGCTCATGGCGCCGGGTCCCATGACCGTCCAGGATTCCATGCGCTTCGTGGGCCTGACGGTGGAAGCCTCGCGCGCCTTCACGGTGGACATGAAGGTATTTTCCAACCTGGGCGCGTTCGTGAACAAGCTGACCTTCACCGTGGACCAGAACGAGTTCCAGAAGCTGGAGAAGAGCGAACGCGGCAGCTCCCGGCGCATGCGCATCCTCTGGGACAGCCGCTCCCGCAACGGCGCCATGGTGGGCACGGGCGCCTATGTCATCAAGACCACGGTGACGCTGATGAAAATCCCCGGCATCGCGGAAGACAACACCATGCGGACGGATTACCGGCGCGTGGGCGTACTAAGATCCCTGTAGCCGATCGGCCTTCAGGGATTAGGGGCTAGGGGTTAGGGGATACTGCGTGCCGCACTGTTACAGGTAAGCTCGCGTGTATTTCCCTAACCCCTAATCCCTAGCCCCTAACCCTTTCTTTCCCCTATTCAATCCTGGAAAACGACTTCGGATCGAATGCCTCGCGCACGCCTTCGCCCACGAAGGTGGACAGCAGCAATGTGAAGAAGAGGGCGACCACGGCCGAGGTCGCTATCCACGGGGCCTGCAGGTTTTGCAGGCCTTGCGTGAGCATCTCGCCCCAGGAAGGCATGGGCGCCGGCAACCCGAACCCCAGGAAATCCAGCGCGGTGAGGGCCGAAATCCCGCTGACCACCGTGAACGGCAGCAACGTGATCACCGGCGTCAGGGCGTTGGGCAGGATCTGGTTCAGGAATATGCGCACGGGACCCAGGCCCAGGGCGCGCGCCGCCTTGACATAGGTCAGTCCCTTGAGGCGGAAGAATTCGCCGCGCATGTAGTAGGACAGGGAAATCCATTCGAAGATCGCGACCACGAAGAGCAGCATGGCGAAGCCGCTTCCGTAGATGGATCCCATCAGGATGACCACGTACAGGAAGGGCAGCGCGCTCCAGATCTCGATCAGGCGCTGCACGGTGATGTCCACCTTGCCCCCGAGAAAGCCTTGCACCCCACCGATCAGGATGCCGAGCACGGCGTCGGTTAAGGCCAGGCTGAGCCCGAACAGCATGCAGATGCGGAACCCGTAGATGAGCCGCGCCAGTACGTCGCGGGCGGTATTGTCCGTGCCCAGCCAATGTTCGCGCGAAGGCGCATGGGGCGGATGGCCGGCGAGCTCAAGGTTGGCCCGCAGGGGCCCGTACGGGATGATCGGAAAGGTCATCGATCCGCCGCCCGCGAGAAAGGCCGAGTCCGTCTTCAGCTTCAGGTAGTCCGGTTCCGTGGAATAGGGGCCGCCGAACAGGGTTCCCGGATAGAATTTCACCACCGGAAAATAGACGCCCCCCTGATAGCGCAGCACAAGCGGCTTGTCGTTGGCGATGAACTCGCTGAATAGCGAGAGAAAGAACACCACCCCCAGGATCCACAAGGAGGCATAGGCGCGGCGGATGCGGCGGAACTTGCGCAGACGCTCCAGGTTCAGTTCCGAGAACATGCGGGGGCCGGAGCCGATCCTCTCATTGCAGGCGGATCCGGGGATCGACGACGACGTACAGGAAATCCGCGAACAGGCGCCCGACCAGCCCCATGATGCTGGACAGCAGGATGATGCCGAGCACCACGTTGTAGTCGCGGTTCACGGTGGAATTGAAGAACAAAAGGCCCATGCCGTCGATGTCGAACACCCGCTCGATCAGGACCGAGCCCGCGAACATGAGGGTGAAGATCTCGCTGGCGCGCGTGGCGATCGGGATGAGGGCGTTCCGCAGGGCGTGCTTCCACATCGCGGTCTTGAGCGAAGCGCCTTTCACCAGCGCGGTCCGCATATAGTCCTTGCCCAGCTCGTCCAACAGGCTGTTCTTCATGATCATGGTCAGCAACGCGAACTCGGAAATCATGTAGCAGAACATGGGCAGCACCATGTGATGCAGGAAGTCCAGGATCTTGCCGCCCAGCGTCAGCTCCTCGAACTGGTCCGAGATGATCCCGGAAATCGGGAAAAGGTTGAGATAGCTTCCGCCTCCCAGGAACACGATCAGGATGATGCCCAGGGCGTATCCCGGCATCACGTAGCCGCCGAAGATGACGATGGAACTCAACGAGTCGAAGAGGGATCGGTGCCGCATGGCCTTGGCCACCCCCAGGGGGATGCACACCATATAGGAGAGCAGGAAGGACGTAAGCCCGAAGAAAATCGAAATGGGCATCTTGGACAGGATGACGTGGAGCACGGGCTCCTGGTAGGCGTAGGATTTCCCGAGATCCCCGCGCGCCACGTTGCCGACCCAGTTGAGGTAACGGATAGGCGCCGGCTTGTCGAAACCGAAATAGGCCTTGATGTGGGCCACTTCTTCCGGGGAGATGCGGGCCATGGAAGAGCCCTTGCCCGAATTGGCCTGGCGCGCCCGGGAGATGTATTCCTCCACCGGACCGCCGGGGACGAACTGGATGAGGATGAAGCACACCAGGGAGATCCCGAACAGGGTCGGGATCATCAGCAGGAGCCGCCGTATGATGTAGTTCTTCACGGGGCGCGGCTAATCCTGGTAACGGACATCCCCGTCCACCATCGGCAGGGACTTGCCCCCGTCCATGGCCTCCTTGAGGGCCTTGGCCTTGGCCGGATCCTCGTACCAGTAGATGGGCACGCAGCGGTTGTCCCGGTATTTGTCGAACACGTACTTGGGAGTGCCGAACTTGTTCCAATAGAGGAGCCGGTCGTTGTCCCCGATCCACAGGAGCGCGTAAGGCGTCAGCTGCATCAGGCGCGCGTCCATCTTTTTCAGGAGCAGGTTGCGCTTGTCCAAATCCATCTCGGTCTTCTGCGCCTCGATCAGGCTGTCGACGTATTTGTCCTTGAGGCCGGGATAGTTGTTGGAAGAGATCTCGTCCGCGGTGGTGGAGAGCCACATGGATTCCGGATCGCGAAGCCGCTCGGCCTGCCATCCGCCCCAGAACAGATCGAACTCATGGTTGTCCATGCGCTTGGACACCGTGGACGGGGACACCTGATCGATGCGGGCGCTGATGCCGACCGACTTGAAATCCTCCAGCACTACGTTGTGATGGCGCATATCGGACATGGCGGTGAGGAAGGTGACCTCGAAGCGGACGCCGTCCTTGACCAGGACGCCGTCGGGGCCGGGCTTCCACCCCGCCTGCGACAGGAGATCGCGGGCCTTCTTGGGATCGTAGGGGCGCACCGGCAGATCGGGATTTATGTTGCCGGGATACAGATCCGGGAAAAAGGAGTTGATGGCCATGTACTGGTTGAACATCAGCTTTTCCAGCATCTGCTTGCGGTTGATGAGATAGCTGAGGGCGTCGCGGACGCGCACGTCCTGGAACAGCGGGCGGCGCATGTTCATGGCGAAACCGGAGAAGGATTTGGGCTGGGGGTTGTAGACGCGCTGGCGGGTCACCCAGCCTTTCTTCACCTGATCGAATTGGGTCTTTTCCGCCCAGATGGAAGCCGTTCCCACCACGATGAAATCGAACTCGCCCTTCTTGAAGGTCTCCAGCACCTTGGTCTGGTCTTCCATGAAACGGTATTTCAGGTTGTCGAAATTGTATTTGCTCTGGTTGTATTTCTTCACACGACCCCACCAGTCCGCGCGGCGCTGCATGGTCAGGGAGCGGTCCTTCTTGACCTCGGAGATGATGTACGGCCCGCTCACCACCGGGATCTCGTAGTTGATGGCGTTGAAGTCCTTGCCTTCCCAGATATGCTTGGGCAGGGCCGTCATGGTATTGCCCGCGTCCACGAAGTTCGCCCAATGCACCGTGTTGGCGGTGATCTCGATGGTCTGCTTGTCCTTTACCACGGGGCGGTTGAAGCGCTTGAGCGAGACCCGGAAGACCGACGTCAGGTTCTTGGGGTTCATCATGGTGTCATAGAAGAAGAGGATGTCCTCGGCCGTGACCGGCACGCCGTCGCTCCACTTGGCGCGGGGATCGATGTGGAAGGTGAAGACCTTCTGATCGGGCGAGACCGTCCAGGAGTCTGCCAGCACGCCCACCCAGCGGTTCTCGGTCGAGTGCAGCTCGATCAGCGGCTCGAACATTAGATCGGTGATGTCCTTGAGAAAGGAGTTGTAATCCAACCACATGTTCAGGGACTTGGGGAACCCGTAGCCCCAGGTGGTGAAGGTTCCGCCTTTGACCGCGGCCGGGTTGGCCTCGGGATCGATCTCGCCCGCCGTGTCGACCACGGCCGCCTGCTCCACCACCGCGGACTTCTTGCCGGCCTCCTGATCCTTTTTCTGGCAACCTGCCGCGAAGAAGGAGATAAGTGCGACAAGGAAGAAGGCGCAGAGAGCGGCCAGTCCAGAAGGGAAACCATGTTTCGGGGTCGAGTTCAGCATCCTGCACCGGTCCTGGGTGAAAGTGTGTATCGTCGGCCAAAAATTAGAAAAAAGCCGCCCTGCAAACTCCTCCGGTCCGCCCGACATTGGGGGCGCCGCGCCTTTATTGTTAGCTTCTCCGGTCGATGCGGCACGCCCATCGGCTCCCAACCTTCCTCTGCTTCATCAGCGCCGCCCCGCGGTCCCTGGCCGTCCTGACCGCGTCCCTGCTGCTCGCATGCACCCCCTCCCGCAAGCACGTAGGCAACGTCTATCATGGGGTGCTGAGCTCCAACCTCAAGAACTTCGATCCCGCCATGGCCCAGGATCAGTATTCAAACATGTGCCAGTATCAAATCTATGAGACCCTGGTGGAGTACAAGTACCTGGCCCGGCCCTTCGACATCCAACCCTGCCTGGCCGTGGCCGTCCCTGAAATCTCGGACAGTGGCCGGGTGTATACGCTACGTATGAAGAAGGGCGTGGAGTTCGCCGACGACGCCTGCTTCCCTGGAGGCAAGGGCCGCGAGGTCAAGGCCGCGGACTTCGTGTACAGCATCAAACGCATGTGCGACGTGCGGACCAAGAGCACGGGGTGGTGGATTTTCGACGGCAAGGTGGCGGGCTTGGACTCCTTCCGGACCGCGACGGAGGCTTTGCCCGATCTTCCGGAACAGGTCCATCCCGCATTGTACGACCGCGAAGTGGCCGGACTCCGGGCCTTGGACGATACCACCGTGCGCATCGAGCTGACGCACCCCTATCCGTATTTCAAATACATCCTGGCCATGCCCTACGCCGCCGTCGTGCCTCACGAAGCGGTCGAGCATTACGGCCCGGACTTCCTCAACCATCCCGTGGGAACCGGCCCTTACCTGCTTAAGGAATGGCGGCGCGGCCTCCGCCTCATCTTCGAGCGCAATCCCAAATACCATCACGGATTCTATCCCACGGAAGGCACGGCGGCGGATTCCGCGGAAGGGCTGCTACGGGACGCGGGGAAGCCCTTGCCTTTTGTCGATCGCATCGAGTACGGCATCTACGAGGAGTATCAGCCCATGTGGCTCAACTTCCTCCGCGGCAACCTGGATCGCTCGCCCATCCCCAAGGACAACTACGCCCAAGCGATCACGCCGGACAAGGTCGTGAGCGGGGATCTGGCCGCCAAAGGCATCGTGCTCAACCGCTACCAGGATCTGGACGTCATCTACGTTTGCTTCAACATCGAGGATCCGCTGTTGTCCAAGAAACCCCTGCGGCAGGCCATGTCCCTGGCCTACGACGTGGATCAGGCCATCCAGCTCCTGTACAACGGACGCGGCATCCGCGCCCAGAGCCCCGTCCCGCCCGGCATGTTCGGCTATGATTCCACATTCAAGAGTCCCTATGGGCATTATGATCCCGAGGCCGCGAAAAAGCTGCTGGCCCAGGCCGGATTCCCCGGCGGCGCCGGGCTACCGGAGTTCGAATACCTCACGGTTTCCGGGACGGATACGCGGCAGGCGGGCGAACACTTCGCGCAATGCATGGCCCGCATCGGCATCCGCATCAAGGTGGCCACCTGCACCTGGCCGGAGTTCCTGGACCGCCTCAAGCGCAAGAAGATGCAGATCATCCGCGCCGCCTGGTCCGCGGACTATCCCGATCCCGAGAACTTCCTGCAGCTTCTCTACGGCCCCAACGAATCCCCCGGGGAGAACAACGCCAATTACAAGAACGCGGAATACGATGCGCTCTACCGGCAAATCGCCATCATGCAGGACACGCCGGAACGCTTGGCCAAGATCCGCCGCATGCAGGAAATCCTGGGCGAGGACTGCCCCTGGATCTATTCCCACCACCGTTCCAACGAGCTGCTGGTGTACAAGTGGATCGGCAACCACAAGGCCCATGGGGTTTTGGATGCGCCGTTGAAGTATTACCGCGTGGATGATGCGATGCGGAGAGATATGCTCGCGCGGTAAACGGGATAGAGTTCAAAAGTCAAAATGCAAAAGTCAAAATGCAAAGTTGAAGAGAAGAGTAATCGGGCTTTCGGCGCGCGCCTCCCGCCTGCAATAGGCAACGGCATACCGGGAATCGTTTCCAGCGATTCCCCATTTTGCATTTTGCATTTTAACTTTTTCATTTTGAGTTCTACCCCATGACAGCCTACCTGATCCGCCGCCTCCTCTACACCATTCCGATCCTCTTCGGCATAGCCTTGATCGTGTTCATCCTGTTCCATGTGGCGGGCGGGAATCCCGTGTACCGCATGCTGGGCAAGAACGCCTCTCCGGCGGAAATCCTCCGCCTTACGCACCAGCTCGGCCTGGACCGGCCCTTGTGGGCGCAGTTCCTCAATTACCTGGGCCACCTGGCCCGATTGGATTTCGGCCGCTCCTGGGAGACCAAGCAGCGGATTTCTGAAATGGTTGCCAGCGGTTTGCTCCCGTCGCTGAGCCTGGCCTTGCCCTCCTTTCTGCTCGCGACACTTGCGGCCGTGGCCATCGCCATGATCTCCGCCCTGTATCAGGGACGCTTCATCGATCGCGCCCTGGTCATCATCTCCGTGCTGGGCATGAGCCTCAGCATCCTCGCCCTCATCATCGGTTCGCAATACCTGCTCGCCTACCGCTACGACCTCTTCCCCATCTTTGGATTCGAAACGGGGCTGGCGGGCCTTCCCTATCTGGCGTTGCCCATGCTGATTTGGATCGCCAACCAGGTGGGCGGGGACGTGCGCTATTTCCGCTCCGTATTACTGGAGGAAATGGGCCGCGAGTACGTGGTCACCGCGCGCGCCAAAGGCCTTTCGCGCGGCCAGGCCATGCGCCGCCACATCCTCCGCAACGCCATGCTCCCGATCATCACCCGCGTGGCCATGGGGCTGCCGCTGCTCTTCACGGGCAGCCTGCTGCTGGAGAACTTCTTCGGCATCCCCGGCCTCGGCAACCTGAGCATCAACGCGCTCAACGCCTCGGACTTCCCGGTCATCGAAGCCATCACTTTGTTCGGATCGCTGCTGTACATCCTGGGAAACCTGATCGGCGATCTCCTCTATGCGATCCTGGATCCGCGGGTGAAGCTGTGAAGTCGCGCCCCCTCCGCAAACTGCTGGCCGATCGCATGGCGGCCGCGGCCCTGATCGTGATCCTGGCCTACGCCTTGACGGGCCTGCTGGCGTTGTGCCATCTGGCCGCCACCCATTACCAGGATTCCATCGGCCCGGCCTACACCGCGCCCTGCGCGAAATACCTGTTCGGCACGGACCTGCTGGGACGCAGCGTGGTGGAGCGCGTCGTGCACGGCACGCGCATCGCGCTGGTGGTCGGCTTCCTGTCCACGGGCATCGCCATCCCCATCGGCATCCTGTTCGGCCTGCTCGCAGGGTATTTCCGCAAGCGCGTGGACGAGGCCATCGTGTGGTTCTATACCACGGTGGATTCCATCCCCTACATCCTGCTGGTGCTGGCGTTGGCGTTGATATTGGGCAAAGGCCTGGTCGCCGTATGCATCGCCATCGGCCTCACCTCGTGGGTGGGCGCGTGCCGGGTGGTGCGGGGCGAGGTGATCAAGCAGAAGGAACTGGACTACGTGCAGGCCGCGCGGGCCATGGGCGCGGGCACGGGACGCATCCTCTTCCTCCACATCCTTCCCAACGTGATGCATCTGGTCCTGATCCAGGCTTCCTTGATCTTCGTGGACGCGATCAAGAGCGAGGTGATCCTCAGCTACCTGGGCGTGGGCGTGCAGGGGGAGCCGAGTTGGGGCATCATGATCGACGATGCGCGCGTGGAACTGATCGGCCGCGGAGCCTGGTGGCAGTTCGCGGCGGCGACCGGCGCCATGTTCGTGCTGCTGCTGGCGTTCAACCTGTTCAACGACGCGTTGCGGGACGCGCTGGATCCCAAGTCCGCCGAGTCCTGAAGCCGGGAAGCCTTGAACCCGGCCGGGCCGGAGGATTCCGGCCGCCTACACTCCGAGCGATTTGCGGATGCCGGCCACGATGGCCTCGGGCGGCTTGTCCACCTGAACCGTAAGCGCGTCTTCCGGTTCTTCCAGGATCTCGAACTGGCTGCCGAGCAGGCCGGCCTTGAAGAAATGCCCCTGCCTGCGCTTCAGGCGATCCTCCAGGATCCCGTACTCGCCCTTGAGATAGACGAATCGGATGCCGTCGAGGCCGCTCACGAGCAGATCGCGGTAGTCCTGCTTGAGGGCCGAACACGCCAGGACCGCTTTCCCCTTTTTGGCCGCGAGCCCAACGAGGAGGTTATGGATGGCAAGCAGCCAGGGCCGCCGATCCCGATCGTTCAGGGGAATGCCCTGGGCCAGCTTGGCCACGTTGTCCTTAGGCTGGAAATCGTCGCCGTCGTAGAAGGGCCGGCCCAGTTGATCGGCGAGGAGCCTGCCCAGCGTGGTCTTGCCGCTGCCGGACACGCCCATGAGCACGATGACGGAAAATGATTGGACGGATTCGGATGACATGGCTTGCAACACTCCGTTGGATCGAAAATAGTTCTTTCCATAAGGTTGCGTCTGCCGGGATGAAGAGGATCGGGTCCGATGAACGTAAAATTCACGCATGCGCGATTGGCCTTGCGTATTGATGCGCGGAAAATAAATTCCGCCGTGATCAAAATCCGGGAAAGAAGATGCGCTGGAAAGTCCAATACAAAGCCACCAGGGAAATCGCCGCGCTGGCGGGGATGGCCACCCGCTTGGAATACCATGGCTTGTTCCAAAACCAACGCGTGGCCGCATACGCAACGGTGACCACGGCCAATTGCCCCGATTCCACTCCCAGGTTGAAGCCCAGCAAAGCGGACCAGAAACCGCCGGAGGGAAGGCCGAATTCCCGCAACGCGCCCGCGAAGCCCAGGCCGTGGATCAATCCGAACGCGAAGACAATCAGCCAACGCGAGGCGCGCAATCGGCGCGCAAAGACATTCTCCAGCCCCACCACCGCGATGGAGAGGGCGATGAGAGGCTCTACCACGCGGGATGGAAGGGCGATGACGCCGATCAGGGAAAGCCCCAAGGTGAGCGTGTGCGCCGCGGTGAAAGCGGTGATTTGCGTGAGCAGTGGCCCAATGCGCGTGGCGAAAAAGAACAATCCCAGCACGAACAGCACGTGGTCCAATCCGAACGGAAGGATGTGGGTGAAACCGATGCCGATGAAGCGCGGGAAAATCGCGCCCTCCCTGGGCGCGGCCCCGGAGGCTTGCGCGCCCGCCTCCCGCGCGAGGGCGTCGAGGGAATCCGGCGCCAGGGGAAGACGCACGGTTGCATCCGGCCCCAGCCAAACGCGCCGGACCAGGGTATCCTTCCAGAACAGGGAGATCTCGGAGACCGGTTGCACGTCCAACTCGGCGAACATCTGCACGCCGACGCGCAGCCAGGCGCAGCCTTTGGGCAACGCACCCCCTAAAGTCACGCTATGCCTGGGACGGAAGAAGCTGGCGCTGTCGAACCCGTCCCCGGGACCGCGGCCGTCCGGCTTCCAACGCAAGACGTGCAATGCAAGAGACCCTTGTTCCGTCTCGATCGGCACGCGCGCGCGCAGGTAATTGGCCAGTTTCTCCTGGTAGGCATCGGCATCGGACCGGCGCTGCACGGTAGTGCCGAGGTGGAGATTCAGGCCTACCGCTTCCACGAAATCCGTCTGGGTGGCCGAGACCGTCATCGTGAGCGAATCCGGGCCGGCGAGGCGGATATCGACGGTGGAGGAACCGGTGATATGGGCGGTTGCCGTGGCTGCCAATCCCAACGCCATGGCCGATGCGCGGACCAGGGATCGGAAATGCGGAATGGCCGGGATACGGTTCATGAGACGATAGGGAAACATGGTAACATGGTTGGTGATGCTATTATTTCCGATGCCTGAATGGCATAACGAGAATCTATAATACCGCTAAGCATTCCGGGGAATCGGCTGTAAATTACCAGGAACATCCGGAACGATCAAAAGGTCCCATGAAACCCCCGCGCCAAGCCTGGCTTATCGGTCCTCTTACGGACATCTCCTTCTTCATCGCCGCTCCCCTGGCCATCGTCCCCACGTTCCAACTCCTGTTGGGGTTGCTGCCTTTCGATGCCTTGAAGCTGGCGATCCTCTCCGTGAGCGCCACCGGGCACCATCTCCCCGGCTTCATCCGCGCCTACACGGATAAGGGGATCTTCGACCGGTTCCGCTATCGCCTGCTCATCGTCCCGCCGCTTTTTATCCTCGTGGCCGGGGCATCCGCCTATTTCAAGCTCACCTTGGTGTTCTTCATCCTCATCGCCTGGAGCACCTGGCATGGAGCCATGCAAATCCTCGGGTTCCTCCGCATCTACGATGTTAAGGCGGGCTTCCAGTCGCGGACCACGGCGCGCCTGGATTTCTGGATGTGCCTGTGCTGGTTCCTGCAGGTGGTGCTGTGGTCCGCGCCGAAGAAAGCCTCCCTGCTGAGCTCCTTCTACGCGGCCGGAGGGCCGCTGCTGCCGTTCCGCGCCGTCCACGCATTCGAGTCGGCCTGGTTCGCCTTCACCGCGTTGGTCACCGCCGCGTTCCTGGCCAATGGGGCCGCCGATTGGCGGCGCTCCGGATACGTGAATGGCCGCAAACTGCTGTGCATGGCGTCCAGCTTCGGGTTCTGGGGCTATTGCATGATCGGGGTCAACAACCTCATCCTGGGGCTTATCCTGTGGGAAATCTTCCACGACCTGCAGTACAACGTGTTCGTTTGGGATTACAACCGCAAGCGCGTGGATCGCGGATTGTCCCAGAGCGCTTTCGAGGCCTTCCTGTTCCGCTGGGACGCGGGGAAAATCGCCTTGTACGCGCTGTGCATCGTCGCCTATGGCTCCCTGGGATTGCTGAGCCAGGACACGGTCAACGCGTACCAGAACGGCAAGACCTACGGCACCGCGCTGGCGCAGATCGGCAATGTCTTCGCCGCCTCGGCCATGATCCATTTCTATCTGGACGGATTCATCTGGAAGGTGCGCGACGGAAAGGTGCAACGGGACCTGGGGCTCGCAGCGGGAGAGGGATTCATATCCAGGCCCAAAGCCTTGCACTTCGCGCTGGTGGCCCTCTTCTGCTCGGCGGCCGCGGCCTTGGGGCTTTCGGAGTACCGGCAATGGAACGCTCCGCCGGGCGAGCAGGCCGACAACCTGGCGCGCCTCGTTCCCGGCAGCGGGTACGCCAATTTCCTGAAGGCCTCCTTCCTGCAGCAGGAAGGCCGGGGCGATTCCGCCATCGTGTACTACCAGCGGGCCATCGCCGCGGATACCAATTACGGCGCGGCCCGGGCTTTCATCGCCGACCTCAAAGCGGGCGCCGGCGACCTGGAAGGCGCCATCGCGCAATTCGAGACCCTCGCGGCGCAGGACCCGCAAGACATCGAAGTACGCGACAACCTGGCGCAGCTGTATTTGCGCACCGGCCGGTTCGAAAAGGCGCGCGGCGAATACGCGTGGCTTGCGGCTTCCGATCCGTCGAACCCGGGATACGCATATCAAACGGCCTGGTCGCTTCTGCAGCTGAAAAGGGGGCTGGAAGCCAAGCCGTACCTGGAGAAAACCCTGGCGCTCGATCCGGCCCAGCCGCGGGCGTTGAATTACCTGGGCATGGTCGAGCAGGCGGCGGGCAATACCGACCGCGCTCGGCGGTGGTACCGGAAAGCCCTGGACCTCGATTCCACTTACGCGCATGCCCGTGAGAACCTCAATGCGTTGCCCCCTGCGAATCGCTGACGGCCGAACCCCGCAAAAAAAAAGACCCCGGGGTGACCCGGAGCCCATGATGTCACGCGGCGCGGAAGGCGTTCAGTTCCCAGGCGCCACCACGTAGCGCTTGATCTGGGGCGCATGGTTCCCCACACGCAAGCGGAGGAAATAGACACCCGGTCTGTACCCGGAGATCTTGAATTCATGATCCACGAGACCGATCCCGGCTTTGCGTTCCACCACCCGCCCATGGACATCGGTCATCACGGCTTCGTAGGGCTTGCCGCCCGCGTCCGCAAAGAACTTCGGGGACTTGTCATCCAGGATTATGCCGGTGACGGGTTCGTACGCCTGTCCCTTGTACTGGTTCGCGGAATCGACCAACGGCATCCCCTTGCACGCAGCGTCGCACGCACTGGAGGTGTAGCCGGCCAGATAGTACAGCAGGGCCATGGTATAGCGATCGAGGTCCCCCGTACCCCCATCGAAGGTCCCGGTCGGGTTGGTGGTCTCATCGTAGTCGTGGCCGGGGGGAGCGTAGGAAGTCATGCCGGCGCCGACCTTGTAGAGGTAGGTGAACATGTTCCCGCCCTTGCGGATATACTGCTGGGGAAGGGAACCATCGGCCAGGGGGACCCGGCCATCGTATTTGAGGAGAATGGTGACCTTGGGCGCAAAGGCGGGATCGCGGGAGATGTCGCGGCCGAACTCGTACCATTCGTTCAGCATATTGCGCACCGGAATGTTATTGGCCATCAACTCGTTGCCCTGGGCATCCAACTCGTTGGGGACGGTGGCGCGGACCGAGGTACCCGTTTCCAGGATTTTCCACAGGATCATGTGATCCTTCTCCGCCAAGTGCTTATACACCGGCCCTTGGGTGCGAGACGCATGGCCATTGTAATTCATGGGGTGCAGAGTGTTCGTGTACCAGGCCCAGCCCGTCTTTTGATTGTCTCCGCTGCCATGCACCCCGAAGTATCCCTTTCCGTTGGTTTCAATGGCCTGCTGGATGGCCTGCTGCTTATCGGTTCCCATCTGCGGATCGCCGAACATGCTGACGTTGTTGGCGAAAATCACGTCGGCGGCGTTTATGTCCGTAGCCGTGAAATTCGGGACCCCGGCTCCGGATCCGTCCGCCGTGGTTTCGAAGTTCGTGATCGCGAAGGCCGGCGTCCCGTTCACGGCATACTCCGTGGGCAGGCGGTTCATGACCGTTCGCCAGGCGACCTTGCCCGTCTGATGTCCATTGCCCATGGTGAAATTCAGCATGATCAGCTTCTTGAACTTGGACACGAACTTGGTCGGGCTGCCGTTCACGATCTTGACGTACTGCTTGGTGATCGGGGTCGGGAAATTCGCCTGGGAACAGGCCAGCCCCGCAGCCAGCCCTACATATATGCATACCTTGAACATGATTAATCCCCTTACCTTTTTGTTTGTTCCGGCACTGATGAATCCATATCCTCGTTCAGATCGCGCATTGCAAACGCGTGAGCCAATACCAATCCGACGGCGTGCTCGTCGCCGGGATGAATTCCGGGCGCGCATATTTGTCCTGCAGGCGCAGATGGTCGTTCGCGACCTGTACGAACAGGGTTAGGCGGTGCGCCAGTCCCAAGGCTCCATGCAGCGACCATTTCCAATCGTCCCTGTCCATTGTCCGGTAGCGGAAATCCTGATCCGGAATCAGCTCCAGCTTGTCGTAAGTGCTCTTGATGCTTTCCACCGTGGGATTCTTCAGGTATTCCACTTCCAAGGACAGATGCTGGAGGAAATGCGTGGGGATGCTTACGCCCAGCATGATGGGGCGCCGCTGGGCGGCGTCGGTGTAGAAGATGGGATAATTCTTGAGCCCCAATTGCGCCACTTCGCCGTAGACGGAGAACTCGCCCATGGTCGCGGCATCCAGGCCGAGAAGCTTGTTGAAATCCAGGGTGAAAAAGGCCAGCAGCTTCACGCAGGAGAGGTCGAATGAGGTCTGCTGGGGGCCGGCGAACGCAATCCCGCGGCTGGTGTTGTTGGGATCGCCCCAGTAAGTGGCGCTGTCGCTGCCTTGTTCGCTTATGTCCTGGATAATGTCCGCCTTGAGGCGCGATTCGTACTTCCCGTTCCGGCCGGCCCGGGTGACGGTGTCGCGGATGGGGATCTTGGAGGGATCCGTGATGCCCCGGCTCTGCAAGGCGGCGGAGTCGGCGGCCCAGAATTGGTTCCTGGCCGCGATGGAATCGGCTGCGTTGGCCTGGGTCCCGAAAGCATAATTCGTCGCGTAGAAATTGGATTGATACAGTTCATCTATCCCGATGTGGAACTGGTTTTGCGTCTTGATGGCGGGGAAGTAGAAGTCCTTGTAATAGTCCCAGGACTCGGTCAGGGCCTTCTTCGTGCCCCGGGTGGGCGTGAAGAAGCGGTGCAAGGAACCGGCCCCGCCCAGGGTCAGCCAGGAAGCGGGCTTCCAGGTGGCGATATAGGCGGGGGTGATGTCGTAGATGGGCGAATTGAAATACTCCCCGAACAATCCCAGATCCTGCTTGAAGGCGCCATCGCCGGTGATCCAAGTGAGCTTCGCGCCCACCGTGTGATACTGGACATCGTTCATCCATGACCAGCCGCCGGTATAGATGATGGTGGGATACGCTTCGGTCCGGAACAGGTATTCGCCGAGGTTCTTCGCGGATTCGTTGTACTTGTAGGGGAAGTATCCGAAATCCAGATAAAGATTCTCCATGGGCGTGTAGCGCATATTCACCCCGGAGATGCCGGGACCGAACTTGATCACCTTCTCGTCGGGGCCTTCCACGCCGCCCGGGGCATAGGCTTTCCAGAAAATCCCGCCCACGCCGACGTTGATGAAGAACCGCTCGTTCAACCGCTGGGACACGGATACGTCCACGAGCGTGCGGTTCAGCACCAGTCCGTCCAGGTTCGTCTTGCTTTGCAGATCGTACCCGCTCTCCATGCGTCCGATATCGAAGGCGGTGAAAAGGTTGATCTTCTTCTCACCCTCGCCGAAGGCCAGGGCCATCGGGAGCAACCCGGCCGCGATCCAGAATTTCCGTTGCTTCATCAGGGATTCTTTCCTCATGGGATGCTCAGTTGTGGAATTCGATCCGGGCCAGCCAGTACCAGTCCGAAGTCTTGCTCGCGAAGGGCATTCCGCCCTCATAGTCGCCGCTCCAATTCAGCAAGCGCAGGTGATCGCTGGCCACCCGCATCTTCAGCTTGATCCACGGGTTCAATGAGCGCTCGGCGTTGGCGCTCCACCTCCAATCGTGGCCCGAGACATCCGGCAGGTTCTTCCTCCCGTATTCCTGGTCCTGGACGAAGGAAGGCAGGGGCGTGAACTTGTTCTCCTGCAATTGGTACTTCTTTTCGTAATACGGATTGGGGAAATACTCCTGCTCGAAGGACAGAACGTCCAGCCATCCGTGGGTAGGCAGATCCACGCCCACCATCATGGGCATGCGCTCCCTGATGTTCTTGTAGTAGAGGGTATCGCTTTTGAGCCCCAGCACCGCGGCTTCGCCGTAGATGCCGAAGGAATCCTTCATGGAAAGGAGCGAAGCCAGGTCCAGCCTCCCGCGGAGGATGAATTTCCACGCCCGGGTGGTAAGCCCGTTGGCCTGCACGTACTTGGCGTTCTCCACCGTCTGGATGTCGTTGGTCAGGTAGGTGGAGTCGCCGAACTTAAGGAAGCGGGCATAGTCGATTCCCAAGGAGATCTCGGCGGTTTTGGGGCCCGCGGCGATGAAGTAGGCCGCGCTGACGTCGTTGACGGGCTCATTGGATTGCTCCGCGTACAGGAGCGCCGTGTGCCGGAGGTATGCCCCGTCGATGGAGTAGAGCACACCGGCCACGCGGGAGTTGGAGTACCCCAGCAGGTCCTTCCCCTGGGAGCTTTCCAGGATGGTAGGATAGGCCTCCGAGCGCACCAGGTATTCGCCCAGGTCCTTCGAATCCGGATTGTACTTGAAATCGAAGACGCCGAACTTCAGCAGTTGCGATCCGGACTGGTATTGGAGCCGGGCCTGCAGATCGGAGTTGAACTTCTGGCCGGCGATGTGGAACAGCCCGAGATCGGTGGCCTGGTTCCGCCAGAAGAACCAATGGATATCGGCCGCTACCGACCATGACCGGCTGAAGGAGTTTTCCAGATGCCACCAAGCGCCGAGGCGGTTCACGACTTCGCCCGTCCGTCCGGAATCGGATAGTTGGAACCGGCCCCCGTCCAGGTAGCCTCCCACCTTCCAGTCCAGGGAATCGTTGTCGAAGGCGACGACCCGGGCGGCAAGCGCCAACCCTGCGAGCAATCCTATCCTTCCCATACTCATCATTACTTGCATCCCCACGCGCCGGTCGGCGTCCTGCTTAAGGTAACCCGCTTGTTCCTTCCGCGGATTCAATCCCGGGTTCCCGTTCCATTTCACCGGAACAATCAGTTTACCTACGGGAAACAGACGACCCCCTTCCCGTGCAAGCCCGGATTGATCCGGCCACGGTTCCAGCAGCGTATTTCCCGTGTGCGCTCACACGCGGGCGATGCCGGATATTTGGGGTATCAGATGTCGGGAAATCTACGCTTCAGGCCATGATTCCGAGGACATGGTAAACGGCAGGGATGATGCCTTTGCATCCGTTTCCGTTTCCCGTGATTTCCGGAGGGATTCGCAGAGAAGCTGGGACGACGGCGGCTATCAGTTCAGGTCGATGCCCGTGAGGTCGATCTTCCCCTCCGTCGCGGTCGCGCGGAGCACGGTGATCCCTTGCGGCAAGGAGATCGAATCCAGGGCCGCATCGGTAAAGGCCATGGAGGCCGGCAAAGCCCCTTCCGCCAAGGCCTGATCCCCTATGCCGATGGACATGCGCCCGCCCGCTCCGGAGCGATAGCGCAGCTTGACCGCGAAGCGTCCCGCGACGGCCGCCGTCACCCGGTATTCCGTCCAGGTGGTGACGGGCATGGAAACGCCGAAGGTACCCGCCGCCGAGTCGAGAACGAAAAGGCCGGTGCCGGATTTCCCGTTGTAGGCCTCCCCCTCGATGCTTGCGGGCAAGGGCTTGGGCGCATAGGCCCTGGGGTTGGCGAGGGTGGAGTAGAATTCATCGTTATAACGTTGCCAATCGTTGGCCGTAGCGGGGATGTCCAGGAAGTCGAAGGTGATGTCCGAAGCCGGCTGCACTTCGATCTTGGAGGACACCTTGACCATCTGCGCCGACTTCCACAGGCCGCGCTGGAACAGGTAGGCCACCGGCGCCAAATCCCCAAAGCTGAGCCTGGAGGTATTGCCAGCCAGGTAGCCGCGCAGGCGTTCGCCCATGCGGCTCAAGGGAATGTCCTTGAAGCGCGTCGTATCCGGCTTGCCCTGCCACGTATAGGTGCGGCCCCATTGCAGGAAGCGGCATTTCTTGGCCACCAGGTAATTGGCCACGCTATCTACCGCTTGGAGGTCGTAGGTGAAGATGCCCGCGACCACCATGCGCGGAGCGATGGAAGGATCCGTCAGATAGGCCTGGGCCACCGTGGTCAGGGGTCCGCCCACCACCACCAGCAGGGGCTTCTCCGGCGTGGCCTTGCGGGCTTCCGCCACGATCAGATCGCTGCCCGCGCTGGCCGTAGGCTTGATGTCCTCGATGCGGTCCGATCCCGGCAGGCTCAAGCGCGCCGTGGCGCCGGCCACCAGATCCGGAATCCCCGCAAGTCCCGCCAAGTGCGCGGTGCGCAACTCCCCGCGACCCGCCGCCAATTGCGCGGCCTGGGTGTTCAGCGGGGCCTGCAAATCCTGGGTGGCGATGTTGCCGCGCAAGTCCAACGATCCCATGCTCGCCTTGGCCCAGATGTATTCGTTCTCCGGCCCGTTGTCCCATCGCTCGTTGTCCAGGATGACGGGGTTGGTGGAATCCAATCCCACGATCTTCAGGCCGATGGAATCCACGCTGAAGGCGAGCTTGGCCTCCTTCGCCAGCGCTATGGGATCGAGCACGGTCTGCTGGCCGGATGCCACCTTGATGCCGCGGCGCACGGCGTCCCGACGGAACGGCTGCAGACTGCTGCAGCGGATGTCGTACACGCCTTCCGGCAGATTGTAGAGGATGAAGCCTCCGGAGGGATCGGCCTTCACCAACCGCTCCAGGCCGAACACCTGCACGAAGCTGGCCAGTTGCGCTTCGCTGTCAGGCGCGAAGGATCCCAGGATGCTGCCGCGCGGCTTGACCGAATCCACCGCCAACTTCACGCCCTCGCTGTCGTGCGCGAGACTGAAATCCCGGATGGCTCCGCCGGATTCGGCTCCGGCGATTTCGATGCGGTAGTCCCCTGCGGGCACGCCGCCCATGGCGTAGCGCCCCTGGGCGTCGGTGACGGTTTCCTGGCGGCGCTTGCTCACGTCCTCGCTCGAAACCGGATCGGCCAGATAGTCCGCGGGCCGCAGGATGACCCTGGCACCCACGGAGGGGTTGCCTTGCGGATCCACCGCGCGGCCGGCCACCTTGGATTCGGTTTCGGTGCCGCCGCCCTTGCCGGCCACGCTGTCGTAGCAGCCGGAAAGGAGCAGGACGCCAAGCACCGCGGCCAGTACCACGCCGGTTACCCCATTCGCCGCGCATGCCCCCGCCGCTCCGATTGCCGCGTTCGCTCCGACCGCGGCATTCCCCAAGGCTGTCCGCATCATCCTCACCGGACCGACAAGCCCCCGCAACGCCGAAAACCGGGGCTCTCCATGGGAAAGCCTCGTATCCGCGTCAGGTTGCATGTGCGCATGGGGCCGCTTGGGCGGCATCATATTTTCTTCCCTCCCGGAGGCAGGGTGCGCAAGGCGGCGCGCGGTGCGGCGGGCGCAGGCGCGGGCAGGGTCGTGATCGGGAAGACGTGGAAGTTCATCTGGTAGACGCGATCGACGTCGTCGGAATTCTGCGCCATCTCCAACAGGCGGCGGCGGAAGCCCCGTAATTCCTCCAGCATGGCATCATAGGTAGGCTGGGAAACGCTCAGCGTCAACGTGGAAAAGTTGCGGGTGCCGCTGGGCAGGTGGTCCATGGCGTATTTGGCCAGATCCATGGCCTGCACCTGATAGCTGGAAATCAAGGCCTGGCTGATGGCGTCCCCGGACGAGATGGCCGCGTCCGTGCGTTCGTACACGCCGTCCATGCCCTTGCGGATGAGTCCCAGTCGTTCCAGCAATTCGATGGACTTCTTGGCCTCCTGGACCGTGATGGGCGGATTGACCATGCCGGCCAGGGCGCGGAAATCGCCCCGGAAGGGGCGCAGGGCGATGAGTTCCCGCACCGCGGTATGATGCCACTTCTCGAAGTATTCCCATTGATGCGCTTCCACGCTCTTGACGCGGGAGCCGCGCAGCGACAGCAGGCGCTCCAGGTATTCCTTCTTCTCGGACACGCCCGTGGCCTTGTTGAACAGGAGCAGGGTCTCGAAGTATTCCCGCTCCTTGCGGTTGAGGTGGAACAGCTCCGCGAACCTGAGCACCAGTTTCAGGGAGATGTCCTTCTTGCCGGATAGGACGTTGGCGAAGAATCCCGGAGAGGCGAAGCCGACCTTGCCGGCGATGAAGCGATAGGAAAACTTAGCGCTCTCCTTCCGCCTTTCCGCGTACGCGTCGCGCAGGTATTGCCGGTAGTCGATGTACCCGAAGATGTTTACCACAATCCGCCTTTTCCTTATCCAAGGTACAGCCCGGAATGGCCCGGTTCAATCGGATTGTGGGGGAAATACGGGGATTTTGCCGGGAAACCGTTTACCTCGGGAGAACGTCGCGCCGGACCCTTTCCGACCGCCCCCGGATACCCCCGTTGGAGGCGATCCGCGAGCGGAAGTTCCCCAACAATCCCAAAAAAGATCATGTACCTTTGCATCATGGCGTTGCTCGAGGTCCGCAACCTCAAAACCCACTTCCGTTCCACCCGAGCCCGCCCATCCGGCGGAAGCTCGGACCATCCGCACCCGGAAAACGATTCCGGCGCGGCTCCCGAGGCCGACCCGAATATCCTCCGCGCCGTGGACGGCATCGGCTTCACCGTCGCGGCCGGGGAGGTGCTGGCCCTGGTGGGCGAATCCGGCAGCGGCAAAAGCGTCACCTCCCTTTCCGTGCTCGGCCTGATTCCCGGCACGGGCTTCCGCGCCGCCGGAGAAATCCTTTTCGAAAGCCGCGCCGTCGGCAAAGTCGATCTGGCCCGACTTCCGGAAAAGGAATGGCTCTCCCTCCGCGGCGACGAAATCTCCCTGGTCTTCCAGGATCCCATGAACGCTCTCAACCCGGTCCTCACCTGCGGCCATCAGGTGGCCGAAGGCCTGCGCCTGCACCGTCCCTTAAGCCGCGCCGAAGCGCGCGCCAAGGCCCTGGATCTGTTCCGCGAAGTCGGCATCCCCGATCCCGAGCGCCGCCTGGACGAATATCCGCACCAGATGTCCGGCGGCATGCGCCAACGCGTGGTCATCGCCATCGCCCTGGCCTGCGGGCCGCGCCTGCTCATCGCGGACGAACCGACCACGGCCCTGGACGTGACGGTGCAGGCGCAAATCCTGCAACTGCTGCTCAAGGAGCGGGAGGCCCGCGGCATGGGCGTCCTGCTCATCACCCACGATCTGGGCGTGGTGGCCGAAGTGGCCGACCGGGTGGCCGTGATGCAGGCGGGCAGGATCGTGGAAACCGCCACCGTGGCGGAACTGTTCGCCAATCCCAAGCATCCGTATACGCGCATGCTGTTGGATGCGGTGCCGGCGATGCGGGCAAGGCGGGAGAAGCCGCGCGGAACCGGGACCACTTCCGGCCCGATCCCTTCAGCCTCGCCTGTGTCGGACAAGACGCCGAGGTGGGGCGACGAACCGCGCGACGGACTGGGCAGGGAAGGCGGTCGGGAAACCGGCGCCAAGGCGGACCGTAACCCCGGCGTTTCCCTGCTGCGCGCGACGGATCTGAGGACCTGGTTTCCGATCCGGGCAGGACTTTTACAACGCACCACCGGTCAGGTGAAAGCCTTGGACGGCTTTACTTTGGACATCGCCCGCGGGGAGACCGTGGGCCTGGTGGGCGAGAGCGGCTGCGGCAAGAGCACGGCGGGCCGCACCCTGTTGCGGCTGCAGGAACCGACCTCGGGACACCTGGCCTGGGAAGGCAGGGATTTGCTGGCGATGGGCCGCGAAGAACTGCGGGCCTTCCGCCGCCGCGCCCAGATCGTATTCCAGGATCCCTACAGCAGCCTCAACCCCCGCATGGTGATCGGGAGCATCCTGGCCGAACCCTTGCATATCCACGGCCTGCACAAGGGCCGCGAGGCCGAGCGGGTGGCGGATATGTTGCAAGCCGTGGGGCTGTCCCCGGATCACATGCGCCGCTATCCCCACGAATTTTCCGGCGGCCAGCGCCAGCGCATCGCCATCGCGCGCGCCTTGATGGCGGAACCGGAGTTCGTCGTCGCGGACGAACCCGTTTCTTCACTGGACGTTTCCATCCAGGCCCAGGTGCTCGACCTGCTCACGGATCTCAAATCCCGTCTGGGCCTCACTTACCTGTTCATCTCCCATGACCTCGGCGTCATCCGCCTGATTTCCGATCGGGTGGCGGTGATGTATCTGGGGCGGATCGTGGAGTTGGCGGATCGGGAAACCCTGTTCGCGGGGCCTTTACACCCATATACGCAGGCGTTGTTCGCGTCCATTCCGGGTGACGGACTTAGGGCGGGGGCGGGATCAAAAACAGGCCTGATGTCGGATGGGGGTGGGGCGGCAGGCGTGAAGGAGCGGAAGGTGCTGCAGGGCGATGTGCCGAATCCGGCGAAGCCGCCGGAGGGCTGCCATTTCCATGGGCGTTGTCCGTTCGCGATGGAAAGATGCCGAAAGGAATATCCGCCGTTGGCTGCGCCCGGCAAGGCCGCTACACCGGGGTCTGCGCGCCAGGTGGCTTGTTGGCTGCATACCTGATTCGATTGATTCGATTCGGGGTGTCGCTTTATGATACGGACGGTTTGGGCCGGGTATGAATAACCAAATCAACAGGAGATGATCGGGTGGCAATCAGCAAAGACAGCGTTCTTGAAGCCGAGATGGGCCTAATCGTCGGCATTCGAAAAAGCGATGTCCAGTATTTGAGTCGCATTCTGCACGATGATTTGCTGTTCATCGTTCCGAATGGGCAAGCCATTACGAAGCAGATGGACCTGGACGCTCATCGAAAGGGCGACATGGTCGTGGAGTCGCTCATCCCGTCATTTGAAGACATCCGGATCCTGGGTGACATGGCAACCGTGATCGTGGTCTACGAGACTAAAGGAACCATGCTGGGAAACCCGATTCAGGGTAAGTTCCGATATATCCGGATGTGGAAAGAGTATAGTGACGGCCTCAAGGTCATTGGCGGCGCCTGTTTCATGTTGAATTAAAAATGGCGCATATAGGGGGAACCCGAGCCAGGTTTTATGGCCCGAGTCCGATTATCGCATTCAATTTAAAATCGCCCGGGTTCAATGTTAAAGTGCAGCACTTA
>OBEQ011528783.1_pt1 | contig 46200 bp, 55 predicted proteins | sample 1670901 | NCBI WGS metagenome assembly OBEQ01 (sample SAMEA104232315, study PRJEB22302) | groundwater metagenome | biome: forest; feature: aquifer; material: groundwater | place: USA | collected 2011-08-07 | depth 5.4 m
AAATACAGAGGTAGGATAGCAAATAAAACCAATCTTGACCTACCTTTTAAAACCATTGCAGCTATATATAATTTCACTAGACCACCAAGTTAAATTAATGGGGTAAGGGGAGGATATCCAGTTATTTCGCTACAAATCTATTCAGGCCATTTGGAACATGATTAAATTAACGATGATTAGCAACGTTTTGGTTATGCCCTTCTAACGTCGAAGCATAGTAGGTGTTACCCTGGGAATCATGATAATAATATAAATATGGAGTGTTTGAACTGGCATTTGCCACTGCTTTTAAAGATGAGAGAGATGGGTTGCAAATTGGAGCAGGGGGCAGTCCGTTATTTAAATAAGTATTGTAAGATGATTTGACATCAGTATAATCACTGGCTGAAATTGCTCCCCAAAATTGATCAGGCAGTTTTCCGGATTTTATAATTTGCGAATCCTTGGCATATCTGACTGTAGCATCAATATCCAGCTTCATCCCAATTTTTAACCGCTTTAAAATAATGCCTGCAACCTGGGTTCGAACCTCATCAGACCTAGCCTCTCTTTCCACTAGTGACGCCATAATTACACCTTGCTCCTCAGTCAAGCCAAAATCTTTAATCTTCAACCTTAAATCTTGACTATATTTTTGGTTAAAAGTATTTTTTAACAGTGAGGTGATATCGGCGGCGGTCATATCTTTATTAACTAAATAAGTATCGGGAAACATATACCCCTCTTTTGAATACTTTAAGAACTCTGAACTCTTAACTCCCAACTCCTTTTCTAACTTCAATGCCATCTCCTCGACTCTCCACCCTTCTAGGAATGTCACCCATTTATCAATCACTCCTTTATTCATACTGGTAATTATCTCCTCCACACTCATGGATGGTGAAAGTTTATAATCCCCAGCCGCAATTTTAGTTTCCACCCCAGTTTGTTTTAGTAAGTACTTGAAAATAAAGCTTGAGCGGATCAGCCCTTCATCTTGCAACCTATTTGCCACCGAATCCATTGATTCACCTTTTTGGATTACGAAAGCTTTGGCTGAGGTATCGCTGTTAACTGGAGACTTTAAATTATCGATATACCAAAACCCACCAATTGCCAGTAGGGCGAGTAAAAAAACTAAATAAACAATCAGTCTTAAAAACATCGGTGCTTTTTTCTTTGGCATAATCTTTCTGCCATTCTGAGCGAAGCGAAGAATATAACTCGCTCCCGGAGGAAGCAAACTTGTTTATATCCTTCGGCCATGCCTCAGGATGACAAATTATCTAAGTATTCTTGAAGTATCAGTGCTGCTGAATGGGCATCTTCTTGCCGCCTTTTTTTCAGCGGCAAATTAAATTGTAACATTAAATCAGTCGCGTGCTTAGTCGAAAGTGTTTCATCAACTTCCACTATTTCCAGATCTGATATGTGCTTTCTTAATTCCATTACAAAATTTTCCTCCATTTTTAGAGATTCTCCACTCTCCGGTTTACCGATCACCACCACCTCAATTTTTTCGGCGTTAATGATTCGAATCATCGTAGCAACAGCACCTTGCAAACCATTAACTGGGATAATTTTTCCAGCGGAAGCAATCTCACCCTCAGAGTATGCAATACCGATCTTCGATTTTCCATAATCAATACCTAGATATTTCATATGAGATGTAACTTGTAACAAGTTATTGTTTTTCTAGTTACCTTCACCTTCCAAGTTACTTAAGTTTTGCCAGCACCACGAGTCTCTCCGTATTGAATCCCGGCGGCACACAAGTCATTAAGGTCAGATACCTTCCATCACCACCCGGTGGATTAATGACATATACATCAGTTGGGTTAACAACTTTTACCCCTTGAACAGCATACACAAAATTTTGCCCAAATGCATCAACTTTTATTTCATCTCCCTTTTTTAAGGTATTTAAATTATTAAAGATCGGTTTTTTATTTCCTAGTTGCCACAGAAAAACTGAGGAATGGCCGGTAATAAAAACGTTGCCCTTTTCCCCTGGTAAAGCTGTGCCGGGAAGATGGGCCAGTTGTTGGTCAAAATTATTACTATCCACAATTACAGTTTCATTATTTAACTTAATTTTAGGAACTGAAATTGTAAATTTTTCATATGGTTTTTGCGAAACTGAATCCCCAAAATTCCCAGAACTAAAATCCCCCAAAGTTGATGCTCCCAAAACTTGATTGCTAGTTGGACTGAGCAAATTTACAGATTCATGATATTCAGTCACAAGCCAAATCTGATATTGCAAAACCGGCCACCCCACCACAAACAACAAAAATAAACCCAGGACTAAAGAAAAAAGTGAAAGTTTTTTTAACACTGTATGAGTATTATATCTTTAAAAAAGCCCAGTAGGATTTGAATTTGTTTCAGCTCTCTTAATTGGCACTCCTGATGGGTTTGCAGTTCCTCGAACGTAGTAGACTAAAGCATCTGCTCCTAAATCATATGCTCTAAGTCGGGCCGTATTAACTAAGTGATAACTAGTAACATTATGTCTTATAGTAACTCTCCCTCCTAAATACCTATATACTTTTCCTTCTCTTATTGATAAAGCAGTCTCTAGATTTCTATCTGCAAAATTGATGCTTCCTAAAATATATTTTTCCGGTCTGTCTGTTTCTAAATATTGATATCTTTGACCACCTTTATACTCTTCAAAAGCTTCTTTTGTCCCGGGAAATAATTCTACAGCTAAAGAATCATCATATCTTTTGAGGATTTCAAGCATCTCATTTGGAACACTTACTTGCTCTTTAAACCATCCCATAATGTTTGTATTTAATCACTCCCTGAAAAATTAGTCAAGCCTTATTTAGCAGTTACCTCGATTGAAATATTTTCTTTCCACATTGGCAATCTTTGGAAAGGACCTGGCAGGGATGGGGAGAGTTTCACATTAGCACCGATAATTTGCTGTTCTGCATCTTTGAGAATTTGTACTGCTTGAGCAACACTCTTTCCCACAATCATTCCCTTTAATTTTTCCAAATCTAACTTGGGCATTAATTTGGCTTTATATGTGGCATTAAATGTGAGTTTCCCATCCTTGGAAACATTGGCTACCTCAGCCTGGACTTGGGCTTGGGAGACATCCAAACTGTAGTGCTGGGGGTCTGGGACTTTGGTTTGGACCAACTTTGCCGCCAAAGTTTTTAGGTCAGCGTCAGAATAGGCTGTACCTTTGTAGTGGGCATTAACAGTTAAATTAAATTTTGAAGCCTCATCCCCGATATTTTTAGAATAACTTTTTTTACCGATTGTTTCCGTAAATGACTCTTGGAGAATTTTCAGATCCCCGGTTAATTTTCCCTGCAATTGGTCCTGGGCTTTTTTCTTTAAAGCACTGGTGACTTGGGCCAGCAGTTTTTGCTGGTCAGCCAGGGTCACCACCTGGACCTCTTTGCTGACCCCGCCGGCAAAAGCCGTATCAACTTTGGCCACCACATCAGCTTTGCTATAACTTCCCACTGTTAAATCTGCCCCGGCTGCAATATTACCATCAGGTCCAATTGCTGACGCGGTTGAGCCAGTTGCATCAGAGCGGGAAGGCGGGTCAGCAGCCGAAGCTGATTTAGAAGCCACTTGGACAGAAGTATCTAGAGTAAACTTTTTACCGTCACTGGTTGTAAGAGAAGTCCCTTGGGCCAAACTCAAATTATTAGTTGTGGCGTTATAAACTACCACTTTACCTTTGGCTGGATCCCCAACCTGTTTAGTGCCTGTGGCCTGTCCATCTCCAGACCCTGAAGCATCAGTTTCAATAATTTTACCGGGAATTTTATTGCTGGCTTCATCAATTGCGGAAACTGCGGGATCTGCAATAATTTGGGTCGAATTTTCCAAAGGCTTCATATCAACAAAAACCGCGACCTGGGCTTTGGGCACCAGCAGAAAAAAGGCCACCAGCGCAATCAAAAATATAATTGGAACAACTATAATTTTATTTATCAGAATTGATAAAATCCCACCTGAAGCAACACCTTTTGGTGCAATCTCACCGCCACCCCACCTGATCATAGTAAACGGCGCCATCAAAACAGATTGTAATTTCGCCATCATCCCTCCCTGAAGATTAGAATATCTGGATAATCCTCTTTGTTGCTCTGGCTCAACCCATTCCTCCTGCTCTAAAAACTCCTCTGATCCCGGATCCTGATCCACAAAATCCTCCTGATTTTCATTTGTCATTTGTAATTTGTCATTTGACATTTCCTTAATATCTCCCTCCACAAACCCCGCCGTTTCTGCTGTACTAACTTGTTCTTCATCTGAGTCTACTGGTAGGGTGTGACTTACCCTCGAAACAGGTGCTGCCATTCCCGTGGCGGTAATAATTTCTGGTGATATATTGGGGTTAAGTTCTGAGGCCCCGGCAAAACCAATGGCCTGAATCGTAAGCTCCGGGTCTAAAACTTCAACCCGCGGCAGGTGTAAAAAGGGCAGATGTTCCATCCAGGGATGGGAAGCCAACTCATCTTTGACCGCCTCATCTGCCTGCCCATAAACTAAAATCCTAGAAGGAAGGACTTCAACTTCAGTTAACGCGGCCAGAGCTTTTTCGACATCTTGGTTTAAATCTTTTCCGCGGGTTTGGATAGTTGAAGCAATAGATTTACCGCCTTTAACTATCGTAATGACTAATGGATCTGCGACATTAACCAATATTGCTGATAAAGGAACGCCGTGTTGTTTTTGTAAAATATGGGCAATGGCATGGGTGGTTGAAACATAAGCCATTGGTTCTACCCCCAACTCTTTAACCATTTTTTTTAATATTTTCAAAAACTCCGGCTTAATATTTTCATCTTCCAGCCAAATATCCGGCACACCAAATAAAAGCTTTGTTGGTTCGGGCATGATATCTGTTAGTGATTCATCTAAACTTAAATTAGCCGCCTCAACCAAAGAATTCATTGACTCTTCAGACTCAAAATCATCACCATTTTGGTAGGGAGCAACGGCCGTATTTAGAACATGCAACCTACTTTCATAAACTGTCCAGATCGATGCAGTGACTTTATCAAAGTCAATATTCAGGGCAAAAAAATTCTCAGTTTGTTCTGGCTTAGGGGATAAAAAAGGTAACTTGGGCAGTTTATCTAAAAAATTCATATGAAAGAATGCCTGATGGGATCAAGCAGCTGTAAATATCTTAGCACAGTTAGGAGTCATCAGTCATCAGTTTTCAGTTTTCAGACAAAATTCATTGTATGTCTGACGACTGATAGCTGACGTCTGACGACTACTGTGATATCATCCATTCATGACCAGTTCAGAAGTAAGGGAAAAGTTTTTGGAATTTTTTACCAATAAAGGCCATAAAGTTGTGCCTTCCAGTTCTCTAGTCCCAGAAAATGATCCTACCACGTTATTTACAAGTGCTGGCATGCAGCCCATGGTCCCATACTTGTTAGGAGAAAAGCATCCAGAGGGAAATAGGATTGTTGACTCGCAAAAAGTTTTTAGATCAGTTGATATCGAAGAGGTAGGAGATAACCGGCACACTACCATTTTTGAGATGTTAGGCAATTGGTCTTTAGGTGATTATTTTAAAGAAGAACAAATAAAATGGATTTTTGAGTTCCAAACTGAAATTTTAGGGATAGATCCAAATAAACTTTACATTTCCGTTTTTATCGGAGATCCAAAAAATAATATTCCTAAAGATATTAAAGCAACTGAGCTCTGGCAATCAGAGTTTGCCAAAAAAGGGGTTACAGCCGAAGCAATGGAACTGGGGAGTCTTGATGAAGCCTCAAAAAAAGATATCGGCGATAAAAGAATTTTTTATTATTCAGCTGAAAAAAATTGGTGGTCCAGATCTGGAACTCCGGACCAGATGCCAGCGGGTGAACCAGGTGGACCCAGCTCAGAGATGTTTTATTTATTTGAAGAGATTAAACATGACCCAAAATATGGTGAGAATTGTCATCCTAATTGTGACTGCGGCAAGTTTTTGGAAATTGGCAACAATGTTTTTATGATGTACAAAAAAAACGAAGATGGTACCTTTGGCAAATTACCAAATAATAATATTGACTATGGTGGTGGCTTGGAAAGATTATCTGCAGTCTCACAAGATCAAGCAGATGTTTTTAAAACTGATAGCTTCTGGCCAATAATTGAAAAGCTTCAGGACCAGCTGGGAATTGATTATTCCCAAAATCCTTCAAATTTCCGCATCATTACAGATCACATTAAAGCCGCCACATTTTTAATTAAAGACGGAGTTTTGCCTTCTAATAAATTACAAGGTTATGTATTGCGACGATTACTCAGAAGAGCGGCAATAAAAATTAACCAACTTAAGGAAAACTCAATGGATGTATTACCAAAACTTGTGGACCCAGTTTTGGATATCTATAAAGATACTGATTATTTTCAACAAGGTGACTGGAATAATATTAGACCTGTAATTGAAGAAGAACTTAACAGATTCAGCCTAACCATCAAACATGGTCTTAAAAAGCTGGACGCTTATCTCCAACAAAATCCTCAAATAAATGGGCTCCATGCTTTCGATCTCTATCAGTCAGATGGTTTCCCTATAGAACTAACAATCGAGATGGCCAAACAAAAAGGAGTTAAAATCTCTCCCAAAATATTATGTGAATTTGAAGAAGCACAAAAAACTCACAGCGATCTCTCCAGAAAAGTATCTGCCGGTATTTTTAAAGGGGGGTTGGCTGATCAAACTGAAGCAACTACTAAACTTCATACTGCCACCCATCTTTTACAAGCTGCTGCCAAACAAGTTTTGGGTGCTGGAGTAGGACAGATGGGAAGTCATATTACAGCTGATCGGTTGCGTTGGGATTTTATTCATGGTCAAAAAACTACAGATGAAGAACTCAAGCAAATTGAAGATCTGGTCAATCAAAAAATTAAAGAGGATTTATCTGTACATTTTAATATTGAAGAACGGGATAAAGCCATTGTTAATGGTGTCACCAAAAATCACGGCGAGACCTATCCTGACAAAGTTAAGGTTTATATGATTGGTGATTTTTCCCGAGAACTTTGCGGAGGTCCCCATGTTGAACATACCGGAACTTTGGGCAAATTTAAAATCCTGAAAGAAGAAGGGATTTCCGCAGGAGTTAGAAGAATCTATGCCACAGTCGAATATTAACGCTTTTTAGAAGAATTTTTTCTAACTCTATCTCCCACAGCTTTTAATAATAAACCACCAATCCCAGATGCTGTGACTTTACCAATTGCACCCAAACCATGGGCCATCTCCTCCCCCTGGGATAAAATATTATTAATCTTATCCAGTGCTCTTTTCAACCCCAGTAAAAGCACCACCATGGCAACAGCCAGCAGCGCGAACATTAATGTCCAGATTACAACCAAAGTAACTAAAGCAATTTCCAGTGGGCTCATATTGGGATTCTATCACTTTCTGACAAATACTGTCCGTTCTACTTTTGCAGTCTGGTTAAACTTAGAAGTTGAAGTAATTGTGACTGTATTGGTAGAAGCAGATAACTTGATCTCCTCTTTAAAATTCCCTTCCTTATCCACCCCAATATCCTGGTTATTAACTTTAACTTTTGCCTCCGGGTCAGTTTTACCTTGGACGATAACAGTTGGAATTTCTACGGTTTGTTGGTTTTGCGGTCTTGCAATATCTAACATCGGTGCTCCCACAAACTGGCGGTACTCCACCCAAAGATAGGCAAAAAAACCAAACACTACCAAAACGACTACTATCCCCAAAAGTCTGGTGGGAGTCAAAAAAAATCTTCTCTCTCTTAGCGGCTTTTTAAAGCTTTCCAAAACCACATCCGGGTGCTTGCTGGCTTCAAAATCCCGCCTAAAAACCGCTAGTAATTTATTGGTATCAAGATTTAAAAATTTACCGTAGTTTTTAATAAAACCCTGGATAAAAGTGAGGGGCGGCAGTTTCCCCCAGTCATCAGATTCCAGTGCTTCCAAAAGCTCCTTTCTAATTTTGGTATGTCGTTCTACCTCATCTAAACTCAGGAGTCTATCCTGCCTGGCCTCTTTTAAAATTTTACCCACAGTTCGCATGGATCTAATTATACAGCTTTTTTCTTCCTTCCCTAGTGCAGCGGTTCACTTTTGCCATTTATATGCTAAAATTACTTTAATGTCCGACCTGCCAAATGACGCAAAACTGCCCCCACCCAGTGGTGATACCCAGCGGGCGGAAGGTTATATTAATCAGCTTGTACCCTTAATTAGCCAATCTAAATTAAGGGTCACCCACACTGACTTATCAAAATTTGATCCCTCCTCTTTGCATGACCACTATAGTCTGGATTTAAAAGATTACCAAATTGAAATCAGCCATACTAAACAACCTACAACCGGCCGGGATTCTTATGTTATTTTATTTAACAATATTAAGGCTTTAGAGGAAGGTCAGACCCAAAAGGAGATACTGGCCTATTTAATTATTAGTGAAGAACAGTTTAAAAAAATCAAAGATGTTTCTGATGAGCAAATTGAAACTTTAAAAAGAATCGAAGAGGAAAAGCGTTTCCAAGAAGCCATCACCCCAATTGATGAATTATTTAATAAAATCGCCAAAGGTGAGGTTGACCTCTCCCAACAAGCCCAACCAGTACCCAATCTTCCCCCTGAAGGCAAAAAAGATGGCCCAGCTGTTGTTGATTCAACCCTGCCTAATTCTCCGGATAATGCTGGTATTGAAGAAAGGCCTGAACAGCCTAAGGTGCAAGCGGAAGAACCAATTGCCCCCGAAACCCCTTTCATTGAGGAAAAACCACCCGAACCAATTTCCGCCTTAGCAGCTGCTGCCTCTATCCCCTTGGTTGAGGAAGTCCCAACTCCACCTGTTGAGACAACCGCGCCTTCCCCCCTGACTAGCCCCCAAAGCCAAACCCCTTCCCCAGCCGAAACCCCCTCTCTATCAGAAACCGCGCCCTCAAACCCCCAATACAACCAGCCTCTTTCTGCCCCAAATACCACCATCGAAGAGGTCCAAAAGGCGCTAAAACAAGCATATGAACAATCACCACAAGCACCCCTGCCTCCTGAATATCGGCCAAACTTAGGCCAAGTTGCACCAACTGCTACTCCGCCTGCTCTATCCTTCAGCCCCACAAATAATAGTATCTCCGCGGAAAACAACTTGCCCTCAAACCCCCAAATCGACCAAGCCATAGACCAGGCTTTCAAACCAGCTGATAATTCAGTACTCGCTCAGGTCGTTAAAACACCCGAAGTATAAATAGGCTACGATTGCCTGCTTGCATAGATTACCCGAGTTTGTGTAGCATTAATTCCAATGTCCGAAAAAAAGTTTCTACTAGGATTGGTGGGTTTATTTATCGTTTTACCCTTTCTAATTTTGGCGACCATTAAACTTCCCGCCTCCAACGTACTATCCGCCACTACCAAAAGCTATACCATTTTTTTAGTTGGGGACTCAATGACTCAATATTTAGGAACAGGAACCCCAGAGCTGCAAGCTGATTTAAAAAAATACTACCCCAGAACCATGTTTGATATTTATAACTACGGCAAGGGTTCAACTAGTGTTTTGACTGTGAGTGAGAGACTGGATAAAGAAACTGAGGTCTCTACTGGTGATAAATATCCGCCAATTCTACAAAGGGATTTTGACCTAATTATCATTGAAAGCTTTGGCCACAATCCCCTTTCCCAGTTCCCAATTCCAGAAGGCTTAAAGATCCAAACCCAAGCTTTGGACCAAATTATCGCCAAAATTAAAGCCGCAAAACCAAAGGCTAAAATTGTTTTTCTGGCTACCATTGCTCCCAACCGGGAAAGATATGGGGAAAACACTATTAATTTAATGCCAGACCAAAGACACCAGTGGGCAGATGAGAGGACAGCATATATTCAAAACCACATGGACTATGCTAACTCCCACAACATTCTCCTAATAGATGTTTATTCAAAATCATTAAAAGATAATACTGGCAACATCGATTATATTAACACCAATGATTTTATTCATCCCAACCCTTCAGGAATTTATTTAATCTCTCAAACGATTGCCGATTTTATATATAAGAATAAACTAATAAAATAAGTTGCTTCATTGCAAGCGATTAGCGAAGCAATCTCAGAGACTTTGTCATCCCCGCGAAAGAGGGGATCCACCTTTTACAAAGTGGGCTTAGCCCTTTTGAAAGTTTTTGCTTACAAAGCAAAAGGTAAGCTTTACTTATTTAAATTAAATATGATATTCAAACTCCTCAAAAAATAGTCCATCAGAATTTTTCTGCACTAATTTAAGAATATCCAAAAACCCGGGAATAAATTTTTCATCTGCTATCTTCTCTACCTTAGAATAGAAACATTTCCCGATTGATGAATTAGTTTTTAATTTTCCCCTAACTTCTTCCCCGCTAAAAATATGGCAAAAAACCTGGCTTAAAAACTCTCTGCCATTAAAAACAGTTAAATAAGCATCTCCCCGATGAGCAAACTTGGCCGACAACCCGGTTTTCTCTACTAACTCTCTTTCAGCTGCCGTCTTAATACTTTCCCCCAAATGAATCTTACCATAGGGAAATCCTACCGACCCTAAAAACGGTTCCCGTTTTCTAAGATATAATAGATATTCATTTTTTTCATTTTGGCAGACAATCAGGGTCACAATTTTGGGCTGGATCCGGCTCTGAAATGATTCCAGGCTTAACCCATCAGCATACAATTTTCCCTGGGAGGTTAATTCATATCTGCCGTCTTTTCTTTTACAGATTAAATCCTGTTGGATTAAAAGTTTAAGGTGGTACATAAACAAATTTCCTTCCACTAACTTTGGTTTAAGATCAGCATATCTTTGGGAGGAGTTAAGGATTAATTTATTTAAGATATGTTTTTGTAGTTTATGCATCAATGGAGCGAATATACCACTAAAAAATTTTTGAGTCAATTATTTTTGACTCAAAATTCCTCGACTTTTTTAAATTTTAAATTAATTTTATGATCCCTTTATAATGACAACAGAAACACAAATATCTCTCCAACTCTCAAAAGTTTTAAATGGGGTTTATCAAAAATTAAAATCTGAGGCAAGGGTGGTTAAGGAATTTGGCCAAGCTTATGTCCAATGGTCTAGCTCTACAGATGTTGGTAAGGGGAGAACCCACCGAACGTATTTTCACTTTGATGGATTTATCGCTGAGTTGAGCCCTCAATCTGGAGTATTCGTAACTAGGGGGGATTTAGGCTTAAAAGATGACTTTGATGATTTCTACCAGGCAGTTATTCTAACAAAGATTTATTTAGGGGAAATGGCAAAACAAGCCGAAGAAGTCCGCTGGGGAAATTTCCATTACGGCCCTCAAACTGCTAACTGGGACGAGGTAACCTTAGATTTTATTGGTGCAATCTTACCTACTCATAAATTTCATCCATTTTTTACCGATCCCACTAAAGTATTCCTACCTGCAGTTTATATAACTAGGGATAGACTAATTTTAAATAAAACTGAGATTGCAAACTATATTGCAGTCCTTCCTGAATATAGTTCAAGTTTTGCTTATCGGGATAAAGACCGAGGAATCAATTTTATCTTGGGACATAACCAAAATAACGCTTCTGGTTATTTAAAATCAGACGAGGTTAGAGGAATTTTAACCCCAGCTAAATATCATCCCGAAGTAATTGATTTTATTACTAGGCAACTCCAACAAAAAACCGGCATCAATCAACCACGGCTAATATGAATCAAGAACAACCACCATCATATAAAGATATAAATGAAGTTTTAAACCAAACTAGAGATTGGATAAATAATTGGCATAACCGATTTAGACAAACCCACAAGTTAACCTGGGAGGTTTTAATGGGTGGAGAAGTAGAGTTATCTGCTATTGGCGGAGGAGGAAGAATCCTCGTGGAAGATACTACCCCTTATCTTTGGAGAATAGTTCATAATTTTGAAAGTAATTTTGGTACTACCTCGCTTCTTCATTTAGAACGCCTCAGCCCTAATCCCAATCACCCGTGTGTAGTAATGATTGCCTATGAACTTAACCGCTTTGGTAGTCCGGATGTAATAACTTTTGGATGGGATAAAGAAACTTCTATTGTTTTATCTGAAAACCTAGAGATGCCTTATGGGCGGATTGACCGCATGTATGTTGTTACTAAATTACCAGATCAACAACATCCTCAACGCTTAAAATATAGTTTTATCCATGATCACCCCGGCTTGTATATTTGGACTACTGATTTAACTTATATCCAAATACAAGATGAAAAAATTACTACTGAACATCGCCAGTGCAACGCTGCACTAGGTAAACCAACCATGGGTTACTCCCCTGAATTAAATCCCATCCCTTATATCGAAAATTTCGCCAGGCATAAAGCCAAATTGCCATTAATTTCCAATGACTGAACAACAAAGACCACCTAAAATATCAGAAGTCAATGAAGCTTTAAAGCAAACTGAACAATGGGTAAAAGCATGACACCTAAAATTAAGAACATCTTATAAATTAACGGATCAAGCCCTACTTGGAGAAGACGGAGATATTGGGATGGCGGGGGGCAACGGAATATTACTTGGCCATGGTGAACTCTCATATTTTTGGGGTGTAACCCATGATGTTGGCAGCAACTTTGGCAAAGTATCTGTTTTGCAATTTGACCAACTTTCTTCAGAGCCTAATCATCCTATTATTACTAGAATTCTTTATCGCCCAAGACGATTTGCTGATTTAATTGCTGTTACATTAGGCTGGCGTTTTACTGATTCTAAAGTTTTATATGAAGGATTACAAAAACCCAATGATTTTGTTTTTGAAATTAATAAAGTCACTCGCCCTGGAATTTTGTTCCCCTGTCCTGATGAATTTTTAAACAGCAAAGCTCATACTCAAGCTTTAAAACTTCATTTTATAACTGATTCAGAACATAAAAGAGAAGTTGATTGGGATGCGGATTTAGGTTATGAAAAAATCGTACATCAAAATGTAAATTATAAGAGGGGTTTATTCATGCATCGTAATGGCCAACTGATTACCCAGTACCCTGAGGTCTTTGATCCTATTCCCCACCTACAATCCTTTGCTCGTCATAAAGCCAAATTGCCATTAATTGAAACTTAATGACTGAACAAAAATTTACCTTTACCTTAGAAGAAGCATCCAAATCTTTTCTTGATACAATAACCATGACCCCTGATTATGTAAAAATTCACCTTCCATTAGTGGATTTTATTCCTCGTCTGCTAAGTGACGGTTTTGACCGCAAATTTATTTTTGGCAGGTATTTTAATGATAATCTACCTGGAGTTACTGTTGACTCACTCACAGCGATGATCATCTATCGAAATATTGCTCGCTCTCTTCCAGAAATTTATCTTCGGTATTACTTGATTATTTACTCTCAAAGGGAGTTAGCAGAGATTGCAGAACAAACCTTAAAAGCCCAACTTATCCCACTTTTAAATGTAGTAGACAAAGAAGCAAGCGAAATAAAACCAGTTTCAATTCTAGAAGTGAGAAAAAGAAATCTGGAAATCCTTAAGCAGATGTTGCTTGCTCAGTTGTCAGAGTAGCGGATAAAAATCTGGGTCCTAATTTACTGACTGGAGGTTCCCATTGAAGATCTTGCCAAACTGAAATTCTCCTATATTTAACATCTCTATTAAGCTTATTTATTACTTTCTGAATCGGTTCTCTCAAATCTTGGCCATCCAATTCCAGCTCTCCGTTCCAAAAGGTTTTTCCATGATAAAGCTCTCCTTCTTCTGATTGATTTAATTTAAGTTCAACAACTCCTCCTTGGATATGATAACCTGGTGGGCCGCCACGTTTTATCTCACCTTTAGAATTTAATGCCTGGAGGTTAAATTCAACTTCCCTGGAATGAAATAGGTGAGCGCCATAATTGACCCGGTACATCTCCCCATTAATAACAATCTTGCCGCTTTGTCCTGTCCATGGAACCATCTCTTCAACCCATTCTGATGACGAATCATCTTCATCTTTTTTAAACTGAGAGATACATTCTATTTCTGGATATTCTCTTTTCAAAGTATTATATAAATTATGCAGCCACTCCGGCCTGGCCCCTACAATAACACCACTTACATCTCCTAAGTTGCTGGTTTGGATTCCTAGATTTATATTGGGGTTTGTCGCAAACACAAACTTACCCGGTGAGGAGATTTGAGGGACTTTTCCAAATCTTGATTCAACTAGGGTTGCCATATTGATAGCAGAATAAATCGAATACATCTTAAAGTCAAGCTGGGGCTTGGGAGGCAAAGTAGTCGTCAGCGTTTCTAACTAAAACATCCCGCGGTTTTGAACCATCCCCGGCCCCAATAACTCCAGCTGATTCCAGCTCATCTATAATTCTAGCCGCCCTGGCGTAACCCACTTTCAGACGTCTTTGTAAAAGTGAGGCTGAAGCCCGGTCGTATTGGCAAACAGTCCGTACCGCCTCTTCAAACAGATTATCCTGGTCAGCAGCGCCATTAATATTGCCCTTGCCCCTGATTGTCACTGGCATATCTGTCACCTCCGCGGTATATTGCGGTGCAATCCCCTGTTCTTTTAAGAATTTGGTTATAGCATGAATCTCTGGGTCAGTCACCAACACACCCTGGATCCGGATCGGTTTGGAGGCATCAGGCGATAAAAACAACATATCCCCCCGCCCCAGCAATTTTTCCGCCCCAGGCTGGTCCAAAATCACCCGCGAGTCAATCATTGAGGAAACATTAAAAGCTACCCGGGCCGGGATATTGGCTTTCATTAAACCGGTAATCACATCTACCGAAGGTCTTTGGGTAGCCAGAATCAAATGGATCCCGGTGGCCCGGGCCAGCTGGGCAATCCTGGTAATGGCATCCTCAACCTCAACCGGCGCAAACATCATCAAATCCGCCAGCTCATCAATCATAATAATAATAAATGGCAAAGCCTGAAAACCCGACATCTCATTATAAGCCTGGATATTACGTACACCAACTTGTTGGAATAACTTATACCTGCGGTCCATCTCACTCATCGCCCATTTTAGGGCTGATAAGATCTTCTCCGGTTCAACGATGACTGGCGATAAAAGATGGGGAATGCCATTATACATCGTCATCTCCACCCTTTTGGGGTCAATTAAGATCAATTTCAGCTCATCTGGTGAATTCCTCATAATCAAACTGGTAATCCACTGGTGCATCAAAATTGATTTTCCTGAACCGGTTGTCCCCGCCACTAAAATATGGGGCATTTTTGTAATATCAACTATCACTGGATGAGAAGCTGTATCTTTGCCTAAAGGTACAGCCATTTTTGATTTATGTTTCTTAATCTCATCAGAAGCGATGACTGATTTTAAGTTCACAATTTCTAAGGTGTGGTTCGGGACCTCAATCCCCACTAAGGATTTACCCGGGATTGGGGCCTCAATCCTGACAGTTCCAGTCCTGGTGGCCAGGGACAAAGCTATATCGTGCTGCAAATTAGCAATTTTGGCAATCTTCGTCCCTTGGGCAATCTCCAACGCATACTGGGTGACAGCCGGACCGCCATTAACCTCAGCAACTCTCGCTTGAATTCCAAAAGAATCGAGCGTCCGCTCAATAATTGAGGCTGATTTTTTAATATCACCCCGGTCAGCCGGTGCCCCGCCTTTATCAGATAGAAGTGAGAATGGGGGGTAGTGCCAAACTCTGGCTTGGCCAGCCACATTTTGGACCAAGGTCTCAGCCGCCATTGGTTCTCTTTGGGGATTTACTATCGGTTTTGTATTGATCCGGTCATCGATTCCGGATAATTTAATTGGGCCTGGGTCTTTGGAAAACGAGGGCTTAGGCAAGACTGATCCCAATTTACCGGCTGATTTGCCGGCTGTGGCAACACCAGAGCCAATGACTCCAAAAAATCCAAAAATTTGTTCTAGGCTGGTGTTGAAAAAGACTATCATCCCGACGACAAAAATGGCGATAAATAACCCTACTTCACCAGGAGTGGTGATCAAAGGTTGAAGCTCTGTGGCCATAAATGTACCTAAATCCCCGCCCTGAGTTTGACTGACTACTGCAGTCAGTCCCATAAGTGAGAGCATCATGGCGATCAACCCTAGTAAAACATTAAGCTGGGCAAATTTCCACTTTGTTCTCATTAATACCAAACCGCTAAGCGCAAAAGCCAGAGGGGCAAGAATTGAAGTCCAGCCAATATTTTGGAATAAAAATGAGCGCCAAAAGGCCAAATAAGTGGAGTGTGTGGTTAAAGCCACAGCTGAGAGAAATGCCAAAGCAAAAGAAACCACAGTTGCTACAGAAACCACGGTTTTTTGTTTGAGTTTTAATTTGGGCAGTGCATACACACCTCTTCTTCTTGACATTTATTTTTGTCATCCTGGCTGCTACCTTATTGTCATCCTGAACTTGATTCAGGATCTATAAAATAACATGGCCAGAATCTAACGTGGATTCTGGAGTCGCTGCGCTCCCCAGAATGACAGGAAGGAAGGCAGTCTTGATTAAATATTGTAGCACAGTAATCGTACTACATTTGGTATATCTATTATATCACACTTTTTAAGTACTATGGGATTAACTTTTAACTTAATTTATACCTCAACCAATATTGGCACAATTAAGAGAGTAGGGTCGCTCCCAATTTTTTAAAATCCTGATCCAAAGCAAAAATCTGCTTGATATTTAATGATTGCATTATTATGACATTTGAACAATCGATAAAAGAAATATTTTTAGCAGCGATTTGTAAAAATAATTTAATAGTCTTTTGATGTAGTTCGGAATCAAAAAAGATCTCAATTACTCCACTCTCTGGAAAGTCTTGGAAAAAAATTTCAGCCTGCTTTTTACCCAATTTACGTGATACCACAGTTAAAGTCTCTCCTACTACCTCTGAAGATGTATATAACTGGATTTTCTGCTCTAATACTTTTCTAGCAAGACCTAGGGCTTTCTGGTGGTTTGGATCATTCTCATCTTGCAAGGCCACAAAACTGCTAGTATCAACAAAGACTCTGCGATTATTTCCCGTATGCATACTTGTCATAATCACTGTCTCCCGGGCCTTTAACTGCAGTTCTAGCAAGTTTTATTAAAAAAGCCCCCCCGCCATCATCTAAATTCTGACGTTTTTTGGCTAGTTCTTGCTGCAGGATTTTTCTAGCAGCCTCAGACATAGAGATATTTTTTTGGGCCGCCAGCTTTTTTAACTCAACTCTGGTTTCTTGGTCTAATAATAATTGCACTCTTTGTAACATACACAACTATGTTACACAACTTTTATATATTTGTCAACTCAAACTTCTACCACTATTGGCACAATTAGGGGATTTCTTTTGGTTTGCTTAAAGAAGAATTTCTCTAAGTTGTTTTCTATCTCTGAACGGGAATATCGCCAATCCAGGGTTTTATCTCCCCGGTCTTTCAAACAACTCTTGACAATCTCCCGGGCCTCCTCGATCAAATCCGCTGATTCCTTTTCAAACACAAATCCCCGGGAGATCACATCCGGCTCACCTGCAACTTGACCATTTCTGACATCAATTGGTACCACCACTACTACAATCCCTTCCGCGCTCATCACTTGGCGATCGCGCAGTACAATTGACCCCACATCCCCCACCCCCAAACCATCAACATAAACATTAAATGTTTCAACTTTACCATTAATAAGAACTTTATCTTTACTAATATTTAAGACCTCTCCCTCATCTGGTAATAAAATCTGGTCCTCCCGATAACCCATATCCATCGCCACTCTTTGAAAAGCTTTCATATGCTTAAACTCGCCACCCATCGGCATAATATATTTGGGCTTGATTAAATTGACCATCATCTTAATCTCTTCTAGGGAGGCGTGGCCAGAAACATGCAAAGCCGGAGTAATTGTTGAGGCAATAACCGTCGCTCCTAATTTAGTTAGTTGATCAATTAATGCGCCTTGATTTACTACCGCAGAGGGCATGGGGTCAGCACTAAAAACAACCGTATCATTTTTGTTGATTTGAATAAAACGATGATCACCGTTTGCCGCCCGAGATAAGGCAGAGCCGGGTTGACCCAAAGAGCCTGCCACAATCAACATTAATTTTTCATCATCATAACTTTTAATCTCCTCTTGTTTGATCAAAAGATTTGGTGGGATATCCAGATACCCCAAATCGCGGGAGACCTGGAAATTGTTCTCCATTGACCGGCCGGCAATCGCCACTTTGCGCCCTGATTTTTGGGCGACATTTAGTGCCTGCTGAATCCTGGTAATATTTGAGGTCATAAGTGTGATGATCAATTTGCCCTTAGTGTCCTCCTCAATTGCATGAAAGGTCGGCTCAATGGTTTTTTCTGATAAAGTATAGCCTGGTTTCTCCACACCCAGAGAATCAATAGTTAGCAGTTGAATTCCTTTACCTCCCCACTCAGCGGCCTTGGCCACATCAGTCACCTGACCATTAACCGGTGTCCAATCAATTTTAAAATCAGCTTGGTGCAATAAATTTCCCACTGGCGTTTCCAACACAATCCCAGTTGAATCTGGCACTGAATGAGAAACCTGGTAAAAAGAGATCTTAAACACTCCAAGTTGCAAGGTATCATCAATTTTTAATGTTTTTATAACATCTAAAGGCAGCTTGTGTTCAATAAATTTATTTTTAATAAATCCACAGGTTAGTTTTTGGGAGTAAATTGGCACCCCTAAATCCGGCCAAAGGTAGGGTAGGGCACCAATATGGTCATCATGGGCATGGGTAATGACAATTCCCCTAATCATATGTTTTTTATCTTTCAAATAGGAGATATCGGGAATAATCAGATCCACCCCAGGCATGCCTTCATCTGGAAACCCCACTCCGCAATCAATAATGACGATATCATCCCCATATTCATAAACAAACATGTTTTTTTGCACCAGTCCTACTCCTCCCAAAGGAATTAGTCTTAAAACCTTGCCTCCAGATTGGCCTTTTTGATTCTGGATTTGCCCTTGTTGTTGGGGAACAGTTGGAGCAAAAGATTGTCTTTGATCGTAAGATGGACCCGATTGTCTTCCACCTTGCTGGTTAATCGGCGGTGAATATTCACGGTTTGTGGACGCAGAAGACCGCCCATCTTGAGATGGTGTCTCTGTAGTCGGTAACCCGTAAGCAGAGCTTGCCTTTCCTTCGGAAAGGTAGACTGTTGACTTCTTACCTTCGTTAGAAGGAAAGCTCCGCTTATGCATTTTTGGCCTGAATGTTTTAATCTTCATTTTTTTAGTTATTAGTATATTAGAGATTAGAGGTTAGTTATTTTATATACTAGGCTCTAAGCTCTAGCAACTAGTCCCTATGCTTGTATATATTCCTTCACATTCTCCACTGTGATCGGAAATGGCCCATGATTACCTTCCACATACTGCCTGGCCACTTTTCTGACCAAGGAATCTACGTTCCTTTTTAGTGATCTTATCCCCCCATCAAACCCAAGCGGCCTAACAATACTATCCCAAACATTCTGGTCAATACTAACGATAGTTGCATCAAGCCCAGCTGCTTTTAAAGTCTGTGGTAAAAGATAATCTTTGGCAATCACAATTTTTTGCTCATCGCTATAAAACGGCATCTCCAAAAGCTCTAACCTGTCTAAAACCGCAGTTGAGATATTGGCGGTATTATTGGCTGTCGCCACAAACAAAACTTGACTCAAATCAAACGGAAACCCGACATAATGATCCAAAAACTGGCTGTTTTGTTCCGGATCCAACAGCTCAACTAGCACCCCCATGATATCATTTCTGGCCTCAGTTGCAACCCGGTCAAGCTCATCCAGTAAAATGACCGGATTTTTAACCGCCACTTTTTTTAAAGCCCTCATAATCAACCCGGGCTCTGCTTCAGGTTTAACCCTGGACTCTCCCCTAAGCTGCAAAGCAGATCCCAAACCGCCAAATGGAATCCTGGCAATCGGGCGACCCAAAGCCTCGGCAATGGAATAAGCTAAGGTAGTTTTCCCTGAGCCTGCCAGCCCGACAAAGAATAAAATTGGCTGGTGTGAACTGATATTTTTCTGTTTATTGATAATCAGCACTGACAGATATTCTAAAATCCGGTCCTTTAATGGATCTAAGCCGTGGTGGTTTTTATTTAGAATCTCTTTGGCCCGGCTTAAATCTAAAATATCCTCACCCGATTTGCTCCAGGGCAGATCGCAAACAAAATTTAAATACTCAATCTGTTTATCAGTCTCTGGCCTATATTGTCCAGACTTCAAAACCTGTTCAATCCGGTTGATTTCATCACCTAACTTATTCTTAACGTCCTGGGGAAGCTGTGACTGATCAAATTTTTGTCTTAGCTGGGCAATTATGGCAGTTTGATCCATTTTTCTAATATCATCCTGAGGAAATTACTTTTTTCATCCCTGCGAAAGCAGGAATCCATGTTTCTCCTCTGTCATCCTGCACGCAGCGAAGGATCTTTAGAATAAAATCCTGAGATTCCTCACAATGTTCGGAATGACATTACAGAATAATTGTATCAGGATTAGATTTTCTGTGGAATCTGTCACGATTATGGCTGAGACTGTTCTGCAGTTGGAGGAGTATCTGCTTCAGACTCAGAACCCATCTTAGCTTCCAAAGTATCTACATAAGCTTCCCATTCTTCATTGGTAATACTTAATAACAGCATGCTATGTAGTAGAGGGAATGGTTTTATTACCTCAAACAGTTCATCTAAAGGCATCTCTGAACTGACTCCAGGTTCTTCTCTTCTTGGTTGTCCTTCAAAACTTTCAGTCATATTATGTATTATCTACCAAATCCCCCGCTTCTTGAGCCACCACGATTTCCACCCCTACTGCCACCCCGATCATCTCTTCTTGGCCCGCCAAAACCTCCACGGCTGCCGCCACTAAATCCTCCGCTTCTTTCACCACCTTCACGTCTGGGACTGAAACCACCTTCTCTTCTGGGACTAAATCCTCCGCTTCTTTCCCCTCCGCCTCTAGAGCCACTAAAACCGCCTCTGCTTCCTCCACCAAAACCTCCACGCGATTCTCCGCCGCCAAACCCGCTTCTTGAGCCACCCCCCGAAGGTCTGCCCTCAGATTCTGGTTTAATATCGGCCCCAAATAACATTGAGAGTCCAACTTTACCCATGGGATCAACTGCAGTCACTCGGACATGGACCGTCTGTCCCTCAGAGACCACATCTTCTGGTTTATCAACTCTACCAGGTGCCAATTGGGAAACGTGGACTAATCCATCTTTACCTGGTGCAATCTCGACAAATGCGCCAAATGGTGCCAAACGAACAACTTTTCCATCGTATTCCTCCCCAACTTGGATCTGTTTAAACATCCCTTGGACCGCAGCCATCGCATCAGCGATCGCTTTTTCATCAGTGGAAGAGATCATCACGGTCCCGTCATCCTCAATATCAATTTGGGCGCCGGTTTTGGCAATAATGCCGTTAATGTTTTTTCCGCCCGGGCCAATCAACATCCCAATCTCTTCCGGTTTAATATGGGTGACTTCAATCTTTGGCGCATACTGGGAAACTTCAGCTGGCTTTGGCGAAGCCTCTTTCATCTTACCAATAATAAATTCCCGGGCTGATTTTCCCTGGTTTAGCGCCTCTTCAATAATTTCAAAGGTAATCCCTTGCAGTTTGGTATCCATTTGGATCCCAGTTACCCCCTTTAGAGTCCCGGCCACTTTAAAATCCATCTCGCCATAAAAATCCTCCACCGCCCGCATATCCGTAATAACTTGGAACTTTTTCACATCATCGTGATCAGTGAGAAGCCCCATCGCAATTCCGGCTACCGGTTCAATTGGTACGCCAGCATTGAGTAAAGCCAAAGTCGCACCCGCAGTTGCAGCTTGGGAAGTTGAAGCGTTTGCCCCCAAAACTTCAGACACCACCCTGATTGCATAAGGAAACTTCTCCTCATCCGGCAAAACCCCCAAAATTGAACGCTCAACCAAATCTCCGTGGCCAATATCACGCCTTGAAGGGGAACCAATTCTTTTAACCTCACCTGTGGAAAATGGATTAATGCCCATATTATAGTGGTGCATAAATCTTTTGGAACTTTCCCCTTCCATCCCTTCCAAAGTTTGGCCCAAAGACAGCGGACCCAGAGTAGCAATAGATAAAACCTGAGTATCACCTCTTTGGAACAATGCAGATCCATGGGTCCTTGGGAGGACTCCCGTTTCAATATAAATCTCTCTTACTTCATCCATTTTCCGGCCATCAACCCTTTGTTTTTTGCCCAGGATCGTTTCATTCATGATCTCTTTGGCGACTTTGTCAAAAATAGAGATGATTTGGACGGCAGTTAGTTTATCAGCGTGGAGAGCAGTAATTTCCGCTTTGATAATATCGCCTGTAGCTTCATGCCAAGTATGTTCTTTATCAAAAAGAGCGGTTTCTATTCTTGTTTTTACATCTTTGGTCACAGTGGCCAGTAGTTTAGGATCAATTTTTTCGGTTACCGGAGTATAAACTTGTTTTGGTTTACCAGCCTCTTTAACAAATTCATTAATTAATTTAATCTGGGCTTGGGCTTCTTCGTGGCCTTTTTTAATCCCTTCAAAAACCACCGCATCATCAATCTCTTTACCTTCCGCTTCAATCATGACAATACGCTCAGAGGTTGAGGCTACAGTCAGCTGTAAATCAAGATGCTCTAAATCATCAAGTTCTGGATTAACGATAAAATTATCTTCTCTCCACCCCAAACGGGTCACACCAATTGGAGTAGCAAAAGGCACGGAAGAGATCGCCAGAGCCGCTGATGCACCGTAAAATCCAACCATGGCTGGATCATTTACACCATCAAAAGACAAAACTGTCAAAATTACCTGGACTTCATTGCGGTAGTCTTTAGGAAAAAGTGGTCTGATTGAGCGGTCAATTGCCCGGCCGGACAAAATTGATTTATCTGAAGGTCGACCTTCTCTTTTAATAAACTTTTGGCCGGTAATTCTGCCTCCAGCATAATATTTTTCCACATATTCCACTGAAAGAGGGAAGTATCCTGGATCTGTAGCAGAGGGTTTAGTCGCAACTGTAGCCAAAACTACAGTCTCACCCAGGCTTGCCACCACAGCGCTATCCGCCTGCAACGCAAGCTTGCCTGTTTCTAATTTTAACTTTTTACCATTAAGCTCAAGTTCTTTTTTAATTACTTTATGTTGCATTTTTTTCTTTGCCCTAAAATGACATTTTTGTCATCCCGAACTTATCTCGGGATCTATTTCAGGATCTGCAGATGTTTGTGGGATTTGGAAACTGTATAACTGAAGACGAGAATTTAACTCATCTACAATTTGCAATTTCAAATCCACACGCATTATACCTAAACTTTATTAAATTATCAAATTACTCAAATTCGCTACCCTGATTTTGACCAAAATTTTGCTCTTTCAAGAAACGTTCCCAGGGCGCCTTTCTGGTTTTACCCAAACTGCCCAGGCTCTATTTACACTCGCCACACTGATTCTCCCTCAACAACTCCTCTTTGTGCTCTGTGCACTGCCCTCACCGCTCCTTTAATTATTTCCTCATTAGTACGAGGTTCTCGTCTTTTCTTTTGTTTTACCATTTTAATTATCTGGTAAGACCTAATTTACCAATCACTCCTTGGTATCTTTCACTATCCTTCTTTAAAAGATACTGTAAAAGACGCCGGCGCTTATTGACCATTGATAAAAGCCCTCTTCTGGAATGGATATCTTGCGGATGTTCTTTCAAATGATCAGTTAAATTCTTAATCTGATGGGTTAGAAGCGCTGCTTGAACCTCAGGAGAACCAGTATCACCTTTGTGGGTGGCAAATTGATCAATAATATTTTGTTTAATCTTCGCGTCTAAAGGCATAAATTTTGGTATCCCGTAATTGTCATCCTGAACTTGACTCAGGATCTAGATTAAACTCTGGTACCAAAGAGATCAATCTTAAACTTTGCGCAGTATAACAATTTATGTAAGAAAAAGCAAGCTTAGCGTCTGACATAATTATCTTCGAATTTTTTTGATCCACTCACCCAACCCACCCCAACCAGTAATTAAATACTGTTGGTAAATACTCATTAAAGAGAGTGTGTTCCAGTAAAGTGACAGGCCAATCGGGAACTGGAAGGCAAAAAAGCCGATCATCGCTGGCATCATCACTAGCATCTGCCCCTGCATGGCGGTTGCCATATCTTCCTCTTTGACTTTCTCTTTTACTTCTTTTGGTTTATCATCTTTTTTAACAGGCACACCCTGAGGTGCCATCATTTTAGACAAAATAAATTGGAGAGCTGCGGTGATTATAGGAATCAGGAGCAAAACCAGTCCTACTTTAGCAAAATCCGAGGGCTTATCAGCCAAATTTAAACCTAGAAAATGTGGGTCAGGCAACTGGGTTAAGTGCCAAGCCTTATCATATAAAAAGTGGTTGATTCTTTCCAGTCCTGCCTGGGGATCCAAAAAAGCCTGGATGACCTGGTACAAAGGATAGATCAGCAAAATCTGGATCACAGCTGGCAAACAACCCCCGGCCGGATTTACCCCATGATCTTTATAAAGTTTCATCTGGGCTGCAGCCATCGCCTGTTTATTATCTTTATGTTTAACCTTCAGCTGGTCAAGATGGGGTTTGAGCTCCATCATTTTTTTAGAAGCTTTCAGTTGTTGGTTGGTAAATGGCCAGGTGACAAACTTAATAATAATTGTCAACAGAATGATCGAAAGACCCAAGGCCCCAGGCAGATGCAGCGCCTCAATTGAGCGCAAAATCAGCACAATTAAATTAATTGTCGGCTGTAATAAAAATAGATTAAAAATATCACCAATATTCATACTAATAATATTCAATTATCAATAACGCAATGATCAATGAAGTTTCAATTTTTTAAATGATCATTGAAACTTTAAAAGATCCTTGGTACTTATGTCATTGAGACTTAATCATTTCAAGCTACCTGCAACTAGCTATCCGCTTGATCCCTAACCATCCTCCCCTTAATACCCCAAGCTCCCTAATCTTAATCTTAGTATACTCTGAACAGCTGGGTTTATATCTGCAGGCTCCCCCTGAAGCTAAAAAAGCCAGTATCCCGGTATCAAAAGATAAATACTTTTGGTAAAACTCAATTAGAGCAATACAAATCTTTGACATTTTTTAACTCCTCTACTAACTGCTCAGGTTTTTTATCAAGAATTTGACTCTTTGGCATGATAACTAAATTCAAACCTTTTCGCAAGCGTGGATAAAGTGTTTGGATAGCGGTTGAAACCAACCTCTTGGCTCTGTTTCTTAAGGTTGCTTTTTTAAAATACTTAGTTGTCAAGGCGATGCCTATAAGCGGAACCTCATTTTCTCCCTCGCGAAACATAACCCGCATATTAGCAGTCTCCACTCTTTTCCCAACAGAAACAAAATTATAACTTTTTTTTAAATTAAGGCGTTGGGATTTGGGAAGCATTTCGGAATATCTGAAGATCTGAAAGTCAGAAGATCAGATTTTCTGATGTTCCGATTTTCTGATTTCCAGGTCATATGGTGACTCTTTCTCTCCCCACTGCTCTTCTGCGTTTGATAACTTTCTGTCCGCCACGAGTCTCCATCCTAGACATAAATCCATGTTTTCTGACTCTTTTTAATCTTTTGGGTTGGTATGTTCTCTTTGGCATATTTCCTTTGACATCCTGAAACTAGTTTCAGGATCTATTGCGTAGTTTACTTCATTTTGGGTTTGATTGGCAAGCTAATGTAAATCTGCTTCTCTGTTTTGGTCCACTTTAGTGTGAAATGGCTCCCTCTCCGCATTCACTGCTACTGCAAAAAGAGTTACTAGCCCAGTCACTATTATCCCTGCCGGAATACGTATGGACTCAGGAAAGAGGATATTAAAGTATGTACCTGAATTTTGAATCGCTCGAAAAACTCCATCCCTTAAACCTTCTACAAAATCAGGGACCTGAATAACAGTTTGGGCAATTTCTGGCAATCTTTCTCCGAGCTCTAACATATTATCCTAAATTCCCTCCCTTGTAGATCTTTGGTGTTAACCAATCAGGTGCAGGGCTCGAACTTTCAGGGTTACCAGCAACGACTTGTTCTCCAGATGGAACTTCATATTGCGACTTAACAACCTGCTCATCCGCTTCCACCACTCCTACTGGCCGGTCTCCTTTAGTCACAATTTCCACTGGCTGACTAGGCTGAGGGGTCTGAAGACCAAAGGCATCAGAAGAATCGGGGTGATCAGGTTTTTCAAACTTGTCTTGAGCGGAGTCGAAGGATGTTCCAGACTTTGCAAATTGCCTAATATCCAATCCACCCTGACTGATGGGATTTTGGATAAATGGCACTTTGCCACCCCGCTGCATCGCCTGACCAATGGCAATAAAAGTATCTCCTGAAACCCCAACAGTTAAATTTTGAGTTGCTTCATAAATTCCCACCGCAATATTAGTGGCGATATCTGCGTCTTGCGGCAAATTTAAACCCTCCAGGATTTGTGAGACCATCTCAGAGACCGAAGAGGTCTGAGCATCAACGATATTAATTGCGGCAAATAAATTATTATTTTGGGAGTTATCAATATTAACCCAAGCCGCATCGCCAAGCTGGTTGAGGTTGTTGGTATAAAGAGTACCAAAATCACCCAAAGTTGCCCCAGCAATAAAAAATATTAATTGAAAAGAGGCAGTATCATAATGATGGGAGATATTAATTGGTTCAAACTTTTTGCCGGGTTGGACATGAAAAACTAAATTTAAGTCATTGCTAGAAGGAAACCAATCCAAGTTAACTAAAGCTGGAACTTTCCCACCTTCCACCACCCCATCCAGTTTAATTACAAAATTGCCAGTATTGCTTTCTGGAAGGGTAGATTTAATATCCCCGATCCCAAAAAGCGCTGCTTGGGCAACTTTTAACTCTGATTCAGAGACAATAGAAGCAGTTTTGCCTGATTGTTTTAAGGAAAGGTAAAGACTCAAAGCCGCTGCCAGCTTATCCACATTAACCTCTTTTGGCAAAACCACCAAAACGCTACTAGAAGCGTCTAATTTATTTTTTAACTCGCTAATGTGGGTATCGTATTTCATATTGGCCTGATTTTACTCTCCGCTTCTGTTAGAATCAAGCTCTACTCCTAAGGGTAGCAGTAATTCATCAGTAGACCTTTTTATTTTAATCATCCATAAACCATCAGCTGGATTAGGGCTAACATAAGTGTGGTCAATTCTCGCCCAATGGTGAGCAATCATTATCGCGGGCGGCCTCATATAAGTTCCATCTCGGCTAGGAAGTGGATAAATTACTAACAACTCACCTGACTCTTCATATGTCCATCTTTTGCCAAATACACCAAGTAATGATACCAGCCTATCCCTTCGAGTCCTCAAATCGCCGCTTATTGCCCAACTTAATTTTAGTTTGGGAGAGGAAGACAACCCTTCCAGGTGATTAGTTTCATATAACAGACTCGCTACCTCTTTTGGCAAACGAGTTATAACTTGAGTTAGATAATCTTGAGTCTCACCTAATAAAGGTTTTTCCCCTTCTTCTTTTTTAATAATATTAGTAAGAAGATCTCTTATATCAACTTCTGACATATGGTAAATTATAAAGCAGCCGAGCTTTTGAGTCAAACTATGGGTTAGAGCGCTCTGTAAGATTGGATAATATCTCCCACTTTAAAATCAATTGGGCTATCAAACAATATTCCACATTCCTGACCCTTTTCAACTTTAGAAACTTCCTCTTTTAAATGTTTAATTGATTTAATCTTTCCCTCACCTATCACCTCACCATCTTCTGACTCTCCTTCTGGATTTTTTCTCACCACCCTAACCTTTGGTCCTTTGGATAAACTTCCATCCAAAACTTTAGTGCCAGCAATCCGGTCCGCTTTTCCATATTGAAACTCGGCAATAATTTGCCCAACTCCAAAAATTTCCTCTTGCAATTCCCCCGACAGCATCCCCTCCACTACATCCTTTAACTCATCCAAAAGTTCATAGATAATATTGTAAGTTCTGACTAAAACCAACTCATTGGCAGCAATTCTTTGGGCCGCTGGGGTCACTTTAACGTTAAACCCGACAATAAAGGCTTTGGTGCTGGCAGCCAGCTCAACATCCTTTTCAGTAATATCTCCCGTGCCTTTGGAAACCAATTTGACAGTTTCATTCTCTGTATTAAATACATTCAGCGCGTCTTCAATCGCTTCCAAGGATCCAGCTTTATCTGCTTTGGCGATAACGTTTAGCCTTTCAGTCCCTTCCTGTCGCAGCTTATCTACTAAACTCAAAACCTGGGCCTTGGTGACAACCAAAGCTTCTTCCCCAACAACCGCACCCACTGTTGGCACCACTTCCAAACCTAAAAGTTCAACCGGGGTTGAGGGACCAGCTGAATCGACTGGTTTGCCAGTGTAATCCAAAATTCCCCTGATCTTAGAATGTACCCCACCCAAAATAATCTGGTCGCGTTTGGTTAAAGTCCCATTTCTAATAATTACTGTCGCAATTGCCCCTTTGGACTTATCCAAATTTGACTCAATTACTACCCCTTGAGCCGGAAGCGAGGGATCACCTTTTAGCTCATTTACCTCTGCAACCAACAAGATCATCTCAAGTAGCTTATCTACCCCATCACCGGTTTTGGCTGATAACTGAATGATCGGCACCTCACCTCCATATTCCTCCACCAAAACATTATTATCAGAGAGTTGGCGTTTAATTTTTTCCATTTGGGCAGTCAAATTTATGCCTGGAATATCAATTTTATTAACCGCTACAATCATTGAGACTTTAGCAGTTAAAATATGTTTAATTGCCTCCACAGTTTGGGGCATCACCCCATCATCTGCTGCTACGACAAGCACCGCGATATCAGCCACTTTGGCGCCGCGGGAGCGCATCTTTTCAAAAGCCGCATGACCAGGAGTATCAATAAAAGTAATTAGTTTGCCTTCATGGGTCACCTGGTAAGCCCCAATCGCCTGAGTAATTCCCCCATGTTCTTTAGCTGCCACCGAGGCCTTCCTGATAATGTCGAGCAAAGTAGTCTTACCATGATCAACATGGCCTAAAATAGTTACTATAGGTGGACGTGTTTGTTCAGCCATTATTTTTCTCCCTTTACATCTTTTAAGTTTTTTGCCCAATTTCGTAAATTAGCTTCTTTTTGTTTTATCCCTAAGTTCCTTTTTTTAATACCTATTACAACAAAAAGAACATCAAAGATAGCTAATATCAATCCAAAAATTCCATTCATAATTTAAAAACCACCTTTTCAATCTGATCAGGTGGCTTAAAGAAAAATCTTTTAATAATGTAATAGGGTAGTTTAGGAACTCATATTACTTTTTTTCTTTAGGCACATCCTGGTCATCAGCTTTTTCTATTTTCTCTTTTTCGTCCCTTTCCTCTTCCACTTTTTCAAAATCTTCAGATGGCGCTGTTTCTACTGTATCTGATTGCTCAGATTCTTCCATATCAGCTTCTACATCAGCTGCAGCCTTTTTAGCGTTAGCAATTACATTTTTCCCTTCACCCACCTCAGGTTCAGATTGAGTTGCTCCGTCAACTGCTTCCTCAGCTACTGCATCATCGATTTTTTTCTCCACCTCTTCTATCACTTCCGCTGCTTTTTTGTCTTTGGCCACCGCATCATCATCCGCCACTCCAGCGCCAGCTGCATTATCATCTGCCATCACTCCCACCTGCTGCTCGTGTTCTTTTGTCCCCTCAGCAGCTACCTTTGCTCCTGCCTTTTCCCAGGTTTTATCCGTTTTTTCATCCCACTTCCCGGTTTCCGCTTTCCCTTCTTCTAACCCTTCGCCAGTCCCTTCAATATCAATTTTCCAGCCTGTGAGTTTGGCCGCCAAACGGACGTTTTGTCCGCCCTTACCAATTGCCAAGGATAGTTGAGCATCAGGGATTGTGACCTTGGCTACTCTCTCTTCCTCATTTAATTTGACTTGGATATCTTTGGCTGGAGACAAGGCGGAGGCAATAAATTTTTGCGGGTCATCTGAATAAAGAATAATATCAATCTTTTCCTCACCTAGTTCATTAATTACCGCCTGAACCCGCACTCCTTTTTGCCCCACCATTGACCCTACCGGATCAACCCCTTCTTGAGTTGAAACCACTGCCACTTTAGTCCTGCCGCCAGCCTCACGCGCAATCTCTTTAATCTCCACAGCTCCTGATTGGATCTCCGGTACTTCCATTGCAAAAAGCCCTTTCACTAGCATCGCATCAGCCCGGGAAACTACTACCTCAGGTCCTCGTCCAGACTCACGGATCTCTTTAATTAAAAATTTCATCCTGGTATTTTGGCCATAATACTCATCCCGAATCTGCTCGGAAGGAGGCATTACCCCCTCTGCCCGGCCTAAATCCACAAAATAAGTATTGCCCTCTTGCCTTTGGATCGCCCCGGAAACAACAGTCCCGATCTTTTCATGATACTCATCAAAAATTGCCCCTTTTTCAGCCTCGTGCAATTTTTGGGCGATCACCTGTTTGGCAGTCTGGGCGGCAATCCGGGCAAAACCTGGAGGGGTCACATTTTCCTCTCCCCGGTAAATCCCAATCTCACCAGAAGAAGAATTTAATTTAGCCTCCAGCGTCTCAAAATCATCAGGGATTGGTTCATTGCGGTAGGATAAGTCTTTGCGGTAAGCAGCCAATGCGGCTTGGCGGATCGCATCCAAAATCACTTCTGTTTCTACCCCCTTTTCTGAGGCGATCTGGTTTATTGCTGAGGCAAATTCTGTTCTTGCTTGTATGGCCATAAATTCAAAAAAGGCGGGGCAAGCCCACCTTGAGACTTTCTCTTTAACTTTGGATATTGTAGATCTAAGAGCCTAAATAGTCAAGCTCAATGGGAACTAACCCACCTGCACTTTTTCCAAGTTAGAAATTAAGTTGCAATTAAGGAAGATTATATGAGCACAATTAATGGGCAGGACCTCCTGTTAGTTAGAAGGTGAACTGCCCATTAACAATACTATTTTAAATTATTCAGCAAGTTTGCTGAATAATCAAATTCTACCTAATATCTCAGCCAAACACAAAGGATTATTTACCTTTGGGATCCAAGCATTGAGTTTGGCTCCTTTTAGCAGTTTAAACTCTAATGCCAGATGTGTGGTAGCAAATGAGTCCACTGCTTGTTCAAAAATCTACAGGTTAGTTTCAAAACAGAAAATTTTAAATTACTTTCCAGTCATCTTAACCAGATTAGATTTGGTTAGGGTTAACAGTTTGGTTAATATAGATTTCTCCACCTTCTGTGGTTTTGAAACATTAGCCTTTGGGGTACAGACAAGCTTAGGCAGAGCAATCCCAGTCTGGGCTAACTGTTTAACTTACCCAATTGAGGAAGTGGGGTCACAAAACAGCTTTGTCATATCTGAGATTAAATCATTTTGTTTACACTTAGGTTTCTGTCCAAGTTTTGTCTTTGATAGAGGATTTTGGATACCTGAGTTGATCAAATATTTTCTAGGAGAGAACATCACTTTCTACCTGAGGATCAAACAAGGTAAACTTTTAGAGTGGGGTGATGGTAAAAAGTGTCAGGCTGTAAATATTGGTAGATACACCAAAGATGCAACTATTACTATCTTTGATCACAAAGCAAGACTAATTGTTTCCCCACCTCCACCCAAGATGAAGGGAGGAAAGCCTAAACTTCAGGAGAGATGGTACATTCTCACCAATGATTTTGATTCAGAAAGAGAGGAGATCTTGGCAATCTACTACCATAGATTTGAGATTGAGGAGACATTTAAGGATTTAAAACATATCTTTGATTTAAAGAAGTTTTTGATTAAAACCAAACTGACTTTTAGGATCCTTTTGGCTTTTGCTACTCTGGCTTTTTGGCTATCCTACCTGTGTCAAAAATTGACATTGCTCAGAAGCAAAACTCATCCTAAAAAGCAAAGATCATATTTTAGGATCTGGTGGGAAGAGATTCAAAGAGCATTAAGAGAAAAGTCATTACACCTTGTGATACCTAATGGGTGATCAAGGTCTTTAAATTAATATTTTAAAGAGCAGACTGGATTGTTGTGGCCTAAATGTCCCAAAAGCTATCTTCTAGAAAGAAAATTTACCCGAAGTGGAGGGATTCGTATTAGAACTTGAATCTCTTAAATACTTTTCCTGTTTTTGTAGCCCTTGGATAAATTTTTCTAACTCTTTCTAATTAACTGCAGGTGGGTTAGCAATGGGAAGGTTACGGGGCGTAAGGATTAGTCACTGAATTTTGATAGCGGTAGTTTTGGCTGGAATTTAAAGATTCAGATTTTCCTCTCCCATAACTACTATAAGAATTAAGCGTCAATAGAATTCCGATGATAATCAAAAGAATTTTAATATTCTTATGGTTCATCGAGATCCAAAAACTGGGATATCGATCCTCCAGCCCGCTAAAATACATCATTGAAGTAAGCTGCATGCGAACAGTATCCTGCCCGATCTCATGCAGGCTTTCAGCGTAGCGGCTTTGGAACAAAACCGCTATCCAACCAGCGAGAAAAATCCCAACTGCTGCTCCATTAGCAATAATATTACTAAAGATACTAAAAGGGATCATCAGTATCACCCTAATAAATAATCCCACCAGAGGGACTGCATATAATTTATTGACCGTTTTGGGATAGGGTAACTCTAGACTAAAGCCTTCAGTATTAAAGTTAAATCCTGGGTATTTATCCGTTAAACCGTAAACAAAAAGTGTAATTTTAGCCGTATACCTGGCTTCCATCACCAAAATCTCATAAGCTGTTTTCCAATAAACTCCGGTTGCTAAAACCATAAATGGGTTAATAAGCAGCAAGATAAAGGTGGCAATCCCCAGTCCCAAGGCGATAATAAAAACCGGAATTAAGATCACCATCTTAATAAAAAAGCCTAAAAACGGGATCGAATAAAGTTTATTAGGGCTGGTGTTAACAGGAACCTCTAAAAGAGGGTAGAGGCGGTTTTTATCAATGGCTTTTTGTATCAGATTCACTTTATTTTTAAGTATTTACCCAAGCTAATTGTCAATTAATTACTAACCGCTGATTCATTATAAGGCGGGGTGCCTGAAACCATTTTTTTAATCTCTTCAATAATTTGGTCAGGGGTATAGGCAGATTTGATTAGGAAACCATTAGCGCCCAATTTATAAGCCTCAGAGATAATATTATCCTGGCCTAAATTTGTCAGCATCACAATCCGCAGATCTTTATTTTGCACAGTCTGCCTGGCATCTTTTAGTATCGCCAAACCATTTAAATCAGGCAACATGATATCCAAAAGCAAAAGATCATATTTAGTCTGGTTTAAAGCCTCCAGTCCTGGTTTGCCCAACGCAAACTCATCAATATCAAAGCCGGCTTTTTTTAACTGGTCGCCAAAAAGCGACCTGATTAAATCATCATCCTCAATAATAATAATTTTTTGCTGAATTGGATTCATCTTCCTTTAGACTAGAAGAAACTAAATCTTAAGTCAAGTTTCAATTAAAACCAACTCTTTTTCTTCGTACTTTTTAAATCAGCCAGTTGTTCATAAATTTCCTTTTCCTTACCAGAAACTGATTTGGGAATTTCAATTTTAACTCTAATATAGTGGTCACCGGCATTACCTCGCAGCGATAAAACTCCCTCATCTTTAATCCTGATCAATGAGCCAGACTGAGTACCCGCAGGTACTTTTAATTTAACTTTGCCATGAATGGTTTTAACCTCAATCACATCCCCCAATACTGCCTGGGGCACAGTTATCGCCACCTCTGAGTAAATATCCGCGCCCTGTCTTTCAAATTCTTTAGAGCCCTTAACCCGGAAGATAATATCCACATCATTAAACCGCATGCGGGTCCCCTCATCAACTCCGGCCGGGACTTTGATCGTTAATTTTTCCCTTTTAACCTGGTTGTGGTTACCTTCCACCCTCTCAATCTCAACTTCTTTGGTGACTCCGTGTACCGCTTCCTCAAAAGTCAAACTCATCTGGTAAGTCTGGCGCCTCCTAAAGCCCTGGGCAAAATCCTGGGCAAAGCCACCCATCCCAAAGATCTGTTCAAACAGATCAAATGGGTCAGCAAAACCTTGGTTGCCCTGACTGGAGTTCCAGGAATAGGAAAAGCCCTGACCAAAAGGGTTTTGGCCTCCAGCAAATGGATCTCCGCCTCTGCCCGCTCCATTTTCAAAAGCGGCAGCACCAAATTGGTCATAAGTCTTCCTCTTTTGGGGGTCAGACAAAACCTGATAAGCTTCAGACAGCTCTTTAAATTTGTCTGCCGCTCCAGCAGTTTTATCCACATCAGGATGGTGCTGTCTGGCTAACCTTCTGTAAGCTGATTTTATCTCTGCTTCAGTGGAGTTTTTTGATACACCAAGCGTTTCGTAGAAATCTATTTTTATTGCCATATGTTGTATTCTACCAAAAAATCCCCGGTCTCCCGAGGACTACGTACTTTCCACTCCTTTCTTTTTATGACTGAGCCACAGTTGGCTGCTTAACCTTAGCTACATCCAGATCCACTTCCACCACTTTATCCCCATCAGATTCTATTATCGCTTTATATAAACCGAATGTTTTAAATTGCATCCCTGACAGCTCAATAATTAAAGCTGCAACCCCCCGGTCGTCTAATTTCAAACTAAAATCATTTTTAAACAGCTCCTCTTTTGAACTGTCATTTATTAAAGAAACTTTTAAATCTAGATTTTGGCTCGGATGCCCAATAATTTTGGCCACCAAAAACCCGCGGTTTAAAACAGCTGTATCCTGGGAAGAATAAAGCCGGTCAAACTCCCCAATTAAGCTAAATTTTCCGTCCTGGGAAACCAAAGCATAATCACAAAATAAAGCATATTTAACTTTTAAGTTTTGTTTATCTTTTTTCGTCATAATTAATAATTACCTTCTTTCTTTTTCTAACTCCACCTTTATCCGGATTTGCTGACAGGACTGGAATTTTTCCTCCAATCCGCCCTGCTTCTTTCTCAATCTTCCCAGCTAACATTGATTCCTGTTTAGGAGTGGTGATTGTGGCAATACCAGAAATTCCTTGACTCTCTACTTGCATTTTAATATCAGTGTGGTCTGCCATTCCTATTGCTTGAATCTCCTGGAACTTTTCATGAATATCAGGCTCTCTTTCAGGAGTCAGCAACTTTTCTCTACTTCTTTTATAATCTATAACTTCCTCTATATGAGGAGGACTAATAACTTCCTGTGGTTTAGGGTAGATAACTTTTTTTGGGGCTAGCTCCTCAAACATCTCATCTTGTATCATATTTTCAGGTAATTCTGGGGTTTTTGGCATTTACTTTTTCTCTTCTTCTTTTTTTGGTAATGGGTAAAGAGTTAAGAGAGATTCAACATACAAAATTACTCCCTCCCCATTCCTCGAAACCTTTTTAAAAAATTCCCTTCCTGTAGAATCTTTAAAAGACTCAAATTGAGGAGAGTATCTTTTAATAATTCCGTTCGTATCCCAGCCTTCAGTTTTTGCTTCTGTCACCTGTTCCTTTTTCTTCTACAACCTCCCCCTCTACCGCTTCTTTTTTTGGTTCCTCTGAGTTTTCTGACCCTGTTGATTCACTGGAATTCTGATCGCTCTGATTCTCAGATGACTCAGATTTCTCTGCATTCTGATACATACTGGCTCCCACCTTTTGGATCGCCTCAGACAAAACTTCCATCTTTTTCTTTAGGTCTTCCACATCCCCATCCTGGGCAGATTTGACATCAGCTAATTTTTGCTCCACATCAGTCCGGTCCTCAGTTGAAACTTTATCCCCAGCATCCTTCAGGGTCCGCTCAGTGGTATAAATCAAGTTGTCAGCTTGGTTTCTAGTCTCAATCTCTTCTTTTTTCTTGCGGTCTTCCTCAGCATTAGCCTCAGCCTCTTTGCTCATCCGCTCCACTTCTTCTTTAGACAAACCAGTTGAGCCGGTGATAGTAATGTGTTGTTCTTTGCTGGTGGCTTTATCTTTGGCTTTCACATTTAAAATTCCATTGGCATCAATGTCAAAAGTAACCTCAATTTGCGGCACACCGCGGGGTGCAGGTGGAATTCCATCCAAGATAAACCTACCCAAAGACTTGTTATCCGCTGCCATTGGGCGCTCACCTTGGAGAACGTTAATCTCCACTGAACCCTGATTATCTGCTGCAGTCGAAAAAACCTCAGTTTTAGAGGTTGGGACAGTGGTATTCCGGCTAATCATTGACGTTGAAACTGAACCCAGGGTTTCAATTGATAAAGTCAGGGGGGTAACATCCAAAAGCAGAATATCTTTGACTTCTCCGCCCAAAACTCCGCCCTGGATTGCGGCCCCAATTGCTACCACTTCATCCGGATTAATCCCTTTGTGCGGCTCTTTACCAAAAAAGTCCTGCACACTCTTTTGGACCGCTGGCATCCTAGTCATCCCTCCCACCAATACTACCTCGTCAATTTTTGAGGCTTCTAATTTAGCATCCTTCATCGCACTTTTGACCGCCTCAAAGGATTTATCAATCAGTTCCTGGACTAAACTTTCTAACTTGGCTCTAGTTAATTTTGTTTCCAAATGTTTTGGTCCGGAAGAATCAGCCGTGACAAAAGGAATTGAGATATCAGTCTCCATCGAAGAAGAGAGCTCAATTTTGGCTTTTTCCGCCGCATCACGCAGTCTTTGCAGAGCCTGACGGTCGCCTTTTAAATCAATCCCCTCTTGTTTTTTGAATTCATCCGCCAGCCAGTCAATGATCCTTTGGTCAAAATCGTCTCCACCCAGGTGTGTATCACCATTGGTAGATTTCACTTCAAAAACTCCTTCTCCTAACTCCAAAATAGAGATATCAAATGTACCACCACCAAGGTCGTAAACCGCGATTGTATGGGCATTTTGCTTATCTAAGCCATACGCTAGTGCTGCTGCAGTAGGCTCGTTGATAATCCTTTTTACATCTAAACCTGCAATCTCTCCGGCTTGTTTGGTTGCCTGTCTTTGGGAATCATCAAAATAAGCTGGGACGGTAATTACCGATTCAGTCACTTTTTCACCTAAATAAGCCTCGGCATCAATTTTAATTTTTTGCAGGATCATCGCGGAAATCTCTTGGGGAGTATATTCATGACCATCAACCTCAACTACTGCCATCCCATTTTTGCCGGATTTAATATTGTAGGGGAGCCATTTAATATCCCGCTGGACCTCAGGATCATCAAATTTGCGTCCCATAAGCCGTTTTACAGAAAAAATAGTTTCTTTGGGGTTAACGATTGCCTGGCGCTTGGCAACTCGCCCAACGATGTTTTTTACAGGGTTGACGACAGAGGGGATAGTATTTTCCCCCTCAGCCGAGTGGATAACTTTAGGCTTACCGCCCTCCATCACCGCCACCGCACTATTAGTTGTTCCTAGGTCTATGCCTATAATCTTGCTCATATTATTTTTTTGTCATCCTGAACTTGTTTCAGGATCTATTTAAAGTGAGTTCCTTTCTTGTCTTGTCTGTTCCCTTTCAAATGCTCTTAATTCCCTTGCTCTTTCCATCACTCCTGGTTTTCCATAATCCTGACAAACAGAACTCTCAGCCCTAATTAAAATTACTATAGGTGTGGGCTGTGAATCAATCTCTGCTCAAACTTTTGCTCCCAAACTAGCATCAACCTCATCCCATCGATCCATTTCCCGATCAACCGCACCCAAGACACCTTTTATTTTACTAACAATTCCACCTTGTTCACTCATTAATTTTTCCTCCCACAACCTTTGCAGGTTGTAATAGACTAACCATAAAGCAAATTCGTTCCTTTAGTCACCAAAGCTGAGATCTCTTTAGTCGACTCACTAGTTTGTTCAAAATCCTCCCCTAAAACTTTGGCCGCAGTTTCCATTGATCCATAAAGATATGCTCTGGCGGCAACTGCAACCAAAAGATCTTGGACATTCTTTTGATAACTACTCAAATCCTGATCTAATAATTTACCTTCAGCCTCAAAAGTATCCCTACCGCTGTCAATCATCTCCCTTAGCTTTTCTTCTGATAACTTTTGTGCCATATTATTCCTGCATCCTTTTTCCAACTATCACCTTAGCAGGTTGCAAGACTTTTCCATTTAACCGGTATCCCTTCTCAACAACCTTCAGTATTTTACCACTTTCTTCTATCTTACCGGAACCTTCATCGTCTGAGACAAGTTTAATATCAACAGCTTCGTGAAGGGCTGGATCAAATTGTCCGTCTGCCTCAATCTGCTCCAACCCTTCACTGCGGAGTATCTCCTGAAGTTGTTTATAAGCCAATTCAACCCCTCTAAACCAACTTGACTTTTTCTCATCTTCCCCTGCACCTTTAATTACCTGATCAAAGCTATGAACCACAGGCAATAACCTTTTAACTAAATCAGATGTCGCCCATTGCGCCAGCTCTTGTCTCCCCTCAACCACTCTTTTCTCCAAATTCTGGTAATCAGCCACTGCTCTTTTAAGCTGTAGCTCCATCTGAGCAGCAAGATCTTTAACCTCATCCAGCTCTTGCCTTAAACTACCCAAGTCTTCGCTATCCGTCTGAGTAGCCAAGTCTTGGTCATTATCTTGTTGTACATCGTCTTTCTTGCTCATAAATAATTTCTATCCTCTTAGTGCCTGCTCAATTAAACCTGCTGTGTACCGAACATAGGGGATGACAACCGGAAAGTTCATCCGGGCAGGCCCGATGACCCCAATTACCCCCTCACCTTTTGGACTGATAAACTTATAAAAGACAAAGCTGGTAGGCATTAAATGTTCATACCCCAGCTCCTCCCCAAATAAGATATGCAGCGGGCTTGGACCTTCAGCCTGACGGATAATGCCCGACAAGGTGGGGTACTCATCAAAAAGACTGAGCACAAATCTTGCCACATCAATATCCTCAAATTCCACAAAATCCAAAATATGGGCAACCCCCGCACTATACATATCTCCTTCATCCGAGATTGCGACAGCCAGCATCTGACAACGAAAAGCCAGTGCCCGGACTGCCTCTTTCAACATCCGGTTCATCTGATATCTTTGCTGCCAAAGAGCCTCTTTAATCGTCACTTCAGCACTAATCGGCATATCCTTCTCCTTCATGATCTCCGAGATATAAATCCGGAAACCCATGGAGGTCGGAATCCTGCCGGCTGAAGTATGTGGTTGTTTTAAAAGTCCCATCTCTGTCAGCCTGGCCATCTCATTTCTGATTGTAGCCGGGGAGACCCCTAAGTTATATCCTTTTTCAATGTTCTCAGATCCAACAGGGATACCTTCTTTGACAAAAATTTCAATTATAGCCTTCAGCAGATCTTTCTGCCTACCTGTTAAATCAATCATGATTGGAGAGTGTAGCTAGCACTCTTAACTAGTTAGCAGTAATATACAACGAGTGCTAACCGGTTGTCAAGTCCCATTTAGGGAACATATTAAGCGCAAAAAGGACGGGATTTTGTTCCCGTCCTTTTAATAATTACACCAGTTTAGTGGTCCATCTTCCGCACTAAACTAGACTATGCGGTTCTTGATAGCATCCGTCCTACGGCTAGTACTACCAATGAACCGGCTACTGCGACAAGAAATGAGGTGAAGTTAAATCCAGTAACTCCCATTCCGAAAATCGCATTTCCCAAATAGCCTCCAACTAAAGCACCGACGATTCCCAGCACAATAGAGCCTAGAATCCCCCCAGATGAAGTCCTTGGGTCAAGAAAATTGGCCACCGATCCTGCCACTAAACCTAAAATTACCCATGTTAAAATATCCATAAATCTTTCCTCACCTCCTTTTTTTGTCATTCCCACAAATGTGGAAATCCATTAAAAACCTAAGTAAAAGTGTAGTCTGATAGCGTAAACAGGCAATTAGATTGCGGTAAGAGGTTTGAAAGAGATTAAATCAGGCTGCAGTAACTAAAAGTGTTTCTTCTGGGGCTACTTCTAATAATCTATCTGGTTGTAGCAGCCGATATAAAGTTTCATCAGGGTAACGCGCCAATGACTTGGTGAACTTCCCCTTCAGCCGATCTTGTCCAAAAACTGCGACACGGTTAGTTGTAAATGACCAATTGATTGGTTCCAGCATTTCTCGCCAAATTGGTTCGTGCTCAGCAATATCTTGTTGAAACTGATTTGGGACCATAAGTGCAGTTAGATGAAGACCGATATCATCTGAGTAATCATCTAAATCAAGATAGTTCCCAAAACTGTGCCTAAATACTGCTTGAGCGGACAATAAACTTTGCTCATGATTCACATTAATATAAACACCCTTAATTCGACCCGTGTTTTGATCTTTAAATGTCCCGACTCCAGAGATAACTAAGTTATGGCCTAATAACTCTCGCGAATTACTATAAAAAGCTCCCCTAGTATCCAACCAGTTCTCTTTATCCATCTCCTTAAATGACCCCAAAGATATGTGTGGCATTCTTAAATTTCCAATCTTTATATCTGGCATTAGTTTCTGTAAAAGTTTTAATCTTTGCGCCAGTTCGGGATGAAATTGAGTTGGCAGGGGATAGACGGGGAAGCATCTAAGATAACGAATTTCTGGGACTTTTTCCAACTTATCTCATCTTAACGAACTTAGCAAACAATTAGAAGCCTCAAGATGTTGTGTAACGGTAGTTGACAGCTAGGATAAAATTTAATGATGACTATTCCTCAAATTAAAAAATCTTTTGGCGGCAAGATTGTAGCCGATGATTTTGCGAAGAACATGATCGCACAGGCTATAGCTAAACTCCCTCTAGATAAGATTGGCTACCTGACATCCAATGTTTGGTTCTTTTGCTCCTTACCTAACACTTGGGCTTATGCTTTTCATGGCAATGACCTTAAGGATAAACATTTAATTTTTCTGTCTAATGGGCTGTTTAATGAGCCCCAAAACCAAATTCAATATACAATCCTCCATGAAATCGGCCACATCCTTTTAAACCACAAAAACTCAATCGGTTTTAAACAAACAAAAAAAGAAATCGCCATCCAAGAACAACAAGCAGACCAGTTTGCATATAAATATTTAACTACCTAATCTTTAATGACTTCCCATCCAAAACAATATTTAGTGGTTCAATTATCACTTTCCTCTTACCCATCATAACCCTTCCTGCATCAATCGCTCTAATTTTCAAGTTCTCGGCAATCTCTAGCACTTTTTGAACATCTTTTTTAGACACAAAAATTGCATACCCAATCCCCATATTAAAATCGGCATACATCTGGGCATCCGATAAGCCAGCTTTTTGCTGGATTAATTTAAATATTTTTTGCGGTTTTGGTACCTTTTCTATTCTGTAAACAAAATCCCTCTTGGAACGCATAATTTTGCGCCAACCATGTCCAGTGATATGAGATGCATAATGAATATTTACTCCCTTTATTAATAATTCCACAATTAAAGGACTGTAAATTATGGTTTTTTGCTTAATTGCTTCAATGCAACTTGTCATATCATCTTTAAAAATTTGACGCACCAAGGTAACACCGTTGGTATGCAACCCAGAACTTTTAAAAAATATTATTGTGTCACCAATTTCAATATTTTTTTCATTAATCAGCCGCGTCTTGGGTTGGATGAGGCCGGTTGATGATCCCGCCAGAACAATGGAATCTTCATTTATAGTCCTCACCAAAGTCTGTGTCTCACCACCATTCCAATAAGCCTTAGAGTAGTTGGCTGCATCTTTAAACCCCCTAACTAAGTTTTTCCATCTGGTTTTATCCGCAAACCACCTTTCATTTCCAGCTCCTATAAATAACTTCAACGTTAATGTAGTTGCCCCTACAGCGACTAAATCATTCAGAATTGTAGCAGCATTCCCCCAGCCAACCTGGTAGTAAAAATCCTTCTTAGTTTTTTGATATATATCATCTGCCAGCTGATTTAAACTTCCTATTCCTTCTAAAACATCTATTAAATAATAACCCGGAAATTCAATCAATTGGGGCGCATTTCCCCCCGCCTTGATACAAGCATTTTTAAATTCATCCATTAGTAAATAATTGACCCCTGATTGGTGATAGGTGGTTGCCATACCGCTAGTATATCCAGTTCTTATCCAAAAAGGGTAGGTCCTGATATACTTACCATATGTCAATTCAAAAAACAGAACAAAAACTAGAGCATGAATTCCATATCTCCACCTGGATTATTATTTATAAATTTATCCTGGGAGTAGTAGAGCTTATTTTAGGCCTTGGGCTGTGGATTTTTGGAAACAAGCTTTTTGATCTTTACTTTAGATTTAGGGATGATCAGCTTTTAGAAAACTCCAATGACACCATTTTAGATATATTAGAACGAATTGTCCCCTTTTTGCAGGAACACAAAGGATATATTATCCTGCTACTTATTTTGTTAGGAGTCGTTAAAATCGTCGGGTCAGTTGCATTATATTATAAAAAACACTGGGGGCTAGATTTGCTTATCGGTTTAACATTTGTACTTTTACCCTTTGATTTAATTGATTTAGTAAAACACCCGACGCTTTTTAACTTCCTCTTCTTTTTAATTAATATCTTTATCGCCCTTTATTTGGTTAACTTTAAACCGCACCACTATTTTCGGAGTTTAAAAACTCGCCTCTCAAAGAAATAAAAATCCCGTCATTCCAGACGGGATTTTCTTGAGTTTAAATTAAACTCCAATAATTTCTTAGCATCACACATTTTACACTTTATCCTTGGTGAAGCAAATGGGCAAGATTTGTAGTATCATTTTGTACTACAAATCTTACAATCACCCTTATGGGTTGCTGCCACATACACCGCTGATACCCCTACCAAAATATAAACTACCTTAGATAGCATCCCCATCCCCAGTAACATCTCTACCAAATTTAAGTTAAGTAGTCCAATCAAACCCCAATTTACACCTCCAACAACCAGCAAACCAAAAGCCACCATATGCACCCATTTCATCGTTGATTTATCCATATTAAAAAATCACCTCCAGGTTCAGATTTCAGAATTCAGATGTCAGACATCAGAATCTAACCTGAAAACTATCTTAATAGTACCCATAACCTCAAAATTTCTTCAAGTATGCAAAGTGGGTAATCTAAAGCAGTCGGTACAAAAACGAAGTAATTAGTAGTTAAATTAAGTTTCCTACCGACTTAACCAAATACCATCAGAAGCCCAGATTAGAAAACAGTTGCGAAAGATTGTTTTTGGGACTAATCTCACCTGTCCTTTTTGTCATTCAAAAAAGGTAGTGGAATATGAGGGTAGATACAGATGTAGAGAATGTCGCATTACCAAAACCTAGCACTAAATTTTCTTACTCATGATTTTAGAATACTTAAAAATGCCTCTTGAGGGATTTCGACGTTGCCAATCATCTTCATCTTTTTCTTTCCCTTCTTTTGTTTCTCCAACAATTTGTCCTTTCGAGTTCTGTCTCCACCATACAACTTCGCTGTAACATCTTTTCTAAATGGGCTGATCGTTTCCCTGGCAATAATGGTTCCGCCAATTGCAGCTTGTAAGGCGATAGCGAAATTCTGGCGGGGTAAAACTTCCTTTAATTTTTCAGTTAATTTTCTGCCTAATTGTTCTGCTTTAGAGCGAACCACAATTTGGGACAGCGCATCGACCTTTTCCCCTCCGACCAAAAAATCTACCCTGACTGCATCCACATCCCTAAACTCCAAAAACTCCCAATCCAGTGAGGCATAACCTGAAGAAACTGATTTTAGCCGGTCATAAAAATCAGTAATCATTTCGGCCAGAGGCATCTCATATGTCAGCTGCACTTGTAACCCAAAATGCTGCATATTTAAAAACTTGCCTCGCTTTTCCTGGACCAGCTCCATAATCTTACCGATAAAATCCTGGGGGGAATAGATCTCCAGCTTGACCCAAGGCTCCTTAATATCTTTCATTTGAGATGGGTCCAAATCAGCTGGGTTATCCAGCGGTTGGCCCGCAACCATGTATTCCACTGTGGGTGAGGTTGCCAATAAATCCACATTAAACTCCCCAGACAATCGCTCTTGGACCACCTCAGCGTGCAATAGCCCCAAAAAACCGCACCTAAACCCAGATCCCAAAGCTGCTGATTGTTCAACGTTATAAGAAAAAGCCGGATCATTTAATCTAAAGCGCTCCAGCGCATCTTTAACGTCGTGATACTCCGACTGATCAATTGGATAAAGCCCGACATAAACCATTGGCTTGACAACTTTATATCCGGGCAATAGTCCAGTCTCAAAACTGGTGGAGATTGTGTCCCCGACATGAACCAAATCAGCCTCCTTTATTCCAGTCGCGATATACCCAATCTCACCGGCTTTTAGCGAATCAATTTCTTTTAACTGCGGCGCAAAATAGCCTTTTTCCAACACTTGACCAAAGCTATGGGTGGCGATAAAATTAATCTGTTGTCCTGGACCTGGAACTTCTCCCTCCATCACTCGAACTGCTGCCACTACCCCTTTGAAGGTATCAAAAAATGAATCAAAGATTAAAGCTTTTAAGGGTTTATCAACTTCCTGCTTGGGGGCTGGCACTCGCTCCACCACCGCTTTTAAAATCTCCTCCACCCCAACCCCAGATTTTCCTGAAGCCAAAATGATCTCTGATTCTAAAAATCCAAAAGTATCAACCAGTTGTTTGGAATATTTCTCCACATCGGCATTTGGCAGATCAATTTTGTTAATCACCGGGATTAAGGTTAGATTTTGTTCCATTGCTGCTAAACCATGGGATAGGGTTTGGGCCTGGATGCCTTGAGTGGCATCCACCAGCAAAATTGCTCCTTCAACAGCTGCCAAGGACCGTGAGACTTCATAAGAAAAATCAACATGGCCTGGAGTATCGATTAAATTAAGTACATACTCACCATCAAATACATCATTGCGAGCCGTAGGCGAAGCAGTCTCAGATTTTTTGTATTGGTATTTCAGCCTTACGGGGGCAAGCTTAATGGTAATTCCCCGTTCCCTTTCCAGCTGCAACGAATCCAACAACTGTGCCTGCATTTTCTCCTTGGCAATAGTCCCAGTTATTTCTAATAGCCGATCAGCCAGTGTTGATTTCCCATGGTCAACATGGGCGATAATAGAAAAGTTCCTAATGTTCATGGGGGTATAGTATAATCTGAATCAGAAAATTATGATAGAACAAGTCGAATCAACCGGATTAAAAAAGTTTCTCCAAGCCACTTCAGATTTTCTGGGAGAGACTTATGCTAGGATTGTTAAGAAGGCTTCTCTTCCTATATTCTATATCGCTCCTAAAAGAGAATACCAAGCCCGGCAGGCGATTAGAGATTATGCCCTAAAAAATCCAAATGGAGTCACAATTTCTGCCCATGAGCTAGAAGTTTTAATGGGTTTGGACAATACCATCAGAGATAGATTCAGACGCCCCTTGTTTCCCCAGTAGCTTAAAAATCAGTATTTTTTACCAATTCAAAATGTTTTAAAAAATAGGAGTGTAGGGGGGTTGGCCATTTACCTGGGGCAAACCAAGCTAACTCATCCATTTTAGTTGGCTCTCCAACACTGACTTTTTTGGGATCAACTAAAACTAAGAATAATAAAGCAATCCAATGGGTGTTTTCCCGTCCATTCTTTCTCAAGACATTATTTACCCCAATAAATTTTACCTCTAAAGCATCTGTACAATACTCCTCTTTAACCTCCCTTTTAACTGCCTCTTCCCAGCTTTCCCCAAACTCCAATGATCCCCCTCCGTTATCCCACCTTCCCTGCTCATCTTTACAATTTTTACTCCTTTTGTGCATTAAAAAATTGCCCTTGCCATCATGGCAATAAAAAACGCATGTCACTCCAATATAATCCACCCCTTTTTTCATACGCTGCCTGTTTCTTCTATCATCTCCTGAGTTTTAACTTTAGTTTGCATCCTAGCGGCTTTTTTAAACAGTTGGGTAAAAGTATCCAGTTCCTTGACCTGCATTAGCCAAACTAGCAAAATATAAATCCCCAAACCAAAAATTGAGGCAATACCGGTCAAAATTATTAGATTGGCTGTTCTGGTGGTATCAAAAACTAATTGATCCAGGGCTTTGATTGGGATATATAAAGCTACTGCCGCGGTTGAGGCGGCCACCAGCATCTTTAAAGCCGGTTCAAAAAACTGGTGAAAGTTAAACCCGCCTAACTTTTTTTGCAAATAAATTAGCAGTAAAATTAAGGAAGTATTGGCGGCCACGGCATAAGATAACCCCAGCGACC
>OBEQ010587611.1_pt1 | contig 46173 bp, 44 predicted proteins | sample 1670901 | NCBI WGS metagenome assembly OBEQ01 (sample SAMEA104232315, study PRJEB22302) | groundwater metagenome | biome: forest; feature: aquifer; material: groundwater | place: USA | collected 2011-08-07 | depth 5.4 m
AAGAAATGCTTTACAAAAATCATCAATTTCATAAAATAGTTCTAGCAACATTAGGGCCTCCTTGTGTTTGTTGTGTTTTGTCGCACAACTCTTTATAACACTGGAGGTCCTTCTTTTTTATCTGAAAATTAACTTTCTTATGTCGAACTCACGTTATTTATAAATAAAAAAGCCCGCAACGGATTTTAACCGCTTTGCAGGATCGCTATATTTTATGACCAACGCTTTAACGGATTTCCCGTACATAGGAATGCTACTCCCCCGATAATATGTTGTATTGGATTGTCCATACGCCTGCCCATAAGATTTTCCATAAATAGTATTACCATAAACCTGCGCGGTACCCGTAGACGAACCATACACTGTAGAGGTGGTATTGGAATAGCTAGGTGTATTATATGTCCCCACATAACGTGACCCTTGCTGTTGAATAACTATAGCATCCCCTCCTATTTGAGCCGCATATTCTCTTAACCTATTACCAATACCTCCCCAACTTGACAGAGGAGCTCCATCGCCTCCGATTTCTCCTATTACCTGATAAGGTTCTGAAGGAAAATTATTATATATAGGGATATTCCTCGCTAATGTTGGAGCGTAATGGTCATTTGGATACCGATTAGCATAAAAAGTTGCACAACCACATAGCAATGATATGTTCAAAAAGTTGATTATAAATAAAGAAATCCTTTTTATTGACCCATTTTTGTTAAGCATAATCCCTAACCTTACTGCCTTTTAAATTGATCTACATTATTGCCTCATCTTGTATTTCTTCCGCACAATAAGGACATTTTTTCATACCACCTTCTTTTTATTTACTTCCCCTACCAGATAAAGAATGGCAAGCATTTTAAAGCCCGTTCGTATATTCCATTTTGGCATATTACAAAACGGAATATACCATGCTTCTCCAGAAGAGGCAACTACAAATCAATGAAGAAGACTATCTACTCGCAAGAACACAAATATTTGGTTGAACAATTACGAAAGGCCCGCGAAGCTGCAGGGTTTGACCAAATGGAAGTTGCTAAACGTTTGGGCAGGACCCAGTCCTATATCTCAAAAATTGAGTCTGGGCAAAGAAGGATTGATTTAGTTCAACTTAAAGAATTTGCAAAGATTTACAAAAAACCACTACCCTATTTCATTCCTCGATAATTTCTTTCAAATCACATCTATGGGTTTTGGAGATTGCCAAACAATTAACTCTGGTGGAGGTACGGGGAGATGGTCAGCCTCTTTTAAGATTTCTCGTCGACAAATACTATTTCCTAAGCCCTTTATTTGCTAACACCTCATTACGGTTGTTTACCGATGATTGCAATTTTTTATTGATAATTTGAAATGAAATGGGTACTGTTTGGGCACTAAAATTAGCCAGCTCTATAGTCATTTGGGTCAATACAACTATCATACATAATCCGATCAATCTTAATCCAATCCGTCTTATTGATCCCTCTCTTATTTTTTGATGTGGGACTTACTGGAAAAGCCGATGCCATTTTAATCCATCGTTTTTGTTCCTGAGCAATAATTCTAACCTCATCTGCCACTTCGCTCAAATCTTGGTCTTGACTCAACGTAAGACAAATATCATAGGTGTTCTCACGAGCCAGACGGATAATATCAAGCGCAATCCGAACATCCATGCCCTTTTCTTGCCCCACAAGAAAAGTCTGAGTCTGCCCATTGGATAACTTCACCGTTTGATTGCGATAACGCAATTTTCTGGAAAAAATAATAACCCCCTTTTTGCCCCATCACTGCCAATTTTCTCGTCCAGAAATTATGCCAAAAGACGTCATCATTAATATCGGGAACTCCCGTATAGAACCGAATTTGTTCAAGTTTCCAACCTTGTGTTGAACAAATCTTTTCTGCTAACAACTTGACATCATAATTGGGATAGACATAACCAAAAGCACTCTTAACGGCGTAGTGTAAATTTTGTCCGTCAATAAATACAATTGCTCTTTTTAAGGAAGGTTCTGAGGAAGGCATAATATGCTTTATAAATGAATAACCCCGCCCGAACCTTTTTCAAGGAATCAGACGGGGAGAAGATATATTTGAACGAACTAAATCTTAGTACCAGAATTTGATTCTGTCAATCGTTTTGTCTTTACCTTGTCTTTACCTGCTATCTCTAGCAATTCAAATATAACATGTAAATGATTGATTTTCCAGAAATCTTACAATAACAAAATTCAGCGGGAAATATTAATCAACAACAATTCGATATTGATCTCTGCCTTTGCGCTGTTTTCTTTTGATCCAATGCTCAACCTCACTAACTCTAAAACGCAATCCTTTGGGAAGTTTATAATGCGGGACATAGCCCGCATGCGTCCAATGATAAATGGTGCTCTTTGCTTACCTGAATTAATTCGCTCAACTGTTCTATCATCAATAATTTTTCCATCTGAAAACGGATGCCGTATAAGTTAATCTTCCTTCCCCATATAGAAAACCGTAAAAATCGAACTTTTCAAATACAACGCAAATGGATAAAAAATCTCAACCTTGTTCTTAGTTCTTAGTATTTGAGCATGTTTTGGGATGTTTTGTTAGCACAGTGTTAGCACGGAGGCGTTCTAACAAATAAACAGCGAAGGAGCCAAAGACCTAAGTCTTTGACTCCTTTTGCTTTGGGAAGGTTGCGGGGAGGGGATTTGAACCCCTGACCTTCAGGTTATGAGCCTGACGAGCTACCGAGCTGCTCCACCCCGCGATATTTCGATTGCTTGAATAACAGGCATTACCGCGTCCCTCGTCTTACGACTATTTTTTTTCCTGATTCACCACAACTGGTGTAATCTTATAAACGACCTCACCCTCGCGGATCAAGCCCATCTTCTCACGCGCGACTTTCTCTAAATACACCGGATCTTCTTCCAAACGCCTTTTTTCTTCCTTTAATTCCACACTCTTTTGCTGCAGCTGCTCAATTTGTCGTCGGGAATCAATATTCTTTTGTTTCAAATCCTGCATCTTCGTATACGACGGGAGAAAAATAATCAGAACAACAATTGTCAGAATGAAAAGACCAATAGCATTTTTTAGCATTTTAAGGGTTATCCCCTTTACCAGATATATCCCACAATAGCCCCGCGTAGACGGCTTTTTTCCCTAACTCTTCTTCAATCCGAAGAAGTTCATTATACTTTGCCAAGCGATCGCTCCGGGATAACGATCCCGTTTTGATCTGCCCCACACCCGTTGCCACCGCTAAGTGACTGATCGTCGTATCCTCGGTTTCCCCTGAACGGTGAGAAATGATTGAGGTGTATTTATTATCTTTGGCCAATTGAATGGCATTGAGCGTTTCGGAAAGACTTCCGATCTGATTGACCTTAATCAAAATGGAATTCGCCGCCTTCTTTTGGATCCCTTCGCTCAAACGTTTGACGTTGGTGACAAAAAGATCATCTCCAACGAGTTGAACATTTTTTCCAAGTCTCTTGGTCATCTCGGTCCAACCTGTCCAATCGTTTTCCTGCAGACCGTCTTCGATGGAAACCAAAGGATACTTCTTGATCATTTGGGCGTAAATTTCGATCAGTTGAGTTGAAGCAATCTTTTTCCCATCGAAACTGTATTGGCCGTCATGGTAAAAGGAAGACGAAGCTGCATCTAATGCGAGCGATACATCTTTCCCCGGTTTATAACCCGCTTTTTCAATCGCCTGCAGGATCAAGGTGATCGCCTCTTCATTGCTGGCTAGGCGCGGGGCAAAGCCGCCTTCATCACCAACGGAGGTAGAAAGATTCTTGGATTTTAAAATGGATTTTAAATTGTGAAAAACTTCGGTCGCCACGCGCAGCGCTTCTTTAAAAGTGGGGGCACCGATGGGGGCAATCATGAATTCTTGGATATCCAAATTATTGTCAGCGTGAAGCCCGCCATTAAGGATATTCATCAAAGGAACGGGGAGGATTTTAGCGTCTTTTCCTCCGAGATATTTATATAAAGGAAGTTGGCGATTGCGGCTGGCGGCTTTGGCAACGGCTAATGAAACACCCAGAATCGCGTTAGCGCCCAAATTGCTTTTATTTTCGGTCCCGTCGAGCTTTAATAAAATTTTATCAATCGTTTTATAGTCAGGACTTTCGCCGATAAGATTTTTTGCAATCACGGTGTTCACATTCGAAACAGCTTTGAGAACCCCTTTGCCCATATAACGGGATTTATCGTTGTCTCGAAGTTCGATGGCCTCATGTTCACCGGTGGAAGCCCCCGAGGGAACAGCCGCACGGCCCACAACACCGGAATCTAAAAGGACATCGACCTCGACGGTCGGATTGCCCCGAGAGTCCAGAATTTCTCGTCCCATAATTTTAATAATTTTTGACATAAAAAATTTCCGTTATTTGAGATGATGACTTGAAATGACTTTAAGAACCTTACTTAAGCTTTTCTTTAATATCCGAACGCCCATCCTGGGAGAGACGACATTGAATGGGCGTTCCGTTCGTTTGATAAGGAAAAGACCAATAAGAGAAATAATTTTCTTTCAAAATGTGATAGGCAAAATATCACAGTTTAATTTTAAAGTCAAGCATTAATCCCTTTTACTTTCTCGACGATAGAAGCAACATAAGAAGACCCTCTACGACTTAAAACCTGAAAAAAAAGTCCCAAAATAAAATAGCTGAAGCACTGGTATCGTTTTGTTTTTTATGTTATTCTTAAACATAATTTTTAAAATGTGCTCTCAGTCTTTTATCGACAAGGATTTATAAACTTTGGAAGAAAAAAAGAAAACTCTGCTGCCAGGCATTCGAAGCGTCTATGATTGGACTGCGTCGGGGATATGTCTTTTCGCCTTTCTATTCTGGGTTATTCTTCTAACCTATAAATATTATTATTTCGGCTATTATGATTGGGATCTGGCGATGTACGCGCAGGCCATGTGGGGTTTATTGCATGGTTCGCTGACTCCGTCCATTTTCGGAATCAATTTTCTTGCCAACCATGCAGAATACATCACTTTTACCCTGGTTCCGATTTATTTTCTTTTTTCCCATCCCTTAACGCTCATCTACTTAAAATTATTCTCATTTATCAGCGGAGCTTACATCTTTTTTATGATCGGAAGAAAAAGCATTGAGCCTCTTGGGGCCCTTATTTTGATGATTCTTTATCTGCTTTTTCCGGCCAATATCTTCGCCGTGCTTTATGAATTTCACTTTGAAAGTCTGAACATTGGACTTTTGTTTTTGCTTTTCTACTTCTTCCAGTCCCAAAAATTTATTCCATTTTGTATCACGATGTTTTTTGTTTCGATGATCAAAGAAAACATGCCTCCGATTATTGTGGCGTTTGGAATCTATGCTTTCTTCTCCCGACGAGAAAATAAGATACTCTGGAGTTTAGTTCCCATTCTATGGGGAATAGGAATATTTTACGTATCAATGTTCCTTATCACTCCGGCGTTAAGAGTTCATCTTAATTCAGTCAATTACTATTTAGGAATGTATGAGGGGATTGGAAGAACACCTGCCGAAATTGCAAAAACCTTCCTCTTTCATCCCTTTACTATTCTTAGCATCATCCTGCAGCCTCATAATCTAGCCTACCTCAAAGAGCTTTTCGGACCACTCCTTTTTATTCCTTTGTTCAGTCCTCATATTCTTTTTTTAATCTCGCCTATTTTTCTGCAGCATCTTTTATCTTCTGGTTTCCAAGAACAGACGATTTACTATCATTATGCAGCAACCATAGTCCCATTTATCTTTTTGGCAACTCTTCAATCTCTGCGATTTATTCGAACTAAAATTAAACCACTCTTCTATTACATAATATTTAGCTTAATGGTTTTATCTTGTGCCGTTAATCTTGGATTTTATAAAAAGGATATCGCTCTTAGAATTTCTCGTTTCGAAGACCGCTTAGACCCCATCCGCTGGCAAATGGTAAAAGAAATCCCACCGGACAAAGGCGTTATCGCGACTTTAAGTTTTTTAGCTGAACTTTCGCAGAGAAAACACGTTTATTCCTTCTTGAATATTTTAAAAAATGCGGATGGGTTCTCGGGACAAAGTTTTAATCTGCCGGCAAGCGTTTCTTACGCCCTTATTGATTGGGACGATGGGTGGATTAAAAGCACAATATTTTTAAATCCTGTCGCGAATCCCCAACAAATTCTTAAAAGGATACAAGATTTCTTATCTGCGGGATGGGTTATCAAGGATGCTGTCGATAGTATTGTCCTGCTGCAAAAAGGGAAAGATAATCAACTAAAACTTATTGAACGCGCGCGCGTTCCCTTCTTGAAATCAATGACCAAATCCAGACCAATCATCATTGATGACGCTTTTTCGTTCCTCAAATACGAAATAAATCAAAATCGATTTGATCGTTCCCATGTTCTGCCTCTCACATTTTATTGGCAATCACAGCATACTCTTCATCAGAATTATCTGATGACGATCCTGCTGCGAAGAGATAATAAAACGGTTTTTTTACACACACGGTGGATTGGATATACCATCGTTCCCACGAGTATCTGGGAAAAAGGAGATTATATTAAAGAACATTACTGGCTATTGCTTCCAGCCGGCCTGGCCGCCGGAGAATATTCGATAGAATTAAATTTCTTTAATCAAGATACAAATCAAGTTGCGTCAATCAAATTTTCTAATGCGACTGAAATTCAAGGGGGAGGAAATAATACTCTAAAGATCGGGAAAATTTTCATCAAGTAACTGCATTCCTCCAAGGCATAGGATATCATGACAAACAAATTTTCAGATTTGATCAAGCTCCTTCGCATCAAACAGTGGGTGAAAAATGGATTTATCCTTTTTCCTCTTATCTTCTCCGGTCAACTATATAAAATAAATTTATTAGCCAGTTCCTGGCTGACCTTTATTGGGTTTTGTTTTATATCGAGCAGCGTTTATATTATCAATGATTTTATGGATGCGAAAAGTGATCAATTGCATCCGCAAAAATCTCAAAGACCGCTGGCGCAGCAAAAATTTTCAACCCTTGAGGTCTTTGTGCTGATTTTAATCATTATGGGGTTCGGACTGCTTCTATGTTTGAAAGCCGATGCGCTGATCCTTCTTATGGCTATCCTTTATGTGGTTCTGCATCTGATATACAACTTCTACACCAAAAAAGTGGTCATTCTGGATGTCATTTTTATCGCGACTGGATTTCAAATCAGGGTTTGGGCCGGATCGTTTGCCACCGGAGTTTTACCGTCGGTGTGGCTGCAATTATGCGTGTTTCTGCTGGCGTTGTTTTTAGGATTCACCAAACGCCGCCATGAAATTGCTGCGTTAAAAAACCATGCCTCGGAACACCGCAGCGTTCTGGCACACTACACCACTTACCTTTTAGATCAAATCATTATCATCTGCTCTACATTGACGATTGTCTTTTACGGCCTCTATGCTATCACTCCTGAAATTGCTGGCCGATTCGGAAGTCATAATCTGGTTTATTCCATCGGCTTTGTCATTTACGGAATATTTCGTTATCTGTACTTGGTTCATGTCAAAAAATTGGGCGGGGATCCAGGGGAACTTTTATTTTCGGATAAACCGCTCATGATTAATATCTTTTTATGGATGGTTTACATTATTTTCTTACTGTACCCTCAATGATGAAATGAACTTATATGCCGGGCGGCCACTCATCAGCGATGGATAATCGGTAGGCCCCCCATTTTTTTCAAACATTTTCAATTCAAATAAAAATGAATATCGGTTTTCTAGAAATTTTACGCTCCTCAGGTTCTTTGAAAATCAAAATTATCAAGTTGATCGACTATTTTTTGGGTTCCTTTATAACTTCCCTGCTGCCGCCGAGGAATCCCTTGCCATCGTCCGTATATGAGAATAAGTGGAAACGCATTCTCATTATCCGTCCAGGAGGCATCGGCGATGCGATCTTTTTGCTTCCAATTTTGAATGCAATGAAAAAACTGGATTCGTCTCCTTTGATAACAGATATTTTATGTGAGCGGCGTAATTCTTGGGTTTTTGTCTCCCAGAAGGGGACTCACGATCATTTATATTTTTACGATGATGTCCGATCATTTTTTTCCATATTTCAAAATAGATATGACGTGATTATTGACACAGAACAATGGCATTACTTAAGTGCTATAACGGCATATTTTCTAAAACCTTCCGTGACTATTGGATTTGCCAGCCGTCGTTTACGGGCCAAACTTTTTAACCAGAAGATCAGCTATGACCTGAATGGGTATGAATTGGAAAATTTTAAAAAATTATTCTCAACGGATTTTCCTGAGCTTACGGAAATACTCAATCTCGAAAATTCCTTTAAAGTTTCTCCTAAAACTTTTGACTGGGCACATTCCCAAATTCCGTCGTCTAGCGTCTCGCTTTATCTGGGAGGAAGTCTCCCGGAAAAAAGACTCACTCTATCCCAGATTTCATCAATCGTTCAATTCATTTTGGAGCAAGGCTTTACTCCGATTCTCCTTGGGGGCGGTGACTTCTTAGACGAAAACCTGCAGATTGAAAAAAACATTTCACAAAAAAATCTTATCAATCTAACCGCAAAGACTTCTTTAGAAGAAAGTGCCGCCGTCATTCAACAAAGCAAGTTATTTATTGGGACAGATTCTGGACTAATGCATCTGGCCTGCGCTGTTGGAACACCGGTGATTGCTATTTTTGGTTCTTCCAATCTCCAGAAATGGGGTCCGCAAGGGTCACAACATACTGTCATAACGGAAAATGTTGAATGCGCGCCGTGTTCTTTGTTTGGCTATTCTCTTCCAACTTGCCATGGTTCTTATCATTGCCTAAAAAAAATGGATATTGATCGCATCAAAATGATAATAAAAAGAAGCCTCGAGATGTATTCTTCAAAAAAGAAAGAATGAAAAAATTATGTCAGCTGAAAAATGTTTAATTTGCGAGCGCGAATCTATTTGGAAAAAAGTTTTTGATATTCCAGATGATTCGTTAGAGAAAAACTATACGATTGTGGAATGCCCGTATTGTCAAATTAAAAAAACTATTCCCATTCCACCAAATTTAAATGAATTTTATCCTGTTAACTTCTTTGATAAACCGCAAAATCAAATTTATCATTTTGCCAAAGGAATTCTCATAAAACAGGAAATCAAGCGTGTACATAAATTTACCCGGTCTAAATCGTTTTTAGATATTGGGGCTGGCTATGGCGATTTCTCTGAAAAAATCCATCTTTCAGGATATTCCGTCGTGGCTGCTGACAATTCTCCTATACGGCCTTATTATATCCAATCCCTGAAAGAAGTCCCTTTCCAGCACTTTAATTACGAGCCGCTATGCATGGATGCGCCTCAGGACATCCGCAATAGAGTCGTCATCTTAAGACATGTTCTAGAGCATATTAAAGACCCGCGGATATTTCTTAGTTTCTTTATATCACATCAGGCCTCGCACTTTTACATTGTTGTTCCCAACGCCTCTTGTCTGGAACGAAAAGTCTTTCGTCAATACGATAGTTTTTGGTTTCCGCCTTACCATCTTTGGCATTTTAATAAAAATTCCTTAAAAACACTTCTGGAGGGGATTGGAATTAAGATTACAACCATGGGATTTGACACAATCCCTACCATACTCCCGCACATTTATTATTTAATGAAGGTAAAGCGTTACCCCGAGTTAATCCGAGAATGGCTGAAACCTACTGGAGCCAAAATAGCTTTAACGATGCCTCTAAATTTATTTTTTCCCAATAATGTCCTCTGGGCAATTGCCCAAACTAAATAAAGAATGTTATTTAATCTTTCCTTACTCAAGAAAAATACGATATTCATTATTTTAGCCGCAGGTCTATTGAAATTTTGTATCTTAATCAGGGATATTCTCTTGATTAACCATTTCGGGGTGAATAAAAACATCGATATTTATATCTACTCTTTGATGATCCCGGCTTTTTTTTCAGGTATTATTGCGCTCAGTTTTAATTATTTCTTTATTCCATCCTATCTAAAAATCAAAACCGACTACGGCCAGCAATCTGCGGCAGAATATGCTTCAATGATTTTATTGCAGGGGGCGGCGTTAATTGGACTGATTTTCTTTTTATGTGGATGGGTTCTTCCTCTGGGACTCATAAAATGGAATAAATTTTTCTTTATCACACCGGAGCAATATGTTTTCTTTTATCAACTGTCTAAATGGGCCTCCGTCTTTTTCCTTTTTTTTACACTCTCTTTGTTCTTTGCTTCTTTGCTTCAGGCTGAACATCGATATCTCCTGTCCTATTACCCCCAGCTTTTTACCCCGTGCTTGAGTATTATTTTTATTCTTCTAAGTCCGGGAACCCTAAAAATCCTTTTCGCTATTATAGGAGGAGCGATCGGCGCCGTCATCTCCTGTGCCATTTTTTATCTTTATTGCCGGAGAAACAATATTGTCTTAGGATTTCATAATAAAATATCCAAACGCCCATGGAGGGTTGAACACGGACAGTTTTTTATCTTATTTTTTTCTTTTGTACTCTCTTCTTTTGTTGCCATTATCGATCAACAAACGGCGAGTATGTTTGGAGAAGGCAAACTCACCGTCTTGAGTTATGGAATCCGTATTCCGGATGGCATTACCGATCTTTTCTGTTCGGCCTTAGGCATTGCCACCTTTTCCCATTTCTCTCAATGGTATGCCGATGGGCAAAAGATGAATTTAATTGAAGCTGCCCAAAAGGTGATAGCGATTACCACCATTTTTATCGGATCTTTTTGTATCTTTATAAGCCTCTATGCTATTCCCATCACTTCGATCATTTTTGAACATGGCGCTTTTTCCAGAGAATCGACGCTGGCCGTCAGCCGGGTTTTGATGTTTTCGACATCGACGATCTATTTCGCTATTATTGCTACGGTGGGGGCCAAAATTATTTCGGCCACCAGAAGAAATCAATTTTTCTTGATTCAATCTTTAGTGTTGTCTATATTTAAAATATTTTCTAATCTGATCCTGATTAAATTATTTGATATTATTGGCATAGTTGTCGCGACCATTCTGATGCAAATATTAAATTGTTCCCTTATCTATTCTCATCTTTATCAAAAAAAGATGCATATATTTCAAAAGAGATTTTTAGTAAAATTAGTCCGGTCTTTTTTAACCTTAGGCATCGTCGGTGCTGCTCTATTATTCGTCAAACACATTGCATTTTTCTCATCCAGTATCATTACTGTTGGGGTTGGCCTTTTAGCTTTAAGCGGGCTTTTATTATTATTTCTTTTGGTTAACCGTAAATACCAAATAATATCTTTTACACAAACATGACGAAGAAGATTTCTGATTACTCCTATAACCGTTATTCTCAGTTTGGCGAGGATGGCATCATCAACAAGATTTTCGATACGATCGGTACGTCTTCGAAGGTTTGTATCGAATTCGGGGCCTGGGATGGTTTTCATTTATCCAATACGGCTAATCTGTGGACGAATGGATGGAAAGGGATTCTTATTGAAGCCAACCCGCAAAAATTTGCCTCCCTTATCGCAAGAGTTAAACCTTATGACTGTCATTGCATCAACGCGATGGTAGGATATACCGGTTCAAATACGTTGGAAAATATTTTAAAGTATAAAAACATATCCGCGGAAATCGATTTTCTCTCAATTGACATTGACGGTGACGATTATTGGGTCTTAAAAAGTCTCAAAGACATTCACCCCCGGCTCATTGCCTGCGAATATAACCCGACTATTCCATTTTATTTAAACCTGATCCCTTCACCCAGCAATTATTTTGGGTGTTCCGCTTTTTCGCTTATCGAACTGGCAAAATCGAAAGGTTACGCTCTGGTGGCAATGACCGAGACAAATTGTTTTTTTGTCAGGGAACAGGATTCTCAAAAATTTCAAGGCTATGATCTTCAGTTGGAATCTATCGCCCCTCGTCAACATTTAACCTATTTCATGACGGGTTATAACGGCCGTTATATATTATCCAGAAAACCCACCTACGGATGCAGCTGGCCTTCTCAGCAGAAATTCAAAGGACAGTATTACGCATTACCCTTTGCCTGGGGCATGATCAACATCCTTTCGTCTTTATCGCTAAAAAAAAATTATGAAATAATCGCCGAAAAACTGCGCGGGATTCCCCGGCCCCAACAGGTCAAAAAATGGTTTGCGGCCAACGGAGACAAAACGTTACGCATAAATTATGATTTAAATAAAAATTCTATAGTGTTCGATGTGGGCGGATACGAAGGCAACTGGGCGAGCGATATATTTAACAAATATGGTTGTACCATTCATTGCTTTGAGCCCGTCAAGAAGTTTGCCGACAAAATCAAAAACCGCTTCTCTCCTAACCCTAAAATCATTGTCTATAACGTCGGATTATCGAATACCAATCAAAAAGCAAATATTTCTCATAGTGCCGATGGCTCCTCGATCTTCCGCGGAACAGGAAGTGAAGAAATCACTCTCGTTAATGTCATTGATTTCTTAGACAAAAATAAAATCACCAAAGTCGACCTTATGAAAATCAATATCGAAGGCGGAGAATACGATTTATTGGAATATCTTATTCAGCAGAATTCTGTCACTCGTTTCCAAAATTTGCAAATTCAATTCCACGATTTTATGCCTCGGGCCCGAGAAAGAATGAAGAATATCCAGAAAAATTTAGAGAAAACACATGCCTTGACTTACCAATTTGAATTTGTTTGGGAAAATTGGAAACTTAAAACATGATCATCACCAGGCTAATCGGCGGGTTAGGTAATCAAATGTTCCAGTACGCAGTCGCCCGACGGCTGGCGTATACTTTAGGAACCGGCTTAAAGCTTGATGTTTCCGGCTATCAGAAACAACGTCGTTTGACGCCGCGCGAATATAATCTTTCTGTCTTTAACATTGTCAAACAAATCGCCAGTCCCAAAGAGATAGATTCATTAAAAGGATCAAGTTTTTCTCTCCCGATTTTGCACATCATGGAAAAATTAACCAGGATAAAATTGACTCCCTCCTCTTATATCAACCGGATTACAGAAACCCGTTTTGATCCTTCTATCCTTACTTTACCGGATAATGTTTATCTCGAAGGAATCTGGCAAAGCGAAAAATATTTTATGGATATTGCTGAAATCATCCGAAAAGAATTCACCTTCAAAAATCCTTCAGTGGGAAAGAATAAAGAATTATCTGAATTGATCACCTCCGTTGAGGCGGTTAGTATTCATGTGCGGCGCACTGACTATGTGCATAATCCTCAGACACAGCAAATGCACGGCAGCTGTGGCATCGACTATTATCGACGCTGCGTCGAAGAATTGACAAAAAAAATAAAGAACCCTCATTTTTTTATTTTTAGCGATGATCCCGCATGGATCTCAACGAATCTAAAATTACCGTACACCACAACATTGGTGACGCATAACCAAGCAGATCAAGGCCATGAAGATTTAAGACTCATGAGTCAATGTAAACACCACATCATTGCCAACAGCAGTTTTTCGTGGTGGGGGGCGTGGCTGAACCCAAGATCAGAAAAAATAGTTTTTGCTCCCCAAAGATGGTTTAAGAATTTATCCTTTGATTCGAACGATATTATCCCGTCGGGATGGATTAAACTATAAATAAAATTTATGCCTCAAGTCTCTGTCATAATGCCGGTTTATAACACCGAAAAGTTTATTCGTGAGGCCATAGAAAGCATCCTGCATCAAACATTTAAAGATTTTGAATTTTTAATCGTTAACGACTGCTCCAAAGATTCTTCTTTAGATATTATCCTCTCCTATAATGACCCCAGGATTCAACTCATCAATAATCAAAAAACCCTGGGTACCTCTGGCTGTCTCAATAAAGGGCTACAAATCGCCCTTGGAAAATATATTGCCCGGCAAGATTCCGATGATATTTCTTTGCCACAAAGATTAGAAAAAGAAATGAATTTTTTGGAAAACAACCCTGAAGCAGGACTTGTGGGAACATTCTTTATAGCTATCAATGAGGAGGGTGAATTCTTGCAAGAATTTCGCCCCTTTACGCATTCGAAAGACCTCAAAAAAAAATTACTTACCAAAAATCCTTTTGCGCATGGTTCTGTTATGTTCAGGCGGGAGTGTATAGAAAAGGCTGGGAATTATCGAGAAGATTTAAAATACTTTGAAGATGTTGATCTCTGGCGACGGATTTCTCAACATTTTGAATTAGCCAATATTCCCGAACCCCTTTATAAATGGCGTTTAAATACGGGGTCTATCTCTGTTTCCCATAAACACTCTCAAAATTTGACAAATATTAAAAAAGACCAGCGGATTCGCATTATTTCGGATTATCAATATCTCGGGTCTTGCCTGTTATTAAATTACCGAACCCGGGAGGCCCGAGAGTATTATTTTAGAGCCCTGGAATGTCAAAAAAAGAATCCCAAAACATGGTTTCTAATTCTGATAAGTTTTGTAAAACCGGTACTTCCGAAAAAAATTTTCCGATGCTTACTTACTATTTTTTGGCGTTACCAGCGAATATTTCGTTATCACAATTACTGAAATGAACATCACCATCATCCGCCATTCTATCCGCAATCGAGGGGGGGACCGTTTAGTTTTGGATTATGTTTCTTATCTAATTCAAAAAAACCACGCGGTCACCTTCTGGACGAATTGTGTAAACACCGATTTTCAGATTGATCCTAACGTCCGCATCCGCCGGATTCCTTTTCCGGGAGTTCCCGGTACGATTATTTTTACATTCATCAAGAAATTTGAAACCGACGTTCTCCTTCTTGATCTGGTGGTGATGGCTTTTTTCGCTTCTTTCCGGAATAAAGAAAAAATTTTATACCTGGCCCAGGGCTATGATGTCTCTTATCATAAGTCCGTCTTCGCTTGCGGATTCGTCCGGTTTTGCTACTCTTTCATATTACATCGTCGGCAAATTCAAACCATCGCTGTGTCCGAGGGGTTGAAAGAGCAATTAGAAAAATTCAAGCCAAAAAAGCTAAGCGTCATTCCCAATGGAGTGGATTTAGAGAAATATTATCGTATTGCGGATTCACCTTATCTAAAGAAAAAGAATACGCCGTTTGTCATTCTCCTTTTTACGAGAAAAGAATATGGGAAAGGATTAGATATCGGTCAAAAAGCGTTGAAATTTCTCAAAAAAATTCGCCTGGCAACGGATTGGGAAGTCTGGACAATTGGCGAGGAAAAATTGGAATGTCCCGGGATTCCCGTCAAGGATCACGGGTTTCTTAAAAACGACTCTGAGATGAGGGATATTTTAAGTGCGGCGGATATTTACCTCGTGCCTTCGCGCAACGAAGGATTAAGTCTCTTATTAATACAGGCCTTGGCTTGCCAATGCGTGGTTGTCACCAGTGCTGCTTCCTATATTATCGAAAATGAAATCCATGGACTGGTGAGTCCTATTGAAGATTGGAAATCACTGGCCATTAATCTCAATCGAGTTATGGAAGATTCTCAGCTAAGAGAAAAATTAAAAAAGAATTCCAGGGTTCTCGCAGAAAAATACAGTTTAGACTTGAGTTGTGAACAATTCGAAAAAACATTAATGGCTTTTCATAATAGAAACAATCCAGGTTAATTCTTTTCATGCGTCTAGCCATCTTCGATTTCGACGGTACGATCACGACCAGAGACAGTCTCATTGAATTTATTTATTATGCGGTCGGGCCGCTGCGATTTTTTTTCGGCTTTGCTTATTTAGCACCGATATTAATGCTGTATCTTTTTAAAATTGTGCCTAACTGGAAGGCTAAAGAAATCTCTCTGACCCTTTTCTTTAAGGGGTGGCCGGTTAATAATTTTCAGCAAATCGCAAACGATTACTCCCAGGATAAACTCCCTCTCATCGTCAAGAAATCCGCTCTGAAAAAAATCAGCTGGCATAAGACCCAAGGACACAAAATCGTTGTGGTCAGCGCCTCCCTCGAGGATTATCTGCACAACTGGTGTGAAAACCTCACGATTGATTTGATTGCCACACAGCTGGAAGTTAAAGACAGCCGCCTGACAGGAAAACTTGCTACCCCCAATTGCTACGGCAAGGAAAAAATAAAACGGTTAAAAGAAAAATACCGTTTAGAGGATTTTGAATTTATTTATGCGTATGGAGATAGTGTGGGAGATAAGGAACTTAAAGAAATTGCCGATGAGTTTCATTTTAGACAATTTGAAAGATAATTACTACTCAATCCGAAAAATACCTGCGGGCAATTCATAGCCTTTAATCAACGGCGCATTCTTCTCACTGCGTTTAAGGAATAGAATCGTGTAATCATCCACAAAAACCGGGCTCCAATGAGGATCTTTAAGCCTACGAATCAAAAAAGGCTGAGCCCACGGGGTCATGTCGTGGCGAAAAAAATAAATAACGTTGAATTGATACCGCTCCTCCATTTTCTCCCAAACATCTTCACTCTCTTGCATCGGGACATAAACATCTTTAAAAAACGAAACACTATAAGCCTCCGGTCGGTTGTCGACAAAGACCCGCTCCCTCGGAAATAAATGATAAATTAAATACCCACCGATATCGTAATTGTTAAATATCGGCCCTTCGATTTTGTTTCGTTTAAAGAATTCCGCCGATCGATTGACACCGGGCATCAGTCCTAAAAGTCTTCGCGGGTTTCGTAACGAAGGGAATCTCTCGACAGTAATTCCAGAAAAAAGGATTAAAATAGAAAAAAATAAAAACAATTTATTGATCGTTGTTTTAAATTTGGAAGCAGACCTTTCAAGAAAAATATATAAATTCCCCGCCGTTAACGGAATAAAGAGAAGACCAAACATCTGGATACTTCGAACCGCCTTCCAGGCCAGAACCCCGAAACATAAAAGTAAGGAAACGTTTAGAAAATTCTTTTTAAATCCTGGCCGACGGCACACTAAGATAAAACTAACCAGACAAATCACAAACCGAATTTCAAATTGCCAATAAAGCGGATTTTGAGGAAAACGTTTTTGCATAAAGAAGACCGATTGATTTTCGGCAATCATGTATCCGTATTCCTTAAAAATAGTCAGCGGGGTTAAAACGCCTTTCAGGCCAAAGGGATTTAGAAAGCAAACTAAGACCGTGGCTATTCCTAATAACAAATAACGTCCCCTGACACTTCGATCGGTCTCATTCATCCACGCATCCGCAACAAATATCCAGACAATCAGTATCCCTAAAATAAAAAGGATGTGGCTATTCACCCATAAAACTTGGGCTAAGGGAATCAACCATAAAAGTTCATATCCACCTTCCTTTCTTTTAAACTTCCATAATAACCAGAAATAAAATCCCATAAAAAAACAAGTCAAACCTTCCGGTCGAATTTCCCGACGACTCAAAATCAAAGGTAAACTGACCAAAGAGAAAAAAAGTGCGTAATAAAAATTCGAATTCTTTCGAGCCGTGTCAAAGAAAAAATAAAAAGTGCATAAAAAAATAAGAGTATAAAAAACCGAAAGTCCTGAAAAGCCTCCCCATTGATGGATCAAAAAGAAAATGACTCCCGTCAGCCAATGATGATTAATCGCCGGATAATCCGGCTCGGTAAAGGAATAAAAATTGATTGTAATCGGCTGATGACGTTGAAAAAAAATCTCGCCATTTTTGATATGCCGCCCTAAATCAGCGGTGGTTAAATTGATTTTTTGAGTGAAGGATAAGGCAAGTAATAATATCAGAAGGGAAAAAAGAAAGACTTTTCCGACGGATGATAAAAAAACAGGTAAAGACCTGTCTTTCGGCAGACCGGCTAAGGAAATGTTATGAACCATCAATGATCTGGCTTAAAGGTGTCCGCAAAAGCTAAAGCGACCTCTTTGATCTTGGCTTTACCTAAAATGAGTTCAACCTCTTTTTGAGCTGTTTTAAAGTCAAGGGAAGAAATAATTTTCTGGATCTTGGGAAGGTACCGGGCATCCACGCTGATGCGCGTGATTCCAATGCCCAAAAAGTAAGGAATGTATCGCTCCTCATGCGCCATATCTCCGCAGATCGAAATATCTTTTTTATAAAGCTTTGCTGCCTGAACAATCCGCTTGAAGGCCCTTAAGATAGACGGATGATGCGGCAAATAAAGATCCGCCACTTTTTCATTGGTGCGATCAACCGCAAGCATATATTGAATAAAGTCGTTGGTCCCGATGGAGAAAAAGTCAGTCTCAGCGGCAAGATCTTCAATGATTTCAACCACACAGGGCAACTCAATCATCATACCAATAGGGGGATGTTGATGGCAGGGAATTTTCTCTTTTTGTAATGACAAAATACTTTCTAGGACCAGCTCCTTAGCTTCCAAGAATTCATCCAGAGAAGAAATCATCGGGAACATGATTTTAAGATCTGCCTTATAACCAGCGCGCACAATCGCCCGGAGCTGTTGCGTAAAAATATCTTTGTGCTTAAGCGAAAAGCGAATCGAGCGCATCCCTAAGAAAGGATTTTCTTCCTTCCCATGATGGTAATACGAAAGGACTTTGTCTCCGCCAATATCCAGTGTGCGAAAGGTGATTTCACGGCCCGGCATGCTATCCACCAATTTTTTATAAACAATAAATTGTTCTTCTTCCGAGGGGAAATCGCTACGCACAATAAAAGGAAATTCGCTACGGTAAAGCCCGATCCCCTCGGCTTTAAACTCACCGGCGGATTTCACATCGCCGATCAAATTAATATTGGCCAGTAACGTTATTCGTACACCGTCGCGGGTATGAGTGGTGGCAGACATTTGGTCTTTGAGTTGTGCTAATCTACGACGCACCTGTTCTTTTTCCATAAAAGTATCGATGACATTCTTGGCGGGATTAATATAAATATTGCCTTGCTCGGCATCCAGCAGGATCTTAACTTTTTCAGACAGATTTAAAAGCTCGGGGGTATCGGCAATCACCAACGGAATTCCAAGAGACCTGGCCAGAATGGAAAGGTGAGACGAGGCCCCGCCGCTTAAAAGGATCACTCCTCCCACATTCTGGGTCGATAACTTTAAAGCATCCGACGGGAAAAGCGCTTCGGCAATAACAATCCGTCCGGCATAATCGCTGGACTTTTCTCTTAACCCCATAAGATTCTTCAAAAGCCGATGACCGATATCGCGTACGTCCTGATTTTTTTCCCGAAGATACGGATTAGAAATCTTTTGGAACATGCCGACATAATTTTCCACAACACTAATGATCGCTATGGGCGGGTTTACCCCTTTTTGAATCTGGGTTGTTATGGCATCAATAAAGGAGTGATCTTTCAGCATCAGCATCTGGGCAGTGAAAATAAGAGAGGCGACATCCGAAAGCCTTTCTTCGATCTCTTGTTGAAAACTTTTAAGCTGTTTTTCTGTTAAAGAAACAGCGCGATTAAAATCTTTTAAGGTAAATTGCTCCGAGGAGGATTCCGCAGATAAAATAAAAGGAGAATCGCTTTGCACCACAACGCTTTCTCCAAAAGCAAAGCCCGGCGAACCAACCCGGCCCTTGATAAATTTTAATTCTTCTTTTGGAAAAGACTGCTTTGGCGTGGAGGTTCGCTCATGAAAAGACATCAAAAGTTTCGTTGTTTCAATTGTATTGGCCAGTTGGGAGGTGATGGCTTTAAAGGCTTTAATGTCGTCTTCTCTAAAATAATTCTTCTGAAAATTTTGAATCACCATCACCCCGATCTTCGTTTGTCCACGGAGAATGGGTACCGCCAAAAATGACTCGAATTTTTCCTCGCCTATCCCCGGGAAATATTTGAAATTCGCCTTACTGCTGGCGTTTCGTTCACAAATAGTTCGAGATTCCCCAAGCGCAAGGCCGCTTAAGCCTTCCCCTAATTTCATTCTCACTTTACCGACGGAATCAGGATGAAGCCCTCTGGTTGCTTTCAAAACCAATTGATCGGTATCTTCATAATACAAATAAATTGAGCAAACCTGTGAATTCATATGTTCGCAAATCATCTCCACAATCTTTTGCAAAAATGCCTCAAGGGTCTTGGTGTCGACAAAAAGGTCGCTTAATTCACCGATATCACAAATCAATTTGGTATGATCGCGTTTCATGGGAGTGAAATTTTTGCTAATTAGCTGAAGGTTCAGAGGAGATGGGATTAAAGAATTTTTTGGTTCATGGTCGGGGAGAAGGGATTTGAACCCTCGACCTTCTGCTCCCAAAGCAGACGCGCTAGCCGAGCTGCGCTACTCCCCGAAAAACTACGCATTCAATTTTTTATATTAATCAACGGACAGATTTAAACTGTCGGCCTCCCCCGCCGTTTTGCTTCGTTTTTATAGAGTACGAAGCAAAACGAAGCAGCGGGGGCGCGCTAGCCAAACTGCGCTACGCCCCGTCGTGAATATAAAAATAATCTTTATAAAATAAATCAGAGGTTAGTATAACATCAAGCCTCAGGCCTTGCAATGAAACAAAAAAAGCTTAAGCGAGAGGACCCTAGCTCCTCTCGCTTAAGCTTGAAAACTCGGGTGAGGTTTTCTAAATTACCCGAGGGTTCAGATAACCATCACCTGCACTTCTTGTTTTAAGTCAGCGTCACTGACTTGGGGGAGAAAGCTTTAGCTTTCCACAAAATATTAATTTTCAGACAATGACAAAAATTCACCTTTAGAAAACAACCGTCTTGGGCCACAAAAAAATATCCTTTAACACGGAAAGAAAATTTCTCTTCTTTGGTTTTGGTGCTATAGGACTTTCTGATATAAATATCCGGCTGCGGAATCGGCTGATCGACTCTGACTTCCGGTGTCACAAGATAAACGAAACTTTTTCTGACATACGTCTTACATTCTTTATCTTCGGATCGCTCACTAATTAAAATAGCTTTCCGTCTTTTCTTCACCGATGTCATATTCTTGAATAGAACCTCTCTCATCTGATTTCCTCAATCATAAAAAATCTTACTGAAATTCTTGGGTTTAACTGAAGAGAATATTTCTAAGATGTATTACGATGAAAGTATAACATAGCAGTTTTCGGCGACAAGAGGAGACGGGGGGAAAAGAGAAAACGCTTTCTTTGTGCGGGAGAAAAGGGTTCCCGGAATATTTTTTATAGAAATTCTTATTGACCTTTTCCTTATCAATGCCAAATGGTTCGACTTTGCTCACCATCTTGCAACCAATCCTTAAGCTTGTCGAAGGATCTCCAGCCTCTTGCGCCATCGGCGGCTGCCCGCCTGTCTTTCTTGTCAATCGGCGGACAGGGAGATTTGGCATTCTCTTTTGTAGAGAGAAGAGAAGGTCAATAATAACTCGATGGGAACATCAGAAAGAAAATAAGACAGGAAGAGTCAATGGGCGGTTTTTTTTCTTTTAAAGGGGAAATTGACGCGAGATTCTTTTCCCGTTAACATCCTCTTCATATTGGGACGATGCCGTATGACTACAAAAATACAGAAAATGATCCCTAACATAACAATCTCAAAAGGCTGGTTAAAATAGACCATGGCTAAAGGAAGAATAACGGCACTCATCATCGAGGCTAGCGACACAAAACCCGTCGCCCAAAAAACAACCAACCACGTCAAGACAGCTATTCCTAAAACCGGGCGAATAAAAGAAACTTTAATGGTCAGACCGATCAAAACACCTAAACTGGTGGCGATTCCCTTCCCTCCTTTAAAATTCAAAAAGACCGTCCAGTTATGGCCGATGACAACCATGATTCCCAGAAAAACTCGTTCGAAAATATGATCCAATCCAAAGAGGTCTCCCACCAGAGTTGTAGCGATTGTTCCTTTAAGAACATCAATTAAAAGAACCAGGGTTCCCGGGATTTTCCCCAATACCCGAAAGGCATTCGTCGCGCCCACATTCCCCGAACCATGTTCGCGGATATCAACTCTTTTGTAGACCCGTCCGAAAATGTAAGCCGTCGGGATAGATCCCAGAAGATAACTGACCAAAAGGCTAAAAACGATTTTGCACAGTGGAATCATTTAAAGTTTTAATCCCATTTCGAATATATCCCAAAGCGGAAATCACCGTTAATCCGGCGGTCAGGTACCAGATCACAATCGAGACCTTCCATTGCAGCAGTATCCCGATAATACAAAAAACCTGAAAAAAAGTCGTGGCCTTTCCCCAGTAGGTCGGAGTAATCGTTAGATCGCCTTGCACGAGATGAATAATCATCGCCCCCAATAACAAAATCACATCCCGACTGATGACCGCAACAACCAGCCATAAAGGAAATTGAACGGTGGAAAAAACATCCCCTTTGATCGTCAGACAAATGAAAGCACTAATCAAAAGTAATTTATCCGCCAGAGGATCGAGCATCGCCCCGGCCTTTGTTTTTTGCTGACGGGTTCGGGCAATGTAACCGTCGATCACATCCGAGATAACCGCAAACAAAAATACGCCGAGTGCCATATACCGAAGAAATGGCCGCTGCGGCGAGTAATAAAGCACTGTGGCAATAAAAAATGGTACAACCAGAATACGGCCAATAGTCACTTTATTGGCAAAGGTCAGTGCCATATAGGACTCCTAAAACTTATTTAGTTTATGCTGAAAAACTGGTCTTACTAATGGGATTCTCGATCATGGATTCTTGATACTCGTCGAGAGAGATAGCGAGCATCGAATATCGAGAATCTAGAATTCCTTACAAAGATTGAGATTACGAACCATTATTCCTCAACCTCTTTTAATAAAACATGATGCTGCGGACATACCTTCACCTGGAAGCTGAAGCGCTCTCCGTCCACAGGGCAATAATGAACCTTAACGCGATTCGAGCTCACCGCCCTGGTAATCGATTGAATCGCAGTCTGAGTATCCTTATTCTTTTGAATATCCCTGGATAATTCTTTAATCTGTTGGTCAGTTAAATTCTTTCCACTTAAAGAATTGGCCATTGTCTGAGCAGCCGACAAAGCATCTTTATTTGTTTCTGAGGATGAGCGAAGCGAGGTCTTTTCATTATGAGAAGAAACCGTCGTACATCCGTAGATAAAAAACAGGATAAAAACGGATCCTAAATTCTTTTTAAAAAAAATTTTCCAGGAATAACCATCGAACATATACTGCAAAAAAATTACACGTGTAATTAGAAATTCTATCGTAACTTATTTAATCAACCGGATTCTTGGAAGCGGCCAGTAGATCAATTGCGCCCGGCCGATCATCAATTCTTTCGGGACAAAACCCCAGTAACGGCTGTCCATACTCGAAGCGCTATTATCTCCTAACACAAAATAAGAATCCTGCGGAACTTTAATCACCTGATTGGGCTGACCATATTCACCGCGGTTATAATAGTCGATTTCTTCGCCGAAGGAATTTTTTAAGCTCACCTTCTTACCGTTGATATAAATGCGCTGGTCCCGGATCTCAACGGTTTCACCACCGATGGCAATTAAACGTTTGATGAAATCTTTCTTATGGTCATTCGGAAACACAAATACCACCACATCTCCTCTTTGCGGATGACCAAAACCCGGCAGACGATATTGGATCCACGGGATCAGTGGGCCGTACATTAATTTGTCAACGATAATCCGGTCGCCCTCCAAGAGCGTCATGCGCATCGAACCACTGGGAATTTTAAAAGCCTGTACCGCAAACGTTCGAATGAAAAGAGCCAGCATTAAAGCGATCACAATTGATTCAACCCATTCATGAGTAACCGCTTTTACATGAGTGCGTCGTAAAATTTTTAATACAGCTTCCTTCTTATCTTTAAAATTTTTATCTAAGCCTAGATCAGACGCTTGCCGTAAATCTTTGAATTTTTCTAAGGCAGTGCCATTTTCACCAATATAACCCTCTTGGATCAAATACTTCCCCAAGGCAATCTGCCGCAATTCATTCCATTTTGATGGCATAATCCCCTGTGGATTAACGTAATGACCTTCCAGCAATTGATTCCATAGTTTCAGAGTCCAGTGCAGTTCGAAAAATTTGGGCAAGAGAACCCCGTCGTCATTGATATAACCGCTGCGCCGGAGATTATCCCGCAGCGTCTGTGGTTGAGAGGTGATTTTGGATAAATCCTTTAAACTCAGTGTCCCAAATTTTGCGAATGGTTTTCTAAAATTGATCATAATTTTAAGACCGCTAAGAATGCCTCTTGAGGAATTTCGACATTCCCGATTTGTTTTAATTTTTTCTTGCCTTCTTTTTGTTTCTCCCAGAGCTTGCGTTTGCGGGTGATATCTCCGCCGTAACATTTCGCGGTGACATTCTTCCCGACGGCACGGACCTTGGCGCTCGAGATGATCCGCCCATCGCAGCTGGCCTGAACCTTCACCTCAAAAAGCTGCTCGGGGATAAGCTCTTTTAATTTGGTCACCAGGGCCAGGCCTTTTTCGTAAGCCCTTTCTTTATGGACCAAGCACGAAAAAGCATCACAAATTTTTTCATTGATCAAAATATCCAGCCGGGAAATCTGCGCCGGGGCGTAACCTTTCAATTCATAATCAATCGACCCGTATCCCTTGGTAATAGATTTCACCAGATCATTAAAATCCACAATCACCTCCGAGAGAGGAATATCGAAAATGACCCGCATTCTTTCCGAAACAAAATCACTTCTTTGATAAACCCCACGTTTGCGTTTGGCCAGTTCCATAATGCCGTCCATGGCAAAAACCGGAGTGAAGACTGAAACACTTAAAACCGGTTCTTCAATACGCAGGATTTCTGAACTATCGGGCAAATCCGCCGGACTCTCAATCTCAAATTCTTTTTTATCTTTGCTGGTGATCCGATAACTCACATTAGGGGTTGTCAGAATCAGATTGAGATTATATTCCCGCTCGAGACGTTCCTGAACGATTTCCATATGCAGCAATCCTAAAAAACCGCAGCGAAAACCATGGCCGAACGATTGCGAAGATTCTGGTTCGTAAACAAAACTGGGGTCGTTTAAACGAAGCTTACCGATCGCCTCCCGCAGTTCCATAAAATCTTTTGAGTTGACCGGATAGACACCGCAGAAAACCAGGGGTTTAAGTTGACGATATCCGGGCAGAGGTGTCTCGATCGGATTCTCAAATTCCGTAATCGTATCTCCGACACGGACCTCCTGGGGATCGCGAACATTGCAGGTGATATAACCAACCTCGCCGCAGGCAAGCTCTTTGATTTCAACCGCCTCGGGTTTAAAAACACCGATTTCTTCGACGGTAAAATCCCGGCCGGTATGCATCATTTTGATATGCCTGTTGGGTTTAAGCATTCCATTGATCACCCGGACATAAATGATGATCCCTTTATAAATATCGAACTTCAAGTCGAAGACGAGCGCTTGCAGTTTTCCGTTTTCATCTCCCTCGGGAGGGGGGATGAAGCTAATGATCTTTTCAAAAACCTCTTTGATACCGATTCCCTCTTTTGCGGAAACAAAAAGAATATCCTGTTCTTTAAATTTAAAAATATCGGTGAGTTGCTTTTTCGCGGCATCGATATCGGCGCTGACGATATCGATTTTGTTGATGACAGGAAGTATCTCCAAATTATTTTCGATCGCCAGATAAAAATTGGCGACCGTCTGAGATTCAACCCCCTGGGTTGCATCCACAACCAGCAATGCTCCTTCGCAAGCCCGTAAAGATTTTTCGACCTCATAAGAAAAATCCACATGACCGGGGGTGTCGATCAGATTGAAAATGTACGTTTGCCCGTCGGCAGCTTTATAATCGAGGCGGACCGCCGAGGCTTTGATCGTAATGCCGCGCTCCCGCTCGAGATCCATATCATCCAGCAGCTGATTCTGAAATTTTCGTTCATCGATTGCGCCGGCGAAGAGCAAAAATCGATCAGCGAGCGTGGATTTTCCGTGATCGATGTGGGCGATGATGGAAAAATTGCGGATGAGAGATTTGTTCATAAGATTGTGACAGCTCTTTATTAATAATAACAAATAACTTCAAAACAACCTCGTCGATCGATAAATCTGTTGTGTCCACGACAATTGCATCTTTAGCTTTTTTTAAGGGGCCGACTTTGCGCGTCAGATCTTTGATGTCGCGCTCCCGCAGATCCAATTTAATCAGTTTGCCATCAATCTCTTTTCCCTGAAGCCTTAACTCTTTGATCCGTCGCCGAGCCCGCTCTTCTAAATTCGCATCGAGATAAAATTTTTTGGTCGCCTTCGGAAAAATCACCGTGCCGGCATCGCGGCCCTCAACGACAATATTGGATTTCTGGCCGATTGCCCGTTGCCATTCGACCATAATCTCCCGCACGCCACCAACGCGGGCGATATAAAAGGTGTTGTTGGTAACCTCAATCGACCGGATATCTGTTGTGACATCACACCCGTCTAAGAAAACTTTCGACATTTGCTTCTCATCCGTCTGAAGATCGATCTTCGTCTGACGGGCTAAACTGACGAGGGCGGCTTCCTCGGTTAAAGGCACCTTTTGTTTCAAAGCCTTGAGAGTCAGCGCCCGGTACATCGCGCCCGTATCTAAATAAGAAAATTTTAAACGCCTGGCCAATTGCCGGGCGATGGTACTTTTGCCGGCCCCCGCCGGCCCATCAATTGTGATGACAACGGATTTGGCAGTGGATGGGTCGGTGATCATGGGCTGGGGTCGAGGGAATCTCGTTTGGCCTTTGATTTCTTAAAACTTTCGATCAAATTCTGTTCGTCTTTGACCAGAATCGTTTTTCTTAAAACTGCCAAAGACTTAACCAATTCATCCAAAGCCTGGACGATATTTTTAGAATTCATCATACAGATATCATTCCACATATGTGGAGAACCGGCGGCAATACGCGTTGTATCTTTTAAACCCTGAGCGGCGTATTGTAAATAGTCCGGGGGAACCCCGCCGATCAAGGCATACGCCACCAGATGAGGCAAATGGCTGATGTAGCTTAAAACCTTATCATGCTCCAGCGGAGACAAACTTTTCACCTGTGCCCCTAATCGCAACCAAAAAGCTCTGACCTTCTCTTCCGCTAGGCGGTTTGTTTTTTCGGTCGGCGTCACGATGCATAAAGAATGCTGAAATAACTCAGCGCTGGCAAAGGCTGCACCCTTTTTTTCTGAACCTGCCAGAGGGTGCGAGCCCACAAAAAAGGCCGAAGAAAAATTTTTCTCTGCCGTATCCACAATGACCGCTTTCGTTGAACCCACATCCGTCACAATACAACCACGTTTGAGATACCGGCTGATCGTCGGCAATAAATTCACAATGGCGGTAACGGGCGTTGCCATGATCACTAAATCCGCATTGCTTACCGCTTTTTTAATATCATGAAAGGCCTTGTCGATCGCGTTATTTTTTAAAGCGTAGACGAGCGACGTATGACGATGCGATAAACCCACGACCTCCTGGGCCACACGGTTTTTTTTAATCGCCATTCCCAGCGACCCGCCGATTAAACCCACACCGACAATCGTAACCTGCATAAATAAGGGAGATTCTTCGTTCATAAATTTACACCTCATTATAATAGTGCACTGTAACACAAGTTATTGATGCAAATCAGCGGGTCCTGTCACCTCGGACTCTTCCCGTGCTCGTGTCCTGCGCGCGGGAAGAGAACTCCCTTAAGTGCCACCCGCTGGTGCAGAAACTAATGTTACACTGTAATAGTAGAGAGTAACCGGATTATTCATGAAAAACAAATCTACAAATTCCAATATACAAACAAATTCTAAATTACAATGACCAAATATCGTCGATTTAAATTTGAGATTTGTGATTTCGGTATTGTTAATTGTTTGTGATTTGAATTTTGTGTATTGTAAATTTACAATTACAATTCTCTCCCCACACTCTCGGCGATCAGTTTCAAATCTTTTAAAAGAGTGCTGAAGTTATCCGGTTTCAGCGACTGGGCTCCATCGGATAAAGCCTCCTCGGGATTCTCATGGACTTCAATAATCAAACCATCACATCCGGCGGCAACCGCGGCTTTCGAAGCGCTAGGCACCAACCCCCAGCGGCCCGTTGCGTGACTGGGATCGACGATGATGGGCAAATGTGATAACTGTTTGACCACCGCCACCGCATTAATATCGAGGGTATTGCGGGTGGCAGTCTCAAAGGTACGGATTCCTCGTTCACACAGCATCACCTCAAAATTTCCTTTGGATAAAATATATTCCGCCGACATAAGAAGGTCTTTAATCGTCGCACTCATTCCCCGTTTCAAGAGAACCGGCTTTTTGGTCATCCCCACCTCTTTTAAAAGCGAAAAATTCTGCATGTTACGAGCGCCGATCTGAAAAATATCCGCGTATTTACCGATCAATCCAATATCGCGAGGATCCATAACCTCGGAGACGGTGGCGATTCCCACCTCTTTTCCGACTTGAGCTAAATATTTTAATCCCTCTTCCCCTAATCCCTGGAAATCATAGGGAGACGTCCTCGGCTTAAAGGCCCCGCCGCGTAAAACCGTGGCCCCGGCCTTTTTGATTTTCTTGGCAATGGAAAGAAGACTGTCATAATTTTCAATCGAACACGGGCCGGCCATGATTATGATTTTTTTCCCGCCAACTTTGAGTTTATTGGAAATCTTGATCACCGAATCTTCTTTTTTAAATTCCCTTGAAACCAGTTTGTAAGGCGCCAAAACCGGCATCACACTTTCCACACCTGGAAAAACTTCCAGCGGTGTCACCCGCAAAACATCCTCGGGACCGATAAAACCGATGATCGTTTTCTCCACTCCGCGGGAGATGTGGGCTTTTAAACCCAGACTCTCGGCTTTGGTCACAATGTGCTGAATCTGTTCTTCTGTGGCGCCTTTTTTTAAAATGACAATCATAAAACCTCCTCAATCCGTATTTTGCTGTTTCATCTCTATTATTGACCTTTTCTTTACTAATGTTAAATCTCCAGCCGCTACTTTCGACGACATCTGGAGATTTAACATTCTGTTTAGTAGTAGAAGGTCAATAATATCTGAAACGTAAAGAAATCCCGCAAAAATTCTTATCGTCGTTCTCTAATCAGCGTCTACAAATTGCCGCGAATTTGTCAGGTTTTTTTGCGCTAACCAATACCCCGGATTTTCTAAAGTTAGTAGGGCCCCAAAAAAAATATTGTGCCCAAGAGAGCGATAACTATTACTATTCCCATAAGGCGTGCTTGTCTTTTATTCAGTCTCATATCGTCTCCTCGAGTCTGTTTGGTAAAAACATTTACACGAGAGACTTCAAAGCGCGTATGAATTTTTTATTTTCCCTCGGAGTTCCCACCGTCACGCGGATAAAATCTTTTATTCCCCAGAAATCCATATCCCGGACGATCACACCTTTTTTTAATAACGCCTCACTGACCCGACGGCTGCCTGTCCCGCTTCTTGCCTCGCTAGATGGGGCTGGGTCTGCGTTAACATTCACCAATAGAAAATTTGTCGAGCTTTCCACACAACTCAATCCTAATTTTTGAAGTTCCTGATACAAAAACTCCTTTTGCTCGATGATCATCGCTTTAATTTTTTCATAGTATTTTGAATCTTTAAGACAAGTAAGCGCGGCTTGCTGAGCTAAAGAATTCACATTAAACGGCTCGCGCACCCGGTTCAAAAGATCGATCAGCTCTTCATGCGCGATCCCATAGCCGACGCGTAATCCCGCCAAACCATACATTTTCGAGAAGGTCCGAGTGATCATGATATTGGGATAATTCTTCAAGAGCGCAATTGTATCCGGATAATCTTTCTCTTGGACAAATTCAAAATAGGCTTCATCGAAAAAAACCAGGATGTCTCGACGGATACTTTTAAGAAAATCGATCACCTGCGACTGAGTGATGTAGGTGCTGGCGGGATTATCGGGATTCCCGATGAAAATAATTTTTGTCTTCTGGGTGACCGCTTTTTTCATTCCCTCTAGATCATAATGAAAATCTTTAAGCGCAACTGCCGCGATAGAAGCTCCGGCGATTTGGGAGGCAATTTCATAAATCAAAAAAGACGGCCGCGCCACAACCACCCCATCACCCTGCTCAATAAAAGCGCGGATCGCCAGGACAATGATTTCATCTGAACCGTTGCCGATGATCAGCTGTTGCGGCGAAACCTTCAGCCGCCGGGATAATTCCTGACGCAGATGGAAACATCCTCCGTCGGGATAACGGTTTAAACTCTGCGCGGCTTGGGTAATGGCTTTCAGAACTTTTGGGGAGGGGGCAAGCGGACATTCATTGGAAGCCAGCTTGATCACTTCCTTTAAACCCAGTTCTCGTTTGACTTCTTCAATGGGTTTACCCGGAAGATATGGTTTCACATCCAAAATACTTTTTCTAACAAGACTTCTCATTCGAGCGTTGGGTATGACCCTAAAATTTTTAAATATTTACACATATCTTCGAGCTGATCTAACGCCCGTTTGACATTGGGGTCGAGGCGATGTCCTTTAAAATCCACAAAGAAATAATAATCCCACGCCTTTTTCTTCGAAGGACGGGATTCGATTTTCGTCAAATTGATTCTGTTTTTATAAAACGGAGCCAGCATCGAATACAAAGCACCAATCTTGTCTTTGATCGAAAACAAAATCGAGGTACGGTCCAAACCCGTCGGGGCGGCGTCTTGGGTACCTAATACCAAAAATCTCGTCTTGTTGTGGGCCATATCGTGGATACCGGCTTTAAGGATAGGGATACTATAAACTTCCGCGGCTTCCTGGGAGGCAATCGCCGCGCAATCTTTTTTTCGACTAGCAATGGCGGCGGCCTCGGTTGTGGAAGCGACAAATATCCGTCCAGCCTTAGGTAAATTTAACATCAACCAATTCCGACATTGATCAAAGACCTGCGGATTGGAATAAATCGTTTTAATCTTCTCCAAGGACGTGTGCGATAAAAGATTGTGATGGATTTCCAGCAATCCTTGCCGACAGATCTTCAATTCTGTATCGACGAGCAAATCAAACGTTGGTGTGACCGCTCCCTCGGTTGAATTTTCAATCGGGACAACCCCGTAATCACACTCACCGCGTTCAACGATTTGAAAAACTTCTGAAATATAACCACAGGAAATGTACTGCATTTGAGAACCGAATATTCTGCGGGCCGCGGTGTTGGTGAACGCCCCTTTTTGCCCGAGGGCGGCAATACTCAATGGTTTTTCCAACGCCAGCGAAGACGACATGATTTCGCGATAAATGGCTAAAAGAGCTGATGTCGGGATCCTTCCTTTATTTAAAGACTGAATCCGGCGCAGGACCTCTTTCTCCCGTTGCGGCGCATAAAACTCTTTATTCTTTTTTAATTTTTCTTTTCCGATCGCTTCGCTCATCTCGCAGCGCTCATTCAATAAAGAAACAATCCGCGCATCAATTGTGTCGATCTTTTTACGTAATTCTTCGAGTATCATATTAAACGTTCTCTTCCATTTTATCCTTCCCTAGGCTGCCATACATCCGTTTGCAATGCAGACTCTCGAGGCTGCAGGGCATCTTGCGGGATATCTTCTTGGACCGCTTCTTGCTCAATCGTCGTCGGCACAACAAATTCTTGCGCTTCCTTTAAGAAGGTCTTGACTTCTTTTTTGATGGGGCCGCTTTCAGCGGGTGCCACCTCGGGAAGTTTTACATCACGGTCCAATTCAGAAATCTCTTGCGCCGGCTGCAGCAAGGAAAATTCTTCTAACTTTGGCAAATCCGCAAGGCTTTTAAGGCCAAAATATTCCAAAAATCTTTTGGTTGTACCGTAGAGAAACGGCCGCCCGGGAACTTCTTTTCTGCCAACGATGTCAATCAACCCTTTGGATAAAAGATGTTCGCTGACACCGTCGGAGTTGACCCCGCGGATCAATTCAATATCCAGGCGGGTCACCGGCTGTTTATAAGCAATAATCGCTAAAGTTTCTAAAGCCGGCTGGGATAATTTTTCTTTGTGTTTGGTTTTATAAAATCTTCGAATCGCCATCGCATAATGCATCGAACTTAACATCTGATACCCGCCGGCAATTTCCACAATCACCATACCGCGGTTTCTTTGTTCATACTCCTTTTGCAGATTGCTGATGGTCTGCTTGATAAAGGCAGCATTCACCGTTTCTAAAACCTCTTTAAACTGATCGAGTGTCACCGGTTTGTCACTTACGAAAAGAATCGCTTCCATGGTTCCTGCAATGTGCTCGTTACGGAATTCTTCCATTATTTTTTCACCCTTTGTTTATAAATTTCGTTTAAGAGATCTTCCGCCGTTTGAATGTCTTGGGAGCGCTCCAGTGCCTGTTGAATCATCTGCAGGGCTTCCTGCCGTTTATACTGAAGCTGCAGCAAAACTTCCAACGCTTCTTGCTGCCAATCGGAAGGAATCTGCGGCTTCAAAGGAGTCACCGCTTCAGCTTTAATGAGGCCGAATTTCCCGAGCTTTCCCTGGAGCTTGGCAATGATTTCTTTCGCTCTTTGCATACCGATGCCCGGGAGCGTCTTTAAAAAATTTAGATCATTCTCATCGATCGCGCGAGTGATTTCCGAGATCGGTTTGTTCAATGCCCGAAGTGCCGCACGAGGACCGATACCGGAGACTTTTATAAATTGTAAAAAGAAATCCCGTTCAATCTCATTCAAGAAACCCACCAAAACAGGAACGCCTCTTGACGGTTCCAGCTGAAAATAATGATACGTCATTAAACGGATATTCCCATCGGGATCTTTTATTTGGTCAAGTCGTTCGTAAACGGAAAGCGGAATCAGTACTTCATAATACAAGCCCTGGACGTCAATGACCAGCATTCCTTCTTTTTTTTCGACCAGCTTGCCGCGGATTTGAGCGATCATACTGACTTTCCTAGAAAATACCGAATTCAAGAAAATCACAATACCCAATACACAAATCACAAACAATATACAATACCAAAATTACAAATAAGCAATGATCAAAAACATTGAATCCATGGAGTTTTGAATTTGTTAATTTGGTTTTGTTATTTGTTTGTGATTTGTATATTGGAATTTGTAATTTAAAATCTTAGGCTCTTCGACGTTCATTTACTCAGACACGACTACGAATAATATGCGTATGCCCTAACGCCAGCGCCAAGGCGTCGCTGGCATCCAAAGTCAATTGTTCTTCATCGATGCGTAACATCTGCGCCACCATGCTGCGGGTTTGTAATTTGGGCGCATTGCCGTTTCCGGTTACAGCCTTGCGAATGCGTTTTGCGGCGTATTCGATCAGCGTGATGTTCCTCTTGGCACACAGCAAACAAATAACACCGCGCACGTGGCCCAAAATGCAAGCGGTCGTCGGGTGGTTATAGTGAGCGTACAATTTCTCTAGAACCATAATTTGCGGTTGGTGTTTAAGGAGAATAGCATCCAAATTTTTATAGATCCGATGGATTCGATTCTGGAGAGCATCTTTTTGCTTGGGTTCAATACTTCCAGTTTCAATCAGTTGGATACAATTCCCTTCGAAATCAATGATTCCATAACCCGTTGCCTTTAATCCCGGATCGATCCCCAGAATTCTCATAAGTCATATCGTCCTAACCGATGCCTATTGTGCGGCCTTTTCAATCTCTTCGTCGGGAATATCAAAGTTGGCGTAAACCGCCTGAACATCCTCGTGTTCTTCCAAGGCTTCCATTAAAGATAAAACTTGTTTGGCGTCGTTCCCGAAGACTTTCACCGTTGAGTTGGGAATCATCGTTACTTCACAGGTCTGCATCGGGATATTTTTTTTCTGAATGGCCTCTTTGACGACTTCGAAAATGGAAGGTTCGCAGATAACTTCGTAATATTCTCCTTCTGGTCCACAATCTTCTGCTCCGGCGTCTATGGCCACTCCCATTAGATCATCTTCGCTGACTTTATTCTTTTCAATAGCGATGTATCCTTTTTTAGCAAACATCCACGCCGTTGATCCGGCACCGGCCATGTTTCCGTTTTTCTTATCTAAAATATTTCGGATCTCGGCGGTGGTTCGATTTTTATTATCCGTCAGACATTCCACCAAAAGCGCTACACCACCCGGGGCATAGGCATCAAAAACGGTTGTTTCATAAACGACTCCGGGAAGTTCACCAGTTCCCTTTTTAATCGCATTGTCGATATTTGATTTTTGCATATTTTCCACTTTCGCCCGCTGCATCGCGGTACGCAAACGAGGATTCGTCTCGGGATTACCACCACCCGCCTTGGCTGCAGCGGTGATTTCCCTGATAATTTTGGTAAAGGCCGCACCTCTCTTAGCGTCAGTAGCGGCTTTTTTATGTTTTATCGTTGCCCACTTTGAATGCCCTGACATTGTTTAGTTCCTCCTATTATCCTTTTATTCAACCCAAGAATTTCAGTTGACGCTTTTTGTGTTAACTTGTAGGGGAAACTGAAATTTTTGGGTTCAATTATTCCATAATAAAAAAAGCAAGCCATAAGCCGAGTTTTGTGAAATCCCCACGCTTTGTTTAGCTTCATTTTTTATTAAAGCGAAACAGTGGGGATGGATGGTCATTCGACTCACTTCAAAGATCACTCTTTGAACTCTTGCAGCCTACCCGGAAATAATGGCGAAGCGGATCACTTCGCTTACGATGGGCGGCCCGACGTTCGGCGATGATTTATCGCCGTCGGGCCGCCCCGCGTGCTCTTTCCCTATTTGGCATTGCTCCATGCAGAGATTGCTCGTTTCACCCCCCCGCTGTTTCGCCCGCCCCCAAAAACGACGGGGCGAAACAAAACGCGGGAGTATCGTCACTGTAGCTCTAATCCTCTTATCAGGGTTTAGGGGTTAGCGTTTAGGGGTTAGAAAAATTTTTACTAAACCCTAATCCCTATACCCTAACCCCTAATAATGTCCTGCGTTACCAGGATACATCATCCTTCGGAGCTCGGACTTTCCTCCCCGGTGTCTAAAGACATCAGGGCAACCATCATGGCTTGCTTGTATTTCAAAGAAAGCTTTGTATCATATCAGGGTTTAAAGGAGAACGTTTAGGTGTTATAGTCGACTGACTCCTACCTTAGGTACCGACTTTGCGGCCAACCGATCAGCCTCTTTATTTTCTTCTCGAGGGATAACCTTTATTTCAAAGACTGCAAATCCTTGTTTCAAATGTTGAACCTGATCAAAAAGGGCTTTAAGTTTTTGATTCTTGATCTTATATTCGCCATTCAATTGATGATAAAGCAATTCACTGTCGGTATGAATTCTCACTCGAGTTGCTTTTAAAACTAACGCCTCTTGTAACGCATAAATGAGCGCTGTATATTCGGCGAGATTATTGGTGGCTGGGCCAATTGCCTTTGAAATACTTTTGACCACCCGACCATTCTCATAGATGACAACGCCAATTCCCGCCGGACCGGGGTTTCCTCGGCAGGCCCCGTCAGTAAATATCTTAAGAGTGCTCAAAGATCGTCCTCAAGATACAAAATCCTTGCACACATTTCGCAGGAAATAAAACGGTCGTGCATTTTTATTTCATGAATCACCTGTTCTGGAACATTCATAAAACATCCCCCGCAACAATGGGCTTTAATGGGAACTAAGGCGAGTCCGCCTTTGTTCTCTAAGATTCTTTCATACCGGCTAAGGTAAGCGGGATTAATTTCTGGAGTGATCTGGTTTCTTTTCGCTTCGAGAACTTTGAGTTTATCCTGAATCTCTTTGCTGACATCATCCACTTCTTTTTTCTGGGTGAGAAATTTCTTTTCTTCCTCACCTACAACTTGTTTCTCTTTAGCGAGTAAAGCATTGATCGCATCACCTTCATCAAATAAAATCAAAATCTTTTCTTCAATGACCGATTTATCGGCCTTCAGGTATTCGATCTCATTTAATTTCGCCTGATATTCTTTATTGGTTTTCAAACTGGACAACTGGGTATTGGCTTTGGTAATTTCGGCTTCCTTGCCTTGCAGTTCCAATTCTTTGCTTTTTCGATCCAGCAACAAAACCTTGAGTTTCTCCTCGAGCTTCTTCAGACCATCTTTATTATTTTCAAATTTTTCTTTTAACTGAGCAATAAAATCCGGTTTCTCCTTGAGTTCTCGTCTTAAATTATAAATTTCATAGTCAATTTTTTGTAAATCAACTAACTTTTTAATCTGATCTCTAATCAAAACTTCGGGTGTCTTATTCATTTTTATCAAAAAATTTATATCGTAAGAACCAGAAATAGTTCGATCCCTTCATACAGCTCAATACTAATACAAACGTGTTAAGTGCTGTTACGTTTCTCCGAGGAGGAATACGCCTGATATGTAACTTTTTCAAACACGTTTGTATTAGAGCATTCTTCTTCACTAAAGAACTTGTTCCTTCGAAGAAGAATGGGCACAGAAGGAATCGAACCTTCGACCTCTGCCATGTGAGGGCAGCACTCTAACCAGCTGAGCTATGTGCCCATTAAATATCAAGTCGAACCACGAGCCTGGGCCCACCAGGACTTGAACCTGGGACCCACTGATTATGAGTCAGTTGCTCTAACCGGCTGAGCTATGGGCCCGCAGCGACTCATAGAAGAATTATCACTCAAAATCGGAATTTAGCATAACATAACAGCCTGGCATTTTCAACCCAAGAATTTCAGTTGACGCTTTTTATTTTAACTTTTAGGGAAACTGAAATTCGGGTTTAACCCCGCTGTACAGAAAAAATCTCCTCGAGATTTTTTCTAGCGGCCCTACGGGCAAGAATTGCAATTGTGGTTCAATTGCAATTCTTGGGTTCAATAACTTTAGCGTCAGAAATTGGGTTATCTCCTCAGATAAAATCAAAATGTCCTGTAAGAAAGTATCCTACAGGACATCTGGCAAAAAAAACCTCATAAGGTTTTGGCAACCCACTTAATTTACGGCACAATTTTAATTTTCAATCTCCCAAAAGGCAAAATTCCTTTATACGCCACATTGTAAGTACAAAATATTTCAACCTCCCGTGGGCTCTTAAAACTATCGCCTTTAAACCCGCGTTTTATAAAATCCTTCGGAGCAATGATGATATCTTGGCCAGCGGCTTGTGGGTCGGTGGGCCTGGTTCCCCATTCCTGATCATCGATTGTAAAAAATAAAGTCTCTTGCCCCAGATTCTTGACTCTATAATTCTTATTGCTGATATTTTTTACGGTGACCTCGAACTCTATTCTTTCACCGACTTTAAAAGTATCTTTATCGGATTTTAAGGCGATTTGCAGCGGAAGGAATTTTTGCTGGTAGTCATAAAGAAGTTCATTATATTTTCTGATGGGCCGATCAATATCATAATGATGAAACCGCAAATCTCGTCGGATAAAGCTGGAAGTTCTTAAACCTAGGACCGGAAACCCATAGTGTTTGTCTTCGAAGCCAGACTGCTTATGGAGTTTATCGTCCATCCCTACAATGGTGATCAGAAACTCATATGGCCCGGTTGTCGTTTTAGTTTTCGGATCGTTATATTGATAGGAGATTGCATAAATCCCATATTTGTTTTCATACAAAACATTCTCAGCAAAGTTAGAGAGCTCTTGATACTTATCTTTGGACTTTAATATCTCATCATAGATATACAGAACAACTTTATCACAGGCCTCTTTTGTGGCTTCATCCAGTTGAATTTCTTGCGCATAAGATAAAGAACAAAAGGTGAGACTTATCAAAAATAATCGAATACTCTTCATGGAAAGTCAATCTTGATTCATCAAAAGTCCCTCCAACTAATTCATAGATAAAAAATAGCTGTCAGGGCTCTTAAAATTCCGACGCCGGACATTTTCTAAAGAACCCCTTCTCCTTCTTTGGCGGTCATATCCAGAAACGTTTTGATCCGTCGAGAGCGGGTGGGGTGCCGCAGTTTACGCAAAGCCTTGGACTCGATTTGCCGTACTCGTTCGCGGGTCACATGAAATTCACTGCCCACTTCCTCCAGTGTGCGGCTGGAGCCGTCATGAATCCCAAAACGTAATTCCAGAATCTTTCTTTCTCTTTCATCCAAAGTTTCCAAGACAGCGGCAATTTCATCTTTCAGCATCGAGTGAAGAGTCGCATTAGCTGGAGAAATAGCTTTCTTATCTTCAATGAAATCTCCAAAGTGGGTATCGCCCTCATCTCCAATGGGGGTTTGTAAAGAAATCGGCACCTGCGATATCTTCAGAATTTCTTTAACTTTACTGATGGGCATACGCATTTGCTTGGCGATTTCTTGGGCTGCGGGTTCTCGTCCGTATTCTTGGACAAATAAACGAGAAACCCGAATAATTTTATTGATCGTCTCTGTCATATGAACCGGGATACGAATAGTCCGAGCTTGATCGGCAATAGAACGGGTGATCGCCTGCCTGATCCACCACGTGGCATACGTCGAGAATTTATATCCTCGTTTATACTCGAACTTTTCCACCGCTCGAATAAGCCCCATATTCCCTTCTTGAATAAGGTCCAAGAATGAGAGTCCGCGGTTGATGTATTTTTTGGCAATACTCACCACAAGCCGGAGGTTTGCCTCCACCAAAAGTTTTTTCGCTTTATTGAATTTGGACTGTCGGATCTTAATAACCCGCAATTGTTCCTTAACAACAGCCAATGGTTCTCCCAACTCCTTCCATAAATCGTTCTTTTGTTTCTTGAGTTCTGAAGCATGCGTGACTTTTCTTCTTCCTTCCAGCAGCTTCGATATTCGATCTATTGAGTCGATCATGTCACTGATCTTTACGACCATCCCCTCATTAACGGTTGAAGTCAGTCTGAATGCAACAATCATCTTGGCCGCTTTATCGGAGCCGATGCGGGAATGGCGAACTTTCCCAATGATGCTCTTCAAATCTTTGATCAACTTCGGACGGCGCTCTAACTCATCTTTAACAACATCCTCAACGTTGATTTCACCTTTGAGAACCTTATTAATAATATCCAGCGCCTCTTTTCGAGCAAAGGTCGTTTTAAAAAGGGCCTCGGCAAATCTATTTTCCGCTTCCTCGATTCTTTTGGCCAAACTGATTTCGTTTTCTCTCGATAAAAGTGGAATCGATCCCATCTGTTTCAAATACATTTTAACAGGATCATCCAGTGGAATGAATTTATCCGAATAGATATTCTCTTCTCTATTTTGCTCCTCTCGGATTCGGCGGATCTCTTGTTCTCTGGATTCTTCTTCTGGCTCAACCTCAGCGGTGGTTAATTGCGACTCCTCATCCTCGGATTCGATGATTTTGATATCTTTTCCATCGAGAATCTCAAAAACCTGGTCGATGTCTTCAGAGGAATCGACCGTATTCGACAAAGTCGAATTCACCTCGTCGTAGGTTAAGAATCCTTTTCTTTTACCTAACGTGACCAACTTTTCGACATCTTGTTTTAGTTCTCTATTTTTCATTCTTACCCCTTAATTAATTGATTAAACTTTTCTTTTAGCTCATCAACTCGATTATGATCCCCTGAAATTTCCGCATGCCGGATTTGATCAACTAAACCCTTGCGTTGCGATTTTATTCGTTCCAGCTTAAGGCGGTTGATGCAATCGCGATGCATTTTTATCTTATCAGCTATGGGAAAATCATCTAGCACCATGAGCTGAGAAATATTTTGAAGAATCCTAGGATCCTTAAAACAGCTGGTCAAATTCTGGAAATTAACTTCCACACCTTTATCAAACAACTCAAAAATCTTCTGCATAATAATCCGGATATGCTCATCCTGAAAATCATTTAAATCCACTTCATCTTTTGTGGCAGGAATCAAATCAACTGCGTCTAACACTAATCTTAAAATGTGATATTCGGCCGCTCTAACTCCACCATTTAAAACAGCAGTTAACGACTGCGGCGGCTGGGCCATGACCACATCCACCGTTGATTGCGGCGGGTTATTTTTCTGTACTCCAGAAGAAATCTTTTGCAGCTCGACAGCCAATACTTGTTCCGGAAGCAAAAGCCTATCGGCCAATTGTCTTAAATAGCCAAATTTTATCACTGCATTATGAAACTTATTAATCATAGGAAGCACTTCCATGGATATTTGAGCGCGGCCTTCAATGGTTTTCGCATCGTGTTTCAATATCAACTGATTGAGTTTAAAATCGAAAAATGATTGAGCCTGACGAATTTTTTCTTGAAACGCTTCAGCGCCGAATTTACGCACGAAAGAATCCGGATCGTCGCCGCTGGTTAAAGTCGCCACCTTCACATTCATTCCTTCCTCCAAAAGTAAATCCAAACTGCGGACAGTCGCCGATTGACCGGCTTGATCGGAATCGAAAAGCATAATGACATTTTTTGTATACCGACGGAGCAAACGGATCTGCTCAACTGTTAAAGCTGTTCCTAAAGAGGCCACAATATTCTCGACTCCGGCTTGAAAAGGCATTATAAAATCCAAGTATCCTTCCACGACAATCACAGAATCCAAACGGACAACAGCATCCTTCGACAGATGAAATCCATATAAATGATTCCCTTTTGTGTACACGGGTGTCTCCGGAGAATTGATATATTTTGCCAAACCATCTTTCATCGTACGCGCCCCAAAACCGAAACATTGATTCTGGACATTAAATATGGGAAACATGATTCGATTACGGAAGCGATCATAAAACCCGTCGCGATTTTCTTTGACCACAATCAGTCCCGCCTGCTCCATTATTTTCAAACTCACTTCTTCTTTTCTTAAGAATGAGATCAGGCTCTCCCACTGATCTAAAGCAAACCCTATTCTGAATTTTTGGACCATTTCCAAAGTGATTCCACGATTTCTTAAATATTCGCGGGCTTGGCGAGCTGCCGGATCCTTATCAGAGATTAAAATCTGATGATAAAAATTTGCGCTCGCATCATTGACGGCATAAATGGACTGCTTTATGTTTGTAGATTTCGAGCCTGAAGCATCTGAGACGGGAATCGCGATACCGGCTTTTTGCGCCAGCAAACGAACAGCTTCTGGGAATTCTAACCGTTCCTGCTGCATCACAAAGGTAATGACATTTCCCCCCACACCACAGCCGAAGCAATGAAAAATTTGTTTATCCGAATTCACAACAAACGAGGGGGTGCGTTCGTTATGAAAAGGACAATTCGCTTTAAAATTTCTTCCCGCTCGTTTTAAAGGGATATAACCCGATATTGTTTCAACAATACCAGAGCGCTCCAGTACTTGGGCAATAATTTCTTCGGGAATAAATCCCATATCAACCGGACCTTCTTGGACTTATAATTCAAGTTCACTCGTTCTTAAGACTTAATTTTTAAAGAAGATTTAATTTTGAGGAGAATCTTTTAAATCCACGGTTTTTAACTTCATCACGGAGAGATTTAACTTTTCGCTGGGAAAAAACTTGTTTATAAAACCGTCATACCCAGCTTCATAAACTTTCGGTGAAATGTCAAAAAGATAAGAATTGACGAAAGATTTTTTTACATTCTTTGTTATATATTCAACTCCTAATACTCGTAGAAAAACTAGGACTAGACTACCGATTAAAATACTGCGCAGAATGGAAACCAATAACCCGCCCCATTTATCCAAAAGCGGATGAGCTTCCATCTTGAGCATGAGCATCAAGCCTTCACGAATCAACTTAAATATCAAAGAAAGAAGTGCCCACAGCAAACCAAAACACAGACTCTGCGCAATAGACTCTGAAATAGGCAAACGACTTTGTAAAAGCTTAGCTAATTCACTGTAATAGTGGAAAGTAATAAAGATCGTGAAAAGTATCCCCAGCCATTTAAAGAATTCAATCACAAAACCATTCTTAGTACCAATATAAATGATTCTCATACTGATAAAAAAAATTAGAAGGTCTACCCAATTTATATTCTTTAATATCTCTGAAATCATTTTTATATGGAAGAGGACTCTTAATTTGGTGCAAGTATAACACAGCGCCTACCGACTGTCAAGAAAGCGCTTCCTAAGAATTACGTTTTAAACATATTGCAAATCTCTGGGAACATTTGTGTTACAATTATCGAGATTTTTCTTAAAACGAAACTCGGCTTGACAATATCCCAAGAAAGTGTTATCTTTCACACCATGGATAATTCAACCATCCAAAATGAGAAAAATCTCCAAGAAGAACTTAATCGAGCCCGCAAGGAATTATCAATCCTTTATAATGTCAGCAATGCGATGCGTACGACCCTCGAATTGAATCATATCCTTTATATTATACTGACCGGAGTCACCGCACATACTGGCCTGGGGTTTAATCGAGCCATCCTCTTCCTAGTGAACAAAAAGGAACGATGCCTAGAAGGAAAAATGGTCATCGGCCCTGATTCCGAGGAACATGCCGAACAGATTTGGAAATATCTTAAGGAAACTAAACAAAATTTAGAAGATTTAATCACCGCAGATAAAATATCGCAACAAACGACACAATCGAAATTGTTTAAAGCCATTCAAGAATTAAGAATTCCTCTAAATATTAATGACGGAACCTTGCTTTCTACAGTTTATCATAAAGGAATTCCAATTCACCTTGACCGTAACTTAATCGAACAATATCTCAAAGACCCTATCCTTCAAGTTTTTAAAACCAATGAACTTATTATCATGCCGCTCAAGGCCAAAGACCAGGTCAACGGGATCATCGTGGCCGATAATCTTTATACGCAAAAACCGATTACCGACGAGGACTTAAAAATATTCACCATGCTCACCAACCAGGCAGGACTGGCTATTGAAAATTCTCAACTTTATGAAATGGTGGTTCACAAAAGTCATACGGATTCTTTGACCAATCTCTGGAATCATGGATTCTTTCAACACACCCTCACCATGGAGATTGAAAAAGCTAAAAAAAACAATAATTCACTTGGCCTGATCATCATCGATATTGATAATTTTAAAAAACTTAATGATGAATACGGACATCAAAATGGCGATATTGTTTTGATGGAATTGGCTCAAATTTTAAAGGAATCGGCGAGAAAAAATGATTATGTTTGCCGCTATGGGGGGGAAGAATTTTCGATGATTCTACCCCAGACCGACAAAGAACACGCCTTTATGCTCGCAGAAAGAATAAGAGAAAAAATCGCACAGCATACTTTCCCCAAATTTTCTTTGTTTGCCAATCTTAATGTTACGGTTAGCGTAGGATTAGCGAGTTTTCCCGAGGATACAACCATCAAAGAAGACCTTATTGCGAAAGCGGATAAAGCTATGTATATCGCGAAGTTTGGAGGGAAAAACCGAACCTGCGTTTCTTCATCTTCATAAAATTTTTGAATCGTGCATTTTGTTTTTCATACTTTGGTCTGGTCATAAATCCTACCTCCTCGGGTCTGGCCTGTCTTACTGAAATAATTCTAACCTTACTTCCCCGGTCGTGAGTGACAACCGCTGACCAAGACTTTCTATACCAAAATTTTAAGAGAGAGTATTATTTTTCTTGATTTTCATTTTCAAATAAGAAATAAAAACAGTGCTCTCTCACTATTTTATCTTCAAATAATGAAACGAATAGATTCCCACGCCTTCACAGGCGTGGTACTTACTGTTTCAAGCTCTGATGGAGCATTCCTTTGTCCAGCAATAAAACTGCTGGAAACTGCTCTCATCCCCGCCTTAACGAAAGGCGGGGAATTCTCGCTGTGATTAAATAGTGCCGGTCACGATTTTTTATTCGATTCTTTATCCGTAACGACAGCTATGATCGGGGAGATGTTCTTAAATAAATTCATTTTTGGGTTTAAATGCCTTCAAAGGCATAATGTCTACAAATGATCGGACTTTGTCGGCAAGCTTATGATCCAGCGTGACTAAGGGGGCCTTTAGTTGCTCTGCCAAACACACATAGGTGGCATCATAAAATGAAATATGACAACGTGCTGCTACATGATAAATGTTTTCCAAATTGGGATGAGATGTCCGCATCTTTTCCAAAACCATTTCACAGGCTTTAAGCAATTCAAGGGCTTCTTTTTGGGAATACACCCTTGCCAGTATGGATTTCTTCCAAACAATATTGCCTAATTCAAACATCGCAAGCATCGTTGTGTATTCTCCGGCCGTCTGCTTTGTTTTTCCCTCGCTGATCGCCATGTAAATTGCGCTGCTGTCAAAAATAATCATCGTCTGCGGTCCTCGCGAATAGTTTTAACCACGTCTTCCCTGGACAAACGGCTCGCCAAAAATGCCGCGCGTTCCAATATTTTGCGCTCCTTAAGTTCTTGTGTCTTTGATACGCGGGCATAGAGTCGCTGTTGTAAAGCCTCAAGGATAATATCCCGGATAGATTTTTTTTCCTTAATACCTAGTTCCTTCAATGTGGACAAGAGATTATTTTCCATACGTAACGTGTAAGCTTTCATTGCGCACCTCCTGTGGGAGAAATAATACAAGATAGACATCAAGATGTCAAGATATCATTAAACCATTCCCTCCGCCTTTTGATTGAAACGGAAAAACGGGGTCACACCTATTTTTGAGCACTAAAAGTTACAAATAAATTTGTCGGAAGTTATCGGGAAGTTATTGAAAAGATCATTCCATAGACTTGGACTGATTTTGAAATGATGGTGCCTGTCACGATTTTGACGTTTAGGGGCAAGTCGCGCCTATAGTGCAATTGACAAAAGGCGGGTTCCTATACTCATACACCCAGTTGACGACGCCGCAACCTGGGACGTTAACGCCAGCGCTACAATAGACTACAACGTAGGGGGGGTTTTTGGGCCCGGTGTAGTCAACGCACGTCGTGATGGTTCTGGCGATCTGGGCGGCGGTACAGGTGCCTAAGTTGACGCTCACATCGCCCGCCAAATCTGCAGCGCTATCAGTACAAGAAGCGGCCGGCGTGTTGACGCGACATCTCCAGGTGGGGCATGCGCCGCAGTCGCCTGGACAAGTGGCGCAGTTCTCGCCGCCATTACATATATTATCTCCGCAAAAGATACATGTTGGTGCTGGCGGGGCGCAGCATCCGTTAGAACAGCTCGGCCCCGGACAGCTCCAGGTGCCGTCGTAACCACGGCTTTGCACATGCGTTGTGCAGACATCATAAGACTCATCAAAAGGGGTTTGGATATTAAGGTATGTTTTGCCCCTCGATGTGTCAGTAAATGGTAAGTAAGTTATATTTACCGTCGGATCCGAGCACAGCGGAGTTGCTCCTGTGGCAGGAGAAAGAGTAACCGGAATACTCACCAGAGGTTCTCCGGCATTCACCCGGTCACACGAATACCAGGTGCATGAAGAATTACAAGCCGGTGTGCATGGGGAACCTATAGCGCAACTAACGACAGTATTAGCCAAAACATGATGATCCCGGCAGACGGACAGGACCGTTAGTAGAATCAAGGAAAAAAGGAATCTAGGAAAAATTTTAGGATTCATTTTAATTCCAGGTTTTTAATTTTTTCTTTTAAGAGTTCTACTTCCCCTTGCAGTTCGGTTAATGATTTCATTTCACTCTTAAACTTTTGGAACGATTCCATTTCGACTTTAAGTTCTTTGATCGCTTGCAGAAGAACAACGGATAATTTCATGTAATCAACGCTGAGAAATTCTTTGCCGTCAGAATATTTCGCGGGTATGACGAGCTCAGGATAAACTTTTTGTACTTCTTGTGCGATCAGCCCGATATTTTTTTCACCTTTTTTACGTCCCATAACGGAAGCAGCAAGGTCGTTCCATTCGAAGGAAACACCTCTGAGTTGATCGAGATGAGAAAGTGTATTGGTTAAGGGTAGAATGTTTTCTTTCAGCCGTTGGTCAGAGACGGTGGTAATGAACGGGGCGGTGATGGTTCCGGTGGCGGTGATATTGCCGTTAACCAAGAAGTCGGTTCCGTTAAGAGTGAGAGGGCCGCCAGAGGAAGTTAGGATGGCTCCTGCGCCAAAATGGATAGAGGTTCCGTTAATATAGGCATCACGTCCAACGATTAAATCATGTGCGCCATTAACAGTAAGATCACTTCCGACAGAGAGACTTCCTCCGGTTGAGATAGAACCAGTAAGATTCATGTTACCGTTGCTTAAACGTATCTGGCTCGCTCCAGTATAAAAATTAATATCTGGCGCGACAAGCTGGATATGTCCATTGGTGCTCCCGGCTAGAGGTGCTATTTGAATTTCATCGTTTACACCACCAAGTCCATCTTTAACAGTCAGGAATAATGTTCTTCCTCCGAAAGCAATACTGGATCCGGTATAAATCAATCCTCCATCAGTTCCGCCTGCGTCTGAGGATATTCGAATTTTACTATTGCCACCGCCAACATCTAATTTTTGAGCAGGAGCGGGAACGCCGATCCCGACGTTGCCGTTGTCCAGTGTCGTGATCAAAGGGGTTCCGGAGGAGTTTTGAGTCTGAAGGCCGATGCCGGTCGTGGTGCCTTTTCCTTTTACAATGAGTTTTCCA
>OBEQ012070350.1_pt1 | contig 46150 bp, 40 predicted proteins | sample 1670901 | NCBI WGS metagenome assembly OBEQ01 (sample SAMEA104232315, study PRJEB22302) | groundwater metagenome | biome: forest; feature: aquifer; material: groundwater | place: USA | collected 2011-08-07 | depth 5.4 m
AGGATATTTGGAACCCCATAGTACCGACGTGGCAGCAACGCGTGGTGTCGCCAGCGCCGCGTGAACAGCACGACATGCGGCGCAAAGATGAGATTGTAGCTCGGATGGGCGAGAAAGAAGTCGAGGACCCGGTGTCCCATTAGGGCGTAGGAAGCAACGCTCTGGTTGAAATGCGGATTGTAGACGACCACCGGATTGTTGTTGTCGAAGAACCGCCGCCGCCCCCTGCCCCAGGCGCGTACCACCTCGAACTTGGGGTAGCCGGTCACGGTGTAACGCCCCGGTGTCAGGTGCCTGAGCCTGTTGAACCGGTCCACTTCTTTCTGTCCGGGCAGCAGCACGAAGTCGAATAACGCGATGTGCTCATCTCCCGCTCCTGCGCGGTCGCCGGCGCCGTGCCGAGTATGAATGAGCGTCAGATCCTTCAACCCGTATTGTGTGCGCAGCTGTCGGCAGTGCATCTCCGGTGACACCAGCGCGTCAAGGCTCCTGAAGAAGTCGAGATTGTCCTTGAGAATGCGCTTCTTACGCATGAATGCAAACTTTGACACCACAGGATCGATCAGTGGGTACCACCATACCGGGTCCAGGCGGAGGAGTGTACAGCAATGCCCGGGGTAAAGCCCTCCGATCGACCTAGCCATATCATGCTCGGCCTCGGTTGAGGTCGCAATGATCACCTCGAATTCCGGGTGACGACGCGATAGTTCAAAGGCGTAGGGCGCCGCGTGTGGTACCTGATGCAGCGCGTAGTGGTTGAAGAGGAAGCCGATGCGCATGATGCGTACCCTGGTCGCGACCGCGGTTATTTATCAACTGAAAAACGTCCCGTCCCAACCATGGGTACGTCGGGCGGAGGCGGCCCGGCAACACCGAGAAGTACCTCGATGTAAAACGGTCCATGGCGCAATCGACCACTCCTCCTCTGCGGTCGGTTAAGTGCCTGACCTCATCGTTTTACGTGTTCGCCCTGTGGCATAGTCCGCTGTTGTGGCACCAACCCCCATCAGGCCTGCAGCCCTCTACGTAGGGCACGCATCAAGAGATCGACAAACACGAGGAGACATACCTCATGGTCAGCAGACCATTGGCGGTCCATGGATATCGGTTCTTCTGGGATTGATGCCGTTTCGGTAGTGAGACGTCTTGCCGTACGATGGCTGATGAAGGCTGCGATGCCGATGGCCTGTCGCAGTGTTACGACTCAAGGGCCACCTTGACGGATGCAAAGGACTGACAGATGCGGTCGATCTGGTCAGGGGTGTGCGCCGCGCTCACGCTGCATCGGAGTAGACTCCCGCCATCGGGGGTGGCGGGTGGCAGGATCATGTTCACGTACACGTCTTGACGGAAAAGACCGTTCCAGAAGGCGATCGTGTCTTCTGCCTGTCCGAATCGAACCGCGATGATCGGACTGGGTTCCGGACCCAGTCTGAATCCCAAATCCTTCAACGAGTCGTACAGCCGCTGTGCGTTAGTCCAGAGCTTAAGACGCAGTTCGGGTTCCGTTCGGAGTCTGAGCAGGGCAGCCCTTGTGGAGGCGACAACCGATGGACATAGGGAGGCAGTGAAGATATACGGGCGACTGGCATACCGGACCAGTTCCATCACTGGATGATCCGAGACACAGAACCCGCCGGTGGCACCCAGGCTCTTACTGAAGGTCCCGACGATAAAATCGACACTGTCCTCGACGCCGGCCTCCTCGGAGCGCCCGCGGCCCCGCTCTCCCAAGACCCCAAGCGAGTGGGCCTCGTCCAGGAGCAGATAGGCGCCATGCTCCCGTTTCAAGGCCGCTATCTCCACCAGCGCCGCTCGATCCCCCAGCATACTGTAGAGACCTTCTGCGATGATCAGCGTGTTGGAGCAACGCTTCCCCAGACGTGTCAGGCGCTTATGGAGGTCAGCGGTATCGTTGTGGCGGAATCGGATGACCTCAGCACCACTCATCCGACAGCCATCATAGATGCTCGCATGGCAATCGGCATCGATCAGGATTACGTCTCCAGGGCCGGCGAGCGCCGAAATGACACCTAGATTAGCCAGGTAGCCGGTTGAGAAGACATCACACCATCGACGTCCATAAAACTCTGCCAACTCTCTCTCTAACGCAAGGTGTCCAATAAAATTACCATTCGCCATTCTGGAACCGGTGGTACCGGTTCCTTGCTCCCGCACGGCGTGGGCCGCGGCTTCAATACACTGAGGATCGAACGTCAACCCCAGGTAGTTGTTCGTCCCTGCCAGGATCACCGGACGGCCGTTCACGACAGCCTCGGTCGGCGACAAGAGGCGCTCGATCGTCACCCGGAAGGGATCCTCGCTCACCATTGCCAATGATTTCCGGGCATCGGCCAACTGTCGGAACTTCTTCAGGAGGGCCATCACCTGTGCTCCATAAGTTGCTCGATCTGCCTGGTGAAATCCCCGATGGTTCGTACATCCGAAACAATGTTTAGAGGAATGGAGATGTCGAACCGTTCCTCCAACTCAAGCAGAAGTTCCATGACCTTCAGCGAATCGAGATTGAGATCGGCTACGAGCTCTGTCTCCTCTGAAAGGGTCTGCCCCTCCTGCCCATGTGGCCGCAGGATCTCGTAGAGTTGCAGCAGTATCGCCTCGTAGCGAGCCATCTGTGAGTCAGCCTGACGTGAATGAGGTTATGCGCCCGTCCCTTGCCCTGGCAACGGGAAACCAAAAGTGAGCCTCAGACCTTCTTCCAAACGCACCTTTGGCGTCCAGTTGGCGACCCGGCAGAACGGAGCATTATCGCAGATCCAGTCCGGGTGCCTGAACTCCCGCACCTTTCCCGGGGTGAACATCGGCGCGTATCCTATCACGGATGCTACCATCTTGTTGAGCCTCGCGACGACATCCAGGATCAGCTCCGGCACCTGGAAATGAATCACCCGTTTTTCCCGAAGTCGCTGGAAGGTCTCGACAACCTCATGCCAAGCATACCCATTGGGATGCCCATCATCCAGTTCGAACGCGCGTTTCTCTCGGACATTGCCGATCAACCATTGTATCACGGCCTCTGCCAGATCTTCCACGTAGAGCAAGGAGAATCTGCCGTCTTTTCGACCCAGTATGGGGGCGATCCCGTGCAGCATCAGGCGAAGCAGGGGACGCATCGCGCGGTCCTCGGGGCCATAGACCACTGGAGGGCGAAGCGCGGTCCACGGGAGCCGATCGGCTACTGCGGACAGGGCGAGTTCCCCCATCCGCTTGCTGGCTGCGTAGGGTGACAACTCCGGCTCTCGAGCCGCCAACGATGATATCAGCAGAAATCGGGGCACGGGGCTTCGGCTGGCGGCAATATGGGCCAGCCGTGAGACCGCCTCAACATTCGTTCGGTAAAATTCGGCCTCGGTGATCCCGCGCACCGCCCCTGCGCAATGGACCACAGCGTCCGCATCGCCCACCAGTTTTTCGAGGCAATCGCGATCTTCGAGTGTGCCCAGAACCCACTGAAGCGAAGTTCCCGAAAGGCGGGCTGTCAGAGACGGTGAACGGCGCAACGCGCGTACGCGCCATCCTCCTTGTATCAGCCTCCGGGCTACAGCGCCCCCAATGAATCCCGTCGCCCCCGTTAACGCAACAACGTCCCGCATGGGTCCGCTTGCGGGCGGGATTGCTGTGGACGAGTCTCGGCGGATCCGTTTCGGCTGTGGAAGAGCTGGGCTACGTTATTGCGGTTCAGGAATTCTTCCCGGGTCTTCGAGCGGGAAAGTTTTCCGGATGACGTGCGAGGCAGCGTACGGGGAGAAACGAGCTCAACGAAACAGTCGATCGCGAACTGCTCGCGGATCAACCCCTGCAACCGATGGATACATTCGGTTCGCTTGGAGGCATTCAGCTCCCGGTACTGGACGACCATCACGGCCAATTCAGTCCGGTTGGGAGTCTCGATCGAGAACGCGCACGCGTCGCCTATTCTGATTTCGGGTAATTCCTCGGCGAGATGTTCTAAGTCCTGAGGCCAGATATTTCGACCGTGAATGATAATGACATCTTTCTTCCGGCCAATGATGACAATGCTCCCTTCCACGAGATAGCCAATGTCTCCGGTGTCAAGCCACCCATCCGAGGACAAAACCTTCCGAGTTTTTCCACGGTCTCCGAGGTATCCAGACATGATACTGGCACCCCGCACAAAGATCACGCCGGCGCGGCGGTCCGGGAGAACCTGACCCTGCTCATCTCGCACCTCAACCTGGATCCCAGGGAGAGCGGCGCCGCAATTGACAAATCGGCTCGCATTTGTCCAATCCGTTTCCGACCCGCACCCACGTCCATTGAGCGGCATCGCCACTCCACGCTCGGATAAAGGCGTCTGCTCAACGCGATCAACGGTGATCCCTTCACCGAGGGATGCAAAGCTGATGGCGAGGGACGCCTCTGCCATACCATAGCAGGCCAAAAATGCGCTTGGCTTGAACCCGCTCGGCGCAAAGGCTGCTGCAAACTCCTCCAAGACATCAGACCGAATCGTTTCAGCGCCTACTCCTGCGGCTCGCCACGCGCTGAGATCGAACTTGCCGACATCATCCCGTCTGAGACGCCTCGCACACATCTCGTACCCGAAAGTCGGACTAAAGGAGATGGTGGCCCTGGTCTGCGTCATCAGGGATAACCATAATCGAGGTCGCATGGCAAAGGATCGCGTTTTCAGGTAATCCACAGAAACCTGGCCCACCATCGGCGCGAGTACGAACCCGACAAGCCCCATGTCATGATAAAAAGGTAGCCAGGATACAGCGCGATCCCCGGGGCGAATCTTGAGGCCGTACGCGAGGATACCCTCCAGATTGGCGAGCACTGCAGTTTGGGTGATCATCACCCCGCGGGGCAACAGGGTACTCCCCGAGGTGTATTGGATATAGGCCATCTCCGTGGAGACTAAAGGTTCCAACTCCTGCTGGACTTCTGGAAGGCACGTGAAGGCTTCTACAGTCCCGATATGGTCTAACTCGAGGCCCTCGGCGGCCTCGCTCAGAAATGAGAAAAATTCAGGCCCAGCCACCGCGACGGACGGCTGGCAGTTCGCCAAGAGCGCCCTGAGTTGGGCAACATACCTTTTGTGACCGCTTATCAGGAGCGAAGCCGACAGAGGGACCGGCACGAGGCCGGCATACTGACACGCGAAAAAGAAGCGTTGAAAATCCGGATCTGTGTCCGCAACGATGGCCACTCGAGCTCCTCGCTCGAGTCCCAGACTCAAAAGGCGGCGCGCCAGTGATCGTGCCTGTTCTCGAAGATCAGCATAAGACAGGACTGCGTGCAGTTCGCCCTGGTCCCCGTAGAAATTGCATCCAGTCTCTCCCTGGGCTGCATAATCCAGAGCCTCGGCCAACGTAGAAAAGCCACTGATTCGAAGCGGCACGGTGTTTTCCGTCGGCGTCGGTCCTGTTTTCATCCTCCCGCTACCCCCTCTGTGCATTACGCCGTTGCCTGATCATTTCAGCTTCTCAACATTGGCGAAACCCCTGACCTGCAAGCCAAGAAGGAGTAGAACCGGCCGAGCTGTTCCGCCACTCCTAAATAGATCAAGATCATGAGGCGGCGCGCCACGCGTATCGCGCCAGGCGAGAAACGGCAGATATCCTCGCTAGCCTGCAGGAGGGCACTGGCGTCTCGAGGCCTACGACAGGCAGCTCTCGTACAAGACTCGCATTAGTGACGGATGAATAAATATTGAAAGTTTTCATTATGTCCTGGATAATAACGCGTACTCAAGACTATGAATAGACCTGCCTACCCCACCATCGAACAGATGACATTGCATTATATACAAGACCTGAGGTCTTTCACAACAAGAAAGTGAAGGTGGATCATAATCGTGACAGTGACACAGCAACTCCCCTGCGGTGCAGGGGCGTTGGATCAGAACCCCGCAACTCGCACACCGATAGGGAATCCCCTGCCATGCGCGCAGATCTCGAACCTATACGAATCGAACCGATAAACAGGTCGCGGGACCTTCGGCGGTTCATTCGCGTCCCCTGGTCGATCTACGTCGATGATCCCGCATGGGTCCCCCACCTGCTTCTCGAGCGACGCGAGCAGTTCTCCCGGCGTCACCCGTACTTCGCGCACGCGCGCTGTTGTTTCTGGCTCGCCTACCGCGGGATGAAGCCTGTCGGCCGGATCAGCGCTCAGATTGACGCGTTACACGAGGCACGGTATCGAGATGCCACCGGATTTTTCGGCCTGCTCGAAGCCGAGGACGAGGTAGAGACGTTTCACGCGCTGTTGAGTACAGCGGAGGCCTGGCTGCGTGACCAAGGGATGTTGCGCATCCGCGGCCCATTCAACCTTTCGATCAATCAGGAGTGTGGGTTGCTCGTGGAGGGTTACGATACGCCTCCGATGATCATGATGGGCCATGCCCGTCCGTACTATGCAGGTCTGCTCGCGGCCGAGGGATATCAGGGCGTAAAGGACCTGTTGGCCTATCATGTTGCCACACATTTCACGCCCCCAGAACTCATGCGAGTCGTTTTGAGCCGAGTTGCGGGCGCCGTACGGATCAGGCCGATGCGCCGGTCACGCCTGAGCGAAGAGATCGGTATCCTTCGAGAGATCTACGAGGATGCGTGGTCGGCCAACTGGGGCTTCATTCCCTTCACAGAGGAGGAGTTTCGACACCTCGGGCACAGCCTGCGACTGTTGGTTGAGGACGAGTACGTACAGATTGCAGAAGTGGATGGAGTACCGGTCGCGATGATCGTCGCCTTTCCGAATGTCAATGAGGCGATAAGCGATCTGAATGGACGTTTGTGTCCGTTTGGCTGGCTCAAGCTCTTGTGGCGGCTTAAGGTGAAGCATCCGAAAACGGCTCGTGTCGCCCTGATGGGCGTGCGCAAACGTTTTCAGGGAACCGCGTTGGGGACCGCACTTGCGTTTCTGCTCATTGATGCCGTGCGCGGTCATGGCATCAGGCGTGGAGTCCAGGCGGTTGAGCTATCCTGGGTGCTGGAGGATAACATGCCGATACGGAATATGCTTGCCATGATAGGAGGGGTGCCCTACAAACGCTACCGTATCTATGAAAAGGCATTGAGATGAGGAGCGGGCTGCCGTTGACCGCGATTGTCCTTGCTGGAGACCGTGTGTCGGACGACCCTGTGGCTCGCGCAGCGGGTGTCCCGTGCAAGGCGCTCGTTCCTGTTGGCGGCGTCCCCATGGTCCTCCGCGTATTGGGTGCCCTGGCTGAGGCGCAGGCGGTCGGCGATCGGATCTTATGTGGGCCTGCGTGGCACGTAGTGGAGGCCAACGACGAACTTCACAACCTGAGTGCGTCCGGGCAGGTGAAATGGGTTGAGGCTCGCGAGACACCCAGCTCCAGCGTGTACGCAGTCATGCAGTCTCTCCCGCAGGAACACCCGGTTCTGTTGGTGACGGCGGACCACGCCCTCCTGAACGCCCGACTGGTCGATTATTTCTGTTCGGAGGCTCGGATGAGGGACGCTGATGTCGTCGTCGGGCTGACCGCATACGACCTTGTGGCGGCCGCCTACCCAGAAATGCGGCGTACCGTGCTCAGATTTCGGGACGGCGGGGTCTGCGGATGCAACCTGTACGCGTTCCTGACCGCGCGAGGCCGTTCTCTGGTGGGGTTCTGGGGCCAGGTTGAAAGACTGCGCAAGAAACCGGTCCGGCTTATCTCGAAACTGGGATGGGTTCCCGCCCTGGGGTTTTTCTTCGGATGGCTATCCCTTCGTCAGGCTCTCGCCAGACTCTCACAGCGTCTGGATCTCTCGATCGAGGTCGTCATGCTCCCATTTCCTGATGCGGCATTGGACGTGGATACAGTCAGCGATTGGAAGCTGGCCGAGAGGATTGTTGGGCGCAAGCTGTCGTGAACGATGCTGGATGTCTCGAGTTGTCCGTCCATGGCGCAACAAGATGGTGGGCGTCCTCCAGGTCAGCAACACAATCCACCTCAGTCCACTTCAGGCCCTGGATGGGACAGGTCCAGACCAGGCCTGCCTGTGCCATTTCATCGATGACCGAGAGATACCAGTGCCTCAGGGCATCCGGTTCCCGCATCGCGCGGTCGATGGCATCAGAAAATAGGCCAGGCCCGCTTCCACGAAACAGCAGCATTCCGATCGACTCTCCATGGGACTGCTCCTGACTCAGGGTCTTCCCCACCCTGAGCACCTTGCCTTCGTTGACCGTCACCTTCATATCGTCGGCGTCATAGGCCGGCTTGCGGTCCGTGACGAGCGTGACCGGCCGGGACGGCGCATCCAGAAGACGCTCCAGAACGGCCGTCTCAAACAGCGTATCCCCGTTCAACAGAATAAAGTCCTCAGTCATCAGGTGACGGGCCAACCAACAACTAACCAGATTATCGCTCACGGCAAAAAAGGGATTGTGCAGCGTTGTGATCTGGTTCGACCTGCCATGGCCCCGTACGAGTTGCTCCACCTTCTCGGCCTCGAAGCCCACGATCACGGTCACCTGATCGACGCCGCACCTCATCAATTGAGCGATCTGCCACTCCACGAGGGACCGGCCACCGATCTGTAGGGCACATTTGGGGACCTCGGCTGTCAATGGGAGCAGGCGTCGTCCTTGTCCCGCGCTTAAGATGACGCACCTCATTGACCATCTCCTCATGCGGACGCACGCCCGCACGCCCTGACGTGCCGTTCGGCCTTATCTTCAATAAGTGTAGACTTGTGCGATCTGGCAGCAGTACGATACCATATAATCTCTTGGAAGGGGTAGATCCAAGATGGGCAAATCCACACAGCAGACTGGGAGATTCTGGGGAAGCGGTCAGCCATCAGCAGCAAGCTGTCAGCTTTTGATACGCCCCTTCACTTTATCCGAGGCTGACCGCTGAACGCTTCATAACTATGCTGATACTCGATCGATATCTTACCCGGGAAATCGCCAAGCCACTCTTCGTCTTTTGCGGAGGGCTATTACTGCTGTTTGCCAATTTTACGGCCATCCGTTACCTGAATCAGGTAGCTGACGGCGTCATGCCCGCCCAAAGCGTCCTGCCGCTGGTCCTGGTCAGGGCTGTGGTCGCGCTGGAGATCCTGCTGCCGATCGCGCTGCACCTATCGGTTGTCGTGACCCTGGGACGTCTCTACACCGATTCTGAAATAACCGCCCTCTTTGGTTCCGGTGTCAGTCCGGCACGGATAATACGCATCGTATTCGCGGGTTCTCTTGTTGTAGCGGGGATCGTAGCCTATCTGTCCATCTATGCGCGACCATGGGCCAACGAAACCCGCTATCGTCTGGAACGCCAAGCGGTTGCGAATATCGATCTAAACGATATGAAACCGGGACACTTCTACGAAAACTCCTCCGGCACTGTCTTGTTCTTTCAGCAGCGCGACCAGAGCAGTGGTCGAATGCAGAAGGTCTTTATTCAGTCTCGGTCGGGGGATCTGGTTCGACTTATCTGGGCGGAGGAGGGTTATTACCCTGAGCCGGCGGAGACGAGTGCGGGCCAGACCCTGGTCTGCTCTGGAGCACAAATCTATGAGCTCTCTCGAGATCAGGGCAAGGTGAGACAGGCCACATCTGACGGGTTGGTTCTCGAGTGGGAGAAATCGCATGCCCTCTCGGAGGAGTACAGGCGAAAAGCCGCCCCAACTTGGCAGTTAGCCCGCTCAGATTCGTCCAAGGATATCGCGGAGTTTCAATGGCGACTGTCAACCCCGGTGGCCGCCTTTCTGATGGGATTGCTGGGCTTTCCTCTCAGTCGTGCCAGGGCACGCCAGGGTAAGCATGCCAAGTTGTTCGTGTCGGTGCTGTGTTATGTCGTATTCTATAATCTGAACATGATGGCGAAGACATGGGTTGCGCAGGGGGTTGTGAACACCGTTCCGGGCATCTGGTGGGTCCATCTTCTCTTGGGGGTTCTGGTTGCAGGCCTGTTGTGGAGACGGATAACGCACCCATGAGTACAATCGATCGCCATATTTGGCTCAGGGTGATCAGGAGCTATGCCCTTGTGATGGCCGTCCTGTTGTCTGTCTTCAGCCTGATGGCATTCGTTACCGAGTTGGACTCGATAGGGCGCGGCACCTACGCGCTGGGCGACGCGGCCCTGAACGTCCTCTTGACGGTACCGAGCCGGATGATCGAACTGGCACCGGCAACCGCCCTACTGGGGAGCATCATAGGCCTCGGAGAATTAGCGAGTGGCCACGAACTAATCGCCATGCTGGTCTTAGGCGCCTCGCCGCTGCGTATTGGATGGTCGGTGACCGTGACCGGCATCCTCCTCATGATTGCGGTGGTAGGGGTTCAGGAGTGGGTGGCTCCGTCCACGGATCAACTCGCCTACACGCGCCGCATCCAAGCGATCTCGAATCCGGAAGCCCTGCACACCAAGCAGGGATTCTGGTCGCGCGATGGGCGGCAATTTATCCGGGTGCATCAGGTGTTGCCCGGTCGCATTCTCTCCGATGTCGAGATTTACGAATTCGATGACCAAGACCGCTTGCGCCTGGTGACATGGGCGGCGCGGGCCGACCCCAAGGATTCGGATCGGTGGGTGCTCGCGGATGTGGTGCAACAAATGACCGAAGTGGAACGGGTCGTGACGAAACGCCTTGCCAGTCTTCCCTGGGCTGGATCACTGACACCAGCGCAGGTAGAGTTGCTCGTCCTGCCCGTCGAGATTCTGTCCCGTTCGACCCTCGGCCAGTATATAGCATTCCTGAAAAAAACCGGCCAGGACGCAGAACGCTTAGAAATCAGGTTATGGCAGCAGATCACAATGCCCCTGTCGACCCTGATGATGGTACTCGTCGCAATCCCCTTTGTGCTCGGCCCCCTTCGGAAGGCGACGGTGGGCAAGCGGATCCTTCACGGATCGCTGGTCGGCGCTGCCTTTCACCTGAGCAGCCATTCCGTGGCCCATCTCGGGGCCATCTTGCATCTGAACGCGGCGCTGACCGTGTTAAGTCCGCTGGCCGTGCTGGGTGGGGTGACTGTGTGGGTGTACCGTCGTGTACAGTGAGCCCGTCGCCGAGCCTGGCATCCTTATTACTCGCTCCTTCCCTGCAACAAAACAGTGGTTCCCCAGGGAGTAGTCGCGCGCCGACGTTCGGACCTCCCATCCATGAGACGACGGACGCACCTCGTAGACATGATACCCCGCACGCTGCTCCGGCTTTCGACCTCGCGCGGAGGCAGAAGGAACTCCTATAATAGGGATAGTGCCTCGCACCTCGGGAAGGTACACCACGGAAGAGCGATGAGTATGTCCGTGCAAAATCATCTCTACGCCGTGCCGAGCGAGAAGGGCCCTCAACGCGGCCCAGTCGGTGAGTCGTTTCCGCCACGCGACCATGGCCGCCATAGGGGGATGGTGGATGAGGAGGATTCTGAACAGGCCCTGTCGGCGGGTGAGATCCAGGATGTCGCCGAGTCTATCCATCTGTGCAGCCCCCAGGCTTCCTGTGGCGAAAAAAGGAGCGGCCGGGTGTGCGGAGGTCACTCCAATCAGAACGGCATGCCCGCGCACACGTACACCTGGAAAGAGTGTACGGTCTGGCATCTGCTGTTCTCCGGTCTGCAATCCCTGATCGGAGGCCATATAGGGTGTCCACAGGGCGAAGGTGTCCTCCCACGGAGTGCGGACGTATGCATCGTGGTTACCCGGGACAACGGTCACGTCAGCCGGTGAACCAAGGGTCTCCAGCCATTGTCGGGCTTGTTGAAATTCACCGGGGAGGCCAATCTGGGTCAGATCACCCGTAATCACGATGTGGTCCAGCACCAGCCCACTCAGATCGTGAAGCAGGGCAGCTAAAATCTCAGGTGCGTGCTCACGACGACGCCGGAGCCGCCAGGACAGGTAACCCAGCGCGCGCTTGTTCAGGAGATCGCGGATCTTGACGTCAACCAGTGAGGTGAGATGCAGATCAGAGAGGTGGGCGACCCTGAAGATCTCGTTCATCGGCTTTGCCATCCTGACGAGGAGCCATACAAAGTAACAAGCTCCTCATTTCCCCCTTGAGGAGCCTGTCCGATAATCCCCTGCCTCCCGTTCGACCCTTCGGTAGGCTCAGGATGAATGGTACGCGTTGCTCTGCTGAGACTGTTCATGCAATAAGAATCAGTATAACACAACAAGATCGTGGGCCGCACTGAGAGCGGAAACAAAGGGGGGTGTTCACCACAAGACCCCGGAAGCGCTTTGACTTTCGCGTCAACTCTGGTATGGTGAAACCCGGCGCGTGAAACCGGTGTTGACGGCACTGGCACTCTTGGCCCTGTAGGGTTTCGCCGCGGCCGCGGAGGAGGGTGAGACGCCATTGGGTCATCAGCTTGGGCTGGTCTGGGTGGCCCCATTCGCCCTGTTGCTCCTGTCCATTGCGGTCCTGCCGCTACTTGTTCCCCGCTGGTGGGAATCCAACCTCAACAAGGGGATCGTCAGCGCCACCTTCGCGCTTCCCGTATTATTCTACATCTTCAGGCTGGATAGTTCTCGCCTCATCGAAACGGGGATTGAGTATACGGCGTTTATCGTCCTGCTCGCGGCCCTGTTTATCATCTCTGGCGGAATTTACCTACGGGGTTCATTGTCTGGGACCCCTTTCACCAACACCGTCGTCCTGGCGATGGGGGCCATCCTCGCAAACTTCATCGGAACCACAGGGGCCTCGATGCTCCTGATTCGCCCGATCCTTCGCGCCAATGAGCGACGTCGGTATCAGGTGCACATCGTGGTCTTCTTCATTTTCATCGTCTCGAATATCGGCGGGCTACTCCCCCCCCTCGGCGATCCGCCGCTCTTTCTCGGTTTTCTTCGAGGGGTGCCGTTCGAGTGGACGATCCGGCTGCTGCCTCACTGGCTCCTGATGATCACGGCGCTGCTTATCATCTTCTACGTATGGGACCGGCGTTGGTTTGAGGCCGAGCGAGCGACACACCAGGGGGCCGTAAGGGAGGAGATCGAGGTTCAGGAAAGGCTGAGCGTGGAAGGCAAGGTCAATTTCCTGCTATTACTGGGCGTGCTCATGGTGGCCTTCGTCGTTGGGCGGTTCGGTGTCCAGATCGGTCTTCAGTCCGAGTATGCGCGCCGGGGAGGGCAGGTGGTGGGGATGGGTATCCTCGCAGGACTTTCCATGCTGATGACGCGTCGGGAAACGCGCGCTGCCAACGGCTTCGCTTTGTACCCCATTGTGGAGGTGGCAGTGATCTTTGCAGGGATCTTCGCGACGATGATCCCTGCTCTGGCCATCCTGGAGGCCCGGGGAGGCGATCTCGGCCTGAAGCACCCGTGGCAGTTCTTTTGGGTGACGGGACTGCTCTCGAGCTTCCTCGATAATGCGCCGACCTATCTGACCTTCGCGTCGATGGCTAGTGGCCTGATGGGGACGGAAGCCATGCATCTGAACCAGCTTCTGCAGGCCATAACTGGGGGCATGCATGGGGAGACGCTCCTGACGGCGATCTCTGTTGGCGCCGTCTCCATGGGAGCGAATACCTATATCGGCAACGGCCCCAACTTCATGGTCAAGGCGATCGCGGAAGAGGCCGGGATCAAGATGCCGTCTTTCTTTGGGTACATGAAGTATACCATCGGCATCCTCCTTCCCCTGTTTCTCCTGGTCACCCTCGTCTTCTTCCGCCCATAGCTTTGTGGCGCTACCGCTCGCCTACCACAAAGTGCGCCCTTCGATTCCATTTCCAGGCTGTCTCATCATGACCCAGGACGAATGGACGCTCCTTCCCGAAGCTCACGGTCTTGATACGCCTGGCATCGATTCCCGCCGCCACCAGGTAGTCCCTGATAGCCTTGGCCCGTCGTTCGCCCAGGCCCAGATTATATTCTGCCGTCCCGCGTTCGTCGCAGTGGCCCTCGATCGTGATCTGCTCCGTCGGATTGGCATTGAGCCACTGAAGACCCTCGTTGAGATTTGGCTTTGCATCGTCGCGCATGGTCGATTTGTCGAAATCGAAGAAGATGTCCTTGAGCGGCGACTCCTTACCTGCCATTGCCGGTTGTTGCGCAGAGGGCGCTCCTGTTGCCGGTGGCTCCTGAATCGACGTAGATGGTTTAACGATCTCTTCGGACTGAGGAGCGATACCGGTGAGATCCGCACCTTTTGGGCAGCCTGAGAGCAGAAACGCGATAGTCAACAGCAGCCCTATGCTCGAGATGGGCCAAAGTCTCCATGGTCTCCTCATTGCTTTCGCCTCCTCAAAAAACGTCCCTTGCGGCAGAGCGACTTGCAGTGCCCACCACAACCTTAGCTCGATTCACGCCACACAAACGGCGAATAGCCTCCTGCCAGCAGGCAGGACGGAAACGGATAAGGACCGAAGTAATTTCGGGCTGTTTCGGGATGGAGGTATCTATACTATTCGTCTGTAGGCTTGTCAATCGAATTTCTAGCTTTTGTACGGAACCCTCCATGAGCGGGCGCGTTGACTCGGCGGAAGGTACACGTAATAATGGGTTGGATCAGGGTGAGGGAGCGTGGATGATCAGGCTGCAGCAGGTTGCAAAGGTCTATTCGCTTGGCAAGGTTGAGGTGCGGGCCCTGGATGGGGTCACGCTGACCATTGGGCAGAGAGAGTTCGTCGCGTTGGTTGGACCGAGCGGCTGCGGCAAAACCACCCTCCTCAATCTGATGGCCGGGATCGACCGTCCGACCTCGGGCGAGGTGTGGTTCGAGGGAGAGCGCCTCGATTACCTTTCTGACGACTGTCTCACGCGGCTTCGTCGGACAAGAGTCGGGATCGTCTACCAGTTCTTCAACCTGCTTCCGACACTCACCGCCCGAGAGAACGTCGCCCTGCCCCTTCTGTTGGATGGGCTGCAGGGCGGCGAAATCGAAGGGCGCGTTGAGCGGGGGCTGCAAAGGGTAGGGTTGACACACCGCGCGGATCACTGGCCCCATGAGCTGTCCGGTGGGGAACAACAGCGGGTGGCAATAGCCCGAGCGATAGTGGCCGGGCCGCGGGTTGTCCTGGCCGACGAGCCAACCGGGAACTTGGATTCGGTGGCGGGCGGAGCGGTCCTGGATCTGCTCGACGAGTTGCATCGGAATCACGGCCAGACGATTGTCCTGGCAACCCATAGCCAGGAGGCGATGAGAAGGGCCGGTCGGATCGTCCACCTCCGCGATGGGAGGATAGAGGGGCTCGATGGGCCATAACATGCGTACCTGGTCGGTTATGCGGCTCACCATCCTTCGCCATCTCTGGACGAGCCCGGTCAGGGTGCTGGTGACCGTGACAGGCGTCGCCATCGGTGTCGCCACCTTTACCGCGATCCAGGCAACCAACGAGAGCGTCCTGCGCTCGTTCACGCGCGCCATCGACGTGGTGGCAGGTCGGGCCACGATCGAGATCTTTAGTGGTGAGCTGGGAATCGACGAACGGCTCCTGCCGGTGGTGCAGCGGGTGGACGGGGTGCTGGCGGCCGCGCCAATCATGCAAACGGTGGCTTCCGTCGCTGATCGGCCGGGCGAAGCTCTTCTGCTGATGGGGGTCGATCTATTTGCTGAGGACCAGTTTCGAGAATACCGGTTGGCTGATGGCGACCGTTCGCCGGGGATTGAGGATCTGCTCAGCCCCGACGCGATTTTTGTGACTGCGGCGTTCGCAGAGGCGCACGGACTGCAGAAAGGTGGAAGCCTCACCCTCCTGGTCGGGCCGAGGCGGCAGCGGTTCAGCGTCAAGGGACTGCTTACCCCGCAAGGGCCGGCCCGTGCATTCGACGGCAATATAGCAATTTTAGACATCGCCGCCGCCCAGGTGGCGTTCGGTAAGATCGGGCGACTCGATCGGATCGATCTGGTAACGCATGAACGGGTACCGCTGGATGAAATCAGGGCACGCCTGGTGACACTCCTTCCCCCGCATCTGACCGTCCAGCGACCAGATCGGCGGGGCCACCAGGTAGAGAAGATGCTCAGGGCATTTCGTCTTAACTTGACCGCCCTGAGCGCGATCGCACTGCTGGTCAGTCTCTTCCTGGTCTATAATGCCGTCTCCCTCTCGGTCCTGGAGCGGCGGCGTCAGATCGGGATCCTCCGTTCACTCGGGCTCACGCGGAGTGCGGTAGCCGCGCTCTTTGCTGCGGAGGGAATGGCCCTGGGGCTCCTGGGCTCACTGCTTGGAGTCGGCGGCGGGCTGCTGCTTGGCCGGGCACTCCTACAGAGCGTCTCAAGGACGGTCTCGGTCCTGTATGCCTACCTCCGAGTAGAAGAGATCGAGGTCAGTCCGGTCCTTCTGCTCACGGCGCTCGGGTTGGGAAGCGCCGGTGCGCTGCTGGCCTCCCTCGCGCCTGCCTATGCGGCGAGCCGGATCGCGCCGAAGGACGCGATGTACCTCGGTTCCTTCGAAAGGACCTGGATGCGCCGCTCTCCGCTCGCGCTCCTGGGCGGCCTCCTGCTGCTCACCGCCTCCTTCCTGTTGACTCGCCCGGGTCCGGTTGGTGGCGCTCCCCTCTTCGGCTATCTCTCTCTGGCCTGCCTCATCTTTGGGGTCGCCTATTTCACCCCCCAGCTCTTACGCTTCACCGGGGCAGGTATTCATTCCCTCTGTGGGGGGATGCGGGCTCCACTGCTCACGCTTGCGGCCGGCAACCTCTCTTCGCAGGTCGGGCGGAGTGCGGTCGCGGTCGCCGCAATGATGACCGCCATTGCGATGCTGGTTGGGCTAACCCTGATGATTGGCAGCTTCCGGCGGACGGTGGAGCTGTGGGTGGAGCAGACGATCAGGGCCGACATCATCGTGTCGCCGGCTGCCCGCTTCGTGAAAGGAAGCCAGGCAAGGCTTCCGGACACCTTCATCGAGGGCGCCGCTCGGACCCCAGGGATCGCTGCCCTCGACCCGTTCATCGGCCAGCGGGTGGATCTGCTTGGGCAGGAGGGGCTGCTCGCAGCAGGGGACTTCGAGGTGGTGGCGCGATACGGCAGGCTCCTGTTCAGGAGGGGGGAGTCGGCTACGGTCCTTCGGCGTGCGAAGGCTGAGGACGGGGTGATCATCTCGGAAAGCCTCGCGCTGTCCAGAGGGCTTACCGAGGGGGACCGATTGCCTCTCTATCTTCCATCAGGTCGGGTCGAGCTCCCGATCATCGGAGTCTTCTATGATTACTCAACCGATGGCGGCAAGGTGGTGATGGATCGGAGCCTCTGGGAGAGGACGGGGGGCGGGCAGGGAGCCGACGTCCTGGCGATCTATCTTCAGCCTGGTGCCGACGAGGCCGCGGTACGGCGGCAGCTTCTGACGATTGCAGGCGAGGATAGCGCAATCGCGCTCAACTCGAACCGGGCGCTGAAGGCCAGGGTCCTGGAAATCTTTGACAACACCTTTGCGGTGGCGCGCGCCCTGGAACTGATCGCGATCCTGGTTAGCGTTCTCGGAATCTTCAACGTCTTGTGGGCCTCGGTCCTGAATCGCCAGCGGGAGATCGGCGTGCTGCGGTCGGTCGGGGCGACGAGAGCGCAGCTTCTGCGGATCGTCCTGTGGGAAGCGGGACTCCTTGGCCTGTTGGCCGATCTGCTTGGCCTGCTTGCCGGCATCGCTCTTTCGCTCATCCTGATCCACGTTATCAACAAGCAGTCGTTTGGCTGGACCATCCAGTTTCAGTTCTCCTGGTGGGTCGTCATCAAGTCGTCGATCATCGCGCTCGGCGCGGCCCTGCTGGCCGGCTACCTGCCTGCAAGGCGAGCAGCCCGCCTGAACGTCGCTGCGGCGGTAGCGTATGAGGGATAAAGGGTTCAGGATCGGGGTGGTGGCGCTTCTCTACCTGCTCAGCGGGACTGGGGCGCTGGCGGAAGAGGCCTTTCGGCAGGCGCTTCCTGGCTATCGATTCGCCTTTCCGCGGGACCATGCCTCGCATCCCGACTTCAAGACCGAGTGGTGGTACTATTCGGGCCATCTGCAGACCGAGGATGGGCAGCAGTTCGGCTACCAACTGACCTTCTTTCGGGTTGGCGTCGATCCTGCGCTGCGCGGCGATAGCCGGTCCCGTTGGGCGGTTCGGGATCTGCATCTGGCCCACTTCGCCATCTCGGACCTCACGCACCGCCGCTTCCAATACTGGGAGCGCCGCAGCCGCGGCGCCCTGGACTCGGCCGGTGCCTTGACCAAAGGATTCAAGGTCTGGAATGGCCCGTGGGAAGCCAGTGGAGATGAAAAGGCGCAGCATTTGACCGCTCACGTTGAGGGATATGCAATCGACCTCACCCTGACCCCGACGAAACCGCCTGCAATCCATGGCAGTAATGGCGTGAGCCAAAAGGCGCCGGGGCCAGGCCATGCCTCCCACTATTACTCGCTTACCAGCATGACCACCAACGGCACCTTGACCTTCGCCGGAAGGCTGCAGACCGTAACCGGATCAACCTGGATGGATCACGAGTTCGGGAGTAGCCAGTTGACCACATCGCAAGTCGGCTGGGACTGGTTCGCGATCCAGTTTACGGATGGCGTCGAGCTGATGCTCTACCATCTCCGCCTAACGGATGGTCGCCCCGATCCCCACTCCAGTGGGAGCCTGATCTATCCGGATGGGCGCATTGAGCATCTACCCTTCAGCGCCTTTCGACTCACACCGCAAGAGGTCTGGCAGAGTCCGAAGAGCGGTGGCCGATACCCGGTCCGTTGGCGGATCCAGGTCCCCGGCCGACGCCTCGACCTATCTGTGCAGGTTGCGTTCCCTGATCAGGAGCTGGACACCAGCGGCAGCACCCAGGTCACCTACTGGGAGGGGTCGGTTTCAGTCTCTGGGACTGCGGGTGACCGACCGATCGCCGGCGTGGGCTACCTCGAGATGACCGGCTACGCCAAGCCCTTCCGCCAGCCACTATAACCCAGCAAACTATCGCGACTTAAACTTAGGCTGGTGGTTAGAGAGGTTGGCACCCGCTAAATAGCCAGCACCTTATGGGATACCACCTGGAGGAAAGGGAAGAGATACTAGGGGATTCTTCAATTCCCAAGCTGCGTTGAAATTCGCTCTTAATTCCGTGTTACTGCGATCGCGAAGTTTAGCGGTATAGGCGGTGAAATGTGTCTCCACAGCCTCTAAGAATTTTCTTGGATCAATGACGATCGCTCCGACCTCTCCAGTAATCTTATGGGCTGAGACGGATATTGGCGCCGAGGAGGAAACCAGCACGATCCTGTGTCTTATTATGCCATCGTGAAAAAGCCCACACCGAGCCTCCTCATAGAGGAGACCCGGCAGCTTCTCTACGGCATCCAGGGACGGATCTATTCCTTGTACCGTTCCGCGTCTCGAGTGGGGAAAGACCTCCATGGACGCCTGGCGGAAGAACTTCTTTGAGCGGCCCTTGCTATCGGAACCGTTACGGTAGATTGCGTAGCCTTCGAAGTATCCGAGCGAAAGTTGAAGGACTGCCAGCTCCGAGTTGGGTGCAGCCAGCAAGGATCGCGCGTGGTTGAGAAACCATCCCTTAATGCGATCTTCATAGACATCGATCCTGTCTTCAAGTCTGCCTGAACTAAGCTTCTCACTTGTAAAATGGGGGCTAACCTGAAATATCATGCAAGTATCGCCTCCGAGAATACTGCTGTCTCCTAATCGGTAGCCTTGATTGCTGTCGATAATAGGGTTTGCATCGGCATGTAGCAAGAGAGAGAATCGAGGCCAGTTGGGAAGAGGAAAACAACTGATCTTCTGATTGGCCAGCTGAGACAGTAAGCCTAGTGTAGTGAGTCATAAATACCTTTACGGGCCGTTCGTGGTGAGCTTGTCGAACCACGGATGGAACATGTTGAAAACATTGCCATTCGACTGGCTCAGGGCGAACGGTAAATGTAAAGAAGCGTTAGACGCACTACACTAGCATCCCTTCGTCTGTAGCGTGACCAGGATTTCTTCGCCGAGCATGTCGATGATCTTGACGGCGACGGTCGTTTTACCGTTCGGAGGGGGAGTTCATGCTCTTGGCGCCAATGGTTCCAGCAAGGCCAACAAACGGGGAACGTCTGCGCTCACTGTTTGCCACACTTCATCGAGATCCACCTGATCGTACTCGTGAATAAGCTTGTCGCGCATGCCGACGACCTGCCTCCAGGCAATCTCAGGGTATTGCGTACGAAACTCTTCGGACAACCGTTTAACCGCTTCTCCGAGCAGGAGCAACTGGTGCAAGATCGCTGATTGGGTCTTGAGGTCTTCGAGAAATGCCGATTTGTCCAGGGTCCCCTTGAACTCAACAGCCAACCTGACTGCCTTCAGAATGTCTAATAGTGTGGTATCATCGCGAGGCATAGTACGACTCGGCGCCTTCCAAGATTGCTTGTCGTCGAATCCAATTAGCGCTGCGTTCAATCGCTCGACGGCTCACCAGATCAATCTTACGACCGAAAATGGCAGAAAGCTCTTCCTCCATGGTGACGTGATCAAACAGGCTCCATTTGGCGTCATCGGTGAATGTAACTAGGACGTCCACATCACTATCGGGCCTGAAATCTTCGCGAAGCACGGAGCCAAAGAGGGCGAACTCAGTAATCTTCCACCGGCGGCAGAACTCCGCGATCTTATCGCGGTCGATCGAGATTTTGGCGCTCATATGGAGAACTCCCCAATGAACTTACGCACGGTTCAGCTTGGGCTCGCTCATACTCCCCATTGAGGTCTACCTTATTGGGCACCTAAAGTGCAAGCAAAAACTGTACCTTAGCGAGCCGGCTCCGACCAACCCGTATGGGGCTTCATATCGGTAGGAGTACTGGGGAGCGCATGGTGGCGCTGCATCGCGATTATGTAAGATCACTGTTCTATCTCGGTCTATCGGTCCGGGACCAATAACCGGCCAGCACAGCGCCTGACAGGTTGTGCCAGACACTGAAGAGGGCGCCCGGCAGCGCTGCGGCAGGCGAAAAATATTTTATGGCCAGCGCCACGGCGAGTCCGGAATTCTGCATGCCGACCTCGATGGCAATCGTTCGACAGATGGCGGGATCGAGACCGAGCGCTTTGGGCACGGCGTACCCGCCGGCCAGGCCCAGGAGATTGTGCAGGACTACGGCGATGATGATGGGTAGAGCCAGCGCGGAAAGCTGCGGCTGATTCAGCGCAACAATGACCCCGATGATGAGGACGATAGCGGCGATTGACATGAGGGGGAACAGTCGCTTCATCCCCCTGAGTCGGCCGCCCCATTGCGTGTTGACGAAGACGCCGCACGCTACCGGCAACAGAATGATCTTGAGGATGCTGAGCAGCATGTCGCCGGTAGGAACAGCAACCAACTGCCCGACGTACAACCATGTCAGCAGGGGCGTCATCACCGCGGCCAGCATAGTCGTCATTGAGGTCAGGGTGATGGACAGGGCTACATCGCCCCTGGCCAGATAGGTGATCACATTGGACGCGGTCCCTCCCGGCGCCGCGCCCACCAGCACGACGCCCACCGCCAGGGGTAACGGGAGGGAGAGAAGCCGGGTGAGCAGCCATCCGATCAGCGGCATGAAGAGAAACTGCAAGGCTACACCGAGGGCAATGATGACGGGCCGCTTCATGGTGGCCGTGAAATCGCTTGCCGTAAGCGTTACGCCCATGCCGAACATGACAACTCCCAGCAGTGGCACGATTGCCCACTTGAGTGGGATCAGTGGCGCGGGATAGACGACAGCGGTAGCCGAGATGAGCACCGCCCAGAGTGGAAAGAGTCCGGTAATACGATCCATTCGATTTCACACCGTTACGATGAGCTTCGTTTCCACCGATAGATAGTCACGCCGACCTCGGCGAATCAGCGCCCGATCGGAGCGACCATTCCGGCCTCTGTCATACCCACGCGATTTTCTGAAGAACCCGATCCAGTACAAGGCTACAACACAACGGCATCATAGGGAACGAGCGCAGTGGGTGTCAACAAGAGGATAGCAGGCCGGGCTAGACTCGATTACAATGGCTGCAAAGGAGCTAAGCGGATGCCCCCGACCCGCGTCATTATCGACACCGATCCTGGCATCGACGATGCCTTGGCGCTGATCCTCGCTTTCGCCTCTCCGGAGCTGTCTATCGAGGCGATTACGACCGTAGCCGGCAACGTCGCGGTGGCGCAGGCGGCGCGGAACGCCTGCATGCTGCTTGAGATGGTGAATCCGCATCCGCGACCCCCGGTGGCGGTCGGCGCCGCGCATCCCTTGAGCAAGCCACTCCGCACTGCCCAGGACTACCACGGCGAGGACGGCCTGGGAGAGCTGTCCCATTTCAAGACGGGGGAAGGGATGCCACGATACCCCGAACCGCAACAACTCCCTGCAACCCAACCCGCCCCGGCCCTCATCGCCGAGATCATCAGTTCCGCCCCAGGCGAAATCGTCCTGATCTGTCTTGGACCGCTGACCAACCTGGCGATGGCGATCCAGGCGGCCCCGACGGAGATGGCCAAGGTCAAAGAGATCGTCATCATGGGCGGGGCGATCCAGGCGCCGGGCAATGTGACACCGGGAGCGGAGTTTAATCTGTATACCGATCCCGATGCCGCCAAGCTCGTGTTCACCTCCGGCTTGCCGATTACTCTCGTCCCTTTGGATGTGACAGAGCGGGTCATGCTCACGGCGGAGCTGATCGACGCCGTAGTCCGGCACGTCGACAGTCGCGTGACGCAGTTCGTTCGCGATATCACTGAGCGACTGTTTAGCGTTGAACAAGGGCGGACGGGGTATACTGCGATCCCGCTCCACGACCCGCTCGCGGTTGGCGTTGCGATCGATCGATCTCTTATCAGCAGCCGGCCATTACATGTCGAGGTGGAGACGGGCGACGGTCCAACTCAAGGGATGACGATTGCCGACAGGCGCCCCATCAAGGAGGAATGGAAAAAGCCGCCGAACCTGCAGGTGTGTATGGAGGTGGACGCCGGACGGTTCATAGCCCTTTTCTTGGAGCGGATATGCCGGCCGCCTGCCTGAGCAGACAGGTTATCGTGATCGGCAGCGCGAATCTTGATCTGACTGTGACTGCCTCCCGACTGCCCCGGGAAGGGGAGACGGTCCTCGGCGGAGAACTGCTCCTCTCGAACGGCGGCAAGGGGGCGAACCAGGCCATCGCGGCGCTCAAGGCCGGAGCCGAGGCCCGATTGATGGCGAAGGTCGGGCGTGATCCTTTTGGTGACCGGATCTGTCGAGACCTCGTCGCGGCGGGACTCCCGGCTGCTGGTCTGCTCCGGGACGAGTCGGTCCCGACGGGTGTCGCCCTGATCGTTGTTGATCGACAGGGGCAAAATCAGATCGCAGTGGCGCCTGGCAGCAATCAGTTGCTCCTACCGGCAGCCATTGAGCAGTACGAACCCTTCCTGGCCTATGGGACCGTCATGCTCGTGCAGCTCGAGATCCCGATCGCTACCGTCGAGCGGGCGTTACAGTTCGCCAAGGCCCACGAGATGATAACAATTTTGAATCCGGCGCCTGCCTCCCCTTTATCGGACGATCTCCTCCGTCACATCGATCTGCTGACGCCGAACGAAACTGAGGCTGAGGCCCTCACAGGGATTGCGGTCTCCGACCTGCCCAGCGCTGCGGCAGCGGCCAAGGCGCTGCTTTTGCGTGGCCCTCAAGCCGTCATCGTGACGCTTGGACCTCAGGGAGCGATGCTGTGCACAGCATCGGTCGTGCGACATCTGCCGGCCATCCCGGTCGAGGCCGTCGATACAACCGCCGCCGGTGACGCGTTCAATGGTGCGCTGGCCGCGGCCTTGGCTGGGAAGCCACTGGCCGACGCGCTTGGCACAGGCCGATTACGGGTATTAGAGGACGCCGTGCGCTTTGCAAACGCAGCCGGCGCCCTGACCACGACCAAGCGCGGCGCGCAAGAATCACTGCCCACCAAGGCCGAGATCGAGAGGCTACTGGCAGGAAGACCTTTACCATAAAGATTTCACGGGCCGGACTAGCAAGGACAGGGGTCTGATCGAGAGAGCACGAACAGAGGTCAGGGAGGGAGGCTGGGCCGAAAGAGATTAATGACGGGCTGTCGCCGAGGTAAAGATAGCTACGGCTGCGGGAAGGCGATGATGATCGAATCCAGCGAGAGGACCCGGTACTCCTCGTTGTCCCGGTAGAAATAGTGCCCTTCCACGCCTTCAGAGGCCTCCTCGAAGGCGACAATCGCTTCGAACGGGGGCATCTCTCGGAAGGAGTTGGACCCTTCATCGAAGCCGTCACCAGCCATCACGACCTGGCCGTATCTGATGGAGGCACCCCGTGGGCAGTGGAGCGTCAGGACATCTGGCGGTTCCCGAAGCATCCGGACCACCAGATTGATGCCATAGACCTTAAACGGTGGACATGAAGCCGACCTTTCGTTCATGTGATAGTATATAGCATACTGGGTGCCCTGATGGAAGTAGGAAATGGCGCGTGATTTTCAGGCGCCCGTATTCGTGACAGAGGGAGCGGATTAAGCAAGATTGAGGTGATATGCCACGTGAGATCTCGGCAGGGGTGATCCTGTTCAGGCGAGCGCCGGAGCCGCACTACCTGCTCCTCCATTACGGGTCAGGCCACTGGGACTTTCCCAAGGGGCACATCGAAACCGGCGAAGACGCGCAGCAAACAGCCAGGCGTGAGCTGAAGGAGGAGACCGGAATCGCCGAGGTCTGCTTCGTAGACGGCTACAAGCAGACGCTCCGATATTTTTTCCGACAGAAAGGGATCGGGATCTTCAAGATCGTCATCTACTTTCTCGCAGAAACGGATCAGTCAGAGATCAGCCTTTCCCATGAACATATCGGTTTCGACTGGCTTCCATATGACCTCGCCATGGCACAGTTGACCTTCAAGAACTCCCGGGATCTCCTGGCGAAAGCCCATGAACACCTACAGGCTGTTCAGCCTTCTGGGCAGGACGATCGGTGACCCACCGGCCAGAGGGGGGAAGACGGCAAAGAGATCGCCGTCCTTGAGAGGGGCGTCCTCACCGGCGTGGAGGCCGTTGATGAGGACCATCGTGGGGCGCGGCTTGGGGATGCCGAGTTGGTCGATCACCTGCGCGACCGTGGCCCCATCGGCACACTCCATGATCGCCTTATGGCTCTGGGAGCCCTTCGGCAGGTACTGGGTCAGCGTCCCGTACAGCGCCACCTCGATCTTCACACCCTGCCGGCCTTTTCGATCGCTCGTAGAACAGTTCCCCACCGGACGGGGGCTGGCGCCAGGTGGTCCGGCGTCAAGGTGAAGGTGGTCCGGGTCCGGATCATGTTGTGGAGGATCCCAGCATCCTCGAAGTCACCCACCAGCACCGCGCCCACGAGCGCTTCCCCTTGAAAGACCAGCTTACGGTAGATCCGCTTCAGGTCGTCCCGGACCTCCCGGATCTGATGGCCTTCATCAACCTGTGGATTCCACAGGCCGATTGAGGCGATTGGGGTGCCAATGACCGTCGTTACGTTCATCACCATCGACCCCTCGTATGCGGTGGTGACCCCGACCATATTGAGCCCGGCAATCCTTCCTTGGTTCAGCGCTTCAGGCCAGATGGCATTTACCACCCGCTCGCCGCTAAACATATCCACCGTTTCGGCGACGTCGCCGCCGGCATAGATCCCATCCAGGTTGGTCCGCTGGTAGGCATCCACGAGTACCCCGCGATGGATCGTGGCACCGGTCCCATCGAGAAATTCGATATTGGGCGCGACGCCGGCGGCCATCACCAGGAGCTGGCACGGGAGCACCTCCCCGCTTTCAACCCTCACGCCGGTGATCTGGCCGTTCTTGCCCAGCAACTCGGTCGCCCTGACGCCGCACCTAACGGTCACCCCGGCTGTCCGGAGTTCCTCCTCCACCATCGCGGCCGAGACCGCATCGACCATGGCGGGCATCACGTGCGGCATCCGTTCAATGACGGTCGTCTTTAGGCCACGACGGGCGAACGCATCCACCACCTGGATCCCGATCAGGCCGGCGCCGATCACGACAGCCTCTTTCGCTCTGGGGATCGCGGCGTCGATGTTCTGGGCATCGACATTGGTGATGCAGGGGTAGATCCCTTGAAGATTTGTCCCCGGAATCGGTGGCATCACGGCGTGAGAGCCAGACGCCACCAGCAGATGATCGTAGGACAGATTCTCACCGTCGCTCAGCCTGACCCGGCGGGCGGTGGGATCGACGGAGATGGCAGCGACCCCCATCACGCCCCGCACCTTCATCCGGTCAAAGTACCCGTCATCGCGCATCTGCATCCCGTCGTGGCCAACCTCGCGGGAGATGAAGTGGGTGAGACCAACCCGCGAATAGAGCGGCATCGGCTCCTTCGAGATGACCGTAATCGGGCAGTCCTGGTCTACTCGCCGGATCGCCTCGACGGCAGCCAGGCCGGCCGCGCTGGCCCCGATGATGACCTGATGAAGTTTACCCATACTGGTTATCCGACAGCGGGAAGTGTCTTCAATTGCACTCTTCCCGGCTGTCATGAAAGATCAGAGCGACGGCCTGAGACAAACTTTCGATAGCCTCCTCTTTTGTCCTGCCTTGTCCGTTGGCGCCTGGGATCTCAGAGCAAAAGGCAATGAAACTTCTCGCGGCAAGCCGCGAGGTATCTACCGGAACCAGCCGAATGCTTGAGCACCACAGGACATTGTGTGGTCAAAGCCTGGAGTACATGATCCATCACCGTTGAGTCCCTACGGATCCCTGGCGTACTCGAAGTGCGGCAAACCGCGAGGTATTAACCCCAAAGAAATAAACCAATCGCCATCACGTTCAACAACCGCCGTAAACTCGTTGGGCATCACCCTCGTCTCCTTGCCCAGCGTTTCCCCTCAACCCTAGCTCTGTAAGCTCGCTCTGTCAACGTATGAGGTTAACTGCAACATCAGTAGTGTCCCAACGTTTTATGCATAAATCGTCCATAACCCTTGTTTGGCGCGGCATTGAGGCCACGTCAAGGTGTTACCGATTTCAAACGCATGTACGAATCGGCTGTCGCCGTGTCAGTCGAACATCAGATTACGATACGCACTCGTTAAGCCTGCCCTCGACTTAGGGAGCGGGAACGGGGGAAGAAGGGGTGCACGCAAGGGCGTCCAAAGCCTCAGTTGCGACGAACCAAGGAGGCGATCGATTTGCCCGACACGGCTCAGCGACGCAGGCGTCGCTTGAGCCACTCATACCCTTCTCGCCCACTCAGGTAGGAGCCGATACAAAAGGTCCCCCAGCTCACAAGCGAAACGAGGAGAGTGATGCTTAGCTTCATCGTGTTAGAAAGTGAGAGGAATGGGATCATAAAATAGGCCGGGTAGACTAAGAAGCTTGCAGCAATGAAGGTGACCCCTGCCTTAAACCGAAAACGTCGGTCAGGACCGCCTGGTGACACGACTGGTCCCTGCATGGCGTTGAAAGACCTACTCCAGCCCTCAGGGTACACTGTGCCTCGCGCTATGATGCCAAAAGGGCTGGAAGGAAGCTGGGTAAGAGGGCGAAGGTCTCGTTAGCTCTCGCTGAGGCGGATCATCAGCTCCTGACCCGCCCGGAGCTTAGCCTGACGTCCAAGGTCATTCCAGCGGCGGAGTTCTTCCGGCGTGACATCGTGGGTTCTGGCGATCTCCCACAGGGTATCGCCTCTTTTCACCCGGTGATACAGGGCAGGGGCTGTGGAAGCAGGAGCGCCCCGGCGAGCCTCACGGTTGCTCTTGCCGGCCTGAGCGACCACCTGTAATGCCTGCCCCGGTCTGAGCTTCGCCTGGCCTCTCAGACCATTATCGTTCCACCGTCTGAGTTCCTCAGGCGTCACAGCGTAGGCCCTAGCGATGCCCCAGAGTGTGTCGCCACGCTTGACGATGTGGACGCTGGAGCGGGAGGGTGGAGTGACCTCCTGGACCCGCGCTGCGCTAGTCCGGGAACGGGTGGATCGAGCAAAGGCTGTGGCCCGCTCACTCGATGGTTTGGCTGGTGACAATCGGAGCAGCGCTCCCACCTTCAGCCTGTCGCCAACTTTCACCTCATTGAGGTTGGCGAGCCCGGCGGCGGTTGTCTGGTGCTGCAACGCGATCGATCCCAGGGTCTCTCCTCTTCTCACCCGATGCCACCGGCCTGCGGCCCGAACCACCTCACGGTAAGGGGATCTCGGCAACTGATCCAGGTTGGCCAAGAGGATCTCCTTGGTGCCAGGCGGCAGAGAGATCTCATGCCCAGCGGAGGTCACAGGGGTCACCCCACGCATCAGGGCTGGGTTGAGATCACGGATCGCATCGGACGGAACGCCTACCGCCCGAGCAATGGCGCGAAGCTCAATAGCCCCAGGGACTGACACCCGCTCCACCTCCCAGGGCTCCTCAACCGGTGCAGTGAAACCGTATCGATGGGGGTCCTTGGCAATAATGGTGATGGCCATAAAGGCCGGGACAAAGAGCTCGGTTTCTTTCGGAAGCCTTAACGACCAGAAATCGGTGGTTCCCTGCTGTTCGATAGCCCGCTGAATCCGATGCTCTCCTGCGTTGTATGCGGCTAGCGCCAACGGCCACGAGTGGAACATCTCGTACAGCTCTTTCAGGTAGGCGGCCGCCCCGCGGGTCGCCTTTTCCGGATCTCGCCGTTCATCAAGCCAGTAGCCCACCTTCATTCCGTACCGATTTCCGGTCGCTTTAATGAACTGCCAGATCCCAGAGGCCTTCGCCTTGGAGTAGGCGCGATAGTTGAAGGTACTTTCGATGTACGCCAGATTGATGAGATCTAGCGGGAGGCCCTGATCCCGAAAGATTCCGCGCATCATCGGCAGGTACCGTCCTGAACGCTCGAAAGCCCTGTTCATCACCCCCCACTTTCGGGTTTGATAGTACAGGATGTACGCCTTGACTTGCTCATTGAGCACGATCGGCACGTCAAAGTTGCTCAGGTCCAGTTCAGGCATCGAAGCGATCTCGCCCTGTGCAGGCGCCAACCTCGATGCTTCTTCGGGAGCCACAAGGTCAGGGGCCGCCTCCGTATCGGCTTCGTCCTCCTCCTGTTCGTTTGCCTGGCTAATTGCTTCTTGACCTGGAGGGGCGCCAGAAAGCGCCGCTTTGAGGAGAGCTGTTTCTTCGATGAGCTGGAGGCGAAGGCCACCTGAGGTCGCTACCCCTGAGATCTTCGACAGGATACTCATTGAGATCTCCAACTCTTCCTGAGCCTTGGCTCGATCCCCTGCCGTCAATGCTTGCATTCCCCTGGAAGAATGGACCAACCCATTTCTAAGGGCCCCCTCGTCTTCGCCTGGCTTTTGAGGCGTACTGTCAAGGGCTGCGCTCTGAGGTTGGACGCTCTGAACACCAGGGGGCAAGACGACAGCGGCTGTGAGCCGATTATCAGAGTGGCTCAGCGGCTGTGGGGCCATGGCTAGGCTATTACCACGGGTCGGCTCCTCGGAAGGTGAGGCTGGAGTAGAGGCAAGGAGCGATACGCTCAACGAAATGGCGACCGCTACCCCTGGGAGCCTTCGGGAGAATCGCTGGTCCATCTTGACCTCCTGTTAGGGTTGTTAGCCCGAAGCCGGCAAGCATCAAGAAGCCGCGGTGATCCGTTCTTTCTGAAGAGCCCCAACAGTAGCGGGCAATTGCAGAGTTTTATACCCTTCTTCGATTGGTTTGTCAAGCATTTCAAATGCTGAAGAGAAGAGAGATCGCCCCCGGGTATTCTCACCTAAGATGCCGGAAATGACTTGATCCATCTTGAGGAAGTGTGGAACGGAAGTTGAGAGGATATGAAATCAAGTTACAGCAAAAGGCCGCCGCGCGCATGTGAAGTGAAATATGGAGGGATTGAAATCGGTTTGCGAAATTGGCCGCGCGGCGCTTGCCTCATCCCCACGTACACACTATCATTATATATAAGCGTTCAATCGATAACCGGACACTACTGAGCCGTGGTCAAAACACAAACGCGCTCTTCGCAGCCTGGAATCAGGTGCAAAAAGCGCGTTCGAGTGGCGTAGCGAGCACGATATTTCGTGCTGTGGTCACTTATGACCCCCTCCCGTGCCGGATTGTTTTGCAGACGCCTGCGGCGGCTAGGTCATATCGTGAGGGAAACCTATAGTGCTGCCCCCCTGTCAAGTGGAAAATAGCCAGCTTTGTCTCTCCAGTTCGATCGCTCGTTCAGCTCTCGGGCGTGAGAACCGGCCAGAGGAGAATTGGCTGTTCCCGCAGAGGATCACTGCGTATTTGCTGAACGAGGCTCCGACTAGTGAAGGGTGTGCTGCTCCAGATGGTGATGGGCAAGGATGTGGCGAGCCGGAGGGAGGTGGGTCAGAAGCGCCGCAAGAGCAAGGGCAGCGATGACGAGGATCCACTCCAGCCGCATGAACTGGCGCAGGCGACGGCGAATCCTCCCTTCCTCGCCCCGCCCCGCTCCTACTAGCCATGCGCCGCCAAGGCGACCGATCGTTTTTACCGGCAGTCGGTTACGTGCGCCGGTAGGGTCTCGCAAGAGAGGCAAGAAGTAATACCGGTTCACGGCAGCCAGCCCTAATGCCAGCCCCACCAGGAAGAGTTTTGCAAGGAGGGTCAACCCATAGGAGGTCGTAACGAGGGGCTGCAGTGACCCCACCTGCGACCACGCGTTGAAGAGCCCTGCCACGAACAGAGTGAATACGCAGTAGGCTGCCATCCTCGAAAAAGGCCGGCCGATCGCTGCGAGTCCACGCGCCACCTCCTCCCTACCAGGAGGGGCGGCGAAGCGCTGGAACAGGAATCCGAACGTGAAGAGGCTGCCGATCCAGATGGAAACCGCAACCAGGTGAATCCAGTCGATGAGGACAGGCATCGTCAGGTCTCCCCATTCCCCGGCTTGCCCCGATAGGCTCGTTGTCAGGGCGATGGCCGTGGCTGCGGAAAGGGGGAGAATAATGGCCCGCTGGCTCTGCGGCGCGGTCGTCCGCCAGAGCCCCCAGGCAAGGCACAAGAGCCCAACAAAGCCGAGCCGGACGAGCCAGACGGCGCCAAAGTGGGTCTGTAGAAGCACAACCGGGAGGGTGACGTGTATCTCGGCAAGGCGCCCGCCGCTCATCATCAGCGTTCTCACGATGAGTTCGCCGACACTCGTCAGTACTACAAGTACGATCGAGCTCAGCTCCAGTCGCCGAAGCGGTCGCTCAACCGTCTCGAATTCTTGACGCGGGAGCACAACTGACCGAACCAGGAGCAAGCGAAAGGCCAGCGCGCCAATCAGCATCGAGAGACCGATAAAGTTGAGCCAGCGGACAAAGAGCTGCGGAATTGTAGCAGGCGCGCTGGTGGCCCTGGGCCGATCGGGCAGACCGGGACCGATGGCGAACGAAAGATCGCCTTCGGTGCGGTGGCTGTCGTGGGCGACAACGCTCCACAAGATCCGGTATTGTCCTGGTGGCAGGGGCGGGAGAGAAGCCTCCAGGACGGTGTGGTCGGCAGGGTTCACCCCTCCGTCCCCCTTGTCAACCTGCTGGTGGTCAGCATTGACCACCTTGATCGTACTGAAGACGGGCTCCAATACTCCGTCATACCACATTCTCACGCGCGGGGGCGGCATCTGAATCGTCCACCCCACCCGTGGCTCCGAGTGATCGGGGAAGGCGTGACCCCAAGCTGATGTGGCCATAAAGAGCAGCAGGCCGGCTGCCAGCAGGACAGCCCACTGTCCTGATCTGTTCATCGCAATACACCATACGCTTCCGGTGCGCCGATGGGCATGAAAGTCCCTCCGACTCTATCATTGCGAGCGACCGAAGGGAGCGTGGCAATCTCACCGCCGTTGTCCTGAAGGGCTGTGAGATTGCTTCGGCTTCGCCTCGCAATGACAGGGGAAACTTTCTGCAATGTCATTGCACGGTTCGCTCTGAGTTCACCGTTGGAACACCCGAAGACGGGGGACCTGGCCGAAACAGGTCGCCCCGCTCTAGGGCCAACTGCTCCTGGAAGATTTCCTCCCGCTCCCAGCCGAACCTCATGAACAGGGTCGGCACCACAATCATGTTCAGGAGGGTCGAGGTGAAGAGGCCTCCCAGGATGACCTGAGCCAGTGGCCGCTCCAGCTCTTTCCCGGTCGCCTCGCCGAACAGCAGGGGGAGTAAGCCTAAAGCGGCCGCGGAGGCCGTCATCAGGACCGGCGCCAGACGGTCCTTCGACCCTTGGATAATGGCTTCCTCCTTCGAGACGCCTTCAGCCCGAAGCTGCCGATAGTGGCTGACCAGAATGATCCCATTTCGGGCCGCGATCCCAAAAACACTGATAAACCCGATCAGCGAGGGGACGCTCGTGACCATCCCCGTAAGCAGGATCGCCACCACGCCGCCGATCAGGGCTAAGGGGAGATTGGCCATGACGAGGAGGGCGGCCCGGGAGGAGTTGAAGGCCTTGTACAGCACAAGGAAAATCCCGACCATCGCAAGCCCGCCATACACCATCAGGACCCTCGTCGCCTCCTGCTCGCTTTCAAACTGCCCACCGTACTCGATGAAGTAGCCGGCTGGAAGCTGAACCTCTTTGGCGATCCTGCGTTGGACCTCATGGATCACGCTGATCAGATCCCGATCCGCCACGTTCGACTGCACAACGATCCGCCGCTGCAACCGCTCCCGATTGATCATGAAGGGGCTGTCCACGATCTGCAGGTCCGCCACCAGCCGGAGCGGGATCTTTCGCCCATCAGGCGCATCGATCAAGAGGTTTCGCATAGAGGCGCGGTCTTTGCGGGAGGCCTCGTCAAACCAGACGAACAGGTCAAACGCTCGCTGTCCTTCTATGACGCGGGAGACCGCCGTCCCACCGAAGGCCACTTCGGTCGTCTCCAGGATGTCGCCCACGTCCAGGCCGAGACGGGAGGCTTCCTCCCGATCGACCGCGATGCGAACCCCTGGAACATTGATGAGGGGCTCGAGGAGCAGATCCGCGACCCCCTTGATATCCCGCATGATTTGCTCGACCTGCTGCCCTTTCGCTCGGAGCACGGCCAGGTCGGGCCCGTAGAGCTTGATGGCAATCTGGGCCCGGATGCCGGAGAGGACCTCGTCCAGCCGGTGCGAGATGAACTGCCCGAGGACGGTAGCCACACCAGGAACCTTTTCCAGATCCCGCCGGATAGCACGCAGCAGCACATCCGGCTCCCGCGTGCCATATCGAAGCGCGATATCGAATTCGCTTACATTCGGCGGCAGCGCCTCCTCGTCCAACTCCGCCCGACCTGCCCGCTGGGCGACAGAGACAACCTCGGGATGCTGCTTCAGCAGCCGGACGATCCGCTCCCCCACGCGCATCGATTCAGGAAGCGAGACCCCAGGCAGCATCGTCACTTGCAGGATGAAGTTTCCCTCGCGGAATTCAGGAAGGAAGGAACGGCCGAAGAATGGGACAACGGCCAGACTCCCGGCAATGAGCGTAACGCAGCTCGCCATCACCCATCGGGGGTGGTGCAGCGCCCGGCGCAGGAGCGCCTCATAGGCTCGCTTCATGCCCTGGACGGTTACACTCTCTTGTTCTGGTTGAGCTGCCCCATGACGAATCAGGAGCATGGCGGCCAGGGCCGGAACCAGTGTCACCGCGACCAGGAGGGAGGCGAAGATCGCGGAGGTATAGGCGAGTCCGAGCGGGGTGAAGATCCGCCCCTCCACCCCACCCAGCAAGAAGATCGGTATAAAGACGATCAGGACGATCCAGGTCGCATGGACCACGGCGTGCCGGATCTCTACTGACGCTTCGTAGATCACCTTCAAGGGGGGATCGGGACTGGTCTTCTCTGACTCTCGCCTGAGTCGGCGGACGATATTCTCGACATCCACAATGGCGTCATCCACGACCTCGCCAATGGCGATGGCCAGCCCCCCAAGGGTCATGGCGTTGATGCCTATCCCGAACGCCTTGAGCAGCAGCACCCCGGAGATGAGGGAAGTCGGCAGCGCCGTCAAGGTAATGAGGGACGCCCGGACATTAAAGAGGAAGAAGATGACGACGATGCTCACCACCACCCCCCCCTCCAGGATCGCCTGGCGAAGGTTCCTGATGGAGGATTCGATGAAGCTCGCCTGACGAAAGACCTGCGTATTCAATTCGACTCCTGGCGGTAGCGTCTTGCGGATCTCCTCCAGCGCCTGCTCCACCTGGTACGTGACCGTCACGGTATCGGCCCCAAAGAGCTTTGAGACGGTTCCGATCACAGCGGGCTTGCCCTCCCAGGTCGCGTCTCCCCGCTTGAACTCCGGACCGAAGCGAACAGTCGCCACCTGATCCAGCCGGATCGGTGCCATGCCTCGCTCTGCCACCTTAGTCTGCTTGAGCTCCTCGATCGACAAAATCCGACCAGCCCCGGTGATGACGTACTCCTGGCCTGGTGTCACCAGGAAGCCTCCGGGGAGGCTAACATTCGCCCTCTTGACGGTATCGAGGACCTCCTGAACGGTCACGTCGTATTGAAACAGCTTGTCCGAAGACAGCAGCACCTGATACTGCTTAACCTCCCCACCGATGGAGACCACTGAGGCCACGCCAGGGATCGCCAACAGCCGGTTGCGGATGTCCCAATCCGAGATTGTGCGAAGGTCCATCAGGGAGACGCTGTCGCTTATCAGCGCATACTTGACCAGCCAGCCCACCGCTGAGGTGATCGGAAGCATCATGGGACTCTTGGTCCCCGGTGGGAGCCGATCCTTGACCCCCTGGAGGCGTTCGCTCACAAGCTGCCGCGCCGTGTAGATGTTCGTTCCCCACGTAAAGACCACGACGATGCTTGACAGGCCGGCGGTCGATTTAGATCGGATCACCTCCACTCCCGGAGTCCCGTTGATCGCGGACTCGATCGGGAAGGTGATGAGAAACTCGACATCCTGCGGTGGCAGGCTGGGGGCCTCGGTCTGAATGACGACCTGGGGAGGGGCAAACTCGGGGAAGACATCGAGCGTAATCCGGCGTATCGTGAATAGGCCGACAATCAGCAGAACCACAAAGGCGACCACCACGAGGAGGCGATTGCTCAGAGACCGTTCGATGATCCAGGCAAACATCGCTCTATGCCTCTCACCCCGTACCGGGGGCAGCAATCAACGCTCGTACGCGGATGGGGCGGGCGGTGGTGTGAGACGCGTCGTCGCCGGCAGGCGTAGCACGGATAGCGAAGCCTGCCAGCGTCGATTCGAGCCGTACAGGGACGTACGGCGAGATTAAGCAGAGCACACCAGCGTCCACACCTGAACCCCGCACATTAATGCGTATGCCCGCCCAGGGCCGGCCCGCCGCCTTGAGCCGCAAGCCACTTCGCGTAGAGCTGGCGGCTGCCGTCCGTGATAACCCGATCGCCTGAAGCAAGACCTCGCTTGACCTCGGCGAAGCGGTCATTCCGGGTTCCGAGTCCAAGGTCTGCACGGACATACACGCCGTTCCGTTCGACAAAGGCGAACTCCGCCCCCTCCGCGCTGATGAGCGCCTCAATCGGGATCGTGAGGCTCCTGCGCTGCTCTCCCACGATCACGTAGACCTGGGCAAAGAGATCTTGCTTCAGCAACCCGCGGGAATTTCCGACCTCTGCCCACACCGAAATGGTCCGCTTCGCCGGGTTGACCGTCGGGCTGATAAAGCTGATCTTCCCATCGAAGACCTCATTCGGATAGGCAGCGGTGACGGCCCGGACCTTTTGTCCTAACTTCAGCAGGGGCAGCGTGTCTTCAAACGCCTCCCCCTCGACGATCATGGCAGAGGTGTCGATGATCTTCATCAACGCGGCGTTCGGCTCGATCGCCTGGCCGAGCACGACGTTCCGCTCCACGATCGTCCCGCCGATTGGCGCCGGAAGATGGAGGATGGTGATGGTCTGCTCCTGGCGAATCCGTGCGATCACGCCAGGCGATAGGCCGAAAAAGACCAGTTGTCGGGTGAGGCTCTCGATCTCGTTCATGGTCTCGCGGTGCTGGTTCTCCAGCGTGAGCAACTCTCTTCGGGCCGCGATCCCTCGTTCGACGAGCTTCTGCGCTCGCTCCAGATCGACCTTCGTCAGCGCAAGCTTGTTCTCCGCCTGAATCAGGCTCAGTTCCGCCCGTTCCAGCTCCACGCTCTGGACATGCAGGAGGTCTTCTCCCTTTTTGACCCTGGCGCCGATCGAAAAGTGGAACGCCACCACAGTGCCGGTCACACGGCTGGTCACGTGGGCCACCCGGTCGGGATGCGGCTTCACAATCCCGTTGAGCTTGCGGACATCTTCAATCGGCCGAACCGTTGCCACCTCGATCCTGAGACCGACGTTCTCCCGCTCCTCGGGTGTCAGCCGGATGCCAATTGAGGCGTCGCCTGGGCCGGCCGGCTCCTTGTGCTCTCCATCGTGGGGCTCAAGGTCATGCGGATGCCCCTGCGGGCCATGATTGACCTGTACGCCCTGCGCTGGAGGCGACCCTGCCGGTGCTGGAGCGGACCCAGGCTTCTCCCGGTTGCACCCTCCCAACGTGATGGCGATCGCCAACAGCGTCATGCTAAGGAACAGTCTCAACCCTCGCACCTCGCACTTAGGGCAGCCGCAAGGGACTGCCCCTACCCGGATCCCGCACGTTCTTGGTTTACGACGTGTGCCCAATCTCCAGAAGCGGCGTACCGATCGCCCGTTCAAGCTCCACCGCAAAGCCATTATACTGAGAGACGGCATCCAGATAGCGAAGCCGCCCATCGATGAACTCCCGCTGTCCCATCAGGACATCGGTCAGTCGGAACTGTCCGGCCTCGTATCCCTCCCGGAGTAGGTGAAAGTTCTCCTCCTGTTGCGGGACGATCCGCTTGACGAACTGTTCAACAATCCGCTGAGAGGCAATGAACCGGTCATAGGCCTGCGCGACCTCCTTGTCGATCCTAGCGGTTACCAGGGTGACAGTGGCCTCCTGCCGGGATCGTTCGGCAAGCGCGGATTCGATCTCCCCCTGCCTCCGATTGAATACCGGAAGGGGGATGGCGATGCCGAACAGCACCCGCTGGTCCCTCCCATCGATCGCCAGATCATTGCTATAGCCGATTGACACCGCCACCTCCGGCAGGAACGCCTCCGCCCTGGCGATGGCCAGATCACGCTCCACCACCTGCAGTCCGGCCCGCACGGTCTTCAGGTCCGGCCGCCTTTCCAGTGCGGTACGTTTCAAGCTCGACAGGTCCGTTTCACGAACGGTGTGAAGCAGAGGACCTACAGCACGAGGGGCAAAATCGGACGGCTTCCCGATAAGAAGGCTCAGCTCCTTGCGGGCTGCGGCCCGATTCCTTTCCTCGGCCGTCCTGTCGGTTTCCGCTCGACGCAACTCGACCTCAGCCCGGAGCGCATCCAGCCGGGGCACAGCGCCGGCCTCGAACAGTTGTTGCGAAATGTTAAAGAGCTCTTGGTTCAACGCCACAATCTCTCCAAAGAATTTGACCCGCTCCTGGGCAATCAACACATCGCCCCACGCCCTGATGACGTCAGCCCGGATTCGACGCTCGGCGTCGCTGACCGTCCATCCGGTTTGGTCAAGTTGGGCTGTCGCCTTCTCGATGCGCAAGCCCCACTGTCCCTTGGTCTGGAGTGTCTGAGAGACGGCTACTTCAAAAGCATTTGTGCCGAGCCGCTTATCCAGATCCCTGGGCTTCGCGGACCCAACGGCTGGCTTGACCTGAATCTCCGGGTTCAGTGGATAGACGCGCGCCTTCGTGAACGCTCCCTTGGCCACATCGATCTGCCGCCGCTCGACAGCCAGTTCCGGGCTGTTACGCAGCGCCAGGCCTATCGCCTCCTCCAGGGAGAGAGTGGCCTCCTCGCCCCCCGCAGTAGGAACAGATCCAAGCAGCAGGAGGATGCTCCCGATAAGCACACGCAGGACTGTATTCGCTCGATGCACCATGGACCCCTCGCTGTCGATGAGGTTAAAAGAACGGAAAGCCGGATCTCCTCATCGGGTGGATCACGCTAGTAGAAAGCGGAATCTGTACGGTCAAGGAGATACCTACAATACGAGAATCCGGGCGGGGCAATTAAATCTGATAGACCACGTACAGCACGTACAATGCTTTCGAAGCGGAAAGCGAGGCGGATCGAGAAGCGGGGAGTAAGGGGCCGGTCAGTTCATGTCGCCTCACAGCCAAGAACCGTTCACATGGAATTGCTCGCAGAGGCTCGATTCGGAGGCTGACGCCGGCCTTTGCGCCGGCGCTCGTCACTTGGCCGCTTGAGACTGCATAGAGATGGGAATCATCGCAGGCTACAGGAGGGGATGAACGATGATCGAGGTCGGACGAGGTAACGTGCTGATAGGCAACAGCACTGGCCTGGTGGAAAAAGCAAAACGGATAAACCCACAACAGGCAGATAGCCGCGATGAGAGCCATGGTCCGAGCTATCGATCCAGATCCCCGTCCCATTGAGTCATCCTTTTCGCTATCGAGGACAACTTAATGCTATCACGACCTAAGTGTGCTTTCAATTCAGAAAGCTTAAAGTCGTGCTGGGCACTGGCAAACTCTCAGTCCCCTGGCAGAAGAAGACCGTTACTCACATCGTTGACTACACCTTCACGAACCGATTGCCCTGGCCGACCAGGCCGTAGGGCCGGATGACGACCTTCTGCTCCGGATCGCTTACCACGCGGCCGATCTGCAAGGCTTCCCGGCCATGATGCTTCACGATCTGCTGAAAGGGCTCCGCATCCGCTTCAGCGACGACGACACAGAACCCGATCCCCATGTTGAAGACCTGGAACATCTCGTGATCGGGGATACCCCCCGATTTCTGGATCAGGGAAAATATAGGAGGAATCGGAGGGAGCCGGTCAATTTCATACCCGACCGCGTGAGGCTTTGCGTCCAATCGTAGCAAGTTCAGCAGCCCATCGCTCGTGATGTGGGCGAGCCCTGTAATGGCCAGCGATCGTTCGAGCGCCTCAACCACCTCCGGTACATAGATGGCGGTTGGCTCCAACAACTCTTCCCCCAGCGTTCGCCCAAGCTCCTCGAACTTGGCGTCCACGGTGTACCTGTTCTGCGTGAACAGGACCTGTCTGGCCAGCGTCAGGCCGTTACTGTGGATCCCGCTGCTTCGGATTCCAATAATGACATCACCTGGAGTCACGGACCTGCCAACGATGACCTTGTCGAGCGGAACATGGCCGACGCACATCCCGACCAGATCACATCCCAATCCTTCCCGCTCAGACGCGAGCATCTCCCTGATCTGGGCGATCTCTCCGCCGCAGATGGCGACCCCTGCGCGACGCGCCCCTTCCTTCAGCCCTTGCATGAGCTGGCCGATAAGGTGCGGATTCGCCTCTTGCACCGCGATATAATCCAGAAACGTAGTTGGGCGCGCGCCCACGCAGAGCACATCGTTCACATTCATGGCCACGCAGTCTATCCCGATCGTGTCGAACTTCTGCATCATCTGCGCGACCATGAGCTTCGTGCCCACCCCGTCGGTCGAAAGGGCCAGGCCCATCCCGTGACCGAGGTCGATGATATTCGCAAAAAAGCCGATAGGCAGGACCGGTTTTCCGATTCCTCGCACGAAGGCAAACGTTTCGGTCGCCGTCTCGATTACACGGGACAACACCTGCTCTTCCCGCTCGACATCGACGCCGGCGCCGAGGTAACTCGCTACGCCCTCTGGATGCTTCTGCATCGTTACTATCCCCCTCTAACTTCGCCGCACTAGCCTCCAAGTATCTGAGAAAGCCTGACAGCGCAACCACGAACCGATCAGTTGTGTGCCAACAGTAAGAAATTCGCTGAAGCGCGTCAAGCAGTATCGCAGGTGATCAATAATCCTTCATCGCCCGGATCCGCCAGATCGAGATCCGCGTCCTCCGTAGCCTCAAGTACTCCCGTCGCCGGCACTTTCAGCTTGGCTTTGCCTCGTAACGCCACCGTGGGCAGGTGGCACCTCCAAAGGTGCGCCCGGTTCTACGACCCGGATTTGTGCAACCTCGCGTCCCAACAAGACTCAAAGAAGCTCATCGGGAATTTCCCGCACTTCTTCTTCGGGGGGGGCAAGCAGGCGGGCCAACTTTTTGTCCCGACCAGTCCGTTCGGCAAGTTGAAAGGTGATCGCTTTTTCTTCCTCAGTCATCAAGCGGATGAGGTTCGACGCATCGTCGGCATCTTTGAGTCCTGTGGCCTGCAGTTTCATGGCGGCAAGATGCGGTTTGGTCAGCACGGGGATGGAGACGCCTGGAAGATGCTCAGCCCGCTTGATGGCCTCCAGCTCCCATTTATAACGCGCAATCAGCAGGTCCATCCGCGGATATTCGCCCCTGAGATCCTCAAGAAAGATGACATCGTGCTTAAAGGGGTCCTCGGGAACCTTGCTCCCCTGAACCACCTCCGCGCGAAATCGTTTCGGAAGGTGTTGCTTCAATAGGACGAAGAACGCATCAGTCCCAGATGTTCGAATCAAGTCCGAGTACAGGCAGAAGTCCACATCAAGAGTAGTCCGTTCGACGCCGTGCAGGATCACGGCATAGCCGCCAACCACGGCCATGTCGACCTTAACGGGCAGGGCGTTGATAATGCCGTGGATTGTCTCGAAGGTATCTTTGATAGATTTCATAAACCGAGACCCCCTCCGCATCGGCCTTGAGGGCAAGGATGTTGGAGACCAGGCGGTGCATGGCCTCCGCCCGCTCAAGGGGCGGCAGTCGAAGGAAACTCGCGCGCTCCTCGGCTTTTCTGCTGTCCAGGATGGATGGCATACGAATACTGTACCACACTTCCCGCCTCTATCACCAAATCCATCCCCTGCCCCGCGTGGGGACTCACGGGCAAGCCCGTGGTGTCAACGGCTAAACGCCCTGTCGCTCGTGAGGCCGGCAACAGCAGAAATGATAATCCGGCATTCTACATCTGTCCGTCCCCCCCTCCCCCAGAGAGAACCGTACCCGCGCCAATCCTGCATTTCTGCGGCATGACGCGGGTTAGCTTGCGCCTGGGAGTGCGAAGGAGTATGATTTCTCGGCAAGAACCTAAAATGGTTCTCCTCTTAGCCAAAGAAGGGAACGATGATGCGTTACTTCAAAGTAATCGTGGAGAAACATCCGGGGGGCTATGTAGCCTATCCCATGGGGCTCAAAGGGGTGGTGATCGGCGAAGGCGAGACCTACGAGGATGCCTTGGCAGATGTCCGATCTGCCATCCGTTTCCACATCCAGACCTTTGGCCCGGAGGCGCTGGAAGCCGAGTCCCCCATCCTGGACGCCTTCATTGCGGAAGCTACAGTCACGGTCTGATGCCCAAGTTTCCGGAAGATGTTCCGAAAGCAAGGGCCATCAAGCCCCTGGAGCGGCTGGGCTTCCGGCTGGTCCGAGAGGGGCCGCATCTGGCGATGATACGCGAGAACCCGGATGGAACCCAGACGTCCCTCACCATGCCTAATCACTCCGACATCAAAGGCTCGACGCTCCGCACCATCTGCGCTCAAGCGGCTGTCACCCAAGACGAATTCCTCCAAGCCTACGAAGAGACATGAGTCGGGACTTGATGAACCCGCGAATGCGTGGTGATCTCTGTAGCGCCAGTTTTCCCGCCCTGATCTAGTCGCGTATAGGACGTCTTGGATATATTTGGGATGCTCAACTCCTACCTTAAAAGAATCTTCGAAGTCACCAAGCATGGAGACGCCAGAGAAGAAAGTTACTACTCCGGCTTGGAAGAACTCATTAACAACTGCGCAAAGTCTTCCGGTAAGAAAAAGACCCATGTCACAACCCTTCCCAAGAAGACCGAAGCCGGTAACCCGGACTTTCGAATTTGGGATGGTCAACAAAATATCGTTGGTTATATCGAGGCAAAGCCTCCGACCGAAGAAAACCTCGACCGCATCGAAGAGACGGCACAGCTCACACGCTACCGTCACACCTTTCCGAATCTGATCCTCACCAACTTCTTTGAATTCAGACTCTACCGTAACGGTCAACTCGTTGACCGAGTCCAGATAGCCAGACCGTTCATCGTGCACAAGCTCGAAAGGGTCCCACCGGTTGAGAAGGAAGCGGCATTTCTGCATCTCCTGGACCAATTCTTCGCCTTCTCGCTCCCCAAGTCCTATTCGGCCAAGACGTTGGCCATCGAGCTGGCCAAGAGGACGCGCTTCCTGAAAGACCAGGTGATTGCCGAGGAGTTGCGTGAGGAGACTGAAAAGGGTACAGGTCACATCCTAGGTTTTTACGAGGCCTTTCAGCAGCATCTCATCAGCGGTCTGACGAAGGACGACTTCGCCGATCTCTACGCCCAGACGATCGCATACGGCCTCTTTGCCGCAAGAACCCGATCGGAAAACGGGTTCAACCGCAAGTTGGCCTTCGATTTTATTCCGCCGACTATCGGCATCTTGCGCGACGTGTTCCGGTTCATCTCAACGGGCGACCTGCCTCAACAGATGGAATGGATCGTGGACGATATCTCGCAGGTCCTGGCAACGGCCGAGGTCAAACAGATCCTGCACAAATACTTCCACGAAGGGAAAGGCAAAGACCCCATCATCCATTTCTACGAGACCTTCCTGGCCGAGTACGATCCTGCAGAGCGGGAGCGGCGCGGTGTGTACTACACGCCGGAGCCGGTGGTCTCCTACATCACGCGATCTCTGCATACCATCCTGAAAGACTATTTCAACCGCGCAGACGGCTTTGCGACCAAGTCAGTCACCGTCCTGGACCCGGCGGGTGGAACCCTCACCTTCCCGGCGGAAGCCTCGAAGCTGGCTGTCGCTGAGTTTGTCGAGAAGTACGGCAGCGGCGGACGGTCCTCGTTTATCGAACATCACATTCTGAAAAATTTCTACGCCTTCGAGCTGATGATGGCCTCCTATGCCGTCGGGCATCTGAAGATGTCGTTCCTCCTAGAAGAGCTCGGCTACCGCCTCAAGAAGGAAGATCGCTTCAAGCTCTACCTGACCAATACCTTGGAGATGGAAGAACTGGCCCAGTCCAGGCTCCCCGGTATGTCTTCCCTGGCGGAAGAGTCACGATTGGCAGGCAAGGTGAAAAAGGAAGCGCCGATTCTGGTGATTCTCGGCAATCCGCCGTACTCCGGACACTCCTCGAACATCGGCAATTGGATTTCAAAAGAGATTAAGGCCTACTACCAGGTGGACGGCAAACCATTGGGGGAAAAGAACCCCAAGTGGCTCCAGGACGACTACGTCAAGTTCATCCGCTTCGCCCAATGGAAGATTGACCAGGCCGGCGAGGGCGTGCTGGGGTTCATTACCAACCACAGCTACCTGGACAATCCCACGTTCCGTGGGATGCGGCAGTCGCTGATGACCAGCTTCGATCATATTTACCTACTCGACTTGCACGGCAACAGCCTCAAGAAAGAACGATGCCCGGACGGCAGTGAGGATAAGAACGTCTTTGACATCAGGCAGGGCGTTGCGATCGGCCTGTTCATCAAAAAGAAAGGTCTCAAAAAAAAGGTGGTCCACGCAGAGCGGTGGGGCTTGCGCGAAGGCAAGTACGAATGGCTGCTCAAAAACGATCTGAGCACAACCAAATGGCAGCCGATCAAGCCGAAGTCGGACTTCTACCTGTTTGTTCCACGGGATGAGGCGACCCTAGATCAGTACAATCAATACCCCAAAGTCACCGAGATATTCCCCGTGAACTGCCTCGGCTTTCAAACGCACAGAGACGATTTCGCCACTGACATCGATAAGGATGCGCTGAAGCGCCGCATCATGATGTTTCGCGACACAAAGATGCCGGACGATCTGATCCGCCAGACGTTTGGGTTAAAGGACAGTGATGCCTGGAAGATTGCTTCGAGACGAAAGGCGGTTATTGCTGACGAGGACTGGAAGGAGAAAATTGTTCCTTGCCTCTATCGGCCATTTGACGCGAGGTGGATTTTCTTTCACGATGAAGCCGTGGATCGTCCGCGCAAAGATGTCATGCGACATATGATGCAGGACAATCTCGCCTTGAATACCGTGCGCCAAACGAAAATGCCGGAATGGAGACATGCGGTGGTTTCCAACCTGATGGCCCCGGCTGTTTATGTAGAAATCAAAGACGGGTCAAACCTATTCCCGCTTTATCTGTACCCGGATACCGACAAAAAGGATCTATTCAGTGGCACGGATTCCCACCATAAGAAGCCGAATCTCAACCCTGAATTACTCACAGCGCTGACCAAGGCCTACGGCAAGAAGCCGACGCCGGAGGAGATTTTCTATTACATCTATGCCGTCCTCTACGCCAACACCTACCGAACCAGATACGCCGAGTTTTTGAAAGCCGACTTCCCGCGCGTGCCCTTCACCAAGAACCACAAGCAGTTTGTCGAGATGGGTAAGTTTGGAAAGCAGTTGGTGGAACTGCACCTTCTCAAATCCCCTGTCCTTGAACACCCCGCCGCCCGGTTTGAAGGCACAGGCGACAATCGCATGAGGAAACACCGATACAGCGAGAATGAGCAGCGGGTTTACATCAACGAAGCCCAGTACTTTGAGGGGATCGCTAAAGAAACCTGGGAATACCAAATCGGCGGCTATCAGGTTTTGAACAAATGGCTGAAGGACCGCAAGGGACGAATCCTCAGTCTCGAAGACATCCAGCACTACTGCCTTATCGCCACGGCGCTCGCCCGAACCATCCAAACCCAAGCCGAGATTGACCGCTTATATCCACAAGTCGAAAAGGACACCCTGGCAGTTGAGTTGCCTCATCAGGCATGAGGCAACCAATAGTCTGAAAACGGCCACTGGAGTGTTTGATTCTGGAATAGACTGCCGCCAAAACTAGCGTCAGCAAAAACGTGAGTGAGGGAAAGGCATCGGCGGTTGGCTAATTCGGAGGACTTGGAAGGGAAAGTGATGGTGGGCAGGGGCGGGATCGAACCGCCGACACCAGGATTTTCAGTCCTGTGCTCTACCAACTGAGCTACCTGTCCTCGGAGCAAGTGGCTTCAAGACGAAACCGTCTTGAGGGACTCACGACGCCGTCCGAAACGGGGCGGGGAGGATATCTGGTGAGGTTGCCAAATCCAAGGCTCCGTCACTGGGGAAAGAGTGCGAACGATGGTTCGCGAAACGCGAGAACGGACGGGATATTCCGGCACTTCCTCAGAACGGATAGACTGACCGCACCGGTGCCGCGCAGGATTGCAGATTCCGTCGGAGATGCGACGCACATCCCGACGGCGCGAGACACGTCGAACCGATTGACCGTCAGGCAAGCGATGACCACATCTTCCGCCAGTCAAATCGTTGGTCGCCCGATGGAAGTGCTGATGGTCGAGGACAGCCTCACCGCGGCCAAGCTCACGATGGGTGCGTTGACCAAGGGGCAGGTTGCTCATCACATGACCTGGGTGAAGACCGGCGAGGACGCCGTCGAGTTTGTGCGATGCACCGGAAAGTTCGCCCGTGCTCCGCGTCCCGATTTGATTCTGTTGGACCTGGGGTTGCCGGGGATTAGCGGCAAAGAGGTGCTGGCGACGGTGAAAGACGAAGTGTCTCTGCGAGACATTCCCGTGGTCGTGATGACCGCCTCGACGGACCCCGCTGACCGGGCCGACGTCGAGCACTTTGATGTCGCGGCGTATCTCACGAAGCCGGTGGACCTCGAAAAATTCTTGTGGCTGGTCAAAGAGCTCAAGCAGTATTGGCTGGCAGAGGTCATTCTGCCGCACGTCGACGAGACTGTCGCCGCACCTCCCGACGGAGCGATTTCTTCGGGTGGTTCGCTGGGATTATTCAAATAGCTGCGCGCGGGCGTTCTGCGTTCGATCTTGCAACACGCGGCAGTCTGCCGAGCAAAATGCCGCAGGTGTTGCAAAGTGCGCGGCTCGTGGCAGCCTCTCGCGGATTTCGCCTTGACCGCCGTCAGTTCAAAATACCGCGGCAAATCAAGGACTTACGAATCATTTCAAAATCTCGTTCGGCTTCGGCACGGACGCTGCAATGACATTCTCTCGCCGTGGTGGCAGGCGTTGGCCCGCAACTGCAAACTTCGGCGAACCCGAAAACGCTGTGAGTGACTCGTCGTTGCTCACAGCGTTTTTTCTTTTTAGGGTGTCCGCCTTGCGGCCCCCGCTTTCATGGCCGCCAAGGAGCGGCCATGTCTGAACCAGCAGCCCGTCCGACCGGCGTCCGGCATTTGATCGTCCTGCTGCTGACGCTGATGTCGGTGCTGCTGTACCTCGATCGCTTCTGCGTGTCGTTCGCCGGCGACTACATTAAGGAAGACCTCGGCCTGTCGCAGACGCAGATGAGTTGGTTTCTGAGCCTTTGCTTCTGG
>OBEQ010262097.1_pt1 | contig 45941 bp, 66 predicted proteins | sample 1670901 | NCBI WGS metagenome assembly OBEQ01 (sample SAMEA104232315, study PRJEB22302) | groundwater metagenome | biome: forest; feature: aquifer; material: groundwater | place: USA | collected 2011-08-07 | depth 5.4 m
AGACCGATGGGCAGAGGGAGAATAAGATAATGGAAGCAGAGAAAAAAATGAATGAATACGGTGTGGAGTTGATACGTCAGATTCGTGCACTCGATCAGTTTGAAACTGGGCTAAAACCAGTGATGAAGAGCTGTTGGTTAAAAAGTATGTCAAAACCAAAGAGGATCTAAAAACGATCCCTTTGATCGCAGACATTGACGAGATGCTCATCAACGATATAAAGATGATCTATAAAGCGATCGCATTGGCGTTTGAACGTAAAACAGGGATTGTCTGTAATGTTATTATGGAGATGAGCCATGAGGGGTTCGGTCGATGTGCGGTTATTGCAGGGCGTATTTGTATCGTCGATAAGTATTTTAAAGACGCGCACCGTTTCGGATTCCGTACATTAGAGGGGTTATTCGAAGACGGAGATAAACATTTAGCAAATGCAATTGCCATATATGAGCAATATAAACCGTGTACACAGGAGGGATAAAATGGCATCAATAGGTATTTTTTTCGGTAGCAGCAGTGGCGTGACGCGCGGAGCGGCAGAACTTTTGGCAGAGCAACTCTCCGGTGCGGAATTGATCGATATGGAAGAAGACTATGAGGGTATCGAGCAATTTGATGATTTTGATGTATTACTTATCGGTTCTTCTACCTGGGGACAAGGTGATCCTCAGCGTGACTGGGTTGATCCTTTGTATGAACTGGATAATGAGCGTCCTGATTTGAGTGGTAAGAAAGTGGCATTCTTCGGTGCGGGCGATCAAAAAACGCACGGTGAACACTTCTTAAGTGCATTGGGGAAAATGCATGATTTGTTTGTATCCCTTGGGGCGGAAGCGCACGGATTTATCCCGACCAGCGGGTATGAGTATGAATTTTCTCTGGCAGAGCGTGAGGGGAAATTTTGCGGCCTCGGTATCGACGATGTAAATCAAGAAGATTTGACGCAAGAGCGGGTTGTAGAGTGGGCTGGTCAGCTCAAAAGTGAGATGGGACTATAAAAAGGGGACACAATGGGAACGTTGGGCGAGTTTGAACAAATAAGCGATACCGAAGATTTCTTTGATTTTTTCGATCTTGAATACGATGAACGTTTGGTTCAGGTCAAACGGTTCCATATGATGAAAAAATTCGGCGAATTGGTTGAAAAGGCAAAAGGACATGATTTCAAAAGCGATGAAAAATTGCTTGAGTATTATAAATTTGCTCTGATCACCGTGTACAAAAACTTTGAAAACGGTTACAGCCCATCGGCTGCTGATGTATGGGAAATGTTTGATAAGCCGAGTGCATGCGGCACCTGTTCTACATCAACGAGCTGCAGTACTGTTGAGGAGGTCAGCAATGGAGTCCACGCCTGTGTCTCACAAAACACCGTCAGTTTCTGAAGAGGAAATGCCGATTAATGATGATGCACGCAAAACCAATCTTTATAAAATGTCAACTAAAGATGAAATTCTCTCCCTGTTCCGGGTAGGAGAACGTGTACGTCTGATAAAAGCGATCCGCAATGACGGAACTTTTCCGCATGCAAAAGTGGGAGATGTCCTTATCGAAGCGGGATCAGAGGGGTATGTTCGGGCAATCGGCGATTTTTTACAGACGATTCGGGTCTATGAGGTCAATTTTATCGAAGAGGGGTTTGTATTCGGATGCCGCGAAGCGGAATTGGAAAGCGCACTCGAAGATGACGGATACGATGAGGTCGCCGAAGAGCTGAAATGGATCAAAGAACACCGAGCCCAGCGAGCCGCAGAAAAAGCGGCGCAATCTCAAGAAGAGGGGGAGTAATATCAACATCTTCTGAGATTTTTGCATACCGTATCAAGCGGAATTGGTGCCCTTGCGGCTAAATAATCGTAATCAACAAAGGAGTTGGGATGACAACACGTGTAGAAATTATGAATGACTTTTTGGCGATCAACGTCATACCGGGCAAAACGATCCAAGATATCGTAGAAGCTTCAGGTTCTGCATTGCCATTTGGATGCCGTGATGGCGAATGCGGCACTTGTGTCGTAATGATCGAATCAGGTATGGAATTTATGAGCGAAATCAATGCAAAAGAGAAAGCTGTATTGAAAACGGTCGGTGAAACTAGCCCGAAAGCACGCCTTGCGTGTCAAATGAAAGTTGTCGCACCAAACGGATTGGTACGTATCAAATACTAAGCTTATTCTTCTGAACGCCATCGGAATACATCCCGATTGGCTACGCTTGCCGCTAAGGCACTAAAGCTTGCCTCGTTCGAGGCAGATTTTAGTTTATGATTATTATTTAATCACTACATTGCCTAAAAAAAGCCTATAATTTTCATAAGAACAAAATATGCATTTTATTGCGTAAATGTGTATTTTTTTAGGCGGATTATTATGCAAACATCACTCTCTTATAAACAAAAACAACTCCCAAGATTGTCGATGCAGACGTGGCTGCCTCTTTTACAATGCTCACTCAACGATCTCGAAAAACATTTACAAGTCATTACCAATGAAAATCCTTGCATCGAAGTGAGATCAGGATTTGAAGAATCGAATGCCCAAGCGGGAGGATCTGCAGCCTACGGCGCATTTCAAAACTATGTCTCCAATGCATCATCGGATCAAATCGAATGGCTCAGCATCTCCTCTACCTCGTTGTATGAAAAACTCGATGAGCAGATTGTAGCACCGTTGTTTCCGACACCGATATCCCAAAAAATTGCCCGACAGATTGTCTACTATATCAGCGATGAAGGGTATTTTGAGGGATCGGTAGAAGAGGTCGCACAGCAGTGTGACACCGATGCTCATACGGTAGAGCGGGTGCGCCAGCGTTTTGCCCATTTAGAACCCTCCGGTGTCGGTGCAATGGACTATAAAGAGTCCTTTTTATTTCAATTGAGCGATCACGATTTGGATGATGAACTGAGTATTTTACTCGGTGCGATGATTTTACAGTTTGATAAGATGGAAAAATTCATTAATCATCCCAGACTGCATGATGCCAAACATGTTTTGCAACATTTGAAAAATCCTCCGGCACTGGAGTATATGGAACCCGAAGCGCAAATAACCCCTGATCTTTTCGTCGAGTTTGCCGGTTCAGAATTGGATATCCGTATAAACCATGCGTTTTATCCCGACTTAAAAGTAAGCATGATCGATAAATACGATAATTTTGCCAAACAAAAATTTAAAGAGGCACGCGAACTTGTGAAGCTCCTCGATCTGCGTAAAGCGACACTCTACAACGTCGCACTGGTATTGATTGAGAAGCAATACACCTTTTTTATGGGGGGAGAACTTAAACCGCTCCGACTTCAAGATGTGGCGGATGAGTTGGGATTCAACGAATCGACGATTTCTCGCGCCATTGCGGATAAATATATCCAAACGGAGCGGGGATTGTATGCGTTTAAAGATTTTTTCTCCAACTCTATCGGCGAAGTATCGACCTCGGAGATTAAACACTTTTTGAAACGTTTGGTTTTGAGTGAAAAGAAAGAGGACCCGTTTAGTGATAAATCTTTGCATGAGATGATTGAAGAGCGTTTTGGTGTTAAAATGGTTCGCCGTCTTATTGCCAAATACCGACAAGAACTTGACATCCCCTCCTATAAAGAGCGACAGTTTCTTTACAAACTCGAATTGCGCTAGATCACGTCTCGTCTGAAGTGAGCGTTCTGTTTTTTTTAGTATTTATTCAGTTAATATTGAAACAAGGCAAATTGCTCTATTATGAGCGCATGTTAAACTAAAGGATTCCACAATGAGTAGCAAGATTAAGAAAATTGTCAAAAAGCAAGTGAAAAATTTGCTCAAAAAAGAGTTAAAACAAGAGATCAAAAAGCAAATGAAGAGCTTTAAGAAAAAAGAGAAGATCGAGCGAGGCGAAAAGGTATCCGCAGAATAATTGCTAAGAGAAGACTCTTAGCTTGATGGGGTATCGACAGCGGTGAAAAAGGTGTTGCTTTTGGTGGTAGCTCGCGGAATCGGTTGAGTAAGAGCGACTTCATCTTTTTCTCCTGTTCGGATACGTTCGACTTCCAATACAGGGGTTACCCATATTTTACCTGCACCGTGACCCAGATCTTGTGTATGAGCACGAATCGCTTCCATAGCAACCTCTTTTGTTTTATCGTTGGATACAACGATGAAGAGCATCACTTTCGGATACAAGTCGGGTGCATTGTTTTTTTCTGCAATACCGAGAGAACCTTTTCCTATTACTTCCGTAACAGTTACCCCCTCGATTTCATTATCAAATAGTTCACGAAGAACATCATTTAAACAGTGACGGTTGAATACAGCGGTAATCTGGACCATTTGGAACCCCTTTAACGTTTGTTGATATGCCATTATAGGCTTAATTAGGGTGAGGAATCACCAACCAACTGATTATTTTATAAGCAGCTTATACAAAATCCTTTGCATAGAGTATTCCAGTAAAAAAGTATGACAAAAATGTTACATCGCTGCGAGAACACCATTTGCATTCCTTTGGCAAATATCCATCCAAGGAGCTATCAATGGCACGAGACACATTAATCGGCGGAGCATTATGGGAAGAGTACTCATTAGAAGTACAACGACGTATGAACGATCCGATCAATATGGGAGAGATTACCCAAGAGGAGGCCGATGCCGCGCAAAAGCAACTTATTATTGCCGATTTTGGTGCAGAGAGCTGTGGGGATGCTGTGCGATTGTATTGGATGATTGATCCTAAAAACGACGTGATCATTAAAAGTCGATTTAAAAGTTTCGGATGCGGTACAGCGATTGCCAGTTCGGATATGATGGCAGAATTGTGCATGGATAAAACCGTTGACGAGGCATTGAAAATTACCAATATCGATGTCGAAAAAGCCCTTCGTGATGAGGCAGATATTCCCGCCGTTCCGGGGCAAAAAATGCACTGTTCGGTTATGGCGTATGATGTAATCAAAAAAGCGGCATCGATCTATAAAGGGGTTGATATGAGCGAGTTCGAGACGGAATATATCGTCTGTGAATGTGCCCGCGTCAGCCTTGATACCCTTAAAGAGGTTATCCGTCTGAATAAACTCGACTCTATCGAAAGCATCACCGACTACACCAAAGCAGGGGGCTTTTGTAAATCGTGTATTAAACCGGGCGGCCATGAGAAAAAAGATGTTTATCTCATCGACATGTTGGCCGAGATTACCGCTGAACTCGAAAAAGAGGCGATCAGCAAAAAAATCAAAGAAGCGAAAGGGGACGGCAACTTTAATGCGATGAGTTTGGTACAAAAACTTCGCAGTATCGAATCGATCCTTGAAGAGTACATTCGACCAACTCTCAAAGCCGACCACGGGGATGTTGAAGTGATTGATCTTAAAGAGGTTGATGGGGAACACGAACTTTACATCCAGTACAAAGGTGAGTGTATGAGCTGTTCAATGAACACTACTACAACGCTCGCAGGGATGCAGGATATGCTCAACTTCAAACTCAAATCCAATTTGCGAGTGATGGTGGTCTAATGTCACACGCAACCAAAGAGGGGACATTCGGTTATCTGAAGAAATTTGGGGCATATTCGAAAGATTTTTACCGCTTTAACGGAGAATTGTTTTTCCCTTCTCTGGGGATTGGAACCTATAAACCGGAGCCGTACAAAGAGGATAATTATATTATCAACTATGCCGAAGCGATTAAAACGGCATTGCGCAACGGTATCCACTTTATCGATACGGCGATCAACTACCGTTATCAGATGTCGGAGCGTGAAATAGCCGAAGCGTTGAGTGAGATGATACAATCGGGTGAGATTAAGCGTGAAGAGGTGATTGTCGCTTCCAAAGCCGGATTTATACCGCTTGATTTTCCGTTTCCCGAAAATCCGTACAGCTGGATAAAAGAGAATATTATCAACAAAGAGTTGGCGTCTGCAGAGGAGATTATTATTGATCAGCACTGTATGAGTCCCAAGTATCTGCGCTGGAGTTGTGAACAATCGCTGAACAATCTTGGACTTGATACCATTGATATTTTATTTCTCCATAATCCTGAAACGCAGTTGGGGTATGTGGATCAAGAGACGTTTTATGCCCGTATCGAAGTTGCTTTTGAGCTTTTCGAAACCTTGCGCCGTGAAGATAAAATTATTGCTTACGGGATTGCATCGTGGAACGGGTTTTTATATGAAGAGGATCATACGGAGTATGTTTCACTGACCAAAGTTATGGAGATTGCACGACGTGTCGGAGGGGTTGAACATGGGTTTAAATATCTTCAAAGTCCGTTTAACATGGCCAAACCTCACGCTTATGGATATGCCAATCAGCAGTGTGAAGACGGATTTTATTATCCGCTGATGCATGCTTGTGCCCGATTCGGTCTTAGTTTTTTAGGCTCGTCTCCGCTGTTGCAAAAAAATCTTTTCAAACGGCCGTTTACCCCGAAGATCGGTGAACTAATGCAAACCAGTGATTTGAGTGATGTGGCAAGTGCACTCCAATTTGCCCGAAGTGCGGGAGCTATCACGGCTATTTTTGGAGCCGTTGCGCCGTCTCATGTCATTGATAACACTATTTTGGCCTATCTGCCCAATGCCACAACCGAGGCAATGGAAAGCCTAATGAACGATTCGCATGCTGTATGATGTGATTGTCGTCGGTAGCGGTATCGCAGGGCTGAATGCAGCACTTCATGCACGACGTGCAGGGCTACATGTTGCCCTGATTTCGAAGAGCAATCAACTTCGTTCGAATTCAGCGGTAGCTTCGGGCGGAATCAATGCGGTGCTCAAAACCACTCGTAACGATTCTGTACGAGTGCATATTGCCGATACGATCAACGGAGCAGACAAGCTTGGACGATTTTCCGCGATCAATGCGATGGTGTGCGGCGCTCGGGAGATCATCGAGGACCTTCAAGCCATGGGGGTCAATTTTGATACCAGCGAATCAGGAGATGTGGCTCAGCGACCTTTTGGCGGGACGGCGGCAAAACGTACTTGCTATATCGCCGATCGTACCGGAGCCGCTATTACCCAAACATTGCTTGTGCAGTGCCGCAAAGAGGGGGTGGAAATGTTTCCAAACCATCTGATGCTCGGTATCGCAACGTTTAAAAATCAGCTCTCTGGGATTACGATGCTTCGACGGCGTGATTCGCAAGTCATAGCTTTTGCGTGCAAATCTCTGGTTCTCGCCGGCGGGGGGTATGCGGGTATTTATCGAGGACATTCGACCAACTCTCAAGAATCCAGCGGGGATATACTGGCGATTGCTTTGCGAGCCAAGATGCGGCTGGTCAATATGGAGTTTGTTCAGTTTCATCCAACCACCCTTTTAAATAGCGGAACCTTAATCAGCGAAGCGGCACGGGGGGAAGGGGCGTATATTGTCGATGAAAATGGATTTCGTTTCACCGATGAACTTCAAACGAGGGACAAGCTTTCCCGTGATATTGTCCGCCATCAGATGGCAGGGCATAGTGTTTATCTCGATTTTCGTCATTTGGGTGAAGAGCTAATCGACAAAAAACTCCCCTCTGCCCGTAAACATGCACTTCATGGTGCTGGGATCGATATTCTAACCGAATTGCTTCCGATTACCCCCTCGGCGCACTACACAATGGGGGGAATTTGGAGCCGTGACGATACCTCTAGCGATATCGACAACATTTTTGTCTGTGGAGAATGCGCTTACAGCGGTGTACACGGTGCTAACCGTTTAGGGGGTAACAGTTTGCTGGAGGGGGCATATTTCGGCAAAGTTGCCGGTATTCAAGCTGCACGTGCGGCGAAGAAAGGGGTGTTTCACCCGATCGATTATGCACTGGTAGCTAAAGAACTCCGTTATGTTGATATGATCTTAGAGGGTGAAAATCGTTTTAATATCAATACCATGCGTCGTAATTTGGGAAATATTCTGTATAAAAACGTAGGGGTATTCCGCCATCACGACTCCCTCGCAGGTGCACTCGAATATATCCATTATCTGATGAAAATGTCATCGGGACTGTGTTGTATCAACAAAGAGCGCAGCGATAACGTCGAGTTGATGTCCATCATTGAGTTTCGTAACTCTCTTACCGTTGCCGAAGCGATGGTGATGAGTGCATTGGCTCGTGAAGAGAGTCGCGGTGTCCATTATCGAGAGGATTTCCCGCAAAGAGATGATCGCAATTACAAGGTTGATACCGTAATACGACGGCTTGCCGGGACATTTTTGCGGATCAGTTTTGAAAGCCACCTCGTTTCGGACTGGAGGCATCGTATTCGGAAGTTTTTTCACGCACAGTAGTGCGGTGAATTGAATAGGTAATTTTACACAAGGAGTAGATTATGGCAAAAGTTATGTTACGTTACGATTCAAAAGGATCAATCTCTTTTTATGTCGCTAAAAAAGATATGGAAGAGACTATCGTTAAAAGTGAGTTTGACACGGATGAAAAATGGGGCGGTGAAGTTGCATTAAGCAACGGGGAGACATGGTTTATTGAGCCATGCGCAAAAAAATTCCCCTCTGAAGTGGTTGCAAAACGTTTAGGCGACTAAATTTTTTTGGCTATAATTCCGGATTATCTCCGGAATAGGTAAACTCTTCACTCTTCTTTTTATAATTTTTCTACGATAAATTTTATCATCTGCTAGTTTTTCTTTAATTGACGGAATTTTACAAGACATTTATGTCTTTGTGATCTATGATTACCGCTAATTAAAGGATTATTTTAATGAACATCATTTGGCACGAAAGCCCTTTTATCGATTCTATTTTTCATGTCCCCGTCGAAATGTATGAAATAGAACACGATTTCTATTTTCGAGGTTCACCATCGGTGCATGAACATATTATATTGAACAACAACTGCGCTATTATTACCTTTCGATTGAATAATCAAATCTATGAGTTCGATACTAATGTTGTTTGCGGTAAATTTACCCACCCCCCGAAAATTAAAATAATTTTTAAAAATTCTCATAAAAAATTGACGGTTATCCGTCTCAACTCGTATGGAATGTTCAAGCTTACCAATATACCGATCTCTTCTATGGTCAATCGGATTACTCCCGGATCAAAAATCAGTATTGACTTATCCGAAGCGGTAGAGTTGGATCACTCCATTGCATGGATTGAGGAGATGATGAACAAAGATATTGCATTAGAATCTTACGCGATTACGCGTGATATTATTCGCTATATTGACGCCAATTTTGCCTATCTCCCCTCCAATGTCACCAAAGTCGTCGCTAAAAAATTTGCTCTTTCTGAAAGTACCTTATTACGATATTTTAAAAAATATATCGGGGTTAATCTTTCGACTTATTTTGTGACATTAAGGCGGAGAAAAATGATTCAGTCGATGTGCAATGACAAATACGATTCGCTGAGTGTACGCGAAAACGGTTATTACGACCAATCCCATTTTTTGAATGATTTTAAACGTCTCTACGGTGTCCCTTTGAAACAATATTTTCACGAAATGCAAGTGATGAAAACTCAAGCACCGGATTTGATGCAGTTTATGTATCACTGCGATCTCCCACATGCCGTTTAAAGCCTCTATCGTTACTGATTCGACTCTTATCGGGCATCTTTTTAGCGAAGATCATCGCGTGGTAACCTTCGAGAGTGATGTCACGATGTGTGAACTCTTTGACTCTTTTACCAAGCATGCTCATGATGTAGTCATTATTACTGAAGCGGCCGTACACGTCGGGATGATGACACTTAAAGATATGATGCGCGCTTTGCATGAGTTTGATAATTTACTTCGTCCGATCCGAGATTATATGACGACTCCTTTGCATACCTTTGATTCAACGCAGAGTGTTTCCGACGTGTTGGATACGATGGGCAATGTAGCGTATGGAAAAATTGTTGTAAAAGATCAAGAAAAAGTAGTCGGGATAATGGACCATCGCGATCTTTTATCGTTGTGTTACACCAAAATAGCCCCTTTTATAAAACATGAATACAATCTAGTCCACTCGATGTTGGGATTGGTTACTGAGGGGGAACGGGGGTTGTTAAAACTTGCTACCACCGATTCTTTGACCGGCATTGGCAATAGACGATTGTTTGAGGAAATTTTTCAGGCGCATCAATCACTTGGGGAACGCTACGGAGCAGATATGTTTTTGTTGTTGTTTGATATTGACGATTTTAAAAATATCAATGATAGCTTCGGACATGCCATCGGTGATTTGGTACTCAAAGAGTTGGTAGGATTGGTGAGTCGATCGATCCGGAAATCGGATGTTTTTGTTCGATGGGGGGGAGAGGAGTTTGCAATTTTATTGCGTTATTCCGATCCGAAGCGGGTGATGGATGTGGCAGAGCAGATTCGCCAACGGATCGATCAGCACAGCTTCGAGACGATTATTCATCTAACGTGTAGTTTCGGATTAAGTGAAATTCGTTCGGATGAAAGCCTTCAAGAGGCATTTCATCACGCAGATAATGCCCTCTATCGAGCAAAAGCGGACGGAAAGAATACGGTTCGAATCGAAGAAGTGTAAGTTTTACAATTCGATCCCGTATTGTTTGATTTTATAGCCGATTTGACGAGCACTCATTCCGAGCAATCGTGCTGCTTTGGTTTGAATACCGTGTGAATCGATCAGCGCTTGCATGATGGATTCTTTTTCTAATTCCTGAAGACTTTTTTTCGTCATCGGTCCGCCGGAATGTACCTCTGCATGAGCTAATGGTGCAGGTGCACTCCTATATATGGGTTGTGCTGCGGGAGCGGGTTCAGGCTGCATATAGAGTTTTTGATAATTAAACGGCAACACATGACTGAGCATTTCCGGCTGTATTTCGCCATCCGGACAGATCAGGACGATTCGCTCCATGGTATTTTGCAACTCCCGTATATTTCCCGGCCACGGATAATCAAGTAACAACTCCATCGCCGGTTTGGTGAAGTGCATATTTTTACGGTGCTCTTTCATAAAACGGTGCAGGTAGTGTTCGATGAGGAGTTTGACGTCTTCGTACCGCTCCCGTAAAGGGGGGAGATTGATCGGAATGACGTTGAGACGATAAAATAGATCCTCTCGGAACTCCCCCTTTCGTACCATCTCTTCAAGATTACGGTTCGTTGCGGCGACAAGCCGGACGTTGGTTTTAATGGTTTTATTCCCCCCGACCCGCTCGAACTCCTGCTCTTGTAAGATACGGAGTAATTTGACTTGCAAGGAGGGGGTGATATCCCCGATCTCATCGAGAAATAGCGTTCCCCCATCCGCCAGTTCAAAACGCCCTTTACGCATCTCTCTCGCATCGGTAAACGCCCCTTTCTCATGCCCGAAGAGTTCCGATTCTAGGAGCGTTTCACTGATGGCGGCGCAGTTGAGTTTGATAAAGGGGCCGTTTTGACGGCGGCTGAGGTTATGGACGGCAGTTGCAATCAGCTCTTTACCGGTACCGGTTTCACCCCGAATCAGTATGGTTGCATCGGTAGGGGCAACGGTGTTGATCATGCTGAAAACCTGCTGCATTCGAGTAGATCGTCCGACAATGTTTTCAAATTTATAATCTTTTTGCAGCTCTTCTTTGTAGTACGTTTTGAGTTCGCTGATGGACTCTTTTTCCTGTACGATGGTTTGTTGGACTTTCATCGATCCGACAAATAACGTTCCGACAATGGTAAGCATACGGACAATTTCGTCAAAATTAAGAGGGCTGTTTTTGCCGATATTGGCTGAGATGACACCGATGACCTCATCATCTTGGAGAAGCGGTACTGCGACATAGGAGACCATTTGTGTCGAGATATTTCCCATTTTGTTGAGATAATTGATATTGTTGTGAATATTTTCGATAACTATGGGCTCGCGGCTCTTAGCCGCAAGCCCCGTAGCCCCCTCCCCGAAACGGTAGGTTGCCATTTTCTTTTGATGAGGTTCAAGATCGATGGAGACGAGCAACTCAAGCTCATCGACATCCTCTTTTTTACGAAACAGGGCACACCGTTCGAGATATCCGTGTTGTTTGAGTTTACGTATCGCTTTTTCAATACTGTCATGAATATCAGTAGTACTGGTCAGTAAGACGGCTACGTCATACAGAAGATGAATCTCTTTGTACGCGAATGTCAGTGCACAGGTCTGGCACTCTTCATTGTTAGGTAGTTTAGGTTCATACGTCATCATGAATGCTCTTTCAATTAAATAGTAAAGTAATTGTATACTAATTTTAATCATTACCTGTGTCTAAAAAATAGGCAGTTTGTAGAACATGATTTGCATTCACTCTTACAAAATTCCGACAAGGAGAACAAATGCACATTACTGTACACGGAACGCCTACTGTATTAGAGGGAAAAGAGATGACGATATGGCGTGAAGCACCTGCCGCTCGCGTCACAGCTTTGGATGGAAGCCAAAATGTAATCGGGATGATTGCTCCGAGTGCGCAGCTTCTTATTGCAATTCCTTCGCTCAAAACGGAAGTGTGTTCATTAGGAGCCAAAAAATTCAATGATCTTATCAAACAGTTCAAAAAACTCAAAACGGTGATGATTACGACCGATGATATTGAGTTTGTGAACGATTTTGCAGTACGTGAGGGGATTGACAGTGCGGAGATTGTCATTGATACCCATCGCGATTTTGCTAAAAAATTCGGACTTTTGATCAGTGAGGGGAAGCTCAAAGACCGCCTTGCCCGTGCCGTATTTGTTATCGACCAAGAGGGGATGATCAGCTACAAAGAGGTAGTTGCCGAGATTACCGATGAAGTGGATTACGATAAATGTATTGAAGCGGTGGATAAAGCGGCCAACTTCAAGAAAAAAGGGCACGATCACGAAAACTGGATGGGTGTTTAACAAAGGGTTGGTCATGGTAGAGCAATATATTACGTGGTTAAACGGGCGGGGATTTCATCCCGATGATTTAGAATCCAAAGGGTTTAACGGCAATACCCCTTTATTGCTTGCCGCGTTGGAAGGGAACGCCATGATAGTCTCACGTCTGATCGAGGCGGGGGCAAATCTTTACGCGATCAACGGCGATTTCAACGGGGTATTGTTTAATGCCTGCTACGCTGCATCACCCGAAGTGATCCGTCTCCTTGTAGAAGCGGGTGCCGATATTAACGATACCAACGAAGAGGGGACGACGGCTTTGATGTACGCCGCATCGGCTTCGCGAGTGGAGTGTGTCAAAATGCTTCTCAGTCTCGGTGCGGATCCATCTCTTCACAACGAAGACGGTTTCAGTGCTATCGAACTCACCAGTGATCGTGACGTCTTCCGACAACTTCGAAGTGCGTGAACAAACCCTTCTAACCCCTCATGGGGTTGCTTCCATACGATCTTTTTTGGATTGGGATTCTCAGCCATCGATTTTTAAACATTATCCCCATTTTTGTTATCGTGTACCTCTATGTGATCATCCCTCCCTCCAATGGCTTAGAGAGACACGATGTATCAGCGATGAGCAGCGTATTGCACATAAACAGTATCATCGCCTTAATGTCCCCTCTGCCGGAAATCTTCACCCCATCGAAATCTATGTTCAGATCCGTAATGTAGCCGGATTACTCAGCGGTATTTATCATCTCGATGCACTGAGCGATGAGCTTGTGATGATCATCGAGATAGGTTCAGAGGGGATTGAACCGCTTCTGGGATTGGATCGGCGTTTTAGCGGATGCATCGTGATGCTCTCCCTCGTCCCTTTTCGTTCATCCTGGAAGTACGGTTTACGTGCATGGCGATACCTCTATCTCGATCTCGGACATCAGATCGGAGTACTTAGCGCATCGGTAGAACATTTTGGGTTGCATCTGACAAAAATGTTTACCGATAATCTAGATTCGCTCAATCGTCTTATGGGGATGGGAGAGGATGAACGGATTGTGGCACTTTATGGAGTCGGGGAGATGTCGGAGAGACCGGTCAAACTGCGCAAAGAGCCGTTAATGAAGGTTCAGCCGACCGATTACACGATTAGTAATGATATGCTGGTAACAAGTGTTAAAAACAGCCCTCTCTACAACGACATTCCTACCGGTATTCTATGGGAAAATTTTATAACACTCAACCGTACCCGCCGAAGTGCACGGGAGTTTTATCCGCACGCCATGAAGGATGGGGTGATCGAAGCGTTGCTGCAACGGAGCGCTCCGCCGTCGTTAGAAGTCGTCGCAATACTCTTGCAGGCACACTCTATGCAACCCGGAGTGTATCGGAACGCTCAATTGTCTACAGCGGGAAATTATCACACTGAAGTGGTTCATTTGCTTTTAGAACAACGCTTTATTGCGAGTGCAACTGTGGTATTATTAATCTATGCAGAGCATTTTGGTGCAATTACCCATATTGAAGCGGGGATCTATGCGCAGGAACTTTATCTGGCGTGTGAGGAACTTGGAATCGGATGCAGCGGAATAGGTGCTTTTTATGATGAAGAAGCGTCTCGCTGGTCGGACAATGCACTGCTGTATGCAGTCGCAATAGGAGGCAAATTATGATTATCGGTGTACCCAAAGAGATCAAAACGGATGAGTTCCGTGTCGGTATTACCCCATCGGGGGTACGAGAGCTTGTAAAACACTTACATACGGTACTTATCGAGACGGGTGCGGGTCTGGGAAGCGGATTTGAAGATGAAGCCTATAGGAATGCCGGCGGGACGATTATTGAAAATGCCGATGCCGTGTATGAGCGCTCACAAATGATACTGAAAGTAAAAGAGCCGATAGAGATCGAATACAGCCGCTTGCGTGAAGGGCAGATTCTCTTTACCTATCTTCATCTTGCTGCGGATAAGCGTTTGACGGAAGTGTTGTGCGAGAAGAAAATTACCGCATTGGCGTACGAGACGTTGCGTGTGGGGAGACGGCTTCCGCTGTTGGAACCGATGAGCGAAATTGCGGGACGGATGGCGACGCTGTTCGGTGCGGTCCATTTGGGACGCTACAACGGCGGGAGCGGACGGCTTCTCGGAGGTGCAGTCGGGGTTGAGACAAACCGTGTCGTTGTCCTGGGAGCCGGAGTCGCGGGAAAATCGGCAGCGGACGCGGCGGCCGGTTTGGGTGCGGAAGTTACGATGTTTGATATCAATACCGAACGGCTGACCTATTTGCGCGATGTGATGAGTTCACGTGTGACGATGCTGTATTCAACCCATGAAGCGATTGAACACAGCATCAAAGAGGCCGACCTCGTCATCGGAACGGTACTTGTCACCGGAGCTAAAGCTCCGAAACTCATCACCCGTGATATGCTCTCTTTGATGAAAAAAGGTTCCGTCCTCGTTGACGTCTCGATCGATCAGGGGGGGTGTTTCGAGACCTCTCATCCGACAACCCATTCCCACCCGACGTTTGAGGTGGAGGGGATCGTTCATTACTGTGTCGCCAATATGCCTGGGATGTATCCGCGCACTTCGACGATAGCTCTCACCAATGCGACATTGCCGTATGCGCTGAAAATCGCTTCGACACCGTTGGATACGTTGTTAAAAGATGAAATCTATACCGGTGCGCTCAATACGTATAACGGATATGTGACCAACCAAGCGGTTGCAGAGGCACACATGATGACATACAAGGCATTCTCATGAACGAAATGGACAAAGCGCACGAAATATTAGCCATTTATCGCTTCTACAAAATGGACGGTAAACTTTATGATTACGATGAAGATGATCGTCTTGATGAGCTTTTCGATGCGGTTGTAATGGCGATCAATGAGTGCGGTATCCTCAAACCGCTCCTCCCTAAAAAGGAGTTTGTTATACCGTGTCGCGGATTGCTAAATCGTGAGCGTGCGTGGCTGCAGCGTTTCGAGCATCAAGACACCCGAGCCTTTTTTCTGAGCGATATTTACGATTTTTTAAAACTGTTTACGGGACGGACAAGACTGAGAGTAGGGTGAGGAGAGCTTAGTATAAAAATTGCATTCTTCTTTAAAACCTTATGTGAGGGGGAATGCGATGAGTGAACGTGATACATTACGGCATGAAATCGAAGGCTATCTGAAAAAATACGCGATTGATGATGAATCACGATACGTAATAGCACCGCTCATTGCATACAAATCGCTAGAGATGAATCACCTCTATCAAGATCTGGGCTTTAAAAGCCGTGTACAGATGGGTACTTATATGGCACACCATTTCCCCCGTCTCGCCGAGCTTAAACCCAAAGATAAACTATGGAAAAAGTTTCTCTATGATGCCATCGGAAAAGTGGCTCCTGCGTGTGCAACTTGTAATGATCAGGAACACTGTTTTACCTGTCTGATTGCCGAGGCGAGTGCGTGAAGACCCCCTCGATAACGACTAGCGAACTCTATATCCATCTTGATACCCTCATCGGTGCCGATATCCCCGTCTTTATCCACGGAAGTCCCGGAATCGGAAAATCGTATATTGTTGCCGAAGTGGCTAAAAAACATGGTTTTGAATTGGTTGATGTACGCCTTTCACAAATGGATCCCGTCGATCTGCGCGGTGTCCCTGCGATACGAGATGAACAGACGGTGTGGATGAGCCCCGTATTTTTTCCGAAAGATACCGAGTCGAGCGGTATTCTCTTCCTCGATGAACTAAACTCCGCACCCCCTTCGGTACAAGCAGCGATCTATCAATTAGTATTGAACCGTAAAATGGGAGAGTATGAACTCCCTCGCGGATGGCGGATTATCTGTGCTGGGAACCGTATTTCCGACCGTGGGGTCGTCTTTCGTCTCCCGACACCGCTGGCGAATCGTATGGTACATCTGAGCGTCGAGGCACGGTTTGAGGATTTTAAACTCTTCGCCATTCGAGAGGGATTGCACTCATTTGTGATCGGATTTTTGGGTTTTCGCCCCGATCTCCTCACCTCTGAGAGCGTTAGCGAAGATGACAGTAATCCTGCCTTTGCGACACCGCGCAGTTATCATATGCTCTCGAATGTTTTAAAAACCTCTAACGATACCTCTCGCATCGCCCCCATTATCTATGGTTTGATCGGCTACGGTGCAGGGATTGAGTTTCTCTCGTATGTGAAAGTGTATGAAAAACTTCCCGATGTTCAGGCTATCTATAGGGGTGAATATCCCACTATCGATAAAAGGGAACCGGCACTCCTTTATGCACTAGTGTCGGCGATGGTAGAGCTTTATCGCGGAGGAGACGAAGCATCAAAACATCTTTTCGGATTTGCCCAGATTTTACCGACCGAATTTGGTGTGATGCTGATCAAAGATGCTATCGTCAAAGATGCCTCTATCGCGGTGTGTGGTGAGTTTGATGAGTGGATAGAGAAGTATGTGGATTATATTTTATAAAATACATTTTATTTCTGATTTGAAAATAATTGATTATTCCCAATAAATACATAGGAAACACTATAAAATAGACGTACATTTTTAATATCAATATTGTGATAAAGAAAATAAGAGAGTAATTCTTCATATAATTCTTCACTGTCTATAAAAATTGCATATTTAAGCCCATCTTTGTCAAAAATATATAGGGTATCAAACAAGTCAAACCTATATCTTTTTAAGAGTTTTATCAATTGTTTTATAAGTATTACAGATGGATGATATGTAAGAATCATAAAAGGAGCATATATTGGAAACAGAAGTTTTACTGGAGGGAGAGCTTCTTGTTTACTATCATAGAAATCAATAAAGCCTTTTTTTACAGTTTCCACATTTTCCCAATAAATTTCTAAAGATTCATCCTCCCAAGAACGTACCATTTTTTTTTCAAATAAAGTAATTTTCGGATTACTATGTAATATTTTCCTCTGAACTAAAAATGATGGAATAATCATTATCGAAAACATTATCATTACCTGTGTCCAGTCAATTGTTTTCCCAGCGAAATGCATGTAAATAAAGAAAATAGAAAATACGATAAATATATCACCTAGAAATATTAAAGAGGCTATTTCAGGAGTTTTATCCTTTATGACTATAGGGTCTTTATCATAATCTCTCGGTATCGAGGGATTGGTGTTTTGTGTAATGTGTTCCATTGATATTGCCTTGCAATTTGGATTTAATGCTTTTTTAACATATATAGACTATAATGTGAGTCTAATTTCCTTCGGGACTGCCCCTTTGGTTTCCAAAGGGGAGAAAATCTTAAAAATCCAGTAAATTTTTTAGTTGCGCTTTTAACTTCTCGAAATCTTCTTTGTGAATTATCCCTACTTTTTGATCCAATCGTTTGACATCATATACTTTTGCTTGTACCAAGAGAGCTGTACTTGATTTATTAGGTGCCAATTCAAATTCGAAAAAGAAGCTTCCACTCCTACTTTGAGTAGAAAGAGGGACACCAAAAAAGAGATGCTTGTTAAGCTTTTTTATAATAAGTACAGGACGTGAAAAGTCAACACCTTTGCCATTTTGTTCAAATCCGACATTTTCACCGACACTTGCCCAATAGACTTCTCGTTCTTTAAACTGGATGATGTTGCTTCTTGTATCGACTTGCTTTTTAACTTCATTCCACTCATCAAATTTTTTCATCATTGCCCCGAATCGATTTAAGTGTTTTATTTTAGCAAAAACAACATTTATATGTTGCATTTTATGACATATAGCACAAAAGTTGCAATCATAATCGAAACGATACAAGGATATTCCCATCAAAAGTCGTCTCGAAAAAATACGGGTTCAGTTCCTTTTCGATCACCCTTTTTTAAGTGTCCTAGCCCTCTCAATCCCTCACAAATACCAGACTAATCCACACATGCTTTTCGAGACCGATGGGGTGAGTATCCGTGTTGATGAGAGCAAAACAATTGGGTACGATGATGCACGCCTCAAATATCTCTATGCACATGTACTCCTCCATATCCTCCTAAAACATCCTTTCAGAATGAAAGGGCGGGAAAAGCCGACGTGGAATCGTAGTTGCGACATCGTTATCGGACTATTGCTGAGTGATTTTCAGCGCGTGGGTAGTGCCGATGAAGAGACGATGGTGATCGAATCGTTTCGCGACAAAAGTGTCGAAGAGGTGTACCATGTTCTCTACCGTGAGAGTGATGAGGGAGCGGGGCAACAATCTGAAGATAATCCGACACAGCAAAAGATGGACATTATCGAACATGAGGGGGACACACAGGTTGCCGAGGAAGAACTCGACGCCCTGATTATCCAAGCGATGGGTGCCGCGCGGAAGCAGGGAAACATCCCCGCATCGTTGTTGGAAATATTTGATGAGATCACGAAACCCTCTATCGATTTACACACGCTATTGCATGCCTATATGTCGGAGAGCTTTTTCGACAAAGAGTCCGATTTCTCCCATCCTAACCGCCGTTTTATCCATCAGGGTCTTTATCTCCCCGGATACCGCTATGACCGCAACCGTTTGAGCCTATTGGTCTTTTTAGATCGTTCTATGAGTATTACGGGTGATGTTTTTTCCCGATTTTTAGGGATTATCGACTCTATCGTGCGCATGAGTCACGATTTCGAGGTGAGTGTGATCCCGTTCGATGAGCGGGTCTACGTCGAGGAGAAAAAGAGTTACGATGCACAGGGGATGTTGCCTGAGATACGTTTTGCGAAAGGGAACGGCGGAACGCAGTTTGAACCGGTTTTAGAGTATCTAAACACCCATGCAGGGGAAAAGAGTCTGGCGGTGATCCTTAGTGATGGATATTTTACGGTGGAGAAAGCTCCGGCGATGCAGACACTCTTTCTCCTCAGTGAGAAAAAAAATTTGAAAAGGTTTGAACGTTATGGAGACGTCGTCTACTTTGACTTACCGTGAACATATCGAAGCGTTGAAAGACGATTTGGATTTTGAAGAGCAGGGGGATAGGCTTTATCTGTATCATGAGGACGATGAAGCGCGGTTGCTGTGGGCTTTTCATCGCCCAAGCGGTTCGCATCCGGTACAGGTGAGTGACCCGAATACTGATGTGGCGATTATGGCATTCAATCACTCTCGTTTAAGGGCATTGGAGCGGTACCATCGATTGAATCCTGCCGTGATCAGTGACTCCGATTTACGCCGTCATATTCGTAATCGCAGCCGGATGCTCTTTCGTGCCCTAGTCGATAATGATTTTACTGAATTGTTGGATGTTTTAGCTTTTGCCCCCGTCTTTATCGATCTAGCCTGTGATCAGATGATCAACGGGCGGATATGGAATGAAGAGTATGCTTCACCGCTGCGTGCGTCGCAGTTTTTAGAGCTGGCACATAAACAGCTCAATAACAAACTGATCGAGGGGGTAATTCATCGTCTGCGACCGCTCAAACACCAAACGTTTGATGAAGCGAAAGGGCTTTTGGGTGAATTGATCCGTCAAGTACAAAAGTTGCATTTAGAGATCAAAGCACACTATGTCGGTGAGTTCGAGCGGTGGATGAAGAGCGAAAAACTTCATCCCCTCCAAATGATTGTACTGACCAAGCAAATTGCGCTATTGAAGGAATCGCATGAATGAGACCAAACTCAAAGTGATGAAGGCACTTTTCGCCCTCAGTGACGAGATCGAATACAACATCTATGATTCTCCCGATATTGCTGAGTATGCGTGCATGGAGCTTGAAACGGTTGAATCGGTGATGAAAGAGCTTTATGCCGAGGGGTATTTAGGGGAGTGTATGACGGTAGGGGATGATGGATTCGATACCTTTTATCTCAACCGCAAAGGGCGAGCCCTGATAGGTGTGGAGTGATGCATAAACTCGTCGTATTTTATGAAAAACCCTTTTGCGCCGCCAATGCTAAACAAAAGCAGCTCTTGCGTCAAAGCGGTTGTACCCTCATTGAGCGTAATCTTCTCGAACACGGACTGGATGCGGAGGCACTTCGCAGTTTTATGGGGGATAAGGCGGTGCATGAGTGGTTTAATCCCGCTGCCCCCGCTATCAAAAACGGCCTTATCTTGCCCGAAACACTGGATGAAGAAAGGGCAATGGAATTACTGATGGGTGATCCGATTTTGATCCGCCGTCCACTTATGATTATAGGTTCTGAAAAACTGTGCGGATTTGATACGGTAAAAGTCTCTGAAGTTCTTGATCGTTATGTCGAAGTTATGGCTCAAATAAATTGTATGGAAAAAGCCTGCTTAGGAAAAAAGGTTCAAGAAGGGTGAGCGTTTACATATGATCGCTGTAATCGCATGACCCGTCGATTTCGATTATCTCTTGGGCTGTTTGCTTTAAATCTTCTGCATACTTCGATAATAACTCACCGGATACCTTGCATGCAACTGCGATCTCTTCTATCTCTTGTTGAGTGACATTCGGATTGCGAAGCTGCATAAACTGATCGGCACTGATCTCGATATGAACCGTTTCGGTGGCGGAACAGAGGGTGAGTATCATCCCTCCATACTCGCTAATGCTTCATTGATTTGCACCAGTGCGAGCGATTTCGCATTTTCCACCTCTTTGTTATCCCACCAGTATTCGATGATAGCGTGTTCGATTTGTTCGAGCTGATCCATTTTAAGATTGGCGAATACTTCATACGACGTGATCTCTTCCGGAGTTACCCCTTTGGATGCGGCTACTTTATCGAGTGTTTCGACGATGCTCTCTTCGAGGGGCTTGGGACTCACTTCCAGACGGGCGTGATCGATCCACGCTCGGATCTCCTCTTCGAGATAGTCATGTCCCCACACTTGATAACATAAGATACGGTTCGGACTGTAGACGATTTTCTCATCTTCGTTCAGCACATCGGATGTTTTAACCGCTCCGTCATACACATACACTTCAATCCGCTCATTTTCCCGTAGGGTACAGGCTCGTTCAAAAGCCGCTTTGGCGTGTTTAACTATTTCACTTCGTAAATTTTCATTCATACTAACTCCTTAAGATGCTCTTGATTTAACGTTGTGATAGTCCCATAGCCGCTTGTAATGGCTATCGAGTTCGGATAAGGTTGAATCAACGGTAATGAGTTCATTGGTTCGATCAAACCGTTGGGTATTGCTTTCGTACCATTTCTCCATTTCAAGCTTCAAAAAATTACGCTTGACCACTGTTTCGGCTATAAGACGACGAATTTCATCCATTTCGGAAGTGATGGTTTCACTCATGAGTGCACCCGCATTCGCACGCCCCTGCCGCCGTGCCGGGATCAAGATAGAGGTTGGCGTTATCCGTCGTAACACGCACAAGCGTTTTAGAGGTTGCCGCTGTGATGGCAGCATTGAGCAGCATGGTCTCTTTTCCTAGCCATAGAACTTCCATCCCTCCGCGTACCATTACATGAAACGGCCCGTCACCTAAAAATCCGTACAGAGCGGATGATGCCCCTTGTTCCAATAAAAAGTTGGCTGTTTTGATACCGTTGCCGCACCCTTCATTGGAGATAATGGTGTGTGTGCGTGTAGTAGGATCAACCAACGCAAAATATTTGGCGTTCCCGAAAAGTTTGGTACTCATCGGTTCGGCCGTGTTGGATTCAACCGGGATTGCTATCATCGCTTTTCCTTATGTTAGGTTCTTTCCTTCCCTATTGCATTTTTTATTCTTTCATTTAGAACGGCAATTGCACCAGTCATTTTAAAAAGAGCGAAAATGGAAGAGTTGCGTACCCACTATCATTATTTCAGCAATGAAGAGGGAGATGGCTATGAAATTTATAGCTGTGATTTTCCCGATGTAAAAGGGTTCGGAGAAACCTATGAAGAGGCAATGTCGGATTTGCGAGTAAATTTGAAACGAAATGAGGGGAAAAAGATGGAAGAAGAGACAATGATGCAACAGGCAATCAAAGCCTACGATGCGAAAGATTTTATGAGTGCAAAATCAATTTGGGAATCTCTGAGCCATTTGAATTCCGACGCGATGGTGAATCTCGGAACCATGTATGCCAAAGGATTCGGCGTTGCTAAAAATATAAGCACCGCATTTTCTCTTTTCGAACGTGCGGCATCACTGGGGCATGAAGTAGCGTCGTTTTATCTGGGGGGGATGTATGAAAACGGGATTGGTGTGAGTGCGGATAAAAATGAATCTATCCGTCACTATACGATTGCGGCTGAGGCTAATATGGCATCTGCACAGTTAAAACTGGGGATATTGCTTCGAAATGACGACGTCTTAACCTCTATGAAATGGATGATCAAAGCGGCGCATGCGGGAGAAGCGCAAGCACATTCCTTATTGACCTATGTGAGCAATCAAAATGACGCATCCGACATAAATGTCACATTTCGGATGATGGATGAATCTTCGCAGCGGGCAAAAGTTGAATCGATCATCGAACAAAACATTTCGGCTGTTTTGGCGAGCGATGGCGGAGGGGTTGAATTGGTCAACTATGTCAGCGGCGATACACCTGAAATATGGCTTCGCTATTTGGGTGCGTGTTCGGGATGTCACCTCGGACCGACTTCGACGGCGGGGATGATTTTAGAGCAGTTTGAAAATGTCATTGATAAAAGAATTGTGATTTATCTCTGGTAATAGGAGTTTCGTATGAATGCTTTTGCAGCACAGGTTGAAGATATCAAAAGCGATGAATTCTTCAGTTGTATCACGATACGGGTGAAAGATACGACCTTCAAACTTCTTAAAACTGAAACACCTAAGTGGCTCCGAATCGGTGATGAGGTGGAGTGTCGTATTCAAGAAGCGGCTATTTCCATCTGCACGGGAGCTCAAGAGGGAAATGTTTCGATTGAGAACCATTTAGGGGGCGAACTGCAACATTTTCGTAAGGGTTTGGTTTTGAGTGAAGTAAGTGTCGATACCCCTTGCGGTGTACTCAACTCACTGATAACAACCGATGCTTTCGAGCGGATGGCGTTGTGCGAGGGGTGCGCCGTGACACTGCTGCTCAAAGCAGTGGATATCAAATTGTTACCGATCATCGATTCAACCTCGTATGAAAAATGCAAAGACAAATTGTATCAAGCCAACTAAGGAGAAAATTATGGCTGTAATGATTACTGATTCTTGTATTAACTGTGATGCTTGTATTGACGAGTGTCCTGTAAGCGCGATCGCGAGTGAGGGTGATTCACCGCGTGACGATTGGGAATATACTTATGTCAAACCTGAAAAATGTATCGAGTGTGTCGGTCATGCCGAAGTTCCTGCCTGCGCTGCAGCGTGTCCTACGGAAGGATGTATCGTTTGGGATATGCCATACACGGCTGAGTATAATGACTATTATGCCAACAGTGTAGAGTATGTGATCGGTTCAAGCAAAAAACGCGGTGTTCTCACTCCGGAAGTTTCTCCGCAAACCTTCCGTGATGATATCTCTATTGCTGCTCGCGAATCTCGCGAAGCCGTAGCGGTCTAAAGGATAGAGGGTGCTGATCGCGTTCGCTTCATCGGATGGCATTCATGTTAATCAGCACTTTGGGTGGTCGAAGCAATTTGAACTCTATCGTGTAAATGAACAAAGTGCCGAATATGTAAAAACTCTGGACAGTTCAGAGGATGCAATCGAAGACGAACACGAAAAGCTCGCCTATAAAATCGGCACCGTAAAAGAGGCAGACATAATGTTTTGCTCTCAAATCGGACCGACGGCCTCAAAGCTGGTTCTTGCGGCTAAAATATATCCGATGCGCTCAGCTGAAAATGAACGGATCGATGAAGCGATTAAAAAACTTCAAGAGTTGTTATTGGGCAATCCACCGCCATGGTTACTCAGAATCGTACACACTTCAAAAGATAGGGAGATTTAAAAAATGTCTGTAATTATCGATGATACCTGCATCACGTGTGATGCCTGTTTGCAACAATGTCCTGTTAATGCAATCGTGGACGATATGAACAACCCTACCGGTAACAAACGGTATTACGTTCAGCCTGAGAAATGTATCGAATGTGTGGGCGTGTTTGATGATCCGCAATGCGCCGCTATTTGTCCGAGTATCGGATGCATCACATGGGATATGCCTTTTACCAAAGAGTTTGATGGCTACTTTTTAAACGAAGAGATCTATAAACTCGGAGAGAAAAACGGTGTTCCTAAATCGCCATCATTCAGAGAGAAAAAATATCGTAAAGATATTCCGAACGAAATGCGCGGAGTAGGGCATTTTGTCCAAGAAGAGCCTGAAAATTTAGAAGAAGCGGGATGATGTCATTGATTCAAAAAGTCGCGGAGGGTCTCGACACTTTTGGTCGTGACTGTGCCGTGACGGTCGCACTGAAAATCAGTGACGATTCGTGTAAAATGGATGATGAAAAACGCGCCATTTTTATGGCACTGTATGATGCTTTAGAGTCCTATGAGAGCCAAATTTTCGATAGCAGTGTCTATGCGTTGATTGATGAAGCTCGAAAGTCGCCGAGTGCGGGGTGTTACGCCAAAATAAAAAAAGAGCGTGAAATGGCGATGGCCATTATTACCCAAGAAAAAATGAAAATCTTCAAAGCCTCGGTACGAGGTGCACTCCTTATAGCAGAACTTTAATCTTAATGTAATGGTTTAAAAAGAGGCCGTTTTGGTCAGCTTGGAGAAGTTAATCCCTTTGAGCCCGCCGATTTTACTGGCTATCCCTTCAACCTGTGCGGGTGTCCCTTTGATCATGATTGTCTCAAGGCAGTTGTGATGGTCGATATGGACATGGGTATTGCAGAGTATCTGTGCATCCCCCTCATGCTGTAGATCGGTCATCCGCTGCAACAAATCACGCTGATGATGATCGTAAATGAGGGTCAATACCCCAATCACCGTTTCTTCACTGCTATTCCACCGATCTTCTACCAATTGCTCACGAATCAAATCACGGACAAATTCTGAGCGCGAAACATACCCCTGATTGATAATTTGATGATCCAACGAAACTAAAAGATCTTCGGGGAGTGAGATACTGAAACGGATGATCGCATCATTGGCCATGGAGTTTCCTGTGGAGATATATCTGTTATTTTATCTAAATTTTATGGACACAATGCATTCCAATGTCAATAAATGAATGTATATTCAAATTAAGCTTGTTTTAACACTATGCAGCGATAATACTAAAATTATAAAAATAATACTGACTGCTTTTAGGGAGCTGCTATGAAGTATCCGATGGTTAATCGAGCAATAATTGGATTGATTTTATCCTCCTCCGTGTATGCGGGCGGTGAACAAATGCTTAAAGAGGTAACCCTCTCGCCGATCAGCATTGAAGGGGAAGCTGACTACTCGGATATAACCGATACCGCGACTGAGGGGACGGTCACGGCACGGCAGTTGGCTAATCGACCGCTGCTCCGTCCTGCCGAGGTGCTGGAGAGTGTTCCGGGGCTCATTGTTACACAACACAGCGGTGACGGTAAAGCCAATCAGTATTTTTTACGGGGATTCAGCCTCGATCACGGCACCGATTTTTATACAACGATTGAGGGGATGCCGACCAATCTTACCACTCATGCGCATGGGCAGGGGTACAACGATCTTAATTTCTTGATACCCGAACTGATTTCAAGCGTGATGTACAAAAAAGGGCCCTATTATGCTACTGAGGGGGATTTTGCCTCGACAGGGAGCGCCCATATCCATTACGCCGATAGTTTGCCATCGGGAATCGCCAGTGTCACGGTGGGGAGTTTCGGACAGAAGCGGGTGTTAAACGCCAACTCTTACGAGCTCAAGGGGGGAAAGCTTTTGTATGCGCTCGAATACTTCCATAACGACGGCCCGTGGGAAAAACCTGAGGGGTATCAGCGGCTCAACGGCGTCGTGAGCTATGCCAAAGAGGAGGGGCGCGACAGCTACAAAATCACGGCAATGGGATACCACGGGGGCTGGGATGCGACGAATCATGTTCCGCTTCGCGCTATCAACAGCGGTATCATCGGAACCTACGGTTCGCTTGATCCGAGTGATGGGGGGAAGACTCATCGATACTCTCTTTCAGCAGAGCTTATTCATCGCGATAATGAAGGGACGACGAGTGCAAACGCGTATGTAATCGATTACGGACTCGATTTGTTTTCCAATTTTACCTATTATCTTAATGATCCGGTGCGAGGTGATCAGTTTGAGCAAAAAGATTCCCGTACTATCCTCGGCGCCAACGTAGGGCGCGTGTCGATCGGCTCGCTGGCAGGGATGAATACGGTGCAGTCGTACGGATTCCAACTGCGCAACGATGCGATCCGAAACGTTGCCCTCTACAATACCCAAAATCGCGTTGTATTTAATACACTTACCTCCGATCGGGTCAATGTTACCGATGCCGCCCTTTACTACCAAAATGAGCTGACGCTTGCTGAAAAAGTCCGTATGATTGCCGGAATACGCGGTGATTTGTATCGGTTTGATGTTGCAAGCGATGTCAATTCGGCTGATTCAGCGGTGAAAACGGCTGCCGTTGCCAGCCCAAAACTCAGTTTTATCTTCGGTCCTTGGGGAGATACGGAGTTGTTTTTAAACAGCGGGTACGGTTTTCACAGCAATGATGCACGGGGAGTTACCCATGCGATTTCTCCGGCGACACCGTTGGTACGAACCAAAGGGGGAGAGATCGGGGTGCGGACGCGTGCGGTGGATCATCTGCAAAGCTCACTGGCACTGTGGATGATGGACAGCGATTCGGAGCTGGTTTTTGCCGGAGATACGGGGGGGACGGAACCGACGGGGCCTTCACGGCGTAGCGGGGTAGAGTGGGCAAACTACTGGACGCCGACACCGTGGTTTATTCTCGATGCCGATGTGGCGATTTCACGCGCACGCTACAAAGATCCGGCATCATCGGGTGGAGTCTATGTCCCCGAAGCGATTGAACAGACGGTATCGATCGGGGCAGCGGTAACGGAGTATGAGGAGTATTTCGGGGGATTACGACTCCGCTATTTCGGCAGTCGCGCTCTAACCGAGGATAACTCGGTCCGTTCCAAGCTCTCAACCCTTGTTAACCTCAAAGTGGGGCGTCATTTGTCTAAGAATCTTGACCTGAGTGTTGATGTGTACAACCTATTTGATCGCAAGACGTATGACATCGAGTATTATTATACGTCACGTCTAGTGGCTGAAAGTGCCCCGATAATGGATCATATGGTCCATCCGGGTGAACCGCGTTCCGCTCGTTTGAGCTTGAGCTATCGCTATTAAGTCCGTAGTGCCGATAATGCTTCAAAATTACATTTCGAGACGAGTTTGATTCGATCATTTTCATACCGTAGCAATTGGTTTGGCGTGAGTTTGATGGCATTGCCGTGTACTTTGGCATAGATTTTCTCTATATTTCTCCCGATCAGAGCCTCTAATGTACGTGTCTGTATCATCTCTTCGAATCCTTCCAACCCTTGAGCTGGGATAGGGAGATCACAATAATAGTCGCCGATATTATTGACACCCCAAAAAACAAAACCGAGTGCAAGATAAAAATCGAGGGAATCCGATACGGAGGAAAAGTTGATCCGCTTTACGTGATGCATCTTTGCACGACTAATGATTTTCTGTAGCAATGCATGGGCGTAACCATGGCGACGTTCATCCAACGGAGTAAAAAGATTATAAACGGTGAGATACTCGCTGTAACGGTCGGTTTTGGAAAACATATAGCACAGATGGGTCTCCTCTTCATTTACCAAAACGTCACACCCCTGTGCGCTCCAGCTGAAATGACGGTCCCACCACGCGAGTGCCTGATCGGCAAAGCGGCGGCTTTCAGGGTCGAGTATCGATTCTATCGAGGTGATGTATTGGGCACGATTGAGAGTGCGAATATGGGTGGTGATAAGAAACCTTTTAGTCGTATATGAAACTAAAAAGGCTCCTTGAGAGAATCAAATTAATCTTTATCCTATTATAGCGGTCAATATCACGGTGTTATAGGCTTCGGTGTATCATATTTAACCATTTGGGATAGAAAGCTTTAGTATTTTCATCAAAAACCGATTGTAGCTGTGTTCACACGGATTTCACAAATCTTCGATACTATGGTCAATAGATAGTATTTATATTTGATGGTAAGGGGTAATTATGCGTCCGTTTGTATATATTGTAATTTTTGCGGTTGTTTTTTTGATTTTTAAAGCATTCTTTTTAGATTCTTATTTGAAAGAGAGGAGTGCATCTGAGGCGAATACTTCGGTTGAAGTGACCCAAGGAGAGCCGTCGGTAGTTGTCGAACCGGAAAAAAATATCACAAAATCGAGCAATGCCAATAGTCCTAAAAAGGATATGCCTCTAGACCGTTTGGGTGATGAAATTGCCGATAAATTGAAAGGGAAACTGTAAACCTTATTTTTCTCTTGCCAGTATGACTCCGCTCATGATAATGAGCAACGCCCCTGTCATGATGAGTGGTGTCGGAAGGAGATCTCCCAACACGACCCCAAAAAGTGAGGCAAAAAGGATAACAGAGTAGCTGATTGTACTTACCAATCCTGCTTTGGCGTAATAATAGGCACGTGTCATATAGAGCTGTCCGAATGCTGCTGCTAATCCCATCAAAAGAATCCAAAGCCATGCGATTCCATGAGGCATAACAAATGTCTGCAGGGCAAAAGCAAAAACGTCTGACGTGATAAATTCTGCACTGATCATCAGCAATAGGGGGATCACTACCCCAAAAAACATAAACGAGAAAACAACCGTACGCTCATCATAATGGGCTTTGAGACTTCGGACACTGGTATAGGCGAGTGCCGATAAAAAACCGGTTAGAATCCCCATAATGTGTAAATAATTTATCTCTAACCCGCTGAGCGTAACGACTCCGATAAATCCGATAACAATGGCGACAACAGCCCTAAATCTGAGCTTCTCACCGAGTAAGAAAAAAGCGAGAATAGCAGTAAAAATGGGTTCGGTTTTTGCGTAAATGATAGCATTGGAGAGTGATGTCGCACTGATGGTGTAAAAGAAAGTGAGCAGAGCAATCGTTCCGATCACCCCTCGAAAGATGAGAGTATAGGGGCGCCCTCCGATATTGTGGATCGATTTGCGATATATGAATACAAAGAGGACTCCCAACCCGATAGCGTTGCGCCAAAACGTCACCTCGACCGATCCCATGGAATCGGCGAGAAGTTTCGCACTAAGCATTGTGAGGGCAAATAAAAATGAAGCTGCAAGCATCAAAAGAATACCGCGCTGGGTATTGGTTATGTGGGTGCGGGAGATAATCATAAATGCGATTGTATCATGATATTGTGTTCGAATGATTTTTAGGGGTATGACATTCCTATTTTTGGGTACAATGGAGAAATCAGATATGACGAATACTATTGGGAATTGTTTATATGCTTAAAACAGATAATTTAGCAGGGGATTTTTGGGGTGGAACGGCAGCAATGTTGGTCGCATTACCTGCCGCTATCGCATTTGGGGTAACGATATATGCTCCGATTGGGGGGCATTACGGCGCCTATGGTGCTATAGCCGGTATTTTAGGGGTTGCCGCTATCGGAATCATTGCCGCTTTGATGGGTGGGACGAATAAACTGATTTCGGCTCCCAGTGCTCCCGCTGCGGCAGTTATGTCGGCATTTGCACTCGAATATATGACGAGAGGAGTCACTGCCGATACGGTTTTTATCCTACTGATGGTGGTCGCATTGTTAGCTGGAGTGATACAGGTGGTATTTGGCGTTATCGGACTGGGACGGTTGATAAAATACATGCCTTTTCCGGTTGTCAGCGGCTATCTCAGCGGGGTCGGTCTTTATATTATAGCCTCACAGTTCCCTAAGTTTTTAGGGGTATCGCATGGATTACACTTTTGGGAAAGTATTCAAAGCCCTATACTGTGGCAATGGAACAGTATTGTTGTCGGTTTTTCCACGATTATTGCGATGCTTTTCGCTGATAAAATATTTCGATTTATCCCTGCGGTCATCAGTGCCTTAATCATTGGAACCGGAACCTATTTTATGTTAGCCTTGATAGATTCTTCTCTTTTGCACCCAAATAATCCTTATGTTATCGGTGAGCTTGGAGGAAGCGGAGGGGTTGATTTTGTCCAAATATTTACGGGACGTTTTGAAGAGTTATTAAAACTCTCTTGGGAAAATGTGACAACTCTCCTATTCCCCGCATTGACGTTGGCAGCACTTTTATCGATTGATACCCTTAAAACCTGTGTTGTGGTCGATTCAATAACCCATTCGTATCATAATCCCAATAAAGAACTGATCGCGCAAGGTTCTGGAAACATCGCTTCCGCCCTTATCGGAGGGATGCCAGGTTCTGGGACGATGGGGGCGACGATGGTCAATATTTCCAGCGGTGCTTCTTCTCGAATATCGGGTTTGATTGAAGGACTAATGGCCATTATCGCTTTTGTGGTTTTAGGGAATTTTATCGCATGGATACCGGTTGCCGCATTGGCCGGAATTTTGATTGTAATCGGTTTTCGGATGATTGATAAGCGGAGTATTGAGCTTCTTGAATCCCGTAAAACAGCACTTGATTTTCTCATTATTATAGCCGTTGCACTGACGGCCATTCTTGTAAGCCTTATTGCAGCCGCCGGCGTCGGACTGATGTTAGCTATTATATTGTACATCGCTCAGCAAATCGGTACATCGGTAGTCTATCGTCATATGGATGGGACCGAGGTAAAAAGTAAAATAATACGGACGAGAGAAGAGAGTGCCCTTTTACGTGAAAAGGGGAGCTGCTTTTCGGTGTATGAATTACACGGCAGCCTCTTTTTTGGAACGGCGAATCAGCTCTACTCGATACTCCAAGAGGATTTAAAACAGAAGAAATACATTATCATGGATATGAAGCGTGTCCAAACCGTTGATTTGACGGCAGCCCATATCCTTCTTCAAATCAAAGATATCCTCCATGATAGAGGGGGATATTTGATGGTTTGCCGATTACCGCATAAACTCCCTACCGGAGATGATTTAGAGAGTTATTTCAACCATGTCGGACTCCTTAAACACTTAAGTCCTATCATGGTATTTGATGATCTTGACGATGCCATTGAGTGGACGGAAAATACGATAATCCAAGATGGGCTTCTTGAAGAAGAGGGGGAGCATCTGCTTGAACTTCGCGAATTTGATCTTTTTAAAGAGCGCAATGAAGATACGTTAGAAGAGATCCAAAGTCTTGTGGAGAGCCGATCGGTTAAAAAGGGGGAAATTATTTATTCCGAAGGGGCATCGCAAGGGGAAATATTTCTAATACGCCGAGGTTCGGTGCGGATTATGCTCCCATTTCCGGACCGAAAAAGCGTCCATCTGAGTACGATTGGACAGAATGACTTTTTCGGGGAATTTTCATTTTTGGAGGGAAGCCCCCATTACACGGATGCAATTGCTGGGAGCGATACCGATCTGTATGCAATTACACGCGAATCGTTCGACCTTTTTTCGATACATCACAAAAAAGCGGCATTCCATTTTATGCAAAGTCTTGCCACCGTATTGGCGGAGAGACTTCGTATGGCGCGATCGGAACTGGGTGCAGAGTATGATGTTTAATCAATATTATCTCCCATAATAGTACATTATTTAATTAAAGTACGATAGAGTTAATGAGATGTAGAATGATGCAAATATCATCTATTTAATCATCGAGAGGTTCATATGAAAACGTTTGTTCATAAAGCTCATGAACGCGGATCCGCAGAGCACGGCTGGTTGCATAGTAAATTTAGTTTTAGTTTTGCCGATTACCATAATCCGGAACGGATGGGATTCGGTGTTTTGCGTGTTATTAATGACGATATTATCGAACCGGAAGGGGGATTTGCAATGCATCCCCATCGTGACATGGAGATCATTACGATTGTCATAAAAGGTTCTCTCGAACACGAAGATTCCGAGGGTAATCGCGGTATTATCCGTGCAGGGCAGATACAGTATATGTCGGCGGGAAGCGGTATCCAACACTCTGAATTTAATCCATCTTTCACGGAGCGGGTCGAACTTTTTCAAATATGGATTACTCCCGATGCCAAAAGGCTCCCTCCCCGCTACAAACAACGTGATTGTCATGATCTTGATACAATGAACCGTTGGTCACTCATTGTGAGCGGTGACGGGCGTAAAAAATCGATGCAAATATCTCAAGACGCGAGTATTAAAACGGCACGTCTCTATCCGGGGCATACCCTTGTTTCCGATCCGATCAAAAAAGGTCACGGACGTCTCCTTTTGGTTGTTGACGGAGAGATAAACGCGTGCGGACATACCCTCAAACGCCGTGATGAGCTGCAGGTTATAAGCGATGAAGCCTTTGAAATCACGGCAGAAAAAGATGCCCATCTGATTTTATTTGATGTACCGATGGACAGACCATAGATCAAGAGACTTTGTCACGTTAGAGAACGGTTTTTGCTTGTCAAAGTTTTTACTTTGTAGGAGGAGATCGTGATGAATGTAACAGCTGCATTAAACTCGGCAAGCACCATTGCCCCGACGGCCTTTAAAGATACCAGTGTGTCCCAAGAATATATTGATTCCATCTATAAATTGTATCCTTTTGTCGCTGCTCAGACGCGTGATGAGATTAATAGCAACGATGCGGCATTGACACAGTTTAAAAAAGATATATCGACCAAAGGTGCGGCACAGTTTCTCCATGATCTGAATGAAGAAAAAATCAAAACCCTTGTCGAAGAGTACCGCCAAAAGTTATTAAAGGAAAAAGAGGCGAATCCTGAAAAGCCAATGGACATAAACCAGATGGTAAGCGATTACCGAAAACTCTTGCTCAAAGAGATGATTGAAGCGCAAAAAGCAGAGCAAGAACAGCAAAAAGAAGCGCAAAAAGCAAAAATTTCAGAATCGCCGACTCTCTCAACAGCGGAAATTCTTGGAAGTGTTCAAGAGAGTACGTTCAATGCTTCAAATAAAAAGAGTGTTGATCTTTTGGAATTGATGATTAATACGGTGTGTGTTGCAACCGATAAAAAAGAGCATAATGTTTAATTAAATTGCAGTTAGACATTGATCGATATTGTCTCAATCCATTCTTGCGTACTCATAACATTGCTAAATCGAAATGCTTGTTCCACAAGGGTTGCTCGGTGCAGCTCTTCTGCCGTAGCTTTCCCCTCTTTATTCTCGAATGCCAGTGTCCCCGTCGCATCCGATAAAAACTCGACGTTAAAACTTAAATGATGAGCGTAACGCGCCGTCGTATCACAGCAGTGCTGGGTCATATAGCCGCTGATAACGACGGTGTTGATCCCGTTTTTACGAAGCCACGCTTCCAAATCGGTACCGACGAACGAACTCGCCATCGTTTTTTCGATCGTATGAGCCGTTTTAACATTTTTAACGCTCTCATGTAATTCCCATCCGTTCGTCCCTTTTACAAACGCTTTCGTCTTCGAGGTATGTTGTACCATGACGATAGGGATATGCGCATCCGTTGCCGCTTGGATCGCCGTAACGATATTCGAGGAGCTGTTTTGCGGATAGGTCACGGGGAGAAGTCCCGTAAAATACTCATTTTGGACATCGATGACGAGTAATGCTCGCTTTTTGGCATTTGGATTTTTGATCGGAAGGGTATCGGCTATGACGCCGCAAGCGGCAAACAGTGCCGCTATTTTAAGTGCGTTTCTGCGATTCATGAATTATTCTCGATCTTGAATGTATTGAAAATAATATCGGTCGCCAACATCCGCGTCGCATGGTTTACCGCATCAAGAATATCGCTGTCACTCCACTCCATCTCCCGCAATGTATCCAAATCATTTGCCGTAACGCCATGAGCGTTGCGTACCGCTTTGATCGCCAGTAAGAGCATGGCTGTTTCGCGTTCAGGAAGGTTTGCTGACTTTGGATCTTTACGCATTTCTGCCACCTGATCGAAGCTCCATCCTGCCATGTTTATCAACATCCCCGTATTGTAGTCGATACAGAACTGACACTCTTCGCCGCTGGAGACCATGATACGGATAGCAGCGAGAAGCGGCATCGAGAGGGTCGGATGGTTCATATAAAATTTGATGAAATCCATTTGCTGACGTAACAACTCAGGGCTGACACTGAACAGCTTGGCGTTGTTGCCGACGCTCCCGCGCATTGTTTCGATGATCGTATAGAGTTGGGCTAACTCACCTGTCGCTTCTTCGGGTGCTATGGTCTGAATGAGTGGCATGGGAAATCCTTTTTGGATGAATGTTGACTGTTTGGTCAAGTAGCATTATAAAACGATTTGACTGAATAGTCAAGTAGATGTGATATAATTTTATTTATGAAAGAACATACAAGGCAAAAACTGATCGATGCAACATACGAAGAGGTCTATTCGCACGGCTATCAAGGTGCAGCTTTAGCCGATATACTCGCTAGTGCCGGAGTGCATAAAGGGTCAATGTACCACTTTTTTGCCAATAAAAAAGAGATGGCACTCTCCGCGATAAAAGAGAAGATTTCGGAGCGGTTTGGAACACGCTATTTGGCGATAGCCCAAGGGGACGGTGATTATTTAGCGCATTTCTTTGAGGGTTTACGAGATCTCAAACAACGAGATTTTCGTCGCGGATGTCCGGTCGCAAACATCGTTCAAGAGATGTCCAATATCGATGAAGATTTTAATATGGCGATGAAAGAGATATACACAAAGTTTCGTCAAAGTGTCAAAATTATTTTTGATAAAGCGGTTAGTGTCGGCGAATTACGCTCATGTGATACGGCCAAACTCGCTCTTTTTACTACCTCTGCTTTGGAGGGGGCAATCCTTGCTGCAAAAGCATCGGGGGACGCTCAAGACTATCTCGATTGTGTGGAATGTTTGATCAGTTACATCGAGAGTTACAAACATGGATAATACAAAAAATACGAACAAGTATATTATTTTAATGATTATCGCGATGCTCTTTTGGGGATTTGCGTGGACAGCGGGGAAAGTTGCGGAGGAGCACTCCAATGCCCAAGTCGCCGCTTTTTGGCGTTATGCAATCTCGTTTATCAGTATTATCCCTGTGATTTGGTTTATGAAAACACCCCTCAAAACCGATAGGGCAGGGGTTCTGTATATGGTAATTGCAGGGGCTTTGACTTCGCTCTTTAATTATCTTTTCTTCGCGGGACTCTCACACGGGGATGCGGGATACGGGGGGACGATGGTCACGTCGCTCGCTCCGATCATCACCTATATCCTCTCGATACTCTTTTTGGGAACCAAGGTCTCAATGCGCCAAATCGGCGCACTCTCCATCGGTATTTTCGGGGCGCTGATACTGCTTCGTGTCCCGTTTGAAGGATTTGCATTCTTGAATGTCGACAGTGCTTATTTTCTGGGATGTGCGGTTGTCTGGGCATTGGTGACGGTCGTCTCTCAAAAAGCAGCGGCACGGGCTCATTTGATGTTTTATACCTTGGTCGTTTTTGGGATCACGACGTTTATCAATATGCTTTTTGCTCTGCCTCACCATCCGTTCGATTTCGGGGCATATGACGCGGTGTTTTGGTGGACGATCCTTTTTATTGGAGTGATTCCGGGGACGTTTAGTACAGCTCTTTATTTTGTTTCGGCAGGGAAAGTGGGGGCGCATCGGACGGGGGTATTTATGTTTATCGTTCCCGTCGGGGCGATCGTGTCGAGCTGGGTCGTATACGGCGAGACGTTGGCGATTTCCACCCTTATCGGGTGTCTGATGGCATTCGCGGCGGTGATTTTCTTTAATATGAAAAGATAGAATAAGGGAAAATATGAGCGTTTATGTTATTGGGCAAATTCGCATTACGGATCAGGAAAAATGGAATGACTATAAAAGTCAGGTTCAATCTACCCTTGAACTCTACGGAGGGAAGGTACTCTTGAGAGGAAGTAAGACAGATTCATTTGTTGGGGAAACATCATATCCTGATGTAGTAGCCATTGAATTTGATTCAGCCGAAAAAGCTAAAGAGTGGTATTCCTCTGCTGCTTATCAAAGACTTGTGCCCATACGGGAAAATGGTGTGGAAATCATTTTGCACATGTATGAATGATTTTTAAATTAAAGAGAACAGGAGACAATTAATGTTTATTATTTCACTCACCTACATTAAACCTCTCGAAGAGGTGGATGCACTACTCGAAGAGCACGTTGAATATCTCAAGGAACAGTACAAATTAGGAAATTTTTTTGCCTCGGGACGCAAAGTTCCCCGCACAGGCGGCGTGATTTTGGCACGTGCGGTATCGCGCGATGAAATCGAGACCATTATTGCTCTCGATCCGTTTTATCGGCATCAAGTCGCATCCTATGAGATCACGGAATTTAGCCCGACGATGACGTCGGATGAATTGGCATTTTTGAGGGAATAAGAGTCAAAAGGAAATCAATTTGCCGCAAAGGTTTTCTTTTTTGACGGGAGCGGTAAGGTTATGAAAGCGGCGCATTATTGTTGAAAATTTAAAACAACTAATGGCTATTTATGAGATGTAATAGGTATTATCTGACTTCTTTAACCCAGCCAAAATGATAGCTTCCATTTTCGTACAATCGGTTTCCATGCAATCAATCGACGCCGTGATAAAAGACTCATCGTACAGCGTATCGGCATAATCGATATAGTCATACCCGTTGTAAGTGACGATCATATCAAAGAAAAGTCGTAACGATCTTCCGTTACCTTCACTAAAAGGATGCAAGACAAGTAACTCACACATATAATAGGCTAACCGTTCGGCAAATTTTGGTCGAGTTTCTGCATCTTCGTAATCACGTAAATAATTTTCTTGCTCTAATTGTTTGAAGATATCGTTAGAGTAGCTTTCCAAGTTCATGTATGGACAAAACATACTTGACCCTTTGGAAATATTGACGGTTCGATATTCCCCCGCCCATTGATATAACGTATCAAAAAGATGTCGATGGATTGATTTGAGGTAAGCTTCATCAAAACGCGTATCATCAGCCAAATCATTATGAAAATATTCGTAACTTCGTAAAAGAAGTTCGCGTTCTATTTCGTGGATTACGAGAGAGTCGTGTATATCAAGTTTATTGATCGGGACATCGCTATTTTCATAGTAGATGTGATTGGAGGGAGGGTAGTATTTCATTTACGAGAAAGAATTTTTTTGACTTGCTCTTTCACTTCTTTATTATCAACAGGTCTATACCCTTCAATCATTTGCGATACATTGACCGCTTTAAGTGCTTTTTGGGCTGAAAAAGGAGGCTTGCTCATTGGCTATCCTTACCATCTTATAGGTTGAATATTATACCTTAAAATCAATTTTTATCGCTCCCACCAGCTTAGAGTGTATATCTGTATTCCCACTCAGAGAGTGGGAACGAGGGGAACCGCAGGGTAATTTTTGGCTCCACTGATTTGTTATATATTGATTTTTGGTAATACAAGCTCTTCGCTTAACCGATCATTCGTGAGCTTAATCAACTTATTAATTACTTCTACAGTTTTAGGAATATCTGCTTTTTCTAGTGCTTTGATAAAGTTTTCAAATAAATTCAATTCATCTTGATAGCCATATAGCTGAAAGTTAATTCTAGAATCTTCGATTTTCTTTTTTAAATGTTCATCGTCTATAAATGGTTGAGAAGATGATGTAAATGAATTTTTTATCAGCATAAATGATTGCAAAGTTATCAACCTATATTCAGTTCGTTTTTTTATCTTTTCATGTTTTCTACTTAAATAGTTAGTTACAAACCAACCTGTCACAATTAATAAAGTTGGGATAATTAAACTCAAATTTGAAATTTCCATTCATTCTTCTTTCAATATATAACTATTTATTCATACCAAAAATATACCATTTTGCCAGAATTTTACATCCTGACATATTTTTAAACATTTTACGCTGTTTTTCTTAAAATAATTTCCGCAAACGCTTTAACCGCAGGTTCGATCTCATCCATCTCGAAACCACCGAATCCCATCCGCAAAGCATCCCATTCTCCCCCGCAATACTCTTTTGCGGCGTAGAGCTTGATTCCAGCTTCTTCGGCTCGTTGTCGCAATAGTGTGAGGTTGATGTCTGAAGCGGGGCGGATATTGATCGATAGACCGCCCCCTTCGCTGACGATCACTATCGAATCTCCCAAATGTTTGATGAGGGATTGTTTCATCAGGTCGTGTTTCTTGCGGTTTAGGTTTCGTACCCGTCGCAGATGACGTTCCCAATGCCCCTCATACATGAACAGCTCCAATGTCTTTTGAGTCATGAGGCTGACACGCGAAAAGGTGCCGTGAAAGGAGCGGTATCGATCCATCAGATGACGAGGAAGTACGATGTATCCGACGCGTAGAGCAGGGGAGAGGGCTTTTGCAAAGGTGCCGATGTAGATGACCCGCTCAGAACTGTCGAGTCCTTGTAGCGAGGGAATCGGTCGGGAGCGATAGGTAAGTTCACTGTCATAGTCATCTTCGATGATGTAGCCGTCGTTTTCGTGTGCCCATGCGAGGAGTTTTAGGCGGTTTGGGATGGGCATTGCCGCTCCTGTGGGGTATTGGTGCGAGGGGGTGATGTAGACGATGCGTGCATCGGACGCGGCTAACTCATCGATTTTTAAGCCGTTTTCATCAACTCCGATAGGGGTGATATCGTAGTGATGGTGGGCAAAAACTTTTCGGGCGATGTGGTAGCCGGGATGTTCGATGGCAAAATGGGAGTGTGTCGGGCGCAATATATCGGCGATCATCCCCATCGAGTCGATAAACGCTCCCGTAACGATTATCTGTGAAGCGTCACAGCGCACACCGCGCAGTTCAGTGAGATAACGCGAAATTTCGGTTCGCAGTCCGAATTCCCCCTGAGGATCGGGATACATCCCCATATCGAGGGTTTTATCGATGGCACGATTATAGAGCCGTTTCCAGAGTTTGAGGGGGAACACCTCTTGGGAGAGGCGGACTGGGTAAAAGTTGTAGCGGTAGGTGATGGCAGGTGTGTCGGCTAACTCTATCGTCGCAGAGTCATCAAGCGAAATGAAATCGGCATCCGCGACGTAATAACCGCTTTTGGGACGGCTTTCGATATACCCCTCGGCATAGAGTTGATTGTACGCTGATTCGACGGTGTTTTTGCTGATGCGGTACTCTTGGGAGATTTTACGAATCGAGGGGAGTTTGCTCCCGATGGCAAGAGTGGTAGTGATGTCGTGTTTGAGTGCTTCGTAGAGCTGGATGTGCAGAGGTATTTCGGAAGCGGTGTCGAGGAGATACATAAACTGACCTCATAAATTTTAAATATTTTGTCACTTGTGCAGAGTGCAGATTGGCGATATAGTATCATAAATTTTTTGAGGAAAGCGATATGAGACGTTCAGAATTTGAGGTCACCGACCCGCAAACCATCGAATCGGTATTGAGTGAATGCGAATACGGGGTATTGTCGCTTATGAGCCGTAATGAGCCTTATGGTGTTGCGGTTAACTTCGCGTATCGCGAGGGGGCGGTGTACTTTCACGGTAGCATCGAAGGGCGTAAAGTCGAAGCGATAGGTGAGGGCTCAAAAGTGGCGTTTTTAGTCGTAAAACCTTATGCCTATATCCCATCATATTTCAGCGATACGAGTGCGGCATATCCTGCGACGCAGTTTTTTACTTCGGTACATATCAACGGTGAAGCGATAAGAGTGAAAGATGAGCGAGAAAAAGCGTTTGGATTGAGCGCTTTGATGGAGAAAATGCAGCCTGAAGGTAACTATGACCCCATCGATGCGGCAAACCCGATCTATACCAAGATGATGGAACTAACGGGGGTGTATAAAATCGTACCGAACGTGATGACGCTCAAAGTCAAAGCGGGGCAAAATTTACCCAAAGAGCGGTACGATACCCTTATCAAACACATAGAAGAGCGAAACGGCTCTGCCGATGGTGCAACGATTCAGTTGATGCGAATATTTCAGAAACAAAATGACGACGGTGATGGCGATTTTCAAAAATCGTGAGAGAGTTTTAGAGATGGGATTAATACATGAGTAACGAAGAACAAGCTATTAAAGATAATATCAAGAGTACCTTTGACAATGTAGCCAAAAGCTATGATAGAAATCAGCAATTTATACTATCAGCCAAAAAAATGGTCGATTTAATCCATTCTGATAACGATAGTTTGAACATTTTAGATTTATCGACGGGGACAGGTCATATCGCGATAGAACTTGCCAAAAAGTTTCCAAAGGCAAATATTTATGGTGTCGATATTTCCGAGGAGATGCTCAATATTGCCCGATTAAAGACAAAAGAACACGGGATAAACAACATCACCTATTTGCTTCAAGATGTGGAAAATCTGGATTTTGAAGATATAAAATTTGATCTCGTTACATGCGGATACGGGCTGTTCTTCTATCCAAATATGGAAAAAGTTGTAAGCGATATTTCTGAGCGATTGAGCGATGAAGGGAAATTCATTTTTTCAACATTTACAGATCAAGCGTTTCAGCCGTACTCAAAGATATTTTTAGAGCTATTGGAGCAAAATTATAATATCGCACCGCCGAAGCGGATAGAAAAAAGACAACTGACGACACAAAATGAAATAGAAACGCTATGTGCTCATATCGAATACGATAGTTTGGAAATTCACGATATTGAGATTGTGTTTCCGATGGAGATTAATGAATGGTGGGAACTCCTTAACAGTACGGGATACAAGGGGTTATTAAATCAATTGGAATCTAATTATTCTCAATTTGAAAAAGAATATATAGAGCATTTACAATCAATTTCAAAAGACAACTGTATCGATTATAATGCGAATAGTTTGATTTCTATCGTGTCTAAACTAGATTCATCCCGATAAAAGCCCATAAAAGGGACAATTTTTTATAGTGAAAAGGCAATATTATGACTGCATCAAATTTTAATCTTACAAACTATCTTGCCCGTATCGGCTATGAAGGGGAAGTGCATGCCGATGTTTCGACGTTGACTCAATTGGTGCAAAAACAACTGCGGAGTATTCCGTTTGAAAATACTGAGGTGCAATCGGGTCGTATCCCCTCCTTGGTGCCTGAAGATATTGTGGATAAAGTATTGAAACGCGGGCGCGGCGGGTACTGCTACGAGATCAACGGCGTGTTTGCGATGGCACTAACCGCTATCGGGTTCGAGTGGTATTTCTCGGGGGCGCGACCGATGTTTTATCCTGCTCGCCGACCTAAAACGCACATGGTGGTGATTGTGCGTGTCGAGGGGAATGATTATCTGTGTGATACGGGATTCGGAGGATATGCACTGCGCGCTCCGATAATGATTGAAGAGGGTGAGGTTACGCAAGAGGGTGATCGTTTCAGTTTGGAACTGTTCGGTGGCGAATATGTACTAAGCTCTCTCGTACAGGGGGAGTGGCAGCGACAATACGGTTTTGCATTGCACCCGCAGGAGTGGATCGAATTTAGCCTCGCCAACTATTTTAACGCAACGAGCCCCGATACCATTTTTACGCAAAAAAAGCTGGCGATCATGCAGACACCAAACGGGCGTAAGATTCTCGTGGATAATGAACTCAAACTCATCGAAGAGGGGAAACGGGAGCAGTTGGAAGTTGATTACGGGAGGGCTTTAAAAGAGTATTTTGGGTTGGAAGCTTATGAAAATGGTGTGAGGATTGGTTAATATGAATCTCAAAAAACTCAAAGAAGCCGAGGAAAGTTTTTTCACGTTTTACCCCAAAGGATTCGAAGACGAAGCGCTTCTTCCGATCATCAAACGGCACAATACGGCAAAAATAGGTGAAAGTGTACGAGAGATGTTCGCGCCGGAGCGTTTTTCACGCGCAGAAGAGATGGGTGAGAGTTTCACAAAGATCGTCTCTAAATCCTCTTTAATTTCGCTTTTCGAAAAACCCAAAGTCAGAGATATGGTGCGACAGATGAGTATGGAGCAGCAAGATATGTTCTCCATCGGGCTGTATGAGCTTTTGCACTCGAATCAAGAGAAAGGTTTTGAAATCTTGGTCGATGTATTGTCGATCTACAAACTCGCGAAATGGTCTATCGTGACGCTGATCCCCTATTATTACGCACGGGAGAAAGCCTTTTTTATCAAACCGACCACCACCAAAGAGATAATCAAATTTTTTGAGATTGAAGGACTCACGTATAAACCCCGCCCGACGTATGAGTTTTACGTAAAGTATACAAAGATACTCGAAGAGATGAAGTCGCACGTCTCTCCTATGATCGGTGCGGATAATGCCGGATTTACCGGCTTTTTAATGATGGCGATGAAATAATTTCTGCAATAGTTTGTTATAATGACAGAAAGCTGTCATAAAGGCAACCCTATGCAAGCATTGAATTACACAACGGCGCGCAACTCTCTCAAATCGATCATCGATGAGGTGTGTGATAATAACGAAGAGGTGATTGTCACGACCAAAAATGACAAGAGCGTCGTGATCATGTCACTCGATGAATACAACCGCACCCATGCACAGCTCAAACGTGAACTCAAAGAGGCAATGGAGCAGATCGAGCGGGGCGAATATATGGGTATCGATGAAGCGTTTGATAGTGTGATCGCGAAATATGCGGATTGATTTTTCTCCCAAAGCGCATAATCGATTGGAGATGATCGCTGAGTACATTTATGAGCAGACAAAATCAAAAAAACTCACACGAGCGTATTTACAACGTTTACGTGAGTTTATCGTAGTCACGTTGAGCGCTTTTCCCTATGCGGGGCGAAGTTCGGAAGAGTTGATCAGCGGTTCGCGCAAACTCGTTTATCAGGGGTACTCGATTATTTATATCGTCGAAAAAGAGCAGATTAGGATATTGATTCTCTATCGGGAAAATTTACCGTGATTTTTATGAGCATTCCGTTCGTGGAGAGGTAGTCGAAGGGTGAACAGTAAATTAGCTTGTAAATTGTCAGATAACAGATGTTTCAGAGTGAAAAGAGTATTATAAGACGATATAAAACACCAAAGGGGTACATATGGGAGAGGGATTGGTTCGATGCCGACAACGGATGGTCAATTACACCAAATCGCTTGCTCATCTGCGTGTCACGGTTGAAAAAGAGAGTCTCAACGAGATTGAAAAAGCGGGGCTGATTCAGTTTTTTGAGGTGGCGTTTGAGTTGGCGTGGAAAGTGATGAAAGATTATCTCATCACCGAGGGGTATGATGTCAAAAGCCCTCGCGAAGCGATCAAAACGGCATTCGATTACGGGCTGATCGCCGATGGAGCCAAATGGCTCGAAGCACTCGAAAAACGGAACCTCGCCGCTCACACCTATGATGAGTCGATCCTCGACGAACTCGAAGAACTGATCACTCACACTTATTATCCGATGATGGAAGCACTCAGAATCTCTCTCGAAGAGCGGTTATGATCGGACTTTCGGATTCGGAACTCCAAACTCTCCGCGATGTATTTGAGCGTTTCCCAGACATTGAAGAGGTGATCCTCTTCGGCTCCCGCGCACGCAGTACGCACCGACCATCTTCTGATGTTGATCTCGCTCTAAAGGGGAAAAATCTTAAGTTAGATACCCTCGCAAAGCTTCGCTATATCCTCGAAGAGGAGACAAATCTTCCCTATTTTTTTGATGTTGTGATTTATGATCGGGTGGAGAATGAGGCGTTGAAGAGGGAAATTGATGAGGGTGAAGAAATAAGATGAAAAATATTTTATACATTACTATTTTGATCTGTTCAGTATTAGCTTTTTTCCCATTAGTAGTTAATTTTAGTATAAATAAAAATTTATTGACTGTTAAATATTTTTTTGAAATTAGCTTAGTCTTTTTGATTATGGCATTATATTATTTGATAAAATTTAAAAATAATATTTTTAAAAAAGACAAATTGTTGTTTATTGGACTGATATTAGTTTTTATTCCAATGATTAATTATATTGTATTTGTAGGGGGGCTTCCAAAAATACTTCATTTTATGAGTAGTGAAAAAATTCAACTTGATAGTACTGTTATTGCAAAAGGGAGAATCGGTAAGCATCCATATTGTTTAAGCTTAAGCAATAAAAAAATAAATGCAGATATTGATTATTGTGTTGATGGGTCATATTACAAAGAAAATATATATGATAAAACAAAAATTGGGGATAGTGTCATTATAGATGGGAGTATTTCAAAATTCGGATTTTTACATCATAGAAAAATTATTAATCAAACATTGATTCAAACGCAATAACTGCAATAAATTAAATAAGGTTTCTTTATGACCCTCATCACCGACTCCATGGACGTATTCGCCGAGAAGTTCGAGAACGTTGATCTGCACGGCAAAAAGATCACCAAAGCCGAATTCGATGACTGCACTTTCGTCTCTTGCGATTTCAGCGAAACCTTTTTTTCCTCCTGCAAATTTACCGAATGCCGTTTTGAAAACTGTAATCTGAGTTTGATGAAACTTACCAGCAGTAAAATGAGCGATGTCGAGTTTGTCTCGTGCAAGATGATCGGGATTGATTGGACGATGGGGGATTGGAAGAGTTTGCTCAATGCTGATCCGCTTCATTTCCGCGAATGTATCCTTAATGACAGCAACTTCTTCGGATTAACATTGGAAGGGATGATAATGAAAGAGTGTCGAGCCAAAGAGGTCGATTTTCGTAATGCGACGCTCAAAAAAGCTGACTTTAGCGGAACCGATTTCAAAGGGGCGTTGTTTGGCAATACTCATCTCGAAGGTGCCAACTTTACCGACACGAGTAACACAATGATCGATGTACGCTCCAACTACCTAAAGGGTGCGATTTTCAACCGATATGAGGCATTGTTTCTCCTCGAAACGATGGGGATTGTGCTGGTAGATTAGACTTTTTTAGTCACTTATTTTTCTAATGCCAACAAGAATTCTTTTCTCCACAGCCCTCCGCTGTATCCTCCGAGTCCACCTCCCGTCGCGATGACACGGTGGCAGGGGATAAGGATAGAAATAGGGTTGCGGCCGTTGGCACTGGCGACGGCACGGATGGCTTTGGCGTTGCCGAATAGTTTGGCTTCTTCAGCGTATGAGATCGTTTCGCCGTAGGGGATTATCCGCAGTGTTTCCCAAACTTTTTTTTGAAATGGAGTTCCATCCGGAGCGAGAGGGAGGGTAAATATTTTCCGTTTTCCCTCGAAGTATTCGCGCAGTTCTTCTTCTAATCGGACAAGAAGAGGGGTATCGGAGTTTTGGGCTAGTACAGACTCAGGGGTGAAATCTAGCGAGAGGATTGCGTTCTCGTCG